>Ga0070741_10003861_pt1 | contig 36048 bp, 30 predicted proteins | sample Coa_R1_4_FD_66440 | JGI IMG/M metagenome (GOLD analysis project Ga0070741, IMG submission 66440) | Surface soil microbial communities from Centralia Pennsylvania, which are recovering from an underground coalmine fire - Coalmine... | ecosystem: Environmental > Terrestrial > Soil > Unclassified ... | reverse complement strand
GCGGCAGCAGCGCCGACGATACCGAGAATGATGCCGAACACGATCAGCGTTTGCTGATAGCCGCTCGACTCGATCATGTTGTAGATCGGCGTGTTGGTGAGCAGCGCGCCAAAGCCGTAACCCGCGGCGACCACGCCCGTCGCAAATCCGCGCCGGTCCGGGAACCAGCGCACCATCAGGCCGACCACGCCGACATAGACGATGCCGGTGCCGACGCCGCAGAACAGCCCGTAGGTGAGATAGAGGCCAGCGATGGTTGTGACATGGCCGGCCAGGATCCAGCCCAGGCCCGACAGCAGACAGCCGCTTGCAATCAACAGGCGCGCGCCGAACTTGTCGACCAAATAGCCCTGGATCGGCGACAGGAACGTCTGCAACACGATCAGGATCGTAAAGGTCCACTGCAGCGTCGATAGCTGGACACCAAGAGCATCCCGAAGCGGCTTGGTAAAGAACGCCCAGCCATATTGAGGGCTGGAGATCGACATCATCGCGATCAGTCCCAGCACGAGCTGGGTCCAGCGCGTCGATGTCGCGGATTTAGCCGACGAAGATACCCCGTTGAGTGTGGTCATATTGCCCCGACCTGTTTGGTTGCCCCGATTGTCTGCCGCGCAGCCTTTGATCGCTGCCTTTTTCCTTGTTTTGTTAGCAAAAACTGTACCACGCGCGGCCCCGAGCGCAACGCGGGCGGCATGATCCGATCGTATAAGACGCGGGTGCGAAAGCCCCGCCGAACCTCTTGGACGGGACTCTAGCGAAGGATCAGCTTCTGGACCCGCCAATTGGCGGTCTCTGCGGCATAGATCAGATTTTCCGACGGGCACGCGATGGCGTGGGCACCCGAAAATTCGCCGAGCTCGCGGCCGGATTTGCCGATCACCCCTAACACCTTGCCGTCGAGCGCGACCTTGAAAATGCGTCCCGGAAAGGTTGTCTCGCCGACGAACATCACTTGGCGAAGTCCCGGCGTAATGCAGATCGAATTGGGCGCACCGATCACTTGCGTCAGGCGGTCGCCGGTCGGCGTGTTGCCGTAGACTGCGCGTGTGCTCGTATCCGGCGGGACGTTGATCGAAAACATCCGCAGGAACTTGCCGTCGGTATCGAACACCTGGATGCGGTGGTTAGAGCGGTCGCCGACATAGACGTTGTCGTCCTTGTCGATGGCGATCGCATGCGGCAAATGGAACTGGCCCGGCTCGGTGCCGGGCTCGCCCCACGACTTCACCCATTGGCCATGCGCGTCGAACTTCGCGATCCGCGAATTGATATAGCCGTCGCTGATGTAGGTATTGCCGTGAGAGTCCCAGGCGACATCGGTCGGTTCGCGGAACAGGCCGTCGATCGGCGGCAGCGGCGGATTGACGTGCTCCCACGGCCGCGCATTGTCGGCGGATTCCTTGCGGCGGCCGAACACCCATTCGACGCGGCCGGCCGGATTGAACTTGACGACCATGTCCGAACCCTTGTCGATGGCCCAGATGTTGTCGTCCTTGTCGATGCGCACGCTGTGCGCAAAAGCCCAACCATAGAGCCCCTTGCCGATCTCACGGATGAAATCGCCTTCAGCGGTGAATTCGAGGAGCTGCGCTGCGGTCGGCCCGTAGGCCGGGCCACTCGCGCTGTTCGAGCGCGTGAACACGAAAACGTGTCCCTCCGAGTTGACGGCGACGCCGGGTACCTCGCCGAAATTCATGCCGTCCGGCAGTTTTGGAAAATCCTTCACGGACTCGAAGGCGATTTGCGGAACGCTCTCTTGAGCGAGGCTCTGCCGGACAAGACCAAGCGCTGCGAGCAGCACCAGGCCTGCTGATATCAGCGCTTTCACGGAAAATTCCTCCCTGTTTTTTGTTCTTGGCTCTTGCTGTTATCCTAGCACGTGACTTCGCATCTTCTGATGCTCGCGAAATGCAATGCGCCAGCGCATTTGAGCATCGAACCCTCGCGCCAGGGCGGAAGTCAGGCGACGCCGAGGCGCGCAGCAATCCGCCGTGCGGTCGCCTCGCGTCTTTCCGTCATGCCCCGCACGGACTGCCGCGCCTGTCGCAGGATCGCGGGAGGCGCCGTCTCCGGCGTGCCGCTGTTGAACGGCGGCTCCGGCGCATACGCCATATAGAGCTGGATCGCCTGCGCGACGTCGTCGCCGCGCAGCTCCGCGGCAAGGCGCAATGCGCCGTCGATTCCGGCGGTCACTCCGGCGGCAAAGACGTAGCTGCCATCGACGACGACGCGTTCGTTGACCGGAATGGCGCCGAAGGACGGCAGCAAATGAAACGACGCCCAGTGGGTCGTGGCCCGGCGTCCTTTCAAGAGGCCAGCCGCTCCGCAGAGCAATGCGCCCGTGCAGACCGAGAAGATGCTGCAAGCTCCCGAAGCCTGCTGGCGGATCCAGCCAAGCACGTCCTCGTCTTCCATCAGGGCTTCCTGACCAAATCCGCCCGGCACGTGCAGGACATCGAGCGGCGGTGCTTCTGCGAGGCTCGCATCGGGCGTCAGCTTCAATCCCTTGATATCGCGAACCGGGCGGGCCGTTTTGCCGTAGATGCGATACGTCGAATTCGGAATCCGTGACAGAACCTCGAACGGGCCGGTCAGGTCGATCTGGTCGATATCGTCGAACAGAAGTGAACCGATCTGCAGGTGAACGTCATGGGGGAACATTTGAGGCTTCCTTTTCCTGTATGGACAAAGGAAAGCTAGCGCGGCATTTTTTGGCGGTGATGCCAAAAGCCCCTCGTTTTCCGCCAACCAATCGCCGCGTTGTCGAAGTCCTCGCTTTTCCGTCCGTGAAGCTGCTCGATGTCACCGGACCGATCCAGGTGTTCGCATCGGCAAACGCTTTCATGGCGCAAGCCGGGCAAGAGACGCCCTATGCGATCCGCGTCGTGGCGCAAGCTGGTGACCTTGTCGAGGCGTCGGGTGGAGTCGAGCTTGCGGCGCATCCGCTTTCACCCACGGACGCGGTCATCGATACGCTGGTGATTGCGGGCGGCGAGGGCGTTGCCGCGGCGGCGGCGGATACGGCGTTGATCGATTGGGTGCACGAACGCGCCAAACAATCCCGTCGTACCGCGTCGGTATGTACGGGCGCATTTCTTCTCGCCGCATCGGGCATGCTGGATGGCCGGCGCGCGGTCACGCACTGGGCGTTCTGCGCCGAACTCGCTCACCGCTTTCCTTTGGTGAATGTGGAAAGCGATCCGATCTTCATTAGGGACGGCGACGTCTGGACCTCGGCCGGGGTGACGGCCGGCATCGACCTCGCACTCGCGCTTGTCGAGGAAGACCTCGGCCGCGCGGTGGCGCTGGCCGTCGCGCGTTATCTGGTCGTGTTCCTGAAGCGGCCGGGCGGACAGGCGCAGTTCAGCGAATTCCTCTCGCTTCAGGCGGCCGAAGACAGGTTCGGCGCGTTGCACGATTGGATCAGCAACCACCTGGCCGATGACCTGTCGTTACCGGTCCTCGCGACACAAGCCGGCATGAGCGAACGCAGCTTCAGCCGTCACTATGCGGAATCGACCGGGCTGACACCGGCACGCGCGATCGAAAAGTTGCGGGTGGAAGGGGCGCGGCATCTGCTGTCGGAAACGCGTCTGCCCGTCAAGCGCATTTCCCAGCGTTGCGGCTTTGGTTCGGAAGAGACGATGCGCCGTAGTTTCCTGCGCATTCTCGACACCACACCGCAGGATTATCGGGCGAGGTTCACCCGCTGACGCAGCCCTTCGTGATTTGAAGTCGATGGCGCGGCGGCCTTGCGGCCACCGCGCCATCCTTGCAAGTTTTGAAGCCGTGCTCAGGACTGCCACGCATTCGCCTGAAGCATCTCCTCCAGCGGCGGATTGGTGATGTTGCCGGTGTAGTTCGTGATGGTCGAGGCGGCGACGACGGTGATCACCTCGAGCAACAGATCCTTGGTAAAGCCTGCCGCCAGAAACGCTTCGATGTCCTGATCGTCAAGCCGGCCGCGCTTCTCGATCATGGTCCGCGCTACTGTCGAGAGCGCGCCGAGCTTCTTGTCCGACGGCGAACGTCCCTTGCGCATCGCTTCAACGTCGGCTGGATTAACACCAGCCTTTAGTCCGAGAACGGTGTGGAGGGCGACGGCCCAGGCGGAGCCGTTCGTCACGGCGTCGGTCAAGAGCACCGTCTGAATCTGTGGTTCGCTAAAGCTGCCGCCGTGGACCTTGTCGAAGATACCGAGAAAGCTCTCGATAAGGACGGGCGATGTCGCCATGGCGCCCGCAAGGTTGGGGATCATCCCGAACCTCGCCTGCACGCCACGCAGCGTGGATTTCGAGGCTTCGGGGGCGGAGTCGAGGTTATAGATGGGGAAACGTTCCATGTGAGTTGCCTTCTAGCTGTTGAGCGAACTCGACGGGGGTGAGCGAGTTCGATGACCGCTAACTAGTCGATCTCAACGGGAAGGCTTCGCCAAAGACCCCACATTCTACGCCAGCCGCGAGGCCGGACAGTCACGATTGCGATTGCCACTGGCTTTGGCGGCCGCCGGCCTGATCGACCTTTACCGCAACGGTGAGCGTCTCGGTGCCGCCGCCATAGCGGGTGCCGCGAACGGGAGCAGCGCCGAGATAATCGAGGCCAAGCGCCACGCGCGCATGGGCGTCGGTGGCGCAAATCGCATTCGCCGGATCGAAGGCGACCCAGCCGAGATCAGGCACGAAGGCTTCGGCCCAGGCGTGCCCGGCCGCCTGATGCACGATCCCGTCGGAGCGCAGGAAATGCCCGGAGATGAAGCGTGAAGGAATTCCGACCGCGCGCGCGCAGGCGATGAAGATGTGCGCGTAGTCCTGACAGACGCCGCGCTTGAGGCCGAAGGCTTCGACCGCCGACGTCCCGCTGTTGGTCGGATCTTCATCGAAGGTCATGTGGTCGTTGATCTGAAGCATCAACGCATGCAGGAAGCCAAGTACGTCCTTTTCCGACTCCGAACGCAGTTGCCGCGAAAACGCTTCCATCGCCGGATTGACCTGCGTCAGGGACGTGGCGCGCAGGAACAGGCTTGGCGGAAAGCGCTCGTCGGTTCCGCGCAACACGCCGCCGGTGTCGTGGGTTTCGATCAGGCCTTCGACCGTGATGGTGAGACCTGCGATCGCACCCTCGGTCAGCACGTGCATGGTGTTTCCGAACGCATCCTGGCGCACATGCAGGCGCGAGTCGGTAGACACGTCGATCTGCCATTCGGCGACATATTGCCCGTCATGACTGCCAGGCGTCATTCGCAGGATTTGCGTGATGCCGGTCGCCGGTGGTTCATAGCGATAGGTCGTGGAGTGAGCGATGCGCAGGCGCATGATTGACGTTTCCGATTTTCGGGGCAGTCATTCCGGGGCGATGCGCCTAGCATCGAACCCGGAATCTCGAGATTCCGGGTCTGTCGCTTGCGCGCCATCCCGGAATGACGTGGGTCAGATCAGATACTGCTTGGTGATGATTTCACCAAGCCTCGAATTGTCGGCGATGAATTCCTGAATGAACTCATGCACGCCGTGCTGGAAGATGTCGTCCATATTGCTGTGTTCCAGACGGTTGCGGACGCCGCGCGCGTGGCGTTGCGACGCGCCCTGACGGCCATAGGCGACACCGATCTGGTCGAGATTGCGCACGAGATTGCCGTAGCAACTTGCGAGCGACCGCGGCAGGGAATCGTTGAGGATCAAAAGATCCGCGATCAGCCAGGGCTTCAGTGTCTCGCGATAGACCCAGTGATAGGCGGTCAGCGCCGACACCGAACGCAGGATCGAGGTCCACTGATAGTAATCGAGCGGGCCGCCGACGTGTTCTTCTTCCGGCAGCAGCACATGGTATTTCACGTCGAGAATGCGCGCGGTGTTGTCGGCGCGCTCCACATGCACGCCAAGGCGCGAGAACCAGTAGGCGTCGTTGCGCAGCATGGTGCGGTAGGCCGAGCCGTCGAAGCGCAGCGACGTTTCCTGCACGAAGCGCAGGAAGCGCGCCAGTTCCTCGCGGGACTTGGTGCCCTTGCCCCAGACTTCCTGCAATTCGATCCAGGCCGAGTTGATGGTGTCCCACATCTCGCTGGTCAGCGCGGTGCGCACCGAGCGGGAATTCAGCCGCGCCGCCTCGATGCAGTTCTTGATCGAGGAGGGGTTTTGCGCATTGAACGACAGGTAGTCGACGACGTTCTGCTCGTTGGCTTCCTTATAGACCGTGAAAAAGCTTTCGCTGACGCCGGCGGTGAGCAGCGCCGATTCCCATTCATTGGTCTTGCCGACATAGGCGGCGGGCAGCGCGGTGACGCGCAGCGTCGCATCGATGGTGCGCGCGATATATTCGGCCCGTTCGACATAGCGGGCGAGCCAGTAAAGATTTTCGGCGGTACGCGACAGCATGACGAATTCTATTCGAACGTTGACGATAAACCTCCCCCTGAAAGGGGGAGGTCGACGCGAAGCGTCGGGAGGGGGTCATCTTTTGAGGCAGCCATTGACCCCCACCCCAACCCACCCCCTTGCAGGGGGAGGGAGAGCACCGAGCAAATGGCTAAGGCAATCTCACTCATCCAAAATCCAGGTGTCCTTGGTGCCGCCGCCCTGGCTCGAATTGACGACGAGCGAGCCTTCCTTCAGCGCCACGCGCGTCAGCCCGCCCGGCACGATGGTCGTGCGCTGGCTGCCGGTGAGCACGAACGGGCGCAGGTCGACATGGCGCGGCGCGAGCCCGGCCTCGGTGCAGGTCGGGCAGGTCGATAGTGCGAGGGTCGGCTGGGCGATGAAACCCTCCGGTTCGCGCTTGAGCTTGTCGCGAAATGCCTCGATCGTCGCCTTGGTCGCGGCGGGGCCGATCAGCATGCCGTAGCCGCCGGAACCGTGGACTTCCTTGACCACGAGCTGATCGAGATTGTCGAGCACGTAAGCGAGGTCCTTCGGCTCGCGGCAGCGCCAGGTCTGCACGTTCTTTAGGATCGGCTCTTCGCCGAGATAGAATTTCACGACATCAGGCATGTAGGAATAGATCGCCTTGTCGTCGGCAATGCCGGTGCCCACCGCATTCGCCAGCGTGATATTGCCGGCGGCATAGGCCGACATCAGTCCGGGCACGCCGAGCGCGGAATCGGGGCGGAAGGTCAGGGGGTCGAGGAAGTCGTCGTCGAGGCGGCGGTAGATGACGTCGACGCGTTTGAGGCCTTCGGTGGTGCGCATGTAGACCTCATCGTCCTTGACGATGAGGTCGCGCCCTTCGACGAGCTCGATGCCGAGCTTGTCGGCAAGGAACGAGTGTTCGTAATAGGCGGAGTTGTAGACGCCGGGCGTCATCAGCGCGACGGTCGGCTCGCCGGCGGCACTGTGCGGCGCCACCGAGCGCAGCGCGGTCAAAAGTTCGTCCGGATATCGTTCCACCGGCGCGATGCGGTGGCGCGCGAACAGGTCTGGAAACAACCGCATCATGATTTCGCGGTTTTCCAGCATGTAGGACACGCCTGACGGCGTGCGCGCATTGTCCTCCAGCACGATGAAGTTTTCCGCGTCGGTGCGGATGATGTCGATGCCGGCGACGTGGACATAGATGTCGTGCGGCACGTCCTGGCCGTTCATCTCCGGGCGGAACACCGGGTTCTGGAAGATCAGGTCTTCCGGCACGATGTTGGCGCGCAGGATGTCGCGGCCGTGATAGATGTCGCGCAGGAACATGTTGAGCGCTTTCACGCGCTGCTTCAGCCCCTTTTCAAGGACTGTCCATTCCTTCGCCGACATGATTCTGGGAATGACGTCGAAGGGGATCAACCGTTCCTGGGCTTCGGCGTCGCCGTAGACGGCAAAGGTGATGCCGATCCGGCGAAACAGCAGTTCGGCTTCCTGGCGGCGATATTCCAGCGCGTCCGGCGGCGTCTCTTTCAGCCAGCGCGAGAGCTCATGATAGGCCGGGCGAAGGTCGCCGCCCATGCCGTTCATTTCATCGAAGGCAACTGCCATGAATCGTGGATCGCCCCTCAATCTATTCCACCAGTCACGCTACAGTGCATGACTTCACAGGATGGTAGCAAGGCTTACGCCAGCGCGATATGGATTGATGAAGGATCATTTGCCGGAACGGCGGGGCGGACTGCCAAAAAAACAGCTTGCGGCTGCTCAATTCGGCAGCAATATCCGCCCGCTATCCAAGGTCTTGGCCGGCCAAGGGAAATTCGGCTAAAGGGCAGGCGGGGCGCAAAGCCCGCGAGGAGAGATAATGAGTGAGATCGTCACGGCGGGAATCCTTGTCATCGGCGACGAAATCCTGTCCGGGCGGACCAAGGACAAGAACATCGGCTTCATCGCCGAGTACCTCACCAATATCGGCATCGACCTCAAGGAAGTGCGCATCGTTCCCGACGAGGAGGTAGAGATCATCGCCGCGTTGGATGCGCTGCGGCATCGCTACAATTACGTCTTTACCACCGGCGGCATCGGGCCGACCCACGACGACATCACGGCCGACAGCGTCGCGAAGGCATTCGGCGTCGGCATCGATCATCACCCCGAAGTGGTGGCGCGGTTTCGCGAGCGCTGGAGCGAGCAGGAACTCAACGAAGCGCGCCTGCGCATGGCGCGCATTCCCGACGGCGCCGAACTGATCCAGAGCGCGACCATCCTCGCGCCCGGCTTCAAGCTCGGCAACGTCATCGTGATGGCCGGCGTGCCGACCATCATGCAGGCGATGATGGACATCGTGGCGCCGAAGCTGAAATCCGGCGTGCGCATGCTGTCGGAGAGCGTTCGCGCCAATGCGAGGGAGGGCGACGTCGGTGGCCCCTTGCGCGCCATCGCGGAGGCCCATCCGGACACCATCATCGGCAGCTATCCCTTCATCGACGAGGACAAGAAGCCTAACACCAATCTGGTGGTGCGCTCGCGCGATCAGGACAAGCTGACGGCTGCAATGGACGCAGTGAAGGACATGCTGGCCGGGCTCAACGTGGCTCGCTAGGGGCTCTTTATCTTATTCGTAAACACAGGATCGACTTCAATGGCGGAGCACCCAGAACTCAGTGCGCAGGAGCGGGCGGGCAAGGCCTTTCCGGTCTCATGGGACCAGTTTCACAGGGATTGCCGGGCGCTCACCTGGCGGCTCAACGAAGTCGGCCCGTTTCATGCCGTCATCGCGATCACGCGCGGCGGGCTGGTGCCGGCCGCGATCGTGGCGCGCGAACTCGGCGTGCGCGTCATCGATACCGTCTGCATCGCAAGCTATTCGCACACCACGCAAGGCGACCTGAAGGTGCTCAAGGGCGTTTCGGCCGATACGGCCAAGCTCGGCGAGGGCACCGGCAAGGGGCTTCTGATCGTCGACGATCTCGTCGATACCGGCAAGACCGCAGCGCTGGTGCGCAAGATGCTCCCCGATGCGCATTTCGCCACCGTGTACGCCAAGCCGAAAGGCCGTCCGCTGGTCGACACCTTCATCACCGAGGTGTCGCAGGACACCTGGATCTTCTTTCCCTGGGACACCGCGCTGTCGTTCCAGCCGCCGATCCGCGACGGCGCGGCGTGAGTGGATTGTCGTCATTGCGAGCGGAGCGAGGCAATCCAGAACTGACGAAGAAGCTGGATTGCTTCGTCGCTAACGCTCGTCGCAATGACGGATGTAATAGCGGATTGGCATCTTGAGATGCCCCTGCAAAACCGCGTCAAGCCGACCGGCGAGATCGTTGCCATCCCTGAGCGCGGGATGTTCGTCGGCAATCGCGGAATCATCCACGATCCCGCGACGCGGACGATTTTGAAGCGGCGCTGGTCGACCAACGCCTGGATCGCCTGCGTGCTGGAATTTCGCGGTCGCCGCCGCAAGGTGTGGCAGCGGCGAAGCTGGACCGAATTGTTTTTTCTCGATGAAGCGACCTCGCTCGCGGCAGGCCATCGGCCGTGCTTCTATTGCCGGCGCGAGGACGCCAAGCGCTTCCGCGCCGCCTGGGAGAAGGGCAACCGCAAGCGTGATATCCTTGCGCCCGACATGGATAAGGTACTGCACGGGGAGCGTCTGGCCTCAAGCAAGACATTGCACCCGTTGCCGGTGCCGATCGAAAAGTTGCCCGACGGCGCGATGGTGCAAGCGGGCGAGCACAGCTTTCTGATCGCTGGCGGCAAGCCGCTGTTGTGGACGCCTGCAGGCTATCGTGCGGCGAGGGATCCTCTCAAGGACGCTAGACTTTTGACGCCGCCGTCAACGGTTCGCGCGATTGCAGCCGGGTATCGGGTGGTGCTGCATCCGAGTGCTGCGAAGGCATTAAGCTAACAGACCTCATCCTGAGGAGCGGCCGAAGGCCGCGTCTCGAAGGATGGCCTCATGGTTCAAGACGGCGCAAGTGCGCCTCCTCACCATGAGGAAGGCCTCACCCCAACCGCTGCCGCGCCAGTTTTGCGCCCGCACCGAGCGCCATCAGCTTGGCTTCGGCGATGTCGCGGCGCATCGGCGCCATGCCGCAATTGGTTGTGGGGATGATGTCGCTCTTGGCGACGAACTTCGAGACGGCGTCGATGACCGCCACCACGTCCTCGGCGGTCTCGACCGTGTCGCTCGCGACATCGATCACGCCGGCCTGGATCTTCTTGCCTTTGAGGAGGCCGAGGATTTCAAGCGGCACCTTCGAATTGCGGCATTCGATCGCGACTTGCTGAATCGTGCTTTTGGCGATCGACGGAAAGAATTCCTCATATTGCCGCCACTCGCTGCCGAGCGTCTGCTTCCAGTCGGTGTTGGCCTTGATGCCGTAGCCGTAGCAGATGTGGACCGCGGTGGCACAGGTCAGGCCTTCGGCGGCGCGCTCCAGCGCCTTGATGCCCCAGTCGTTGACTTCGTTCATGTAGACGTTGAAGGCAGGCTCGTCGAACTGGATCAGGTCGATGCCGTCGGCCTGCAACGCCTTGGCTTCCTCGTTGAGCAGTTCGGCAAAGGCGAACGCCATCTTGACGCGGTCGCCGTAATACTGGTCGGCGATGGTGTCGATGATGGTCATCGGGCCCGGCATGGTGAACTTCACCTTATGCGTGGTGTGGGCGCGGGCGACGCGAGCCTCATCGGCATGGACGCGCCCCTTGAGCTTCAGCGGTGCCACGACCTGAGGCACCATCGCCTTGTAGCGGTCATTGCGGATTCCCATTTCGACCTTGTGGGCGAAATCGATGCCGTCGACCTTTTCCAGAAAACCGTGGACGAAATGCTGGCGCGCCTGCTCGCCCTCGGTAACGATGTCGATGCCGGCGTCTTCCTGGAGTTTGACTGCCAGCATCGTCGCATCGCGCTTGGCGCGGGCGAGCTCGTCGCCCTGCGACTTCCAGGGTGCCCACAGCTTGTTCGGCTCGGCCAGCCATTCGGGCTTGGGCAGGGAGCCGGCGATCGTGGTCGGAAACAGCATTTGAGCGTGTCCTCTTAAGTTCTAAACTTTGTTGGACCGTGTAATGCCATGCCCTGAGCGCGAGGTACATCGGATTTCGGGTGGTGGCATGAGACCAAAGCAGGGGGTAGGATTGGGCCTTCGCCCATCGAACGGAATTCCCATGATCGACCTCTATTACGCGCCGACGCCGAACGGCTGGAAAATCTCGATCATGCTGGAAGAACTCGGCATTCCCTACACGGTCCGGCCCGTCAACATCCGCGCCGGCGACCAGTTCAAACCGGAATTCCTTGCAATAAGCCCGAACAACCGCATTCCGGCGATCGTCGATCATGAACCGCCCGACGGCGGCGGGCCGTTTTCGGTGTTCGAGACCGGCGCGATCCTGATCTATCTTGCCGACAAGACCGGGCGCTTCCTGCCGCAGGACATGCGCGCGCGCTCGGTCGTGATCCAGTGGGTGATGTGGCAGATGAGCGGGCTCGGACCGATGCTCGGCCAGCACGGCCATTTTGCGCTTTATGCGCCGGAGAAAATTCCTTACGCGATCGCGCGCTACCGTGACGAGGCGGCGCGGCTCTACCACGTGCTCGATGTGCAACTCGGCAAGACGGGCGCCTATGTTGCCGGACATGACTACTCGATCGCCGATATTGCGTGCTTTCCCTGGACCATGACCCACAAGGCGCAGGGCTTCACCCTCGACGACTATCCGAACGTCAAGCGCTGGTACGCCGACATTCGCGCCCGGCCGCAGGTGCAGGCGGGGCTCGCCATCGGCAAGTTCGTCAAGGAGCCGTTCGACGAGGAGGCGCGCAAGAACATGTTCGGCCAGCGCGCCAGGGAGATGACGGAGAGGAAGTGAGTGGTGGTCATTCCGGGATGCGCCGCAAGGCGCAGGCCCGGAATTAATTCCTCGGCACGGCCAGTTGTTAGATGGATTCCAGGCTCGCCGCTACGCGTCGCCCCGGAATGACAAAGAAAAAAGCAAAAGGAAACCCGCATGATCGAGTTCTTCTTCGACTGTTCGAGCCCCTGGACCTATCTCGCCTTTCACAACATCCAGCCGATGGCGCGGGAGTTCGAGCAAGACATCACATGGCGGCCGATCCTCGTCGGCGGCATCTTCAACACCATCAATCCGAGCGTTTACGCACGGCGCGAAAATCCGGTGGCGGCGAAGATTGCCTACGACAAGAAGGACATGGCGGACTGGGCGCGCATTGCGGGCCTGACCATCCTGATGCGGCCAAAGGTGTTTCCGGTGAACAGCGTGAAAGCGATGCGCGGCTGCATCTGGCTGGGGAAGGACATGCTGCCGTTTGCGCGCACCGTGTTCCAGATCTACTGGGGCGAGGATCAAGACATCTCGCAGGACGCGGTGCTGACGGAAGTGTGCCGGCGTTGCGGCATCGACGCGAAAGCGTTCTTCGACGGCATCAGCCAGCAAACGATCAAGGATCAACTCAAGGCGAACACCGACGAGGTGATGGCGCGCGGCGGCTTTGGCTCGCCGACGATCTTCCTCGACAAGACCGATATGTATTTCGGCAATGACCGTCTGCCGCTCTTGCGCGATGCCTTGACGCGGCGGCGGGCTAGCGCCGCGTAATGCCGAAACATGTCATCTGCCGGGAACTCGGGCCGCCCGAAAAATTGCGGCTGGAGAGCTTTGTCCCGCAGGCCTTGAAGCAAGGCGAGGTGCGCGTCGCCATCCGCGCCGCCGGGATCAACTTTCCGGATATCCTGATGGCAGCGGGCGAATATCAGCTCAAGCCGGACTTGCCGTTCACGCCGGGCGTCGAGGCGGCCGGCACGGTCACCGAGATCGCGGGCAGCGCCAGTGGTGTCGCCATCGGCGATCGCGTGATCGTCCGGATGCGGCATGGCGCATACGCAGACGAAGTTCTCGTGGCGCCCTCGCAGCTCACGCCATTGCCGCCGAATTTCGATTTCGCCGAAGGCGCAACGTTTCTGGCCGCGCATGGCACGGCCTATCACGGGCTGGTCGATCGCGGCATGCTCACGCGCGGCGAGGTGCTGCTGGTGCATGGCGCGGGCGGCGGCGTCGGTCTTGCGGCAGTTGAGGTCGGCAAGCTACTCGGCGCGACGGTGATCGCGGCGGCGTCATCGGAAGAGAAACTCGCCGTGGCGAAGGCGAAAGGCGCTGATCATCTTGTTCTTTATCCGCGCGAGCCGTTTTGCGACGCCGTGAAGCGCATCACCGACGGCCGCGGCGCCGATGTGGTGTTCGATCCCGTCGGTGGGGAAGTGTTCGAAAACAGCCTGCGCTGCATCGCCTTCGGCGCGCGCATCCTCGTGATCGGTTTCACCGGCGGCATCGGCTTGGCTCGCACCAATCTTCTGATGATCAAGGGCGCGAGCGTGCTCGGCGTCCGCGCGGGCGAAGCGGCGCGGAAAAATCCGGCGCTTGGCGAGGAGCGGCTGAAGACGCTGCTGGCGTGGGCGGCCGGAGGCCACGTGCGGCCGCATATCTCGCATCGTCTGCCGCTTGAAGATTACGCATCCGCGATGCGGCTTCTGATCGACCGCAAGGCGATCGGGAGGGTGGCGCTGATCTCTTAATCCCTCCGCCCTTGCGGGGAGGGTCGCGCCTCGCAAGCGAAGCGAGCGAGCTGACGGGTGGGGGCTTGGCGAAAATACCCCCACCCCGGTCTCGCTCCGCTCGACCGACCCTCCCCACAAGGGGGAGGGATCAAGGAAGGCCGGGACGACGAAAGTTATTTGTACTCCCGTTCGTCCCACCAAGGAAAAAAGTCCGGCATGTCGGACGAGACCTTGTCGTTGAAATGCGCCGGCCGTTTTTCTAGGAACGCCATCACGCCTTCCTTGACGTCGCCCGAGCGGCCGCGCGCATAGATGCCGCGGCTGTCGATCTTGTGCGCTTCCATCGGATCCTCTGTGGCCGACAGACGCCACATCATCTGCCGGATCAGCGCCACCGACACGGGCGCGGTCTTGGTCGCGATTTCGCGTGCGAGGCTACGGGCGGTTGCGAGCAGCTGATCCGGCGGAACGACCCTGCTGACGAGGCCGCCCGCGAGCGCTTCCTGCGCCGGAAAGACGCGGCCGGTGAAACACCATTCCAGCGCCTGGGCGATCCCGACGATGCGCGGCAGGAACCAGCTCGACGCCGCTTCAGGCACGATGCCGCGCTGGGAAAAGACGAAACCGAATTTGGCGTCTTCGGAAGCAATGCGGATATCCATGGCAAGCTGCATGGTGACGCCGATGCCGACCGCAGCGCCATTCACCGCCGCGATCACGGGTTTCAAGCATTTGAAGATGCGCAGCGTGACCTGGCCGCCGCCATCGCGCGCATTCGGATCGCTGTAGTCGACCCGGCCGTCGGGAAGGCGTTTGACCGGTCCGCGCTTGGCGTCGCGGTCGAAGGTGTCGGCGCCGGAGGACAGGTCGGCGCCGGCGCAGAACGCGCGGCCTGCGCCGGTGACGATGATCGCCCTGACATCGTCGTCCTTGTCCGCCGCGTCAAACGCCTCGACCAGCTCGCGCAGCATCGTCGCGTTGAAGGCATTGAGCTTGTCGGGACGATTGAGCGTGATGGTGAGGATGTTCTCGGCGACCTCATATTGAAGCGTTTCGTAGGCCACGATGATGCCTCCCGCATTTTCTCTCCGCCATGCCCGGACTTGGTCCGGGCATCCACGCCTTCCTTTGGCATTGTACACTTCAAGACGTGGATGGCCGGGACAAGCCCGGCCATGACGAGGAATCCATTATTTTCCCGGCGCGCTCGGCCAGGGACGCTGCGGCCCGCGCAAGGTCTCGAAGGCTTTCGCCATGGCGAGCACGCCGAGATCGTCGAAGCGGCGGCCGATGATCTGCACGCCGATCGGGAAGCCGCTCGCATCATAACCGCCATTGATCGAGATGGCGGGGTTCTCCGCCATGTTCCACGCCACGGTGTAGCAGATGTGCTCGAACGGCCGGTCCGGATCGTTCAGGGGAGCGGCAAGCTCGGCTGCGAATTTCACGACCGGCGAGACCGGCGAGATCACATAGTCGATATCGGCAAAGAGTTTGGCCGCGCCCGCGCGCATCGCCATCGTCGTGTTGAAGCCTCTGATGACATCGACGCCTGATAGCTTCGCGCCGGCCTCCGCCCAATTGAGAATGTAGGGCAGCGTCCTGTTGCGCTGCTCCGGCGGGAGCTTTGAGAGATCATCCCAGGCCCGTGCGCGCCAGAACTTGTCGAGGCCGTCGACCATCTCATGCGTCAGGATGCCCTTGACCTCGCTGACGACGGCGCCCGCGGTCTCAAAGGCTTTCGCCGCCTTGATCGCGACGTCGCGTACGTCTTTTTCCAGTGGCTGGCCTGCGCCGGCATCGAGCATCAGGCCGATACGCAATTTGCGTGAGGGCTTGTCGAGCGTCTTCCAGTGGATGTCGTTCGGCGGCAGGCTCATGCCGTCGCGGCGATCGGGTTTTGCGAGCACGCTCATCATCAGCGCGGCATCATCGACGGTGCGCGTCATCGGGCCGGCGACGCGGCCGACATAAGGCGGATCGATCGGCACGCGCCCCAGACTTGGCTTCAGTGCGACGAGGCCGCACCAGCATGCCGGCAGCCGCACCGAGCCGCCTATATCGGTGCCAAGATGCAGCGGACCGTAACCGGCCGCACCCGCCGCGCCGGCTCCGGCGCTCGATCCGCCCGGATTTTGCTTCAGGTCCCAGGGATTGCGGGTTAAGGGGTGAAAACTGGAGAGGCCCGACGACAACATGCCGAAATCCGGCATCGTGGTCTTGGAGAAGATGATGCTGCCAGCCTCGCGCAAGCGAGCGGCCGGCGGCGCGTCGGCCTCGGCCGGTACGAGCCTGGTCGCGGCGGTGCCGAGCGGCACGGGCGTGCCTTTGGTCGCGATGTTGTCCTTGATGGTGACGGGAACGCCATCGAGCAGCTTGGTCGAGTCGCCCTTTTGCCAGCGCTCGGTCGAAGCCCGGGCGGCGTCGCGCGCGCTGTCAGGATCGAAAGCGTACAGCGCCTTGATGTGGGGTTCCCACTGCCCGACATGGGCCAGCACCTCGTCGAGCACCTCGCTCGGCGAGAACTGCCGGGCGCGAAAGCCGGCGATCATATCGACTGCGCTGAGATCATGCAGCGCCGTGACGGTGTCCGAGACCTCTTCCTCGCTCATGGCAGCTCCTTTCGGAAAAACTAACGGCCAGCGGGCAGGCGGGTTTCAACGATGCGGGCAAAGACGCTCGCACCGATCGGCAATATCTTGTCGTCGAGGATATAGCCCGGATTATGCACCGGCACCGAACCGTCATGGCCGAGCCAGAAATAGGCGCCGGGGACGGCATGCAGCATGTCGGCAAAATCCTCGCTGCCCATCTTCGGCTTCGAGCGCGTCACGACCTTTGCGGGATCGACCACCGTGCGCGCGACATCTGCAACGAACTTGCAGTGCTCCGCGCTGTTCACCAGTACGCTGAAAATATCCCTTATGTCGGCCTTGATCTCGACCTCGAAGGCGGCAGCGAGCCCTGCGCAGAGGTTGCGCATCCGCTCGCGGATCAGCGCGCGGACTTCGTCGGAGAAAGCGCGCACGGTGCCGGCCAGTTTGGCCTCCCCCGGAATGACGTTATAGGCGGAGCCGGCGTGGATTTGCGTGATCGAGAGCACGGCGGCCTCGTTCGGGGAGACGTTGCGGCTGACGATGGTCTGCAGCGCCTGCGCCAGCGTCATCGCGATGACGACCGGATCTTTCGAACGCTCGGGCATCGCGCCGTGCGCGCCATAACCGTTGATCGTGATGTCGAAGAAATCCGCGCCGGCCATCGCCGGGCCCGGCAGCACGGCAAGTTCGCCGTGATCGAGGTCGGGCGCGTTGTGCAGCCCGTAGATTTCGTCGCACGGAAATTTCTCGAACAAGCCATCCTTGATCATGGCGCACGCACCGCCGAGTCCTTCCTCGGCGGGCTGAAAGATGAAATGCACGGTGCCGTCAAAGTCGCGGGTTTCGGCGAGATAACGCGCAGCGCCGAGCAAGATCGTGGTGTGACCGTCATGGCCGCAGCCGTGAAAGCGGCCGGGGACGGTCGAGCGCCATTTCAGATTGGTGTTCTCTTCCATCGGCAGCGCGTCCATGTCTGCGCGCAAACCGACGCGCCGCCCGCCATTGCCCTTGCCTTTGAGCACGCCGACGACGCCGGTGCCGCCGACGCCGCGATGAACCTTAACGCCCCATTGCGCGAGTTTTTCGGCAACGATGCCGGAGGTGCGGATCTCCTCGAAGCCGATTTCGGGATGGGCATGAAGGTCGCGCCTGATGGCGGTGAGTTCATCGGCAAAGCGCTCGATGCGGTCGATGGTCGGCATGATGTCATCCGGTCGCGTTGGCGAGTGACGTTAGACTCAAGCGAACGAGAGCCGCAAGACAAGGACGCACGCATATTATGCATGCTTGCTAGGCGGTCGCGCGACGGCGCGTCTTGACGAAAGTCTAGTTGCGCTCGGTCAATATCGTTCCGCGCGGTTTTCGCCGATCGACATGGCGCAGATCCGCGACAAATGCAGGTAGGGCAGGCCGGTCTCCTCCGCCCAGGCATTGAACTGCGCCTGCACCTTGGCGAGATCGCCTTTGGATTTGACCTCAGGCGCGATGTCGAGCCCGGCGTCGCGCAGACAGGCGACCACGTCCTGCGAGGTGACAAATCCATCCCAGCCCACGAAGCGCAAAAACATCTGGCCGGTGTTGCCGCCGAGCCGGCTGCCGCGTTTCGCAAGCAGATCAAGCAGGCCGATCTGGTCGGAGGAGGGCCAGCTCGCAAGGAATTTGCCGAAGCTGCCATGTTCTTTGGATATGTCCTGCACGAAGGCGGCGTTCTCGCGGACCGAGGCGATCTTGGCGCCGTTGCGCACGATGCGCGCATCCGACAACAACGCGTCCCAGAAATCGTCAGGTTGGAAAATCAGTTTGGCCGGCTTGAAGCCGAGAAAGGCTTTCTCGAAATCCGGCCATTTGTTTTCGATCACGCTCCAGGCGAAGCCTGCAGAGAATACGCGCTGGGTCATCTCGGCGAGAATGCGGTCGTCGCCGAGTTTGGCCAGCGCCTTCATGTCGGGCTTTTTTGGCAGGAGCTTCTCCAGCGCCTTGGCGCCGCCCTTGCGTTTTTCAGTCCGTGTCTGAATCGGCTTGAACGGAATGGTGCGGGTCCTGGTTGCGGTTTTCGCCATGAGAGTTGTCGCCTTTACGTCAGCGTAGCGAGCAAGCCCGCCATCAGGCGGCCGCGCTCGGCGAGGCTGTCGACCTCGATATGTTCATTGAGCGTGTGCGCGTCGGCGCCGCGGACGCCTAGACCATCCAACGTCGGAATGCCCATCGCGCCGGTGAAATTGCCGTCGGAGCCGCCGCCCACGCTCGCATGCGGCAGTTCGAGCCCCATCGACGCGGCGACGCTGCGCGCCTTCTCATAGAGCGCCATGGTGCCGGCATCCGGCTCCCATACCGGCCGCGTGACGCCGCGCGTCACCTTGAAGGTCACGTCGTTGGACGTGCCTGCTAAAGCCAGCATGCGCTCGACGCCGCGGTCGAGATCGGCCTGACGCTTGGCCATGCTGAGCGCTTCACCGGTGCAGGTGGTAGCGACGCAGTTGACCCATTGGCCGCCATGCACGATGCCGACCGAGAAGGTGCAATCGTCCGAGGTCATGCCGTCGATGATCAGGATCTGGCGCGCCATCTCGCGGATGGCCGAACGGCCCGACGACAGTGTCGCGCCGGCATGGCTCGGTCGCCCCGTCGCTTCCAGATTGAACCGCGCGATCGCGTATCGCCCGGTGACGACGCCGTTGTTGGGCCGGCCAGGTTCGGGCACCAGCACATATTTGTTGCGCCTGGCTTCCGCCTCGACGAGGTCGCGCGCAGATGGCGTGCCGACTTCCTCGTCCGGCGTGAACAGCACGGTGACGGGCAGGGGCGTGGTGAGCGCGGCGCGCGCCAGTTGCCGGATCGCTTCCAGCGCGAGGTAATTGCCGCCCTTCATGTCGAAGATGCCGGGCCCGTAGCACTTGTTGCCCTCGCGCCGCCACGCAAGCGTGTTGATCGTGCCTGTCGGATGCACCGTGTCGAGATGGCCTGCGATCAGAATGCCGGGCTCGCCTTGCTTCGGGTGAGGGAACTTCGCCCGCACGCAGCCGCCAAAGCCCTGGCGTCCGGCGATGCGTTCGATCTGAGCCCCCATGATCGCCATCTCGCGCGCAGCGAGATCGAGCATTCGGTTCACCGCCGCGGCATCCCAGGTCGGGCTTTCGCATTCCACCCAGGCGCGCAGGCCTGAAAGCATAGTCTCTGAATCGAAGGGAAGGTTGGCGGGATTCATCGAACACTCCCGAACTTCAAGGGGATTATTTTGACAGGTGGGACCGCGGTCTTCGCCATGGCGCGCGACGTTAGACCTGTCCTCGCGCGCAGCGCAAGCGAGCAATTCCCTGCTTGCATGCTCGCGGTGGCACGTTCCCGCGACACGATTCCGCGCCCAGGCTGTTGCGGGCATTGCCCCCTTATAGAGGAGGGCGCAGGGAATGCCGGGCGCTCACTGCACCCACTGATGTCCCGGTTCTGACATTCGTGTCCGTCGCTATCGCTGGGCCTGCCGGGGTGTCACGGGGTTCTCGCGTCAAGCCGGTAAGTGACCATGTCACAGCAACGAAGGTCAGGACGACCGTGGCTCCACGAAGATAAAGGCCCCACAGGAAGAATTCGTCGAACGCGCGCTGCGTCGCAGCAGGCGATTGCGGCACGGCAAGGCCTAGCATGATTGGTGCGGCCTTTACGGTGAGGGCTAGGCCCGCGAGCGACAATACGACAGCGCAATAGAGCGGGATCGTCGCCGGCGAGTTAGCCCCGCGATCGAAATAATTGCTCACGGACGCGGCGATGATGAGCAACGCGCCTCCTATGGCTTCTATCGGGTAGGCAACGAGGCCGTTTCCGAGGTCAGCGTGACGGCTGTAGGTCGCCCACGCTTCTGCACCGAGTTCGTGCCAGGCGGGGCCGCCGATGATTACGCGATCGACAATGCTTCCGGCCAAAATGCCGCTTAGAAGCGTAGCCGCCGCAAGCAGGAGCCTAGTTCGCGTGCTGGACATCGATTACTCCATGCTTCACGTGCAGGTGTACTGCCCCATCATTCCAGCATCTTCGTGCTCGAGGATGTGGCAGTGATACATGAACGGGTGTTCTCGACTTGCCGGCTTCGTGAACTTGACCAGTAGCCGAGCCGTACCTTCGACCAGGACAACATCCTTCCAGCCGGCCAGATGATCGGGAGGCGGCTTGTCGTCGAGAGAGAGAACCCGGAACAGGGCGCCGTGCACATGGAACGGATGCGCCATTCCAACGGAGGTGACTTCCCATACTTCGCTTGTGCCCAGCCTTGTCTCGACGTCGATCCTGCTCGGATCGTGCGTGCGTCCGTTGATGCCAATGATCGCTGGCATGTTGGTCGGGCCGGACATCCCCATTCTTTGTCCGCACACGCCGTTGTTGAGAGCGAATTGCCTGTGCTCGACCGCGCTACTCGGGTCAATGGCTTCCGGATCGGCCAGGCGGGATGGGGCATGTCTTACCCTAGCGACAGCCGTGGTCGGCTCGAAGCGGATGACGGGAACGAAATCACCGGTGTGCTCCTCCGATATGGCGCCGAAGATCCCCACGACCTCATCTGGACCAGTCTCGAGCAAAGCGGGCTTGCCGTTGGAAAAATCGACGAGAATTTCGAAGCGTTCTGCAGGGGATATTCGAAGCCGCGTCATCGGCACCGGCCGGGCGAGCAGGCCGCCATCGGAAGCGATGACGTGGAAGACGCGCCGGTCGCGGAATCGGAGATCGAAATTTTGTGCGTTGGCGCCGTTCAAGAGGCGTAGCCGGACCCACCCCGCCGGCACGTTTGCAATGGGTTCTATCGCTCCGTTGACGATCACCGTGTCGCCGCGAACGCCGTAGATGACGCCGAGTTCGTCGACGTCGTAGTCGAGCGATCCGTCCGACCCGAAGGTTCTGTCCTGGATGATGACCGGCAGGTCGTCGACGCCATAGTCGTGCGGCAGTCCGAGGTGATCGCCATCATCCACAATGATGAGGCCCGAGAGACCGAGATAGGTCTGCCTCGCCGTGTCGTGGTGGGGATGTGGATGATACCAGAGCGTGGCGGCCGGCTGGTCGATGGGAAGCGTACCTCGCCATGTGGCGCCCGGCTCGATCTTGTTCTGCGGTCCACCATCTGCATCGCCTGGGACGAGCAGGCCGTGCCAATGGACCGTCGTCGGAGCCTCTAACGCGTTCTCAACGCTCATCTCGATACGGTCTCCGCGACGGAAGCGAAGGACGGGCCCGAGGATGGGCGCGGAGTAGCCCAGCGTCCGCGTGGGCTTGCCCCTGTAGAATTCGTGGGATGCAAGCGCAGCTCTGAGTTTGACGACGTTTCCCTGTCGGTTGGCGTCAATCAGTCGAGGAATGGGAAGTCGGCCGCCGCCATGAGTCCTTTCACCTCTAACGAACGTCGGGTCGAATATGGTCGCTGACGCGACGATGCCCGCACCGATCGTGAGCGCGCGACGTGTGATCATGACCCCTCTCGGCCGCCCCCACTTTGCCTCAACCTTGCGTCCGCGCGTCGAGCGACCAGCGTCCACCTCCGGCAATTAGCAGATACAGGGATCCCAGCAGCATGGTGAGATCGGCGCGCGATTCGTGCATCGCGCTCCAGAATCCGGTCCGCTTCATGTCCTGCGAGAGGTGGAACAGCCACACGTCGTGCCCGAGCAGGATCGGCAGCTTGGTCGAGACGAGCGCGACGATCATGATGATGATCAGCGGGATCGAAGCGAGCCGGGTGAAGAGACCGATGATGATGAGAAGGCCGCAAATCGTTTCGACGACGCCGACGAAAGGACCCATGAGATCGGGGTATGGAATCCCGATTTTGGCGAAGCGGCCCGCGCCCAGAATGTCAGGATGGATCAGTTTCTGGATGCCCTCCGGGAAAAACACGATCAGCCCGACCTGAAGCCGGATGAGAATGGTCCATGCGGATGCCGTGAGGTCGCGTGGCGTATTCCAGTTCATCGCTTTATCCTCGGTGCTTGCGGGGTTTGAGTGGTCATCGCTCGAACTTGACAGACTGATGACGGTTCGACTTTGTTTTCCTTCGGTCGATGAGGTCGCCTGCCGATGATGTTCAAGGACCTGCTCAGCGGATTCGTCCGCCTCCATGTTCTGCACCATGCTGCGGAACATGAGGTCTACGGTCAATGGATGATCGACGAATTGGCACGGCATGGCTACAGGCTCAGCCCCGGTACGCTTTATCCTATGCTCCATGCCATGGAACAAAAGGGATATCTGCGATCCCGAAAACAGCGCGACGGCCGCACCGTGAGGACCCTTTATCGGGCAACGGCGTTGGGAAAGCGGGCGCTCGCCCTCGCCAAAACACGTTTGCGCGAGTTCACTGGCGAAGTGATGAAGAAATAGCCGAGCTTGCATCGCGATCGAACGATTCCACTTGCGGTGTAGCACCGTGGTCGAATAACGATATCGAAACTCGATAGCGAAGGCCAACATTGGTTGTGCCGCCGCTGCTCAGGAAACCGGGAGATCTTGCCGTGCAGATCGATCGCCGCGCACTTCTGGCTTACGGCGCCACGCTTCCCCTCGCAGGCTCGGCCTCGCACCTCGTCCAAGCCGCCGAGCAGGCGCCCCAAGCGCAAGCCTCCCAAGAGAAGGCCGATTACACCTTGCGGATCGCGACGGGCCTCATAGAACTCGCGCCGGACCATATCGTCTCGACGACGCTCTACAACGGCCAGTTTCCGGGACCGCTGCTGCGCTTCAAGGAAGGACAGCGCGCGGTGGTGGACGTCTACAATGATACCGATACGCCCGAACTGGTGCACTGGCACGGCCAGATGATACCAAGCGAGGTGGACGGCTCCGCGGAGGAGGGCACGCCATTTATCCCGCAACACGGGATGCGCCGGATTGCCTTGACGCCGAGGCCAGCGGGCCTCCGCTTCTACCACACGCATGTGGTCGCGGGCAGCGATCTCAATCGCGGCACCTATACCGGCCAGGTCGGCCCGGTCTACATCGAACCAAAAAACGAGCCGGGGGCCTACGACCGCGAGGTCTTTCTGGTGCTCAAGGAGTTCGCGCCGTCTTTCAGCCGCGGCGGCGATATGGCGATGGACTTTCTCGCCGGCGAGCCGATCAAGGAGCTGCAGGCGATCGGCAAGAAGGCCGATGACGAAGCCGAGGAAAAGGCCAAGGGCTATGAGGTCGGCTACGACCTGTTCTCGATCAACGGCAAGATGCTCGCCCATGGCGAGCCGATCCGCGTGAAGCAGGGCGAGCGCGTTCTGTTTCATGTGCTTAACGCAAGCGCCGGCGAGATCCGCAGCCTCGCGCTGCCGGGCCACGCCTTCAAAATCGTTGCGCTCGACGGCAACCCTGTGCCGACGCCGCGGGATGTGCCGCTGCTCTGGCTAGGGACGGCGGAGCGTATTTCGGCGGTTGTCGAGATGAACCATCCGGGCGTCTGGGTCATGGGCGACCTTGCCGATGACGACCGCAAGCGGGGCATGGGCATCGTCGTCGAATACGCCGGCGCCAAGGGCAAGCCGCAGTGGACGAAGCCGAAGCCGTATCGCTGGGACTACACGTTGTTCGGCAATTCCGGCGCCGCGCCCGCCAAGCCTGACGAAACGATGGAGTTCACGGTTCTCAAGCACAACGCCGCGCTGGACGGATTCAACCAGTGGACGCTGAACGGCAAAGCGTTCTCCATGGAGACCATGAAGCCGACGTACACGGTCCATGAAGGCCGCCGCTATCGGCTGAAATTCCGCAACGCCAGCGACGATATCCATCCGCTGCATCTGCATCGGCACAGTTTTGAGCTGGTGCGTGTCGGCGGCAAGCCGACGGCGGGCGTGATCAAGGATGTGGTGATGCTCGGCGGCTTCCAGGAGGTCGAGTTCGACTTCGTGGCCGACAATCCCGGAATGACGCTGTTTCACTGTCACCAGCAGCTGCACATGGACTTCGGCTTCATGTTCCTTTTCGACTATGCGTAGGTCAGAACTTCGACAGGAGTGATCCATGTCGACGCAAGCACAATCCATCTGGTCGGCCAGATCGGGCCTTGCCTTCGTTCTCCTGTTCGGCGCGGTGAACCTGTTCGCCGACATGACGTATGAAGGCGCGCGCAGCGTGACCGGTCCTTATCTCGGCATGCTCGGCGCCAGTGGCTTCGTCGTCGGCGCCGTTACCGGGTTCGGCGAATTCCTCGGTTACGCGCTGCGTCTGGTATCGGGACGTTGGGCGGATGCCAGCCGGCTCTATTGGTCGATTACGATTCTCGGTTACATCGTGCAGATGGTCGCGGTACCGCTGCTTGCCCTGAGCGGAAGCTGGCCGGCCGCCGCCGTGCTCATCTTGCTTGAGCGCATCGGCCGCGCCACGCGCAACCCGCCCCGCGACGTCATGCTGGCAGAGGCCGGCGAGGAGATGGGGCGCGGCTGGGCGTTCGGCGTCAACGAGGCGATGGACCAGTGCGGAGCGTTGATCGGTCCCTTGGCCGTCGCCGGAATCATGGCGTGGAAGGGAAACTTCCAACTTGCATTCGCCTTCCTCGCGCTTCCCGCCATTGTCACGCTCCTCCTCGTTCTCGGCGCGCGTTTCACGTTTCCGGATGCCGGCCGCATTGAGAAGGAGCCGCAGTCCGCTCAGCTCGGGCGCTATCCAACTTCTTATTGGTGGTATTGCCTCGGTGCTGGCCTCGTTGGTTTCGGTTTCGCCGACTACTCGCTCATCGGCTTTCATTTGAGCAAGACGCATATCGTCACGAACGATTGGATACCGCTGTTCTATGCCTTTGCGATGGGAGCGGGCGGGCTTGGCTCGCTCATCATCGGCAAGCTTTTCGACCGGCTTGGCCTGTTCGTTTTGCTACCCGTTACGGTCGTCGTCGCCGTTTACGCGCCGCTCGCGTTCTTCGGCGGCTTCACGCTTTCGCTGATCGGCGCGCTCCTGTGGGGCATCGGACTTGGCGCCCACGAATCGGCGATGCAGGCGGCTGTGGCGCAGATGATCCCGCGCGAGCGGCTGGGCTCGGCCTATGGGGTCTTCGGCGCAATCTTCGGGGTCGCGTGGTTTATCGGCAGTGCCGCGCTCGGCGCACTCTACGACGTCTCCATCGGCGCGACCGTGGCGCTTGCGATCGCGGCCCAGCTGCTTGCCGTCGTGCCAATTGCGATTGCCGCGCGACGTTTGACGCCGTTCTGACGCAGGGCGGCGCGTTGCTACAGCGCAGAACGGCAGGCCGGGACCTGAGACGTCGCTGCAGCGAAGGAGTTTGATCTGGTTGTCACGTCTTCTTCGCAGAGGCGTGCTTATGTTCCACAACATTGTTGGCCAACATGAAAGCGCCGTGTCGATGCGAACAAAAAAATTTTGGAATTGAGTCCGGATGAACTGATCGGCTGCGGATGAGCGAATTGAAAATCTTTCGCAGTCAAAAAATAACTTTCCATCTCGTGGCTTAGCTGAAGACGCGATGAGGAAAGATTTGCGCCGCCGCCTATGCGCGGCGCACGACGGGTGTGCGAGAGCGCGCGAACCGGAAAGGTTTGACGCGAAACTTACACATGCCCGTCATTGATGCTGCCTATCTGTCCCCGCGCTTTTATCACTCCTTTTAAGCTCTGGGGAAAAGATGAAAAATCTGAAGCTCAAATCCGCTCTGCTGTCTTCGGCGGCGCTGATTGGCGTCGTCACCTTCACGTCGACCGGTTCGATCGCCGGCAACATCGAGAGCCAACTGGCTCCGGTCATGAACCTTGTCAACGACGTCGAGTCGAATGCAAAGAAGGGGGGCAACCCCAACTCGCTGCCGACCAAGACCCCGATCAAGCATCTTGTTGTGATTTTCGACGAGAACCGCGCGTTTGATCATTACTTTGGCACATATCCGAACGCTCTCAATCCGGAAGGCGAGCCCGTTTTTGAGCCTGCCAAAAATACCCCGCGCGACGTCAACAACCTGCTGTCAAGCCCGGCGCTGCTTGACAACAACCCGAACCTGAACCCCGCCAACGGCGCGGGCGCTGCCAACCCGTTCCGTCTCGATCGCTCGCAGGCCGACACCGCCGACCAGAGTCACAACTACACGGGCGAACAGAAGGCCTACGACAACGGCGCGAACGACCTCTTCCCGCTCGATGTCGGCAAGGGCGGCACGGGCGCTGGTCCCGGCGGCTCCGGCACGTTCGCGACCACGGGTCAGGTGATGGGCTATTTCGACGGCAACACCGTCACGGCGCTCTGGAATTACGCCCAGAATTTCGCGATGAGCGACAATGCCTATACCGACACCTACGGTCCATCGACACCGGGACTGCTCAACATGTGGGCCGGCCAGACCAACGGCGCGGTGTTCACTGCTCCGGCCGGCGCCACGTTCTTTGACGGCACGTCGGTTCCTGCCGTCGGCACGCCGGCTTTCACCGCTGCCATTTTGGCCGAGGGCGACGCCGTGCCGAATGCCGATGGCAGCCTGACGCTGATCCAGGACGTCGATCCGACCCTCGATGTCTGCTCCAATCCGGGCGCTGCCCTGACGGTCAAGATGACGAGCAAGAACATCGGCGACCTGCTCAATGCCGCAAACATTCCGTGGGGTTCGTTCGTCGGTGGTTTCAACCTGGAAACCATGAACGCGAACGGCAGCACCGGTTGCAAGGGAGTGAACAGCCAGGGCCAGCCAGCTGCCAATGCAGGCCGCAGCAACTTCAGCTCTGTGACGGGCCGGACCGTCAACGACTATATCCAGCACCACATGTGGTTCAATTACTTCCAGTCGACGTCGAATCCGAATCACGTGCCTCCGTCTTCCATCAAGGAGATCGGCCATAACGGCCCGGCCAACCACGCCTATGATCTCGAAGAGTTCGAGAAGGCGGTTGGTGCCGGCAACTTCCCGGCCGTTTCCTTCATCAAGCAGTCGGCGTTCCAGGATGGTCATCCGAAGAATTCCAACGCGCTCGACGAGCAGACCGGTCTGGTCATCCTGATCAACTTCCTGCAGGAGCAGCCGGACTGGGAGAGCACGGCCGTCATCTTCACATATGACGACTCGGATGGTCAGTACGACCACGTCGCGCCGGTGATCACCAGCTCGTCCTTCTCGCCTGCTGACGCCGCGAACGGCACCGGCAATTGCGGCACCCCCGGCGCAACTGAGCCGACCGGACTCAGTGGCCAGCAAGTCGCCGGACGCTGCGGTCCGGGATTCCGCATTCCTTTCCTGGTGATGTCGCCATTTGCCAAGAAGAACTTCGTCAGCCACACCAAGATCACGCAGGCTTCGGTGACGAAATTCATCGAGGACAACTGGCTGAACGGCGAGCGTCTCGGCGGTGGCTCCTTCGACGCCACGACCGGTTCGATTGCGGACATGTTCGACTTCAACCAGAAAAAATCGACGAAGCTGATCCTCGATCCGACCTTCGGCACCGTCGACAGCAAGGACAAGATCAAGAACTGAGCTAAGTTCTTACGCTCAATCGCACAATCGTGCCGTCATAGGCGCCGGCCCTAAAGGCCGGCGCCACCTCAAGGCCCGAGCTGACGCGCCCGTCGGCTGGGGACGAAGCCGTTTTGACGTCAAACCTACACATACGTGTCATTGAGCCTTTCTATCGGTCTCCTCCGCACGCCTCAAAAACTGTTTTGAGAGGCAAATGGGGAGAAAGATGAAAAATCTTAAACTCAAATCTGTTCTGCTTTCTTCGGCCGCGGCGATCGCCGTCGCCGCCACCTTCACGACATCAGGTTCGGTTGCGGGCAACATCGAGAGCCAGCTGGCTCCGGTCATGAACCTGATCAACGACGTCGAGTCGAACGCCAAGAAGGGCGTCAACCCGAACTCGCTGCCGACCAAGACGCCGATCAAGCATCTGGTGGTCATTTTCAACGAGAACATTTCGTTCGATCATTATTTTGGCACCTATCCGAACGCGATGAACGTGGACGGCGAGCCGGTGTTCGAGCCCGCCAGGAACACGCCGCGCGACATCAACAACGTCGATACCGAGGCGCTGCTGTTCAACAACCCGAACTTCACCAACGTGCTCAACGCCCCGAACCAGCAGAATCCGTTCCGCCTCGATCGCACCCAGGCTATCAGCGGCGATCAGGGCCATGCCTATACGCCCGAGCAACAAGCCTATGACGGCGGCAAGATGGACCTGTTCCCGCTGAACACGGGTGTCGGCACCAAGGGCGGCTCTGGCGCCTTCGGCACCCCGGCGCTGGTGATGGGCTACTACGACGGCAACACCGTCACCGCGCTCTGGAACTATGCCCAGAACTACGCGATGAGCGATAATTCCTGGTCCGACTCCTATGGTCCGTCGACGCCCGGCGCCGTCAACATGTTCGCCGGCACCAGCAACGGCGCGACAATTCCGGCTGGCTTCACCGCGAGCACGATTGCGGATGGTCAGGGCGGGCTCACGCTGATCAACGATACCGACCCGGCCGGCGACGTTTGCTCGAGCAAGACCGCACAGGTCGGAATGACCAGCAAGAACATCGGCGACCTCTTGAACGCCAAGAACATTCCGTGGGGCTCGTTCATGGGCGGGTTCAACCTGCAACTCCAAAACAACAACGGTACCTCGGGCTGCGGGCGCACCACGACCGGCCTCAGTGGCACAACCACCGACTACATCCCGCATCACGCCTGGTTCCAGTACTACGCGTCGACGGCCAACCTGACCCATGCCCGTCCGGCTTCGCTCAAGGAGATTGGCCATGCTGGTCCGGCCAACCACGCCTACGACCTCGAAGACTTTACGGCGGCCGTTGGCCACGGCAACTATCCGGCCGTGTCGTTCATCAAGCTGCCGGCCTACCAGGACGGTCACGGTGGTTACTCCAATCCGCTCGACGAGCAGACTGGCCTGGTCAACCTGATCAACTTCCTGCAGGAGCAGGAGGATTGGGATTCCACCGCCGTGATCATCGCCTATGATGACTCCGACGGCTGGTACGACCACGCCTTCGTCGCGCCGACCCACGGTTCGTTCTCCACGGCCACGACGTCGGTCAGGACTTCGTCGACCCCGGTTGACGTCGATCAGCTGAACGGGGCCGGCAACTGCGGCACCCCCGGTGTCACCCCGAAGCCGACCGGCGTCGCTGGTCAGCCCGTCGATGGTCGCTGCGGTCCCGGCACCCGCCAGCCGTTCCTGGTGATCTCGCCCTACGCCAAGAAGAACTATGTCAGCCACGTGTTGACCACGCAGGCCTCGATCCCGCAGTTCATCGAGGACAACTGGCTGAACGGCGAGCGCATCGGCCAGGGCTCGTTCGATGCCACCACCGGCTCGATCAACGACATGTTCGATTTCAAGCAGAAGAACTCGGAGAAGTTGATCCTCGATCCGACGGAAGGCACCGTCGACAGCCGGTCCAAGATCAAGAACTGAGCCAGGTTCTTACGATCTAACCGCAACCATGCGGACGGCGCCAGCCTTTTTGGCCGGCGCCGTCCTGTGTTCCGGCCGCTGGAGTTGTTTGGCGCTTTCGAGTTGAATGTTCGTTGACATGGTGGCTGGTAGCCAACGCTACACAACCGCGTCACCGACGCTTCCTATCCCTCTTCCCCGCACGGCTCAAAATCGTTTTGAGAGGCAAAGGGAAAAGATGAAAAATCTGAAACTGAAATCAACTCTGCTGTCGTCGGTTGCGCTGATCGCTGTCGCCACCTTCACGTCGAACGTTTCGGTTGCGGGCAACCTGGAAAGCCAGCTCGCTCCGGTTCTCAACCTGGTGGACGATGTCATCGCCAACGCGAAAAATCCGGCGACCAATCCGAACGCGCTGCCGACCATGACCCCGATCAAGCACCTGGTCGTCGTCTTCAACGAGAACCGCTCGTTCGACCATTACTTCGGCACCTATCCGAATGCGCTCAATCCGGAAGGCGAGCCGGTTTTCGAGCCCGCCAGGAACACGTCGCGCGACATCAACAATCTGCTGACGAGCCCGGCTTTGCTCGACAATAATCCGAACCTCAATCCGGCCAACGGTGCTGGCGCCGCCAACCCGTTCCGTCTCGATCGCACGCAGGCCAATACGGCTGACCAGAACCACGCCTATACGGCTGAGCAGAAGGCTTTTGACGGCGGCAAGCTCGATCTTTTCCCGCTCAACACCGGCGCTGCCACCAAGGGCGGCTCAGGCTCGTTCGGTACCACGGGCCAGGTGATGGGCTTCTTCGACGGCAACACCGTCACGGCGCTGTGGAACTACGCACAGAATTTCGCGATGAGCGACAATTCGTGGAGCGACACGTTCGGTCCGTCGACCCCCGGCGCGCTCGAAATGTTCTCGGGGCAAACCAATGGCGCGACATTCCCGGTTCTCTCGCCGACGCTTTTGCCGCCGGGTACGCCCAATACGATTGCGGCGATCGGCCCACTGCTGGCGGCGGCCGGCGCCGCCGTTCCTGACGGGCAGGGCGGTCTGACGCTGATTGCCGATATCGACCCCGCTCTCGATCAGTGCTCGAGCACGTTGATCGCGACGCAGATGACGAGCAAAAACATCGGCGATCTCCTGAACGCCGGCAATATTCCATGGGGATCGTTCGTCGGCGGCTTCAACCTGCAAACCATCAACGACAATGGCAGCTCCGGTTGCAAGCGCAGCAGCATTTCCTCCGTCACCGGTGGCACGCACGGCGACTACATTCCTCACCACATCTGGTTCCAGTACTTCGCCTCGACGGCCAATCAAACTCACGCCCGTCCGACGTCGACCAAGTCGATCGGCTTCACCAATGTGCCGGGCACCAAGAAGGTCGACCCAGCCAACCACGCCTATGACCTCGACGACTTCTTCACGGCGGTCGGCGCCGGCAACTATCCGGCCGTCTCCTTTATCAAGATGCAATCGTTCCAGGACGATCACCCCGGCAACTCCAACCCGCTCGATGCGCAGACAGGCTTGGTCAATCTGATCAACTTCCTGCAACAACAGCCGGACTGGGACTCCACCGCCGTGATCCTGGCCTACGACGACTCCGACGGCTGGTACGACCATGCCTTCATCGCGCCGACGACGCAGGGTTCGTTCTCGGTCGACGACGCCTTGAACGGCGCCGGGAACTGCGGCACCCCGGGGGTCACCCCCGAGCCGAACGGCCTGTTGGGCAAGCCGGTTGCCGGACGTTGCGGTCCGGGCATGCGTCAGCCGTTCATGGTGATCTCGCCCTATGCCAGGAAGAATTACGTCAGCCACGTCTTCATTACGCAGGCTTCGATCCCGCAGTTCATCGAGGACAACTGGCTGAATGGCGAACGTCTCGGCGGTGGCTCGTTCGACGCCACGACCGGTTCGATCATGGACATGTTTGACTTCAAGCAGTCTCCCACCCGGAAGCTGATCCTCGACCCGACCTTCGGCACCGTGGACAGCAAGACCAAGTGAGCAAGAATAGATGATACATCGCACAATCGTGTGGTCCCTCGGTGCCGGCCTTCTGGCCGGCGCCGTCTTCGCCGCCGAGCCGCAAACGCAGGGCGGCGAAAATCCAAATCCTGTTCATCTGATCCGCCGCAAGGTCGAACCACTGTCGGCGATGGCGAGGCTGGGTAAGGACATATTCTTCGACACGAGCCTGTCGTCGTCCGGCAAATTGGCGTGCGCTTCGTGTCACAGCCCGGATCACGCCTATGGCCCGCCGACCGACGCGCCCGTCATGCTCGGTGGCCCCGACCTGACGCTGCAAGGCATGCGCGCGGTGCCCTCGCTGACCTATCTGGAAAGGCAACCCGATTTCAGCATCGGTCCCGAAAAGGAAGATGACAACGACCAGGTCATCGGATTTGCGCAGCAGGCCGAGGCGGGTAAGACTGCCGTTCGCGTCCGGAAGATCGCAACACAGACTGCGCAAAGCCAAAACATCGTGCCGCAGGGCGGCTTGTTCTGGGACGGCCGCGCCGACACCCTTCAGATCCAGGCGAACGGCCCGATGCTCGATCCGCGCGAAATGGACGGCGGCAGCATCGAGATCATCGCCGACAAGCTGCGCAGCGCGCCCTATGCGAAGAAGTTTGCGGCCTTGTTCGGCGAGCGCATCTTCAAGGATACGAAGCTCCTGGTCGCCGAGGCGACATTCGCGGTGGGCCGCTATCAGATCGAAGAGCCGAGCTTTCATCCCTATACCAGCAAGTACGATTACTGGCTGGAAGGAAAAGCGCGGTTGAGCGAGGCCGAAATGCGCGGCCTTCGCCTGTTCAACGATCCGGAAAAGGCCAATTGCGCCGGCTGCCATACGTCGCAGCCTTCGCGCGACGGCCGTCCGCCGGCCTTTACCGATACGCAGTATGAGGCGCTGGGCGCGCCGCGCAATCTCGCACTCGTCGACACGAAGGACCCCAATTTTTTCGACCTTGGTGTGTGCGGTCCCGTTCGCAAGGACGTCGCCGATCAGAGGCAGTTCTGCGGCATGTTCAAAACGCCGACCCTGCGCAACACGGCGCTGCGCAAGGCGTTCTTCCACAACGGCGTGTTCCACACCTTGCAGGAGGTCATGGACTTCTACAATTTCCGCGACACAAATCCGGAGAAGGTCTATCCGGTTGGCGCCGACGGCAAAGTGCAGAAATACAACGACCTGCCGCCGCAATATCACGCCAATGTCGACGTCGCCGATCCGCCGTTAGATCGCCATCCCGGCGATCAGCCGGCGATGACGGCGCAGGACGAGGCCGATATCATCGCGTTCCTGCAAACCCTGAATGACGGCTACAAGCCCGAGCCGTGAGGCGAGGGGCTGCAGCTGGCGGCAGCGGACAAGGCTGTCCGTCGTCGGGCATGTTTGGCGACTAACCCGACCGCAGCGGCAAGGGCTGATCGGCCAGCATGTCCTTGACGACGAGCTCGCGCGCCTTCGCCGCATCGAGCGCGTGGCTCGCAAGCAGATCGGCGCAGTCGGCGACGATCTGGTCGGCATCCTGCATCAGCTTCAGTTCCTTGTAGCGATCGTTCTGTTTCAGTCCCATGCTTTCGCCGACGAGTTCGAGCAGGTTGACGATGCGGAACGGCCAGTCGCGCTCGTGCGCGCAAAGCTCGCGATGTTCGGAATGGTAGACGGTGACGAGCGCATCGACGCCGGCGTCGCACGCCGCCTGCAATTCATTCAGCGTCAGCTCGCGCTTGTATTCGGGCAAGACGTTGAGGTAGACGGCCTGCAATCCCAGCGCCGGCTGCTTTAGATCGACAAAGGTGACGCCGGGAATCGCGTTCAGGAGTCTGATCGCGGCCTCCATGACGCCGGAAACGCCGGGATGGCGGTGCAAGGCAACGCGCATCGGAACGCGTTCGCGCAGATGCGGCGTGAGTTGGTCGATCCGCTGCTCGAGGAAGCGTAGGAACGGCGTCATCTCGAACGGCCGCGCGCCGCGTTGGCGCTCGAGCGCGGGCAGGGTGGTTTCGGTGAACTGCACGTAGCAGCTCGGACACCAGGAAATCACTTGCCCCGATTTGGATTGCGACATCTTGTCGATGCTATTCGTCCCCATCCGCCCGGACATTTCGACATCGCCCGGCCGCATGTGCACGATACCGCAGCAATGGCTCGGCCCGCCCATCACCTGATAACCGATGCCGAGCGTATCCATGATGTCGAGCGCAAGCAGCGCGATATGCGGCGTCTTCAGCACATTGCAGCCGGTGTAGAACACAAAGTCCGGCGGCTCGGTCGTCGTGTTCACCGAGGCCGATTTCTGCCCGAGCCGCGCCAGCACCTCGTCGTTCAGCTGAATCTGCGACAGGAATGAAACTTCGCGGCCGACGTCACGGTATCTTTCGAGCGCCTTCCGGCGGCGGGCCGGCAAATCGTTTTTCGCTTTGGCCATCGAAACGCGCGCCATCGCCAGCAGGAAGCGCGGATTGACGCCTTCATCGCAGGCCCTGATGCAGTCGCCGCTGGCCGTACAGGCCTGTGCCCATCTCTGCGACGCTTCCGGGCCGTCTCCGTCGCGGAGGATATCGAGAATGCCGCTGATGACATCCTTGGGCATCGCATCGGCCAGTCCCGCCGGCTTCACGCTCGGACAGGCCTCGACGCATTTGCCGCAGCGGGTGCACGCATCGACCATCTCGTCGACGCGGGCATCGAGAGCGGCTTCAAAGGAGAGATCGGACATGTGACGTGCTCCGCTCCGAGGTGCGCCGATCGCGCCTTTTACCACCGCAAGCCCTCATTATAAAGCGGCGACGGACGTGAGGTCAGGGAACGGGAACGGAAACGGTGCCGATGGTGCGCAGGCCGATCTGGAACATGAAGGCGTGGCTGGGCACTGGCGGTGATGTCGGCGTCGCATAGGAATATGAGGCGATATAATTGGCCGCCACCACGAAACAGTCGTCCACATAGCCCAAGCCGATGACGAATTGGTTGATCTGGTTGGCGACCAGATCCCAGCGTGCGGCGCCGGTGACGGTCCAGTTGGTCGCGACCTTGACGGAGCTCGAGACCATGATGCCTTCGCGCCGCGTCAGGTAGCCGATGTCGGGCTGCGCTGCATAGTCGCCGTACAGCACGCTGACCGACCAGCGATCGAAGTTGGCAGCCGCTTCAGCCTCGAAGCGCTCGACGTTGCCGGTCGCCTGGTCGAACCGCGCCCGCGTCGCGATCGTGTAGGTGCGGTTCGGCGAGTAGCTCAGGCTCGCGACATAGTCCGACTTCGGCGTCTGCAGTCCCGAATCGACGCCCGTATTGGTGACGTCCTGCACCGCGTAGGAGTTCATGCCGAACAGCTGATAGGACTGGCCGAACACCGCGGTGACCGATCCGCCGCGGTCGAACTGCGTGGTCGCCTGCACGCCGGCATTGGCGCGCCCGCCGCCTTCGACGCGATCCCAGCCGGAGAACTTGTCGACCTCGAACAGGTTCGAGGTGTCAAATACCATGCTCTGCGCATCTTCGTTGGGCAGTTTGCCGGCATAGGTCTCGTTCGGGCGGATGATGACCTGGGCGATCGGCGTGACGGTGGTCGTGCCCCACGGCTGCACGTTGATGAAGGGGTAGCGGTATTCCATGCCAACCGTCGGCATCACGCGCAGCGCCTGGGTGTCGCCGACCGGCAGGAAGCTCGAGACGCCCGGCTGGTTGGAAATATCGGCGTTGATGGCATCGGCGCGTACGCTTGCAAACGGCGTCCAGATTTCACCGATCGGATCGGTGAACGAGCGCCGCCAATCGACTTCCGCCGACGCCCGCGTATAGGTCCCGGGCATGCCCCGCAACAGGCAGTTTTGGCGGTTGATGCTCTGGGCCGTGTCGGCAGTCGTGTTCAGACACGCGCCCGTGGCCGCAGCAACCGGATTGATCGCGTCGAACACTGCGCTGTCGCGCGTGAGATTGGTGAAGTTGGTCTTGTAGCTGACTTCGCCACCCAGAACCGAATGATTGATCACGTTGGAATAGTCGACCACCGGCCAGATCACCGGCACCTGCGACTGGCCGCCGGAGAGGCTGAGGTAATAGATGGTCCGCGCATCGAAATAGCTGCGGTTACCGACGCCGGTCAGGTAAAGCTGCGAGGGCGCTTCGGTCGGAAGCGT
>Ga0070741_10003860_pt1 | contig 36049 bp, 33 predicted proteins | sample Coa_R1_4_FD_66440 | JGI IMG/M metagenome (GOLD analysis project Ga0070741, IMG submission 66440) | Surface soil microbial communities from Centralia Pennsylvania, which are recovering from an underground coalmine fire - Coalmine... | ecosystem: Environmental > Terrestrial > Soil > Unclassified ... | reverse complement strand
CGGCAGCACGGCATGAAATAACCAGTCCTCCAGCACAGGCCTGTACAAGGTTTGCATTCTCATGCGGCGAACCACGAGTGCTTCGTAGATGACGCCAGCCAAGCCCAGCGCGGCCCAAAGAACTGCGGCGCTCCCGACGGTATGCCAAGGCGCGCTGGCGATTGCCGAGAGCAGCAGCACAGATCCGAAATGAACGATTGTCGGAGTCGCAAACGCGTCACCGGCTTGCGCCTGACCTCGTACTACGGGCAGATCGGCGATAAGAGTGATGACGACGAATTGCAGTCCGATCAGTGCGCCCGCAGAGGATCCGACAATTACGTAAAAGTTTTCCCATCCCGCGAGTACCGTCATTTCCTCACCTTTAGTGATTAGCGCCCGGCTGGACTGATGCGGTTCGAGAATACCTCGTTTGTGACTTGGATGGCGGTCATTGCGTCTGCGCGAGAACCGCAACGTCAAACTTCGAATAGTACTTCTTGACGTCGTCGGCTCCGTACTTCCCGCGAAACTTCCCGACCACCGACGACACTCGTGCCGGGTCGGTGATAGCAATGGCCTTGAATTCAGCCTGTGTGTTCCCTGCTTTGACCCGGATCGATGGATTCTTGAGCACATTCTTGTACCACTGCGTATCCGATCCCTGCACCGGCAGGAGATAGAGTTCGTCGTCGAACACAAACCAGACCGGGTTCGAGATGGTCCGTCCTGACTTTCTGCCGATCACACTGATATGGATTTCGCGAGATCGGGAGAGGTGATCTCTGAGAGCATCGTTCTGAGCTGGCATGTGCGCTCCTTTTCCGAAATTCTTTGGTCCACGCGATATACAGCACACCCCCTTTGATGTATTACGGCGCGACACCATCCTCCGAAAAAAACTCAAAAGCTTCTGCTTTCTCGCCCCAATCGGAATAGCCAAACCTTTTCGATTTGCCCGGTCAACTCAGCGGGTATCTACGATGAGATTCTAACTCCACGAGAATGGCTGGGATGTGTGTCAGTTGACCTAATCGGGCCACAACTCATTTCGCTGACTACGTGGGCGCCAGCGAATCAAGCGCTGGACCTCGAGGCAACTTGGGCGTGACGTGTACGACTGCTGCGCGGGATGGTGAGCTTAACCGGAATGACAGCGCGTAGCCTGCGGCGTCTGGCTCTGCGCGCGCTGGAAGTTACGCAGCGTAGCACTCACGCCAGGGAGGGGCCGGGGACGTGCACTCCGAGCCACATATCTCAGCGGGAGGAACCCAGCGCCGCGTGCATCGCGCGATGACCAGCACCCGAAGCCAAAGTGCTGGTGCCGGGAGGGGGAGTCGAACCCCCAAGGTACCAAGTACCGGCGGATTTTGAGTCCGCTGCGTCTGCCAGTTCCGCCATCCCGGCGTGGATGGGACAAGTTGCCGTTCTGCTGTATTTACTGCACTGCGTCCGTTACTGACTCATGTTCCTTTTGAGCGGACGTCAGTTCTGGGGTCGTTGAATCGTCCTTCGCAGCCCCCAGTATCGCATAGCCTTTGGACTGCCGCCAATCGGTGCGTGAGAAGCAGCCAGGCGCGGTCGCTCTTCGCTCTCGTCGCCGGCTCAAGCACTTCGTTCACTCCCCAAACTGGAGCTAGAGGGTAACCCTTTCTGTTTCTGATACTGCACTTACGGGTGTGTTTGAAGTCTCCGCGTCGGGGGTAGCGACAAACATCTCGCCATCAAGATGATGCACGGCAGCGGGTCAGGAAAGTGCGAGGGTCACACTGCACTTAGTGACCAATGTGGCAGTTCATGGCAGAAGAGTACGCTTATTCGATATCGGTACAATGATGGAAGCGAATAGGTTACTCGCCGGCTTAACGAGGCGCGCGGTGCTCGGTCGCTGCTGAAGCCGCTTTCGTGCATTCGCGGACGGATGGGAATTCGGCCAGTGGATGTTTCCGATCTCCTTCACCACGATCATGACTTGACATCGCTTTAAAGTCGGATATTAGTGATGATCCATGGACGCCGGCGTTCCGTCCGACCACTCGGACACTGGGACCATGAACTCGGTCACTGGCTCCGGAGCGCCATTGAAGTGGGGATTGGTAAGAACTGGGGAACCAGCCAAGTCTGCGCCCCAAGTCTTAGCGTCCGCCACGGGAACGTAAAACATAAGATGGGGAACCCAATGCCCGGCGCGGTCGTTTAGCCGCCCTTGCTTCGACATCATATAAGTCATAGCGCCCGGCTCGAGGGGCGGCAGCTCCTTGTTCTGAAATGCATTTTTTATGCCCTCCATGATCTGGGCTTTAGACATCCCAGCGATTGCCAATTCTGTCCTCTTCAAAGTGATTGGGAGAACAGATCGTGCGGCTTGCGGATTAAAGCAGCTGGGACCCCGATTCTTGGCATTCCAAAACTCGGGACTGTCGAACGCGTCCATCCACGCGCGTTCTACGAGGCAGACAAAGCCGTTCTTGCCTTGCACCGCAGTTTCGTAACCATGCCTTCCCAGAACCATGACTGTGGCGTCGCTGGAAATAGATGGCGGAGCCGCTGACCGTGCCAGAGCAATTTCAGCATCTCGGTCCACCATGAGGTATTGATCGAGCGGAGCCATGCTGGGATATGGTGTTTTGGCGTCTGCTGCTCGTCCTGGCCCTGCCACGCACAGTACGGCAACCACCGCCAAAGTCCTTGACGTGATTGTCATGACCATCTTCCGGTTCATTGATTTGTCCCCTCGCTAGAACATATATAGGGTATTCGCAACAGCTCCGCAACCTGAGCAACTCAGCAGTTGGTATTCGTGCAGCATGCGGTGCGAACAGTGCGTCGAATGATTTCCGGGCGCGTGTATGTACCTGTTTACGATGGAAAGCAGCGCGCAAATGCAAGCAGCAACTTGGGCGATCCCGAAATCCGAATTTTCCGCCGGAGCAGCGCCCATACGAGACTAGCTTCCTTGCGCAGAAAGCGCAGCCAGGTCTCGCTATCGGCAATCAGTCGCAGATCGGCTTGCCCGTTGTGGCCTTCGGAAACCTGCAACTTTTCGTCTCGAATCGCTACCGTTGCTTTCACTTCCTCTCGGCCGGTGAACGTGAAGTGATAGACAGCGTTGAGACCCTTTGACTGACCTTTCTGAAAAACGAAGTTCAAGCCTCGCAGGAAGGCGCGAATGGTTCCCTGGCCGGCCAGGCCGTTCGATACACGCTTGATCGTCTTGTGCGGAAAGCGCCGCGCCACGAACTCTTCCGCGTCAGACTTGGGAACAACGTAGATTGTCTCCGGTTTGTTCTGCAGGGGCCGAACCACATCGTCCAGAAATTGCTTGCGATTCGTGAGGAAGGGCGCGATTACGTCCTCACCCGCGGGGCATACCGCCATGCAATAAGCGGCCTTGTAGTTGGCGCCGAACGACAAGCTCTGCCACATGGATACCGTCTCGGCCCCTGAGACATTCTTACGATAATCGTGTGCATTTTTGCTATCCGCGATCTTCTCCACCCAGTTGTTGAATCCGCCCATGAACTCACGGTAATTGTGGGTGTAGCACGCGGAAAAATTGAACTGACCGTCTGGGCTGATCGCACCCGTCGGGCAGGCGGCAACGCATAGCTTGCATTCGAGGCACGGGTTGTAAACGACCGGATGGGAATATTCGGAAACTTCTGCATCCACCAGTACCGTTCCCAGCAGAATGAAATTCCCGAACTTGGGATGAATTACGTTGCGATGAATCCCCATCTGTCCCAGGCCGGCCGCCACCGCTACAGGCTTGTGGGAGATCACCCACATTTTTGATCCCCAACGATCGGCCTCCATAGGGAATCCCGCGGCTCCTCCGTTGATCGCGCCAATCCCAAGCTCTTCCAGTGCCATGACAATTCGGCGGGCCACCTCGTTGGTTTCGTCCGTCGTGTGGTGGAATTCGAGATTGGAGATGGAGCGTGCTGGCGTGCGGATGTTCTCCCGGTTCATACGGCACACGACACTAATCAGCGTTCTTGCTCGTGGGAAGACGTTCTCAATGTCAGCTTTCTGATCGGCAATTTCTGGCCGGTCGCGCTCAACAAAACCTACATCGTCCGCGCCCGCATCCAGGCACAACTGCCGGAGCCAAGCTGCATCAAGCACTTGATCCCTGGGGACATCACCCCGGCGCGCCCTCTCCTGGTAAAAATGTTTCACGGTTGGGTGTTCAGACAATTGCGCCACGAATTTTCTCCTTCGAGTCAGCGGCGTGCAAAAGCGTCAGCTGGAAACGACGCCTATGCTCCGACCGGAACCAGTTTCTTAGACGCGTTCCAGAGCTGTCTATTGATGAAATTGGGCGCGAACCGGCGCATGAACGCGAGCTGTTTGGCCTGTCCTGGCCGGATCTCCACGGCGCCCGCGCGAAGCGCCGCAAACGACTGCTTCACTAACTCGTCCGTAGTGATCACGGTGATACTGCCGCCTTCAGCAAGCTCTGCCGCCAAATCGGTTTTGACTACCGGTGGCATAAGTTCGATCACTTCCACGCCAGTTTCCTCCAACTGGAACCGTAGTGACTGGGTGTACGAGTGAATCGCGGCCTTGGTGGCGCTGTAGATCGGCGCGGACGGTAACGGCACGAATGCGAGCGCCGAGGATGTATTGATCACCGTACCCTTATTTGCCCTGAGAGTGTCGATGAACGCGGAGGTCGTCAAAATTACGCCGCCTACATTGACATTCATCTCCGTCATTAACCCACCCAGGTCAGCCGCTGGCGTTTTGAGATTCTTGTAGAGCATGATGCCGGCGTTGTTCATCAGAACGTCCAGTTTAGGGAAATCCGATCTGACCCGCGCCGCAAGGGCGGCGATCTGCGCCGCGTCCCCCACATCGCTCTTCATCGTGTGAAGCTGCGGGTGCTGCGTCTTGATCTGGTCCAGCACAGCCTGGCGCCGACCAGTGACGATGACTTCATTGCCCAATTCGAGGAACTTCAGGGCGAAGGCCAGGCCGATACCGGCTGAGCCCCCCGTGATAAGGATTGTGCTTCCCGTGAGTTTCATAAGGTCCTTTCTGAACTATTGATACATAGGCTTATGTCTATAATCCTACCGATGCAAAAAAAACTGCGCAGAAGGACACCCTCGTATATTAGCCACACTCATCCCTGTCGAGCTTATTGGATTCTTGCGTTCAGCATTGCCCCGCATCGATGTTTGTCAATTTTCTACCCGGCCACGTCGTGCGAGGTTTCGCCAGCCATCCGAATAATCACAACAAAACGCAGTCTGACTGTTATAATCCGCTCGCCGTAGTTCGTCGACAAACCAAATCCATCAAAATCTGGAGGAAATTTGAAGAGCACTTACTCTTTGCTTTTCGTGCTGCTTCTCTTTGTGTCTGTATCGGCGGTGCAAAATGCGCCCGCGCAGACGGCACGCACCGACGTTTACCATGTGCATTTCGCGAAAGCCACTCTCGGCAAAGGCGCCGAAGAAGCCGACGCCCTTAAACAGCAAGGCCCCAATGCTCCGATGCCGGGACACTACCTCGTCCTTCGCCACCAGGCTGGGGAGGACTGGGACTACGCGGTCATCGAGCATCTCGGAACCAAGGCTACGATCAGCGCGGCTGGAAGTCCGCCCTCCGCTGCTGCCCGCGATCTCAATGCCTGGCATAGCGATACTTTTGTAAATGGCCCCGCATGGCCTGACTTCGCCAAAGCTATGGGACTGGACGACGCGGCGAAATCGGCGGGATCGGTCTACGTCGTTTCCGTTTTTCGCGCCGCTCCCGGACATCGCGATGATCTGGAGAAATCTCTTTCTCAGCCCAATCCGGGTTCGGCGGGGAACGTGTTGTTGCAGCATCTCGAGGGTTCGCCCTGGCATTTCGCTACTCTCGTCCGCTACAACTCATGGGAAGATTTCGCAAAGGCCGAAAAAGCTGATGTGGCCGACACCGCAAACCCGACTGGCGGCTGGATAGGAGTTCGCAATCACTCCAGCTATCACAATGACACGGTCACTGACCGGATCACTCCGTAGTTGCTCGAGTAGTTTCGGGATTCTCTGATGCACGAAGAGAAGCCTAGCCAAACGGGCCAGGCTTTTTTATTTCACCAACCTTTCTTGGCAAGTTCTCGCCACCCATGCGGCTTCCGCGATTCTCTGCACGCAGTCTTTTTTCAGCGCTCACGGCTGCTATGATGTTGCACTCTTAGCCAGTGTTTCTGTGGAGAGTACCGTCATGTATTCATCTGGTGCGCGATGCCATGAACGATCCGATGTGCACTCGCTGCTTTGCTCTTTGCTCATCCTGGTAGTCGCGACGACCGCTGCGCACGCGCAAACCGATGCGGCTGGCGTTGCACAACCCATCACTCCGGCACCGCCCATCATCTCGCTCGACAAGGTCGTCAACTTTAGGACACGGCCGGATGGCATTGACGTCCAGGCGGGCGCCGCCCTGATGCGCATCACGGCGCTCACCGACGACATCGTCCGCGTGCGCGTGGCACCGGGTAATGCCTTGCCAGAGGACGCTTCGTGGGCGGTACTTGCCCCGGCTCGCCGCAAGTCCGTGAACGTGCAGCCGAGCGGCGATGCGGCTTACGTAGGATTTCGCACCGCATCGGTGGAATTGCGCGTCGAGCGCAATCCCCTGCGCATCGTGCTTCGGGATCTCGCGGGACAGGTCATTTGCGCCGATGCCATCGGTCGACCAACCAGGTTCCAGCACGGCGGATTCTCCGCGTACAAAGCCATGCCCGGCGACGAGCACTATTTCGGATTGGGCGATAAAACCGGCACCTTCGACCGGCGAGGCCAGTCCTACACGCTCTGGAATACCGACGTAGGTCCACAGGAATCCATCGATCCTCTCTACAAGTCGATTCCCTTCTTCCTCGCCATTCATCAAGGACGCGGTTACGGGCTCTTTCTCGACAACACGTGGCGCACCTGGTTTGACTTCGGCAAGCAGGCCCGCGACTCTTATGCTTTCGGCGCGGAAAGCGGTCCGCTCGATTACTACTTGCTGAATGGTCCCACCCCAAAAGAAGTCATTGAGAGATACGCATACCTCACCGGCACGCCGCCGCTCCCGCCCCTGTGGGCACTTGGATTCCAGCAGTCGCGTTACAGCTACACGCCGGAGTCGCAGGTGCGCGAAATTGCCGATCGGCTTCGCACGGATAAGATTCCCTCTGACGCTGTGTACCTTGACATCGACTACCAGGACCGCAATCGGCCCTTCACCGTCAACGCGCAGACCTTTCCCAATTTCCCCGGACTCGTCTCCGACCTGCGCAAGCAGCATTTACACCTGGTGCTGATCACTGACCTGCACATCGCGCACGCGCCCAATCAAGGCTATGCGCCTTACGATTCTGGGGAAGCCGGCAATCACTTTGTGAAGAATCCGGACGGCAGTGAATTTGTTGGTATCGTCTGGCCCGGGCCGGCGGTCTTTCCCGATTTCACCCGCGCGCAGACGCGCGACTGGTGGGGCGGTCTCTACCGCAAGTTCGTCGAGCAGGGCGTCGCGGGTTTTTGGAACGACATGAATGAGCCCTCGGTATTCGATGGGCCCGGCAAGACCATGCCTCTGGGTACGATTCATCGCATCGAGGAGCCCGGATTTACTACGCGCAGCGCCACGCATAGTGAGATCCACAACATTGTGGGCCTGGAAAATGCGCGGGCCACTTACGAGGGATTTCTGAAGTTACGTCCGGACGAGCGCCCCTTTGTGCTCACTCGTGCAACCTACGCGGGAGGACAGCGCTACGGCTTCACCTGGACGGGCGACAACTCGGGTACATGGAATCACCTGCGCCTTGGCACCCAGATGCTTATGAATCTCGGTCTCAGCGGAATTCCTTTCATGGGCGATGATATTGGCGGCTTCGGTAGCTCTCCGCCTTCCGATTTGCTGACTCGGTGGATTGAGATTGGAGCTTTCAATCCTCTCTACCGCGACCATTCCGACAAAGGCACCCTGCCGCATGAGGTCTGGGTGAATGGCCCTGAGCAGGAAGCCATTCGCCGCCGCTACATCGAAACCCGGTACAGGCTGCTGCCCTACATCTATACGGTAGCGGAAGAAACGTCGCGCACCGGCCTGCCACTGGTACGGCCCGTGTTCCTCGATTTTCCCGAGGTCTTCGCTGCCTCTGCGCCGGCATTCGATCACATGGATACAGAGTTTATGCTTGGTTCCAGTTTGCTGATCGCGCCGCCTCCCTACGGTGAAACGCTGGACGGTTACACCATTGCGCTGCCACACGGCCAGTGGTACGACTTTTGGACGGGACTGAGATTCGCTACGCCGCCGCCCGCTCCTACTATCGTTCAAATTGTCACCGCGGCCCCCGGCGTTACCCTGAAGGCGCCAGAAAAAATTCGTCCCCCACTGGACACATTGCCGGTCTTCGTGCGCGGAGGAAGCATTCTCCCCCTGCAACCACTTGTGCAGAGTACCGACGAAACCCCCAATGGTCCGCTGGAACTTCGCGTTTATCCCGGACCTGGATGTGCGGGCACTCTTTATTTAGATGATGGGCACACGTTCCGCTACCAACAAGGGGAATATCTGCGTCAGGACTTCACCTGCGAGGCTGGCGCCAACTCCATCTCGGTTCATTTCCGGGCACGCCAGGGAAATTTCACTCCGTGGTGGAAAACGATTGAAGTGGTCGTCTATGACTGGCCTTCCGCCCAGGCCGAGGCGACGCTTACCAACGGCGGGGGCGCGACGCTCACCCCCTCGTACGATGCCACTGCTCACGCCCTGCACATCGTCATCCCGGATACAGGCAGCGATTCCACGCTGCAGTTAACTGCACATTAAATGACCCTCAGATCTGCGGTCGGTTTTTTTCGCACGCGGGCATTCAGGTTCGCACTTATGTGGACCTGACGCGTGCAGTAAATTGGGCTGCATGCGCCGGCATGGTTTGCGGCGCGCGGCATCTCATGCTTACGGTTCGCAGCGTCGCCAAAGCTTGTGTCGTGAAGGTGCTCGGCTCGGAGCGCAGGCCACGCACCATTCTCCGCGGGCCGGCTTTTGGGTATCGCTTCTGTCTTTCTCCCGCTGACAATCTAGCGTACCTGCTGGGCACCGCCGAGCCCCACTTGCAGAGAATCATCGAGCAATATGTCGCGCCCGGCGACACGGCCTATGACATCGGCGCCAACATGGGCTATGTCTCCCTTTCGCTCGCAAAAAAAGTCCGAGCCGCGGGATCGGTGATTGCTTTCGAACCTTTGCCGGAGAATTTGCAGTTACTCCGTCAGAATGTCACGATAAACGATTTAATGAATGTGCGCATTCTTGACTGCGCGGCATCCGACTATTGCGGGGAGGCAGTGATTCGCGTGGCTGAAAATACCGCGACTGCAAGCCTGGTGTGGCACAAAGACGTTCCCACTGCGAAGCAGACGAAAATCAAGGTCGTGGCCATCGATGAATTGACTGCTCAACAGCTCATCCCGCCGCCAACCTTCGTCAAAATTGACGTGGAGGGTTCGGAAGGCGCGGTGCTCTCCGGCATGCGCCGCACCCTGGCACGGTCGAAGCCTGTCATTTTTGTCGAATGTTCGGAGCTTGGGCGCCAGAGAGCCTGGTCTCTGCTGAACGAACTCGGCTACCAGTGCCAGTCCGCCATTACCCGCCTGCCCATAGGCAGCCTCGAACAGTACCGTCACTCCGACTTTCTGTGGCTACCGGCTGACCGGCCTACCCGGCGCTCGTAAAAGCTTCCGCACTCGACAGAGGACCTTTCGTCACCTCGGCGTCGGCGTACCGCCCGACTCACAACTAAAGCCTCGCCTTCTTTGCACGATATTAAGGATGAAGGCTACCCGCGCGCTCTTCCCGCAAAACCAGGAACGCTGGGACAGGCAGTTCCGGGTGCGGGTTGACCAGACTCAGCACTGGCGGTGTGATCAGTGCGCGGCGCTTTAACGCGGCAAGAGGGAGCAGTGACTCGTCATCAGACTGGCAAATCGACTTTGCGTCGGGCGACCGCGAGTTCCCCGGCACACGCAACCCCGGTTGAGGAGCACGGGGATACCCAAACAGCGGCGGAAGCCCTGCGGCAGGCGCACGAAGAGTCCGAGCTGTTTATCAATGCGGTGCCGTCGATCCTGATCGGGGTGAACGGAAAGTCAGTCATCACCCGTTGGAACCAGGCGGCCGAGCGTTGTTTCCGCCTGTCGAAAAGCGAGGTGGTGGGCAAATCCATCGCCAGTTGCGGGATCAAGTGGCAGCGTTCCGATATGGAGGCGGAGATCGATTCGTGGCGCGCGCAAGTGCCCAAGCGCTACGACAACCTCGCGGTTGAAATCGACGGTGAAATTCATTTTCTTGGCGTCACCGCCAATTCCGTATCTCTGCCGGGGCGCGATACCGGAGAACTCCTGATCATCGCCTCGGATGTAACCGAGAGGAGGCTGCTCGAGGACCAGTTGCGGCAAGCGCAGAAACTCGAAGCCATTGGCCAACTGGCGGCCGGCATTGCGCACGAGATCAACACGCCTACGCAGTACGTGGGCGACAACACCAATTTCCTGAAGGAGTCCTGGACGCAGATCGCGGAACTGCTGACGCTGGCGCGGGATTTGCGGGAAAAAGCCGGGCAAGCTTCCGTCCCTCCCGAGATGCTCGAGCGCTTTGATGCAATGGCGAAGCAGGCTGACATCGAGTACCTGTTGGAAGAGGTACCCCGCGCCATTAACCAGTCGTTAGACGGCATTCAACGGGTGGCGAAGATCGTGCGCGCGATGAAGGAATTCTCCCATCCCGGCTCGGAAGAGAAGTGTGCTATCGATATCAACAAAGCCATCGAGACCACGATCACGGTCGCGCGCAATGAATGGAAATACGTGGCCGAGGTCGAGACCACTCTAGCACCCGACCTGCCGTTCGTGCCCTGTCATGCCGGAGAACTGAACCAGGTGATCTTGAATTTGCTGATCAATGCCGCGCATGCCGTGGCGCAAAAGGTGGGAGACGGATCGCAGGGTAAAGGCAAGATCACGGTGACCACCCGGCGCGAAGATGAGTGGGTCACGATCGCCATCAGCGATTCGGGAGTCGGCATTCCAGAAGCCATCCGCTCCCGAATCTTTGAACCTTTCTTCACTACCAAGCCGGTCGGAAAAGGTACCGGCCAGGGCCTGGCCCTGGCGCACACCGCCATCGTGAGAAAGCACGGCGGCAAAATCTGGTTCGAGTCGGAACCCGGCCAGGGCACAACTTTCTTTATTCGCCTTCCCCTGGCCGCGCCGGCGGAACAGCCATGAGCACCCCGAAGCGAATCCTGTTTGTGGATGATGAGCCCATGGTGCTGGTGGGACTGCAGCGCAGCTTGCGCTCCATGCGGCAGGACTGGGAGATGGTGTTCGTCGAGAGCGCGGCCAAAGCACTGGAGGCAATTGAACTCGCGCCGTTCGACATTGTCGTCACGGACATGCGAATGCCGGGCATGGATGGAGCCGAGTTGCTGCAGGAGGTTAAAAACCGGTCCCCGCAGGCCTTGCGCATGGTGTTGTCGGGACAATCCGATAATGACTCCATCCTGCGCTCGGTCAATCCCACCCACCAGTACCTGTCGAAGCCTTGCGATGGCGAGGAACTGAAATCGCGCCTGCTGCGCGCATTTGCTTTGAAAGATCTCTTGCAGAATCCGGAATTGAAGGAGTTGGTTTCGAAGCTCGATTCACTGCCCAGTCTCCCCGCGCTGTATCTGGAACTCACTCAGGAGTTGCGGGCACCAGAACCTTCCATGGCGAAGGTGGGAAAGCTCATTACCGCCGACATGGCAATGACGGCGAAAGTTTTGAAGCTGGTGAATTCAGCTTTCTTCGGATTGCGCTGCGAAGTTTCCAAGGCCTCGCATGCGGTGGAGATGCTCGGACTGGACACGATTCGGGCGCTGGTATTGTCGACCCACGTGTTCTCGGAATTCCACGCGTCTTTCTTGACTGACGTCGACATGCAATACATGTGGGAGCACAGCCTGGCCTCGAGCAGCTATGCCAAGAGGCTGGCCACACTCGAGCATTGCGAACGGAAAACCGTGGATGACTGCTTCACTGCGTCGCTGCTGCACGATGCAGGCAAGCTGATCCTGATGTCGCTGGGTGGAGATCGTTACCGGCAAGTGACGCGGGTCAGGGACGCGGAGTCCATCCCGCTCTACGAAGCGGAGCGCAAGGTCTTCGGGTGCAGTCATGCGGAGATCGGCGCCTACCTGTTCGGATTATGGGGGCTGCCGGGCGCGATTGTTGAGGCCGTGGCTTATCACCACCGTCCTATGGAAAGCCTGCAGACGAGCTTCTCTCCCCTGGCGGCCGTGCACGTGGCCAGCGTGTACCACGAGTTGAATAGCGTCTCCTGGTTGCGCGACGGGAGCGGCGTGTCTCTCGATTTTCTTTCCAGAATCGGTTGTGCGGATCGAGAGAAGTCCTGGCGCAGCGCGCTGGCCGTTGAAACCGCCCGCGACGAAAACCCAAAGGAATCCTGCCATGTCTGAAAAAATCCTGTTCGTCGATGATGAACCCGCGGTGCTGGATGGATACCGACGCTTGCTGCACCGGGATTTCGATCTCGACACAGCTGTGGGCGGAAAGAACGGATTGGCAGCGATCGCTTCCAACGCCGAGGGTGGCTATGCGGTGGTGGTTTCTGACATCCGCATGCCGGAGATGGATGGCGTTCAATTTCTGTCGCGAGTACGAACCGTGTCCCCGGATTCAGTGCGTATGGCGCTCACCGGGTACGCCGACATTCAAGCCGCCATGGACGCGGTGAATGAAGGTTCCATTTTTCGCTTCCTTACCAAGCCGTGCGACAAGCAAGTGCTGGCCAACGCTCTCACCACGGGCGTTCTGCAGCACCGGCTCGTCATCGCTGAAAAAGAGTTGCTCGAGAAAACTTTAAGCGGCAGCATCAAGGTGCTCACCGACGTACTCAGCCTGGTGAATCCCGCCGCATTCAGCCGCGCGGTGCGCACCCGGCGCTACGTGAGCCACGTCATTCACAAGCTGAAGTTGGAAGGGGGTTGGCAATTTGAGGTGGCGGCCATGATGTCGCACCTGGGGTGCGTTACGCTCGACACCACCACGATCGACGCGGTCTATGCGGGACGTAAATTATCGCCCGAGGAGGAGGCCCGGTTCGACGCGCATCCCGTGGTCGCAGGAGAATTACTCTCGAAGATCCCCAGGCTGGAACCGGTGGCGCGCATGATCATGCAGCAGAACTCGGTGCAGGCCTCGGGGGTGAGCGGTCCGGTGTCGAGGCTCGACGTGGTGGCCCTGGGAGCGCAAATTCTGAAGGTAACGCTGGCTTATGATCAGTTGCTCAATTCCGGCAAGAGTGCGCACGACGCTATCGCACACCTGCTCTCTAAGCCCCGCGAGTTCGAGGCGGCCATCGTCAATACTCTTCTGGATATGGAGAGTCAGCCCCAGCATATGGAAGTAAGGTCGTGCCGCATTGCCGACCTGAACAGCGACATGGTCCTGCAGGAAGATGTGCGCACCAAGAGCGGGGTGCTGGTGGTCGCCAAGGGGCAGCAGATCACGTATCCGTTACTGGTGCGATTGCGCAATTTCTGGGAGAGCCGGGCCATTCCCGGAAGCATCCTGGTTCACATGCCGGGTGGCGAGGCCACCGACTCCCCGGCGAGCGCCGCGTCCCAGTCAGCTGGCGCAGGCCGATGAACATCCCTTGGTGCCGGGCAACAGCTCGGTAACTGTTACTTCTCCCGTTTCCGATTCTGCAACCTTCTGTGCAAAAGTCGCAGGCCACCATTGCGCAAGTTTTTTCATCTTGACAGGCGGGCGGAAATCGCGGAAAACCATAAGCGAGCACCTCCTCCGCGATTCTCCCGACTACCACTCGATCGAGGACCACCATGGCAAGCACCGGCATTAATCTTATCGAGCAGGATGCAAAACTGGCGTGGCGTCGTTTCCGGGGTAATGCGACAGCGCAGGAGATGCTGCGCTGGATTAACCACGAATTTCGCCGTGGCTACCGGCTGCAAGACTTTGAAGAATCCATCGCGAAATTAAAATCCCGCGGCGAGACACTCGACACGAAATCCGCTGCGTAGCCCCCTGCAGTTTTCACCGTAAATTCAACCTCTCACTTTCGACCCGTGTGTCTCTGCCTGGAGTCGCTCAAGATTGAGGTACTCCGGCCATCTGGCACGCGGGGGAACGCCTCGGCCTGACTCCCACATCCAGCTCACTGCTGCGTTTCCGCCGGCAGAACCGCTGCCAGCTGTCTCCGCGCCAAGTCCGCCCCATCGGTGATCTCAGTCACAGCCAGCCGGTGGCATCCCGACCAAGAATGAAATTGGTCAAAGTTCGCTTTCTCGCGCGGAGGTCGTATGAACAAGGCCGCAGTTCTGCTCATTATTTTCCTTTCCCTTCCGGTCATCGCGGCGGATAAGGAGAAGTCACTGATCACGGTGAAGGATACCCAGGTCAACAACGGTGTGGTAATCGTGAACGTTCGGGTCGCCGGTAAAGCGCACGAATTGCAGTGCAACAAAGAGATCGCCGACTGTAAGGTCCCGGAACCGGGCGACTATTGGATGGTCCGACTTCCCAAAAATTGGGGGATTTACGACTGCGCCAACGTCGATCTGTATTCGCAGGCGCTCGATCCGGAGAGCGATAAGAAATTCGGCGAGTATTGCTTCCTGGAGAAATAGTCAGGCTCAGGATCGCGAGCAGCGTAGTTCCCGACCATCCGTGTGAATGCTCGCACGACGCGCGAGGCTGAATATGCATGAATCAGAAATATCCGAGGCGCCCGGCAACCAGCCGATCGCGCGAATCCTGGTGGCCACGGACTTTTCCGCCCAGGCGGAGACCGCCTTATGCTGGGCACAGCGGTTCAGCGCTGCATTTGGCTGCAAGCTGATCCTGCTGCACGTGATCGACGTCTTTGGCCTGGCGGAAACCAGTTGCCACATGATCGGCAGCGATTTCCTCCCAGTGCTCCGGGATCAGGCGCGCGACAACATGCATCGCTGGCATGAACGCGTACCCCAGGCGGAAGCTCTCATCCGGGAAGGGTCGCCGCGGCCGATGATTGTGGATGCGGCGGCGGAGTTGCGTTGCCAGATGATTGTAATGGGCACGCACGGTCGCTCCGGGCTGGCGCACCTCCTCCTAGGCAGCGTCGCGGAATACGTAGTCAGGCACAGCAAGGTGCCGGTGCTGACGGTGGGGATGCCGGCAATGCCGCAAAAATCCTGAGCGCGCCACAGCCGGTCGTTGTTTTACGTGGAAGCTCCCCGCCCTACCCCCGCGGTTTCATAACTCCTGGGATATTCCCTGCCGGATTTTTGCTTGAACCATTTACAATGCCGCTTCCCCACTCGGAGGCATTCTGGTGAGCCCAGCGGCTCGTGTTGGATGCGTGTTGGCGACTGTGTTTGCGTGTGCGGCCTTGCTCGGTACGGCGACTGCGCAGGGTCGGGTCGCTAACGAGACAAAAACCGCGCGCTATATGGAAACGATTCGCCATCAGCCGCCGCTCCTGCTTGCTTTCCTTCGTGAAATGCCGAAGGGCGGCGATCTGCACAACCATCTTTCCGGCGGAATTTATGCTGAGAGCTTCCTGGACTATGCGGCGCGCGACAACCTGTGCGTCGACCGCACCACCTCGGTGCTGATCGCTCCACCCTGTGACGATTCCTGCGCGAAGTACACAAGCAAGCCGCAAGTGGGCTGCGCATACCACGACCAGGTGCTCTACAACTCGATTATCGATGCCTGGTCCATGCGCAACTGGAGCCCCGGCGACGGTTCGGGCCACGATCACTTCTTTGCGTCTTTTGACAAGTTCGCCCTGGCCAGCCACCTGCACACCGGAGACATGCTGGCCGAAGCGGCATCTCGCGCGGCTTCCGATCACCTGCAATACCTAGAATTGATGCACACTGCTGACGGAACACGCGCCGCGGAGTTGGGCGCGAAGACGGAGTGGAACGACGATTTTTCGAAGTTGCGGGAGCAACTCCTGCGCGCAGGCATAAATAACGTGGTGGCGGACACACGCGCCCAGTTGGATCAGGATGAAGCCATCCGCAACCGCGACCTGAAATGCGGCACGGGCGATGCCGATCCCGGCTGCGCAGTGACCACTCGCTACCTTTACCAGGTGCTGCGTGTGCTCCCGCGGGAGATTGTGTTTGTGCAAATCCTGACTGGCTTCGAATTGGCCCAGGCGGACCCGCGCTTCGTCGGCCTCAACCTGGTGATGCCGGAAGATTGGTATGTCCCCATGCGCGACTTCGATCTGCACATGCGCATGCTGGATTATCTGCACGGGGTTTATCCCAAGGTGCACATAACTCTGCATGCTGGAGAACTGGCGATGGGACTCGTGCCGCCGGAAGGATTGCGCTTTCACATCCGGGAGTCCGTAGAGCGCGGGCATGCCGAGCGCATCGGACACGGCGTTTCGATCATGGACGAACGCGATCCCCTGCAACTCATGGCAGAGATGGCCAAGCGAAATGTTCTGGTCGAGATCTGCCTCACCAGCAATGACCTGATCCTTGGCGTAAAGGGCAAGGATCATCCTCTACCTGTCTACTGGAAGCAGGGTGTGCCGGTCACGCTGGCCACCGATGACGAAGGTGTATCGCGATCCGATCTGACGCACGAATACCTGCAGGCTGCCGAGACCTATAGCTACTCCTATACGCAATTGAAGCGCATGGCCCGGCAGAGCCTGGAACATAGTTTTCTGCCGGGCGCGAGCCTGTGGAGAGAAGGCCAAACGTTTCGTCCGGTGGCCGCCTGCGCGGGAACACCGGGAACGAAACCGGCCGCAGTTTGCCAGAAATTTCTCGATGGCAGCGAGCGCGCTCAAATGCAATGGAAACTCGAGCGGGAGTTTGCGAAATTTGAGATGACCCGTCATCAAGGCTCTGGATCGCTGGGCAAGAGTGAGGAGAAAGATTGACTGAACAGTTCAATCTCGCGGAGTCAGCAGCGCAGTTTGTGCTCTCGCAAACCAAGCTTCGGCCGAAGATCGGCCTGGTGCTCGGTTCGGGGCTGGGAGCGTTTGCCGATGTGCTGAAGGACGCGACCCGCATTCCGTACGCCCATATCCCGTCATTCCCGAGATCCACTGCGATCGGCCATGCGGGACAGTTGGTGATCGGAAAGGCGGACGGCGTCCCGCTCGCCGTGATGCAAGGGCGCGTGCACCTGTACGAAGGCTACTCGGCGCAGGAAGTGTCATTTCCCATGCGCGTATTCGGACGCATGGGAGTCGAGGCGGTGGTTCTGACGAATGCGGCGGGTGGCATCAACCTCGAGTACCAGCAGGGCGCCCTGGTTGTGATTCGCGATCACATCAACCTGCAGGGACACAATCCGCTGGTAGGGCCGAACGATGAACGCTTCGGGCCACGATTTCCCGACATGACGCGCGCCTACTGGAGAGCCTATCGAGAACTGGCGATGGACGCGTCGCGTCAATTGCGAATTCCGGTGTACGACGGAATCTATGCCGCGCTCCTTGGGCCGAGTTACGAAACGCCCGCCGAGATCCGTTACCTGCGAACCATTGGCGCGGATGTTGTCGGCATGTCAACGGTCGCAGAGGTTATTGCGGCGGTGCACATGGGTGTGAAGGTGCTGGCGATATCGTGCGTGACCAACATGGCGGCCGGCATCCTGGACAAGCCCATTAATCACGAAGAGGTGCTGGAGACGGGACGGCGGGTGCGCGATCAATTCGAGGCACTTTTGAAAAACGTGCTGCCGGGGATTGTTGCGGACCTGGCAAACGACAAACCGAGCACTCGCACGACGAAGGCTCGCGGAGACGATTGAAGCAAGCTACCGCCTTTTCATTTTTCAGCGAGCACCTTACGGCCTGGCTATTTGCATTGGTGGTCCAACTCGGACAAATCTTTGTAAGAGCTTCCTGCTACTCACCTCCGCACTTTTTTATCCCTGCTTGCGGCATTTGCTTTCTCCGGTGCTTCTGACTTCCTTTCCATCACTTCTACAAATGATTCGAGTGATCACTCCCACTGCTGGGATCGACTCCCGTGTAACGGGAGGGGCCGAGGTCCCACAGACTGATGTCCGGTACAGTCTCCCTCGGGGACTGGAGTCCGGTAAGCGCCGCGCGGTTATGCCCGGGTCGCGCGGCAAGCGCCACAGATGGCCCTATTTTTCTATATTAGCACAGAGCATAGGTATAACCGCACATGTTTGCTAAAATATATTTGCACTGCTTTGAGTGAGTGCGGCAAAACGAGACGAAAAGGAAGCTTGACAAGAAAAAATCGATCTCGAGTTTCAAACTGGGACTTCAGCTTGCGGCCGTATCACGATGCCGCTCTTTCCGCAAAACCGGTCAGAATCTCCAGAGCAGCTAATACGCAATCATTATTCGGAGGTCGCGGAGGTTGTTGCCCGTCGGCCCGGTCACGATGGCATCGCCCAGAGCCAGGAAAAGCGGGAACGCGTTGAATGTGGAGAGGGCGACCGCAGGATCGAGGCCGCTTGCGCGGGCGCGCATGATCGTGGTCCCATCAACGACGGCCCCCGCCGCGGGACTGTTGCCATCGATGCCGTCGGTTCCGGCACTGAGAATCGTGATGTTCTCTCCCGCAATCTTTTTCGCGCAAGCCAGCGCGAACTGCTGGTTGCGGCCGCCGGTTCCGCCATTGCTCACCTTCACCGTGACCTCACCCGCGGAGATGAGACAAACTCGCGATACGCCCGCGCGCAACTGGCGCAAGCGCGACAGCAGGTATTCGGCGGCGCGCTCGTAATCCCATTCATCGCAGGTGTGATCGAGTTCCACGGCAAAGCCGGACTTGGCAGCCGCGGTAGCGGCCTCCTCCGCGGCCACCGCGCTGGAGAGAATAGGCCACCAGCGTGAGCGGGAAAACGCGGGATCGTCTGGTTTCGGAGTTTCTTCCAAGGCATGCCGCGAAAACAGCTCGCGTACCAAGGCCGGCAACTGGGGCAGAAGCAAATGTCGCTGCGCGATGGAGTGACAATCTTCCACGGTAGTGGAATCTGGCATAGTTGGACCGGAGGCCAGCGCGTCGGGAGAATTCTCCGGCACATCGGAGACGAGCAGAGAGACCTGCTGCGCTGGATAAGCAGCTTGCGCGAGACGGCCTCCCTTGATCGCCGAAAGATGCTTGCGTATGGCATTGATCTCAGCGATGGTGGCGCCGGAGTGCACCAGGGCGCGATAACTGTCGACCAGGTCTGGCAACGAAATCTCGTCGTCGATGGGCTTCTCGGCGATCGAGGACCCGCCGCCGCTCAACAAGAACAGAGCCAGCGATGATGCGTTCAGAGCGTTCGCGGCTTTGAGCATCGCATCGGCCGCGCGCACGGAGTCGGAGTTGGGCAAAGGGTGGCCGCCGCGAAAATACCGGAAGCCATGCACCTGGGTTTCGGGCTCGGTGGGGCTGGCAACGATGCCTTCAAGCGAGCTTCCGGTTTGCGCCTCGAGCGTCCGCGCCATGGTGTGCGCCGCCTTGCCGATGGAGATCACGAGAACACGCGAATAAGAGTGCAGATCGAAAAGATCTTCGCAAATGCGCAACACGCCGCGTTCGCAGTGGACATGCCGTTCAAAAGCTTTCTCGATGCTGGCGGAAGCAAGCGCCTGCAGAAAGATGGCACGCGCAGTCTCCCGCATCTGCTGCGCAAGTTGAAAGGAGTGCGAGGCGGCGATTTCCACGGAAGAATTATAGCGGCGAGCTGCCAGCTAGAAATTGGGAGCAAGCAGCTGTGCCACCCATTTCTCGATGGCCTCGCGCAGTTCGCGCAAGCGTCCTTCGAAGAAGTGGTCGGCGCCTTCGATGCGGAACAACTGCCGCGGTTCAGGAAGAGAGTTAATCAGTGTCTCCAACCCGCCTTGCGGGCCGAACTGATCGCGAGCGCCGCTGACGAACAGCTTGGGCTTGTGACAATCACGAAGAAAGCCAAAGTCGTAAGTGCGCTCGTCGGCGGGAATCACGGGAATTCCCAACCCCATTACGGCTTGAACGCGATCGTCGGTGCAAGCGGCCCGGAGTCCGACCGCCGCTCCAAAGGAGAACCCGGCAAACAACAGTGGCAGGGAGAATTCACGCGCCAGCCAGTCAAGCGCGACGCGGACATCATCGATTTCCCCAATGCCGTTGTCGTGCTGGCCCTCACTCAATCCGGTGCCGCGGAAGTTAAAGCGGAGAACGGGAAATCCAAAGCTGTTCAGCGCCTTCATAGTATGGAAAATGACTTTGTTGTGCAGCGTGCCACCGTAGAGGGGCTGCGGGTGGCAGACCAGGGCGGCGTGGGTAGCGTCGGGCGAGCCGGAGTTCAACAACGCCTCGATGCGTCCGGCCGCACCCTCGAGAAACAGCGAGCGGATTTGCGAGTTAGCGCCCTGCACGGTATCAGAGTACACGAGGTAAGCAGGTGTTCGCAGGCCACCTTAGCGGTTCTAACCTCATCCAAAGCTTCGATTCAGAGAAGCAAAGAATTGCATTGAAAGCAATGTGACACGATCAAGCTGGAGAGGATGCAGTGGCACGAGGATCCCCGTTGCTTCACCTGCTGAATGTGCTCTCGATGGATGATCTGGTGCGCCTGCACGGGGTGAGCGCCGACCTGGCTGAGAAGATCGTGACCCACCGCCCGTACCTGACCGAACACGAAATCCTGGAACGCGCCGTCATTCCCAAACGCGCTTATGAGCGCATCGTCAAGGAGCTGCGGAGCAGCGGTTCGATTCAGTAACGATCGCATGAGATGTCGACTGTGCGGTGGCAGCCAGTTCCGGACGGCTCTCTCACGTGATTCTTTCCCTGACGTTCCTGCTTTCCGACGTGAGTGTTCCCTGAAGTGATTCTTCCCTAACCCGCTGCTGTTCCCCAGCGGCTTTCGCCGAGCCGGGGTGCGGTATGCTCTCTGCATGGACCTGGTAGCTCTTACCCGCGCGCTGGTGGATATCGAATCGATTACGAACAATGAAGAGAGCGTCGGAAATTTTCTCGAGAAGGAGGTGACGGCCCGGGGCTGGACGGCCAGGAAGATCCCGGTCGAAGCGCGTCGATTCAACGTGCTGGGCTTGCCCAAAAACGATCCTCATCCGGCCATATTTTTTTCGACGCACATGGATACGGTTCCGCCATTTATCCCTTCGTCGGAAGACGACTCGCGGGTGTACGGGCGCGGGTCGTGCGACGCCAAGGGAATCATCGCGGCCCAGATCGGCGCGGCGGAAAAGTTGCGTGACGACGGCATCCATGTGGGACTGCTCTTCCTGGTAGGAGAGGAGCGCGACAGCCAGGGGGCGAAGGTCGCGAACGAGAACGCAGTTGGCAGCCGGTTTCTGATCAATGGGGAACCGACCGAGAACCGCTTGGCGCTGGCATCCAAAGGTGCGCTGCGCGTTCAGATTATTGCCGAAGGACGCATGGCACACTCGGCCTATCCTGAACTCGGGGAATCCGCGATTGACAAGCTGTTAGAAGCGCTGCGCCGGCTGCGCGCGATGGCACTCCCCGTGGACCCGGAAGTTGGACCTTGCACTTTCAACATCGGCCTGATCGGGGGAGGCCGGGCGCCGAATGTTATTCCCGATCATGCGCAAGCCGAGTTGTTGTACCGGCTGGTGGGGCCCTCAGCTGGATTGCGGCAGGAGATCACCAACGCCGTGAAAGGCTTGGCGCGGGCGGAATTCAGCCTGGAGATTCCTTTTATGCGCCTGCGCAAGGTCGATGGACTGCGTACCATGGTGGCCGCGTTCACAACCGATATCCCGGCGCTGACCAACTGGGGAGAACCTCTGCTGATCGGCCCAGGATCGATTCATGTGGCGCACACCGACGGCGAGTACATCGACAAGGAACAAATGCACGAAGCCGTGGAGCTGTACTGCACAGTTGCGAAGCGGTTAACGCAATAGTTAACAGCCTGGAATGCACAGTCAAGACTTCGGATGCATGCAAGCGTACCTGGAGATAAGGCGGCCATTGACCAGGACTGCCACTCAGCCGATCTAGCACGCGACGTAAGGATCAGCCGCAGTAATAGTTGACTGCAATTTGTTTTTCTTGGCTGTGCGTCACCATCGCAGTCCAAAAGTAACGGGCACGAACTCCAAGTCGCTGCCGTGCGTAGTGAACATCTTGGAGTAGCGGGCCTCAGCAAACGCTTTGAGCCTGCGATCGCCCAGGCTGACCTCAAGACCAGCGCCCACGTTGGCTCCGAGCTTGTAGCTGGTATTCGACGCGACCACCTGGGTGACGCCGACCACCGCAGGGAAGCAGAATCCAAAAAAGGGATCGCAGACCAAAGTGGACACGGTGCCGGGTCGGGTCAGGCTCAGGTTCCAGCGATATAGTCCCGGGCCGCCCAGGACATAGGGATCGAGTTTGTGATCGGGAGCCAGGCGATAAACGGGATCAAAGCTGAGGGACCATATGCTGCTGTTGCCGCCAGGTTCGCCCACGCGTGCGAGCGCGGCGCTATTCAAACCCCAATAGTTATAGTTAAAGTCCAGATCTAACAAAAAATGCCGCGAGGCATTGAAGCCGCCGCGGAAATCGAGGTTCCAACCCGTATTGAGATTGCGTCCGGCCCGGCCGGTGGGATCAGTAAAACCTGCTCCCGCGCTGATATTCAGGTGATCCGTAACCTGTGCAGTCGCATTCGTAGAAAGTAGTACGGCCAGGCAAAACATGGCCAGAGAGTTGAGCTTCGTTCTTGTCGTCATCTTGCAAACGTCCTTATTGATGGTTTCGATGGCTCTACGATGCCCACCAGGGATCGCAAGTTGACAACTCATGGCACCCCAGCCAGAACGCCAAAACGCGCCAGCGGAGACGATTGAATCGCATAACAGCAAGGCCACACGCCCTTACGGAAACGTCAAAGAGAGGAAATCGCATTTGCGTCGTGCTGGAACTGGCGCGGGGCAGCCCCGGCCAGCCAAGAAAGGAATAAACTGGTCAGATGACGACGCAGGCATTGAACTCGCTAGCCAAGGCCTCATCCGCGTACTTGCGTTCTGCCATGCACCAGCCCATCCAGTGGCATGAATGGGGCGAAGAAGCTTTCAACGTGGCGCAACAAGAGAACAAGCCCGTCCTGCTGGACATTGGCGCGGTCTGGTGTCACTGGTGCCACGTGATGGACCGCGAGTCGTATGACGATCCGGAAGTGGCGCGCATCGTCAACGAACAGTTCGTGCCTGTGAAGGTTGATCGGGATGAGCGTCCAGACATCGACAGCCGCTACCAGATCGCGGTCAGCGCATTAACGGGGCAGGGCGGATGGCCACTGACGGCATTCCTCACGCCGGAGGGCAAGCCGTTTTACGGCGGCACCTACTTTCCGCCGGACGATCACTACGGGCGTCCGAGCTTCAAGCGCGTGCTGCTTTCCATCGCCAACGCCTACCGGGAGAAGCATTCGGACGTGGTGGAGCAGGCAAAGATGGTTGAGGGCGCGATCTCGCATTCCGAATCGTTTACCGGGGAGCAGGGGGAATTTTCTCCGCGTGTGATCGAGGCTATCGTTAAATCGGCGGTAGACATGTTCGATGCGGAGAATGGCGGCTTTGGAAGCGCCCCGAAATTTCCCCATCCCTCGGCGCTCGACCTGATCATCGCGGAATATGTCCGCACCGGGGATGAGAAGTTGCGGAATGTGTTCGTCAGCACTCTGGAGCGAATGGCGAAGGGCGGCGTATATGATCAGTTGGCGGGAGGATTTCATCGCTATTCGGTCGATGCGCGTTGGATCGTGCCGCATTTCGAGAAGATGTGTTACGACAACTCGGAACTTCTGAAGAACTATGTGCACGCCTACCAGGCCACCGGCTCGGAATTCTTCGCCGACGTGGCGCGCGACATCATCCGCTGGATGACTGAATGGCTGAGCGACCGGCAGCGCGGCGGGTTTTACGCGTCGCAGGATGCCGACTACTCCATGGACGATGACGGCGACTACTTCACCTGGACACTTGAAGAGGCGCGCGCAGGTTTGACGGAAGAGGAGGCGCAGGCAGCCGCGCTGCATTACGACATTAACGAAGTCGGCGAGATGCATCACAATCCGGCAAAGAACGTCCTTTACATACGGGCGCCGGTTGAGGAGATCAGCCGACGGCTCAGCGTCCCGCCGGAAGGCGTGCGCGAATTGCTGGCATCGGCCAAGAAGAAGATGTACGCGGCGCGGCTGAAGCGCCCGACTCCCTACGTCGACAAGACGATTTACGTGGGATGGAATGGACTGTGCATCTCCGCCTACCTGGAGGCGGCGAGAGTTCTCGGGCTGAAGGAGGCAAAGCATAGCGCGCTGCGCTCTCTGGATCGCGTCCTGGCCGAAGGATGGCAGCCGGAGAAGGGCTTGCGGCACGTGATTGCCTATTCGGATCCACAAGCCGAAACGCGCGAGGTTGCGGGCGTGCTGGATGACTATGCGTTTGTCACGGTGGCGTGCCTGGATGCGTACGAAGCAACCGCCGACTTGAGTTATTTCAATTTTGCGCGGCGTATTGCCGACGCCATGATCGAAAAGTTTTGCGATCGGCAGGGTGGAGGTTTCTTCGATACCGAGCAAAGCAGTGTAGAGAAATCATTGGGCGTGCTGGGAACGCGGCGGAAACCGTTTCAAGATTCGCCCACTCCCTCGGGCAACGGTGTGGCCACGATCGCGCTGGAACGGCTCTTCGCCTACACCAATCAGCCGAGCTATCACGAGAAGGTTGAGCAGACGCTTGCGTTGTGCGCGGGACGAGCCGAACAGTTTGGATTCTTTGCCGCAACCTACGGCATTGCCGCCGCGCATTTCGCCGAACCGCACACCCAAGTCGTCATCCTGGGCACAGACGATGTGGCGGAGCAGTTGTGGACGGCCGCGGTTCGACCCTTCTCGTTCAACAAGACGGTGATCAAACTGGCGCCGACCGAAGCGGTTCCGCAGAACCTGCCGCCGGCGTTGGCGGAGAGCATCCCTCAAGTGCCGACCGTTCGGTTGGGGAAGAGTGCAGCCGTGGTGTGCCGCAATTTCAGTTGTCTGCCGGCGATAAGCAACCCAGCAGAGTTGCAGGCAGTCTTAGGCAAGGGGCGCGTCTGACGAAAACAAAAAGGGCTGGTGACGAACTCACCAGCCGCGGACAACCCTAATCCAGGGGAAGGTTACATCAAGTTACTTTGGTGACCTTGCGCATTCCCGTTAAAGGGTGCAACGTGGTCCCTTGTCAGGCGGGCACAACGGAATCGGTCCACCTTCCTGGGCGGGAACTCGGGGAAGTGCGACCGCTACGTAGCTGCTCGCCAAGGCCAGCATCAGGATCAAAGCCCTGAATGCACGTTTCATGGGGTTCTCTCCTTGCGTGAGGGCCCCTTTTAAATGTCAGAGACTCTCACGGCCGGAATTATACAGACCGTGTCAAATTCCTTCCTAGAATAACGTTTTGCTTTTTCAACGGGTTGCGAGCAAAGGCCTGAAAATGCGCGCGGCCGGACGGGCCACGTGCTTAACTTTCTGCTACTTACCTGCGAAATCTAAGGTCTGGGTTGAAATACACGGCAGGCCGGCTGACAGCCGAAATGTCGGCGCATCTTGTTACGAAATCCGAACAAGCCAGTTACCAAAGTAACCGGACGAAGGCAAGATCAAGCCATGTCCCGAGAGGGAAAGGGCGAAAAACCGGTCTGCAAAGTTGGCACCCGGAAAGGTGTTAGCAGATCCGCTGGCTATGTCTTGGTGGAGATATGAGCAGGAGGTCCGTAACCGAGCTGGTAGGAACCAGAGCTTGCCGGCGACGACGTTTCAGTCGCGCCGTAGTTCTGCATCGCGTGGTTGGTGCGTGACAGCGCGCGATCGACCATGCCTTCAAATAATGGGATTAGCGAGTCGGCTGTGCCGGGATGCTGAATGTCGGTGAGGCTCTGTTCCCAGCGTTGCGGCCGCAGAAGATTGGTAGCAGCTTGGCGCGCCGGACTCCGGGCGAGAAGATAGCCGAGCCAGATAAAAATGGCTACGTTCTCAGCCGCCATGTTCACCATTTCGGCCGCGGCCGCGGATATGTGACTGCCAGCAGCGAAGGCAACTATGGCCAGCTCGACGCCGGCAAGGGTGCCAAAGCCAAGCGATATGCCAAAACTATGCTGCCGCCATGAGATTCCCAGATAACGGCAAAAGACAAGCAGGAAGATGACCAGTCCGCACTGGATCACGCGCACACAGCGTTCGGTAGTCAGAATGGCCTGGGTCATCGGTGAATTGCTCGCCGGGCTAGAAAAAGCGACCACCACGGCGACCAGCAGCATGACGAGCCCGGCCCACTTGAAAAGAACGCTGCCGAGATCTTTCAGCGTGTGATAAGGGCGGAAGACATCGAGGAAAATCTCGTGAATGACCCGAAATCCGAAAAAGACGCTGACCGCGGTTCCAGCCCAATAAGCGTAAAAATACCAGCGGTAACTTCCCGCGCGATAGATCGAGTATTCGACGGCGAAGATGAGGATTTGCGAGAGGATGTATTGAAAGAAAACGGGGAAAGCACGGTGCAGCTTTCGCCGGATCAGAATGACCGCGACTGCCGTCTGGAGAACAGGGTGCGCAAACCAGAGCAGGTTGGTCACGAGTTGTGCATTAGGGGTCATTCGGCTACTTGCGCTTCTGCACCAGCAACCCACACCCTAGGACGCGTGGCATTCACTTGTTCAGCCCAACGATAGCAGGTCTACACGGCTGAGCAATGGACTAAAGTAACTCAGGGTAACTATTACGAAGGAACGATGAAAAGCACTTTTCCCAGGGCACATGTTACTTAGGTAACGTTTGTTTTGTGCGGTCGGCCAAGGCCCCGCGCCACGCCCGTCCGGCTAGATGTCAGGGGTGGAGTGGATGTAGGCGCGCATCATGCGGACTTCATCGTCCTTTTCATTCAGATCGTGGAGCATGAGGTCGCGGAGAGAGACCAGGCCGACGAGCTGCTTGCCCTCGCAAACGGGCAGATGGCGAAAACCATGCCGTCGCATCAACAACATACAGGTTTCCAGGTCTTGCTGGCTCTCGACCGTAAGCGGGTCGCTGGTCATGACTTCTGAGAGACGGGTTGCCGAGGGATCGAGGCCGGCTACGACCACGCGCTTCATGAGATCGCGCTCGGAGAAGATACCGACGAGAATGCCGTCGCGCAGCACGGGGACCGCGCCGATGTTGCGGTCGACCATTGCCTGGGCCACGTCCAATACGCTCTGATTCACGTCTGCGCGGTAGGTATCCTGATTCCGCACCAGGTCGAAGATACAAGCCATTTTGCACCCCCTTGGGCTCCAACTGCGGAGGAGTGACTCACCCGTATGGCACGGGGAGATAGACATCTAACGGGCGGAGTATATGCCGAAAGTGCAAGAAGGCAAAGCAGAAAAGGGGGACTGCTGGAGAATTGAGAACAGGCGGATTGGGCAACCGACAAGCCGGAATTCTTCATCGCGCCAAGCGCGCATTGAAGGAAGCGTCCGGCACCCAAGACGGCGCTTCTGCCACTCTCACCTGCGCAGCGATGGAGGTGTCAGGGAGGAAACCGAGGGTCGCTGGGCAACCCCGGCCAATGACGCTTTCCGAGTTACAATTCGAGGGTAAAGCGTCGACAGTCGCCATCAGCCGATTGGCGGCGAGAGAGAAGGTGTGATGGGGAAAAGCGACAAAGTGCCCCCAAAGAACACTAAGGTCGTCACCCTGAAAGCCGTCGCGGAACACCTTGGCCTGACGCCGGGCACGGTTTCTGCGGTCCTGAATAACGCACCTTCCTCGCGATCGATTCCCCAGCACACCAAAGCGCGTATCCACGCGGCCGCCAAGGAACTCAACTACAAGCCTAATTTCTTTGCCCGTTCGCTGCGGCAGAAGCGAACCTTCATGGTGGGGGTGATCGCGGAAGAGATTGGGGATGCCTACGGCTCGGGGGTGATAAGCGGCATCGAGAACTGCTTGCGGCAGCGGAATTATTTCTTCCTCACAGTGACGCACCACCACGACCGCCAACAGCTGCAACGGTACTCGCAATTGCTGGTGGAGCGCGGGGTGGAAGGATTTATCACCGTCGATACCAGCCTGGATCATGCGCCGGTGTTGCCCACGGTGGCGGTGGCCGGGCACAAGAAAGTGAAAGGCGTCACGAACATCCAGTTGGACCACACCTTCGCGGCGCGGATCGCGCTGGAGCATCTGTTTAAACTTGGGCACCGTGAGATCGCGTTCATGAAAGGACAGCCGCTGAGTTCGGATTCCGAGTCGAGGTGGAATGCGATCTTGGAGGTCGCCCAAGAACTGGGAATCCGGATCGATCCCGACCTGGTGGTGGAGTTGGAGAGCCTGGAATCGTCCCCGGAACTGGGCTACCCGTTTGCCAAAAAGCTGATGCAGCGCGGCAAGCCCTTTACCGCACTTTTTGCCTACAACGATATCTCCGCGATCGGCGCGATTCGAGCACTACATGAGACCGGGCTGCGGGTGCCGGGAGATGTGTCGGTAGTGGGATTCGACGATATACAAGGCGCGGCCTTTCACAATCCCAGCCTCACGACCGTGCGTCAGCCGTTGACCAAGATGGGCGAGATTGCCGCGCAGACGTTGATCGAGCGAATCGAAGGCCGCAAAGACTACGCCGCGGCGATTGCGATCGAACCGGAGCTGGTGGTGCGTGAGTCGACGGCACCGCCAAACGGCAGACGCTAGGCGAATTGCCAGGAGTTAGTGATGCGGGTCGAAATCGATAGTGACGAATATTTCAGTGGGATTATCCGCGGGAGCATACTTCCACTTCTTGACCGCGGCCACGGAACTGTCCACCAGAGCGGGGTTCCCACCGAGAGGTGAGACCGTTTCCACGGTTCCGCGGGCGGACACCATAAGTTTGAGACGGACCGTTCCGCCGATGTAGAAGCGTTTCAAGTCCTGCGGATAATAGGGCTCAACCCGGTAGATCAATTTTCGTTCAGATTTATCCGCAGGCCGGCCTGCGGCCAGGTGATCCGCGGAGGATTGTCCCCAGGCTGCCAGAGAGCAGAGAGCCAGGATGAGCGTGACGGTCTTCTTGATGCACGGCATATGCGTGGAATCACCCCAAAGCGAGTGTGGCCAGCATAGGTGTCTATCAGCGATCAAGGAAGGTGACTTTCGTAAGGCATGTGAGAGGAAGGTGCAGGGACGTTGGTCACATGGTGATTCGTGCGGATAGAAGTCGTCGGCCGGCGCGAGTAATGAGATGGCGCGGGCTCACCTGGGCCTCAAAGTTTACTCTCCGGCCAACAAACGGCGCGCTCGAGAATTGGGACAAAATTGACGACTGAACCGGGAAAGAGCGGAAAGTATGGGTTTTCCTGTTAGCAGCCCTGATTTCCACAATACTTTGCGCTTGCGTTTCGAGTATTAACTTGCTGATAATACGCGCAGAAAGACCCTACAACCGTGTACCGATATCATCGAGCGGATTTGCTGCGTATCCTTCGGCTCACGGCGCGTCAGTTGGCGAACTGGGAAAAAGCCGGACTGGTTGCCGCCGCCGACAGCTATTCTTTTTTCGATCTCCTGCAAATCAAAAAAGTGCGTGACCTTTGCGCGCGCAAGGTGCGCCCGGCCGTGATCCGGCAGTCGCTTGAGGCCATGCAGAAACAGGTTGCGGGGATGGAAAATCCGCTGCTGGAAGCGGGAGCGTACACCAGCGGGCATCGTATCGCTTTCCGGCACGATGGCAAAATCGTGGAGCCGATCGCCGGACAATTCATGTTCGATTTCGCTCCCGAAGAGCATTTGATTACCAGCCCCAGCAAGAGTTCCTCTGCACGGCAGCCGGAATTAGTGCACACTAATACGGCTGAACTGTTTGCGCGCGGGATCGCTCTCGAGGAAGATCCCAACATGCAGCAGGAAGCGATTGCTGTTTATCAAAAGGTCTTGGAAATGGAACCGGAACATGCCGCCGCGCACATTAATATTGGAACGCTGTACTACAACCGCCAGGACTTCAGGCTTGCCGAGAGGCATTACCGGCAGGCGATCGAAATCGATCCGCGATACTCGCTGGCATATTTCGACCTGGGCAATGTGCTGGATGAAACCGGACGAGTAACGGAAGCGATCCAGGCCTACAAGACAGCACTGCAGTTAGCGCCGACCTACGCGGATGCGCATTACAACCTGGCTCTCGCTTACGAAAAAATCAAGGAACCGCGTAAAGCCCTGCATCACTGGCGCGCGTACGTGAAGCTGGACACCAGTGGTCCGTGGGCGATCCACGCCAAGAACCAGATCCAGCGCATCTTGCAGAACGATCCCCTGAAGCTGGTGCATTCGGCGGGCCGGTAGGACATCGACGTCCCTGCGCAGGCAGTGCCCTCCCCTCAGCTCTTGTCTTCTTTTGCGTTCCCTGTTTTGTCTTACTTTGCACTGTCCTCTCTTCCCTACCCTTCCGGGCTGGTAGCAAGTGCCGGGAGCCGTTCACTAGTGTGTCGTGCGGGCTAAATGCTGATTGCTGACTGCCGAATACCGCTCTCTTTGGTGCTCAAGTTTTTTCAGTTAGAGTGAAACGATGCGGGCGATTTTCGCGAAGCGCGGCTTGCGATACGTGTTTGCGGCGAATGTCATCTCCATGCTGGGGAGCGGGATGAATTCCGCCGCCGTGGCCTGGTTCATTCTGCAAGCGACGCACTCCGAAATGGCTCTGGGCACGCTCGCGGTTCTGCAGACCATTCCCGCGATGCTGATGCTGCCTTTTACGGGAGTGATTATTGATCGCGAGGACCGGCGCCGGCTGGTCATGATGCTCGATGCCGGCCGGGCAATAATCATATTGGGAGTGTCGATTCTCGCCTTCACGGGCCGCGCTCACGTCTGGCAGCTTTACTTGATGAATACGCTCGTGGCCGCCGGTTTCTGGATGTTCTGGCCTACCATTACGGCGCTGATCCAGGAGCTCACGCCGGAGGGACAATTCGTACAAGCCAACACTTTCTTGCTGGCGGGCGTGCAAGGCGGATGGTTAATTGCGGGCTCCGTAGTGGGCTTTGTGTACAACCATATCGGTCTCGGTGGGGTGCTTCTGATCGACTTCAGCACCTATGTGGTTTCCTTCCTGTGCTACTTCGCGGTGCGAAAAGGCAGACATGTGGTGCCACGTCCGGCCGAGTTGCGTGCCGACATCGTGGCAGCGGAAACGAGCGCCGAACGTTATTGGCGAGAGTTACGCGAAGGATTGCATTTCCTGCGCGAGCATCGCGCCGTCATTTTTCTGGGCATCAGCTGGGCACTGTTCCTGGGAGCCATGACCACAGGGATCGTGGTGACCCCGCCGCTGAGCGATCGCGTGTTTCACAAGGGCGCGATCGGTTATGGGTGGCTGAATGCGGGATGGGGTGTGGGCGCGTTTCTGAGCGCGTTGTATGCGCCGAAACTCATCGCAAAAATGAATGCGCGTAATAGCATCGCCATCTCCATGGCGCTGCTCGCGGTGTGTATGAGCTCCGCCCCGTATACGCGCTTTCTCGCTGTCGCAGTGCTGGTGTACGGGATCATGGGTTCAGCGCGCGGCGTCAGCGGGGTAGCCATGAACACCAGCCTCATGGAGCAAGTGCCTTCACACTTTATGGGCAGGGTGCAAAATACCTTTTACTTCGCCGGTACGTTTTTACAGGTCGTCCTCGGAATGGTGGTCGGAGCGGTCGCGCACACTGTCGCCTTAGCCGCAGGATTCGCCATTATCGGCGCGATGTACGCGGCAGCATTTGTGAGTTCGACTTGGTCGATTAGCGGGACCACCGCGAAGGTTGTGACGGTGGAATAAAGACAACGGCGAGCTGCGCAACATCAGAGTTCTTCGCAACTGTGTTCATTGGGCCAAGCTTATTGTGATTTGGATATCTTTTCATCCGAAAAGCTCGGCTGGCGCCTTCCTGCTCTCCACTGCTATTCTTGCGAGCTGTCTTCAGGAGCGTGCATGAGTCACAACCTCGAGGGCCGTAACATCGTGGTGTTCGGAGTAGCCAACAAGCGAAGCATTGCGTGGGCGATTGCCCAGGGCCTCCACAATGCGGGCGCGAAGCTGGCGATCACCTACCAGAACGAACGTCTTAAGCAGGAAGCCGAAGATTTGATTCTGTCGCTTCCTGGCGCTGAAGGGTTCATGTGCGATGTGAGCAAGGACGAGGACATTGACCAGTTATTTGGCGCACTGAAACAACGGTACGGGAAGCTCCACGGCTTGGTGCATAGCGTGGCTTTCGCGCCCGCTGCCGAGCTCAGCGGGGAGTTCGTGAATACAACGCGCGAAGGTTTCCGAATCGCCCACGATGTCAGCGTGTATTCCCTGATCGCCGTGTCACGCGCCGCGGCTCCCCTCATGGAAGACGGTGGAAGCATCATCACAATGACGTATTACGGCGCGGAGAAAGTTGTGCCCCGCTACAACGTTATGGCGGTAGCCAAGGCGGCGCTGGAATGCTCGGTACGCTACCTGGCGTACGACTTGGGAAAGGAAAAGATCCGGGTGAACGCGATTTCAGCTGGACCCATCAAAACCCTCGCCGCACGCGGGATCGCGGGATTCGGTGATATGCTCAAGGGCCACGTAGAGCGCGCGCCATTACAGCGGAACGTAGAGGTCAGCGAGGTGGGCTCAACGGGAGTGTTCCTGATTTCCGACGCCAGTTCGGGCATCACGGGGGAAGTAATTTACGTCGACTGTGGCTACAACATCATGGGTTTCTAGTAGCTGCACGCCGTGCAGGCGAGTCGCTAGTCGGAGCCGGCGCTTGTTTTTCCCGAATTCTCCTTCTGTTGTTTGTGGAACAGCTTGCGAGCAATATCCGGATAAAATTCGTCGATTAAACCGCCAAGACTTCCGTACATGAGGGCAATGGAGGATCGACTCGCGGTCAAGCCAAGCCCGCGATCCTCCTTCGGATAGTAGATGTTGGAAAGCCCACCGCCGGAAAATGCACCTAGCACATTGGAGAAGCTGAAAGCGCGGCCACCCTTGTCGGTATGGCAGATGAACTCCTGCCTCACGGAATAGAGGATGCGGTGTTTGATACTTCCTTCTCCCAGGCGAAAGTAGCGCGGGTCCTGCTTCAACATAACGGGCCAGAAAAAATTGCTGAAAAATCCGGCCGAGACCTCGTCGGCAAACGTCGCACCATAACGCTTGCCATATCCCTGGGCTCCTTGTCCGTAACCCGGAAATTCATCTGTTGCCTGGCTGATGCCCGCCTGCAAGCCCACGAGCCCGAACTCCACTGGATCAAATGCCGATTTTGAGAACAGGTGAAACTTCTCTCGTGGAGCGAGCGGCGGAGCGTTGCCGCGGCTGGTCACCGCAAATTGCGGCACAACGCCCAACATACGCTGCGATTGCTCGCGCTTCTCAATTTCTTTTTCCTGTTCGGTTTTGTTGCGGCCTGGCGGCGGTTGCCCCGGTGTTTCCGGCTTGGGAGAAGGAACGGGTTGCTGCGAAGTGATTTGCCGAACCGGCTGCTCTTGCGCCCTTTCCTGGGCGGGGGTTGCCACCCATGATATGGAGGAAACGAACAAGGCCAGCACGGGGAGAAATCTCATAGATGTAATGGCGGCTCAGGACCGCGGCGCAATTTCCATGTTGTCGCAAGCGAGGACGCGAATTCGACGCTCGTTTTCTCCCACTCGTTCCAACTGGATCTCTACATCGCGTTCGCGCGTGAAGCGCGGGAACTTTTCTCCCCACTCTATCAGGAGAATGCTATTGTCGGCGATAAGATCATCGATGCCGAGGGTTTCCAACTGGCGCGGCGTATCCACCCGGTACAAATCGATGTGGTAGAGCGTGGCCTTGGGCCCGCGATACTCATGAATCAAAGTGAAAGTGGGACTGGTGACGTCTTCTTCTGGAGCCGCTTGGAATGCCTCCGCGATGCCCTTCACCAGAGTTGTTTTGCCCGCGCCCAAGGCACCACGCAACAAAACCAGCTTGGGAGGCGTCAGCATTTCGGCCAAGCTCCGGCCCAGCGCAATCGTTTCCTCGGCAGACCTGGTAATTACCTCGCGAGCCATTCATCTCAGTATAACGAGACCGATTGGAATCGCACCGGTGCCGCTGGGCCGAGCGTGTCGCAAAAACGAAAACCCACGGCACTATCCGTGGGTGGGCGGTCGCTCGACACTAGCGGAAGTCGCTGTTGCTACACACCTCTTTGCGGGGCGAACTGGCTGGCATGACTGCCGGTAAAAGTCCGGTCTGTCACTGCGTCCACGGCGATGCGCAGCTTGCGGTGATCGTCATCGCCCAACGCGATGAAGCGGAATGGCTGCAAACAACCGTTGGGAAATTGGCGCATTGGACTCAACATTTCGGCCATGCCCTGGACAGCTCCGGAGCGGGTTGCAAATGCGATCTCGACGAAGTCTCCGTGATCTAAAGCTTGGTTCAGCGCGAGAAGCCCGCCGGTGACGGAAATCGTTTGCAGCTTGCCTTTAGCGCGCTCGCCATCTTCCAGTCGGATCGCGGCCAGTACTGAGCCACCAAGATGAACGCGTGGAGCACGCCTTTGCGGATGCGGTTGGGGGAAGTGAGTCATAGTACCTGCGACTATGACATGGACTTCCGAACAGGGGCAGATTACGGAAGAACCACGGCCGAATTCGCGCAGCGGCCTATGCCGTAAGTACTCCGACGCTCCGGAACAGCTGATGGCAGACCGGAAATGCGGGTAAGCCTGCCTCGGATGTGAATTCGCCAGGAAAATGCGGTGGAAGTTAAGCTCCGATTTTCACGACTGCACTCTTTGCGTCCCGGGCCACACGAAATATGGCCTGTGGAAGTGACCTGATAAGATCGGTAGCAACCAGGCATTGCTCACCCATGATCTCGCGCGCAACATCGCCGGCCAATCCATGCACGTAAACTGCCGCCAGCACTGCTTCAAGCAGCTGTTCTGGGTATTGCGCAAGCAAGCCGGCAATCATCCCAGTCAGAATGTCGCCTGTCCCGCCGGTCGCCATGCCGGGGTTGCCGGTCGGATTAACCCAGACTTCCCCGTCTGGATGCGCCACTAACGTCCGGTGTCCCTTAAGGACGACCAGCACCTGGTGATCTCGCGCAAAGCTCCGGGCAATGTTCAGGCGATCGCGTTGTACGGCTGCCGGAGTTGACCCGATCAGCCGTGCCATTTCGCCAGGATGCGGGGTGATCACCACCGGACCGCTGCTGCCGCCCAGTTTCTCGGCGGAGCCCTCAAACGCATTCAGCCCGTCGGCGTCAATGACCGTGGGCGTGTGGTACCGGCTCACAAGATTGTGCACCAGTTCGGCGGTTTCCGGGTCCCGCGATATTCCAGGGCCGATCGCAAGCACAGTTTTGTGCTCGATCAATTCGTCCATCCGGCCGTACTCCATCGCCCGCAGCGAGATCGTGCCGGCATCCGTTTCCTCCAACGGCTCGGTCATAATTTCCGGATGAAACGATGCCACCGTGGGCAATACGGACTTCGGAGTTGCCACGGTGGAAAGACCTGCGCCGATTCGCAAGGCGGACATGCCTGCCATGGCTGCTGCGCCCGCTTTTCCCAATGATCCGCCGACGACCAGCACGTGTCCATAGTTGCCCTTGTTGGCCGCCGCCGGACGAGGTGCAAAAAGCGAGGCTATATCGGCGGGTGTGCTCAGGTTAAGTTGCAGCGAAGAGGAAATCGCTTCCGCCGGGGAGCCGATCGGGGCAATCACCGTAGGTCCCGCAGTCAGGGAGCCAAAAACGTGAGCGGGTCGCGGTGCGGTAAAACTCACGACGGCTTCGGCGCGGACCACGTCGCCAGTCTGAACTCCCATGAGATCGGCATTGGCTCCGGAAGGAGTGTCAACCGCGACCGTGGGAGCGGCGCTCCTATTCAACATCTGGATAGCGGCTGCATAAACTCCGGTCACAGGCGGCCGGAAGCCCGTCCCCAGGATGGCGTCCACCCTCAACTCAGCGCCAAACACCCCACGAACCGAATCCAGTTTCAGATCCTCAGAATTTCGTGCGGTAATGACCGGGAAGGGGAGCTTCTTAA
>Ga0070741_10003859_pt1 | contig 36066 bp, 33 predicted proteins | sample Coa_R1_4_FD_66440 | JGI IMG/M metagenome (GOLD analysis project Ga0070741, IMG submission 66440) | Surface soil microbial communities from Centralia Pennsylvania, which are recovering from an underground coalmine fire - Coalmine... | ecosystem: Environmental > Terrestrial > Soil > Unclassified ... | reverse complement strand
CAGTCGCCGTCGGTCCAGCGCTTCCGCGAGATGATCGGCCGCGACGAGAAGATGCTGATCGTCTTCGAGTGGATCCGCACCGCGGCGAAATCGGACATCTCGGTGCTGGTGCTCGGGCCGACCGGATCGGGTAAGGAGCTCGTCGCGCGGATGATCCACGAGTTGAGCCGCCGCAGCGTCGCGAAATTCCAGGCCGTCAACTGCGCCGCGCTCCCCGACACGCTGTTCGAATCGGAAATCTTCGGCTACGAGAAGGGCGCGTTCACCGGTGCGCACGACCGCAAGCCCGGACGCCTCGAGCTCGCCAACGAAGGGACGCTGTTCCTCGACGAGATCGGCGACATGTCGCTCATCGCGCAGGCGAAGCTGCTGCGCGTCCTCGAGGAGCGGCGCTTCGAGCGTCTCGGCGGACAGAAATCGATCTCGGTCGACTTCCGCCTGATCTCGGCGACGAACCGGCCGCTCGAACAGTTCGTCCGCGACGGGCGCTTCCGCGAAGATCTCTACTACCGGGTCAACGCGTTCGCGATCCGCCTGCCCTCGCTGCGCGAACGGCAGGTCGACATCCCGGTCCTCGCGCAGCGCTTTCTCGCGCGCTACTGCGCGGCGCAAGGGCTGCCGCTCGACAGCAAAGTGTTCTCGCGCGAAGCGCTCGATCTGCTCATCGCCTACCAGTGGCCGGGCAACATCCGCGAGCTCGAAAGCACCGTCTCGCGCGCGGCGCTGTCGGCGCCGGGACGATCGATTCGCGCGTCCGACGTCGAATTCCTGCACGCGAGCACGCCGTCGGCGCAGCCGGTCGGCGACCAGCTGCCCACGCTCGCCCAGTCCGAGCGCGCGCACATCGTGCGGGTGCTGGAAGCGACACAGTGGAACAAGAAGGAGGCGGCGCGCGTGCTCGACATCAGCCGCGGGACCCTCTATCGAAAGATCGTCGAATATCAGCTCGAGCCCGAACCGCGGCCGTCGCGGCGAGCCCGTGACGCAGGCGCCTAGGCCCGCCGGGTTCGGAGTACAATCCGACCACTCGGCTCTCCCAAAGCCTGAGGAATGAAGGATCTGCCACTTGCCGCCCGGCTGTATGTCGGGGCCGTTCTGTCGGCTGGCGCGATCACCATCGTTCTGTACGCTCCGCGCAGCATCGAGAACGTGTGGCTGCTCGCGCTGCTGCTCGGCTGCTCGTCGCTCGCGTCGGCGCTGAAGGTCAGCCTCCCGCTCGCCACCAGCGGCTCGACGATGTCGGTGTCGTACGCCGTCGATTTCGCGTCGCTGCTCCTCATCGGCGCCGACCAGACGATGCTCGTCGGCGCGGCGAGCGCCTTCAGCCAGTGCACGTTCCGGACGCAGTCGCGGTCGGCGCCGCATCGCACCCTCTTCAGCATGGCGTCGCTCGTCCTGACCGTGAAGGCGGCCGGCGTCGTCTACGCGTGGCTCGGCGGCGTGCCGGTTGGCGATCACTTCTCGTTCGAGCAGCTCCCGAAGCCGCTCGTCGGCGCGGCGACGACCTACTTCGTCACGAATACGATGCTCGTCGCGGCGGCGATCGGCCTCTCGACCAAGCAGTCGATCGCGCGCGTCTGGAACGAGAACTTCCTCTGGAGCGCGCCGGGCTATTTCGTCGGCGCGCTGGCCGCGGCCGGCGCCGCGATGGTCCTCAATCACGGCGGCTACTGGTTTGCCGCGCTCGCCGCCGCGCCGCCGTATCTGATCTACCGCACCTACAAGGTGTACATGGGCCGCATCCAGGATCAGCAGCGGCACGTCGCGCAGGTGTCGGACCTGCACCTCGCGACGATCGAAGCGCTCGCGCTCGCGATCGACGCGAAAGATCAGACGGCGCAGAGCCACATCCGCCGCGTGCAGGTGTACGCCGCCGGCATCGCGCGCGCGCTCGGCATGACGACGAACGAAATCCAGGGCGTCAAGACCGCGGCGCTGCTGCACGACATCGGCAAGCTTGCCGTCCCCGAACACATCCTGTCGAAGCCCGGTCCGCTGACGCAGGAGGAGTTCCAGAAGATCCGCATCCACCCGCAGGTCGGCGCCGAGATCATCAGCGGCGTGCCGTTCCCGTATCCGGTCGCGCCGCTGATCCTCAGCCATCACGAACGGTGGGACGGCAAGGGCTATCCGACCGGCCTCAAGGGCGAGGAGATCCCGCTCGGCGCGCGCATCCTCGCCGTCGTCGACTACTTCGACGCGCTGATGTCGGACCGGCCGTATCACAAGCCGATGAGCCTCGACGCGGCGGTCGGCCTGCTGCGGCAGGAGGCCGGCAAGGCGCTCGACCCGCGCGTCGTCCAGACCTTCATCGACATGTATCCGGCGCTGGCCGCCGAAGCGGAAGCGAGCCAGGAGCCGGCACGCAAGCTGACGCGCGTGCCGACGCACGCGCCGAGCGCGCGGCCGGCGGTCGGACTCGTCGGCGAAACGGCGGGCGCGGCGCGGAGCAACGTGTTCCAGGACATCGCGCTCGCGCACCGCGAAATCTACGCGCTCTACGAGATCGCGCAGGCGCTCGGCAGCAGCCTCGGCGTCTCCGACACGATGGCGCTCATCTCGTCGAAGTTGAGCAACATCGTCCCGTTCTCGTGCTGCGCGCTGTTCCTCTACAACGAGGAGACCGAAACGCTGCGCTGCCGCTTCGCGACCGGCGTCGAATCCGACGTGATGCAGCAGCTCACGATCCGCAACGGCCACGGCCTGATCGGCTGGGTCGCGCGCAACCGGCGTCCGCTCGTCAACGCGCGGCCGAGCGCCGATCTCGAAGCCGCCGGCCAGCCGTCGGAGCGGACGACGCTGCACTCCGCGCTCGTGTGCCCGCTGCTCTTCAACGAACGGTTCATCGGGACGATCTCCGTCTACCACACCGAGCCGTCGATCTACACCGACGACCACCGGCGGCTGCTCGATCGCATCTCGGAGCAGGCAGCGGCGGTCATCTACAACTCGATGGTGTTCGAGCAGACGCAGGAAGATTCGCTGACCGATCCGCTGACGGGGCTGCCGAACACGCGCTTCATGTTCATGCACCTGACGCGCGAGCTCGCGCGCGCCGAACGCTTGAAGTCCGAGGTCTCGCTGCTCGTGATGGACCTCGACAACTTCAAGGAGATCAACGACACGTTCGGCCACCACGTCGGCGACCGCGCGCTGCGCGAAGTCGCGACGGTGCTGCGCGCGGCGATTCGCCCGTACGACATCTGCGTCCGCTACGCGGGCGACGAGTTCATCGTCGTGCTGTCGGGATGCGGCGGCGAGGAAGCGGAGCGCAAGCGGCTCGAGCTGCAGCGCGCCGTCGACGGGCTCCAGTTCGAGGCGCGCGCCGGACGCCTGCTGCCGCTGGCGATCAGCGTCGGGGCCGCGGTGTTCCCGCACGACGGCGACGCGTACGAGACGCTGCTGGCGACCGCCGACAGCCGGATGTACCGCGACAAGACGCGCCGCAAGCGTCAGCGCGGTGGCGACGCGCGCACGCCCTCGGATCGGCCGAACGCGGCCGCGCTCAGCGAAACGGATTTGCAGAAGGCAGCCACGGGCGTCCTCTAACCGCGACGCGCGGCGCCATCGCCGTGCCGTCCGGCATGCGGCGTCGGTTAGGGCTCGTCATCGGTCCAGTCCGGCGCCACGCCGACGAGACCCGTCCAGAACAGCGCCAGGCCGGTCGCGCCGACGACGAGCGCGAGGCCGTCGAGCCACCACGCGTCGGCGCGTCCACCGAATTCGATCCAGGCCGCCGGCGCCACCAGCAGCGCGCCGACGATCATCGCCACCCCGCGGCGTCGCACGAAACGCAGGATCGCCCCGCGCAGTCTCCTCAACATCGTCGATCGTGTCCCGCGTCAGCGGACCCGCGATAGCATATCGCCTCGTGACCCTGACGCTTCGCATCCGCGACGTCGCCCCGGCCACGCCGCGCGCGCGGCTCGTGCGCCTCGATCTCGGCGGTCACGCCTTCGACTACGCCGCCGGCCAGGCGGTGCTCGTCGGCAACCACGGCGGCGACGCGAAACGGCCGTACTCGATCGCCTCGGCACCGGAAGACGTGCGCCGCGACGGCGCGATCGAGCTGCTCGTCGGCGTCCGCGAGTCGGGCGAGCCGGGCGATCACCTGACGCTGCGCGTCGGCGCCGAGGTCGACGTCGAAGGACCGCTCGGATCGTTCACGTTCCCGCCCGACGTGTCGGCGCCGAACCTCGTCTTCATCGCCGGCGGCACCGGCATCGCGCCGCTGCGCGCGATGCTGCGTCACGCGATCGCGCTGCAGCCGCCGCGCCGCGTCGGGCTGCTCTACAGCGCGCGGACGCCCGACGAGTTCGCGTTCGCCGACGAATTCCGCGCGCTCGCCGCGCAGGGCGCGATGGAGTTCCGCCAGACGATCACCCGCGAGACGACGCTCGACTGGTCCGGCCGCCGCGGCCGCATCGATCGCGAAGCGCTGCGGCCGCTCGTGCACGCGGCCGACACGCTGTGCTTCATCTGCGGTCCGCGCGCGCTCGTGGACGACATGCCGAGGCTGCTGCAGGAGATGGGCGTCCCCGCGCAGAACGTACGGATCGAAGAATGGTGAATTGGAGGATTGGAGGATTGGTGATTGGAGGATTGATTTGAAGATCGACCAATCGATCCTCCAATCACCAATCCTCAAATCCCCAAATTCGCCGTACCTCAGAATCCGACGGTGTGGAAGCCGGCGTCGACCATCAGGATGGCGCCGGTGACGCCGCGCCCCTCCGGGCCGAGCAGGAAGACGGCCGCGTCGGCCACTTCGCTCTGGTCGACGCCGCGGCGCAGCGGCGCGCGCTCGCGGTAGACGTTGAGGATGCTCGAGAACCCGGAGATGCCCGACGCGGCGAGCGTTTTGATCGCGCCCGCGGAAATCGCGTTCACGCGGATGTTCTGCGGGCCGAGATCGGCCGCGAGATAACGGACCGCCGATTCGAGCGCCGCCTTCGCCACGCCCATGACGTTGTAGTTCTGAAAGACACGCTGGCTGCCAATGTAGGTGAGCGTCAGGATGCTGCCGCCGCCGCGCTTCGCCATCAGCGGCGCCACGGCGCGCGTCAGCGCGACCAGCGAGTACGCGCTGACGTCGAGCGCGATGCGGAAGCTCTCGCGCGACGTTTCGACGAACGGATGGCTGAGCGCATCGGCCGGCGCGAACGCCGCGCCGTGCACGAGGAAATCGAGGCCGCCGAACTCGCGGTCGATCGTCGCCGCCAGATCCGCGATCTGCTCGTCGCTCGCCACATCGCACGGCGCGAGCAGCGGCTGATCGAGCTGCGCGGCCAGCTCGCGCACGTTCTCGCCGAGGCGCTCGCTCGGATACGTCAGCGCGAGGCGCGCGCCCTGCGCCGCCGCGGCCTGCGCAATGCCCCACGAAATCGATCGCTTGTTGGCGACGCCGACGATGAGGCCGTGTTTGCCGTGGAGGCTCACTTCGATCGTTTGCGTCCCTGACGCATGCCGTGCTGCCCCTGCGGACGCTGGTTGCCGCCGCTGCGCATCGGCCCGCCGAAGTTGCCGTTCGAGCGGTTGCCGAAGTGCGCCTGGCCGCCGCCGCGCGGGTGCCGCGGGCGGAAGCGGTTCGGCCGGCCGCCCGGCTGGCGGATCGTGAATTCGGGGATCGGCCGCGCGGGCGGCTGCTGCCCTTCCGGACGCGGCAGCGAGGCGCGAATCAGGCGCCGGTGCGCGGGCCCTTCATCCTGATCGCGATCCTCGTCGCTCTCGTGATCGCCCGGCTCGTCCGGCCGCTCGTCGTCGAACGATTCCTCGGCGCGCGCCGCTTCGGGCGCGGCCGCGACGGACGCGGACGGCGGCTCGACGGCCGCCGCGCCGTTCGTGTCGGTCTCGGCGTGCGTCTCGTCGTGGATCGCGTCGGACCCCGGCGCGTCGTGCGTGACGCGTTTCGGCGCGCCGGCGGCGACCTGCGCGTACAGGGCGGCCGGCGTGTCGGACTTCTTGCGCTGACGCGGCACCTTCGCGTGCTTGAATTCGTGATCGCTGTCGCACGTCGTGCAGCGCACCTGTTTCACGGCGTCGCCGACCATCGCCACGATGACGTGGTTGGTCAGGCGCCGCTCGCGCGGACAGTAGTCATCCAGAGTGTCACCAAGCCGAAGCTGGCGCTGTTGCATCAACGCTCCCGAATTACCGCTGGCAGGGAAAGGAACGGCGAAAGGCGGGGGTCATCTTAGCACAACCGTCAGCCATGCGCGAACTTCCGCCAGCCGCCTGCTCACCGCCTCCGGCGCCGTCGACTGCGGGGTGCGCTTCGCCGCCACCGACACGCTCGGGGTGATCCGCGCGATCACGTCCGCCTCGAACCGGTCGCTCGCCGCCCGCCACTCGTCGAGCGACAGCGACGAAAAATCACGGCGCTCGGCGACCAGCTTTCGGACGAGCGCGCCGACGATTTCGTGCGCACGACGGAACGGCACGCCGCGGCCAACCAGGTAGTCGGCCACATCGGTGGCGAGGAGCAAGCCGGATGCCGCGGCCGTCGTCCGCTCGCGGTGGAGCGTCAGGCCGGCGATGACCGCCGTGACGACCGTCAGCGCGCCGGCGAGCGTATCTTCTGCATCGAAGACGCCCTCTTTGTCTTCCTGCAGGTCCTTGTTGTAGCCCGTCGGCAGCCCTTTGATCGTCGTCAGGAGCGCCATCAGGTGTCCGATCGCGCGCCCACTTTTTCCGCGCACGAGTTCGAGCGGATCCGGATTCTTCTTCTGCGGCATCATGCTGCTGCCGGTGCTGAGCGCGTCGGACAGCTCGAAGAACCGGTGCTCGTCGCCGCAGAGGATGATGAAGTCCTCGGCCATCCGGCTCAGATGCACCATCGTCATCGCGCAGGCGTAGAGGAACGTCGCGGCGAAGTCGCGGTCGGACGAGGCGTCCATGCTGTTGGCGACGGTGCGCGAGAAGCCGAGATCGTGCGCGAGGTCGTCGACGTTGACCGCGTACGCGGTGCCGGCGATCGCGCCGCTGCCGAGCGGCAGCGCGTCGGCCTCGTTTGACGCGACGGCAAAGCGGTCGAAGTCGCGGCGCAGCGGCGCCGCGTGCGACAGCAGGAAGTGCGCGACGAGAACCGGCTGTGCCGGGCGGAAGTGCGTGAACGACGGCATCAGCGCGTCGGTGGCCGACTCGGCCTGACGGACGAGCGCGTCGATGAGCTCGGCGATGGCGCGCTGCAGCAGCGGAATGCGGCGGCGGAGGTAGAGCCGCAGGTCGAGCGACACCTGCTCGTTGCGCGAGCGCCCCGTATGCAGCCGGCGCCCCGCGTCGCCGAGCCGCTCGACGAGCACGCGTTCGACGAAGCTGTGCACGTCCTCGTCGGCGCCGGCGATCCAGCCCGGCTCGGAGCGTCCTTTCTCGAGAATCTCGCGGAGCGCCTGCTCGATCGCGCGCGCCTCGGCGGGCGGCAGCACGCCGGCGCCGGCCAGCGCCCGCGCCCAGGCGAGGCTGCCGGTGACGTCGTCCTCGAAGAGCCGTTTGTCGAAGCGGAACGAATTGCCGAACTCGAGCGCCGCGGCGTCGGGCGCCGTGTCGAAGCGGCCGGACCAGAGCGTCGTCATGCGATGACAGGCAGCTTTCTGGCAGGTTTCGCCTGTTTCCGATCGGTGATCTCGCAGCGGCCATCCAACAGCTTCAGCCGAACGGCGCCGCTGACCTTGTCCTGCAGCTTCGCGACCTGCGCATCGAGCGCCGCGCGCGCCGGATCGAACCAGCGGCCGCTCTCGACGAGCTCGATGTAGTGGCGCGCCAGCTCTTCGCCTTTGCCGGCGACGATCGCGCGCTGCAGCTCGGCATGCGCCTCGTTCAGCACGCGCGCGGCGTTCACGCCGTGCGCGCCGCTGATGATCGCGAGGCTGCCGAGGACGTCGAGCAGCGGCATCGCGATTCCGTTGAGCGCGGTCGGCGCGCCGCGCTCGAAGGCAATCTCCACGGCCGCCGGCTCGGCGGGCGCCGCCGGCGTCCGTCCCGCGGCAGCGGGCGCGCGGCCGCTCGGCGCGACGCTGCGCACCGTCAGCGCCGGCGCGAGCGCATGGACCGCGACGGCGATCCGATCGTCGCCGGGCGGACAACTGTGCGCCACTTCGCTCGCCTGCTCGATCGCCGCGATCTCGACCAGCTTCTGCGCGATGAGCGGGCGCGTCAGCACCGACACGAGCGAGCGGTCGCCGTCGGCAAGCGCGCCGGCTTTGAGCGCGTGCAGCAGGTATTCGCGAACGAACAGGTCGTGCGCGTCGAGGACGTGCGCGCGGACGGCGCCCATCGCGAGCGCGCGGTCGCGCACCGCCTCGAGCTCCTTCCCCTGCCCGAGATCGAGCGTCAGCGTGACGACCTCGCCGGCGTACGCCGCGGCGAGGCGCTCGACGGCATCGGCGGTGGCCGGGCTGCCGGAGTAGGCGAGAACGATGCGGGTCATTCGCTCGTGAAGTCCTTCAGCTTCTTGACCAGGGCGCCGGCGCCGCGCGCGCCGCGGCCGACCACCAGGATCGTGTCGTCGCCGGCAATCGTCCCGACGACCTCGTCGAGCTGCGCGCGGTCCATCGCTTCGGCGAGCGCCTGCGCCTGGCCGCGCCCGGTGCGGATGACGACGAGCTGCTGCACGCGCTCGACGCGGCGGAGAAACTCCGCGGCCGCGCGCTCGAGCGCGACGAGCGCCGTCTCGGGATTCGCCGTCTCGACGCCGGGACGCTGGTAGGCGCCGTCGCCGGCGCGCTTCACGAGCCCGAGCTCGGCGATGTCGCGCGAGATCGTCGCCTGCGTCGCGTCGAAGCCGCGCTGGTGCAGGCGCTTTCTGAGCGCTTCCTGGCTGTGGATCGCCTCGCGGTCGATCAGCTCGAGCAGCGTGGACTGGCGGCGTGCCTTCATGCAGGGACGAAGACGGATTATACATCGATTTCTGTTGCGTCCGCTCGCCATCGGATGTATAAATATGCTTTCCGATGCATACGGCGGTTCACACCAGTGCACGGGCGGCGGGACACGGCGGCGCCGAGGCCGGGACGACGAGGGTCGCCGTCGCCGGCGCGACCGGCTACACCGGCCAGGAGCTGCTGCGGCTGCTCGCGCGCCATCCCGCGGTGACGATCGTCGCGGCCACGCGCAGCGCGAAGGCGTCGGCCGAGCGGCCCGGTGCCGGCGACCGCCTGCCCGCGCTCGCGCACCTGTGGGACGGCGCGATCGTCCCGCTCGACGTCGAGGCGCTCGCGCGCGACGCCGACCTGGTCTTCCTCGCGCTGCCCGACACCGCCGCCGCCGAACTCGCGCCCACACTCGTCGACGCCGGCATCCGCGTCGTCGATCTCTCCGGCGCGTTCCGGCTGCGCGACGCCGCCGCGCGCGCGACGTGGTATCCCGACACGCAGCGGCTGCCCGACGGCGTGGCCTACGGCCTCACCGAGCGGGAGCGCGGCGCCGTCATGCGCGCGCCGCTCGTGGCGAATCCGGGCTGCTATCCCACGGCGACGCTGCTCGCGCTCGCGCCGCTCGTCGAAGCCGGTCTGCTCCTGCCGCACGCCGACGTCGTGGTCGATGCGAAATCGGGCGTGTCGGGCGCCGGCAAGACGCCGACCGAGCGCACGCACTTCTCCGAGTGCCACGGCAGCCTCTCGGCGTACGGCGTCTTCGGCCACCGCCACGGCGCGGAAATCGAGCAGGGCGCGGGCCGTCCGGTCACCTTCACGCCGCATCTCGTGCCGATCGACCGCGGCATCCTGTCGACGATCTACGTGCGCGTCGCGCCGGGCACCACCGAAGCGCAGATCGGCGACGTCTACGCGCGCGCCTACGCCGGCGCGACCTTCGTCCGCCTGGTCGGTTCGGCGCTGCCGGCGATCAAGCAGGTGGCGCATACGAATTTCTGCGACATCGGGTGGCGCGTCGACGCGTCGGGCCGCGCGATTCTGATTTCCGTCATCGACAACCTGCTGAAAGGCGCGTCGGGACAGGCCGTGCAGAACATGAACGTGATGCTCGGCATCGACGAGCGGACGGGCCTGCTGTGACGCGGCCGCTGGTCCTGAAGTTCGGCGGCGAGCTCCTCGAACATCGTGCGCACCTCGACGCGGTCGTCGCGGCGATTGCGGCGTTGCACGCGGCCGGACCGCTCGTCATCGTTCACGGCGGCGGCAAGGAAATCGACGCGGCGCTGAAGGTGGCGGGCATCGACAAGCGGCAGGTCGACGGGCTGCGCATCACCGACGCCGCCACGCTCGACATCGTCGTCTCGGTGCTCGCGGGCGCCGTCAACACGCGCTTCGTGGCGGCGCTCAATGCGGCGGGGGTGCCGGCGGTCGGACTCACCGGCGCCGACGCGCGCTGCGGCCTGTCGGTCGCCGCGCCAGCGCACCACGCGGTCGACGGCCGTGTCGTCGACCTCGGACGCGTCGGCGTGCCGTGCGACGACATGGATCCGCGCCTCATCGACACGCTGACGCGCGACGGCTTCGTGCCGGTCCTCGCGTGCATCGGCATCGGCGCCGGGGGCGAGCTGTTCAACGTCAACGCCGACACGCTCGCGGGCCACCTCGCCGCGCGCCTTCGGGCCCGCCGCCTGGTCATCGCGGGGACGACACCGGGCGTGCTCGGCGCGCAGAACGACACGCTGCCGCGCCTCGGGGCCCACGAGATCGCCGCGCTCGTGTCGAGCGGCACGGCGACTGCGGGAATGATCGCCAAGCTCCGCGCCTGCGAGCACGCGCTCGCCGGCGGCGTCGACGCGGTGGTGATCGTCGACGGACGGAACACGAACACGCTGGTGGCGGCCGCGACGAGCGACGAACCAGCCCACGCCACGCGGCTGGACCGCGGGGCCCAGAGGGAGCGCGAGGCGGTAGCCGAGCGGGGATGACGATGACAACGGCCGTGGACGAAGTCGTCGCGCGCGAGTCGCGCTACGTCCTGCAAACCTACAAACGCAATCCGATCACGCTGGTGCGCGGCAACGGCGTGCGCGTGTACGACGCCGACGGCAAGGAGTACTTCGATCTCTTGTCGGGCATCGGTGTCGTCTCGCTCGGCCACGCGCACGCGGGGCTCGCGCGCGCCGTCGCGGAGCAGGCGCAGACGCTCATTCACACGTCGAATCTGTTCTATCACCCGTATCAGGGGCAGGTCGCCGAGCGGCTGTCGCAGCTCTCGGGGCTGCCGCGCGCGTTCATCTGCAACAGCGGCACCGAGGCAAACGAGGCATGCCTGAAGTTCGCGCGCCGCTACTGGTACACGAAGGGCGAGCCGCGCGCCGAGTTCGTCGCGCTCGACGAATCGTTCCACGGCCGCACGTTCGGATCGCTGTCGGTCACCTCCGACCCGCACTACCGCGAGCCGTTCGAGCCGCTGCTGCCGACCGTGAAGTTCGTCAAGACCAACGATCCCGCGTCGCTCCTCGCGGCCGTCTCGACGTCGACGGCGGCGATCATCGCCGAGCCGATCCTCGGCGAAGGCGGCATCAAGCCGCTCACGCCGGCGTTCGCCGAGGCGATCAAGACGGCGTGCGCGAAGACCGGCGCCCTCTACATCGCCGACGAAGTGCAGAGCGGCATGGGACGCACGGGCCAGGCGTTCCACTTCGCCGCGCTCGGACTCAAGCCCGACCTCGTTGCCGTCGGCAAGGCGCTCGGCGGCGGCGTGCCGGTCGGCGCCGCGCTCATCGGCGAGAAGGTGGCCGACGCGATCAAGTACGGCGATCACGGCACCACCTACGGCGGCAACCTCCTCGCCTGCCGCGCTGCGCTCGTCGTCCTCGAGGAGCTGGCGGACCGCGGGCTGATGGCGCACGTCGCGCGCGTCGGCGCGCACGTCGAGGCGAGGCTGCGCCAGATCGCCGCGAAGCACGCGATCGTGAAGGAGGTCCGCGGCAAGGGCCTCATGTGGGGACTCGATCTGACGAAAGAGAAGCTGCCGATTGTCGCCGCGGGTCTCGAGCGCGGCGTGATCGTCAACCTGACGGCAGACACCGTCGTCCGCCTGCTGCCGCCGCTCGTCATCACCGAAGCCGAAGCCGACGAGGCGCTCGGCCGTCTCGACGCGGCGCTGGCCGCCGTGGGAGCAGGAGCATGAGGAAGACCGCGAGTCGGGTGACGCTGCGCACGGCGGAAGCGTCCGAGGCGAAGAAGCTGCACGCGCTCATCACCGCGAACCTCGAAGAAGGTCATCTGCTGCCGCGGTCGCTCGGCGAGCTGAAGACGCACGCGCCGCGGTTCGTCGTCGCCGTGACGGGTCGGCGCATCGTCGGCTGCGCGGAGCTCGCGCCGCTCAGTCCGCACGTCGCGGAAGTGCGATCGCTCGCCGTCGACGCGAAGGCGCGCGGCCGCCACGTCGGTGTGATGATCGTCGACGAGCTGCGCCGGCGCGCGCACCGCGACGGCTTCGAGAAGCTGTGCGCCTTCACGCACGCGCCGGGCTACTTCAGCCAGATGGGCTTTTCGATCGTCCCGCACTCGTGGCTGCTCGAAAAGATCTTCACCGACTGCGTGAAGTGCCCGCAGTTCCGTCAGTGCGGCCAGTACGGGATGGAAGTGCCGCTCGAATCGCTTCGCGACCGCGCGCCGGACCAGCCCGGCGACCAGCCATGTCCGGCGGCGTAACCGCACCGCGCGGCTACCGCGCCGCCGGCGTCAGCGCCGGCATCAAAGCGAACCAGGGACTCGACCTCGCCCTCATCGTCTCGGAGACGCCGGCGACGGCCTCCGGCGTGTTCACGCTCAACAAGGCGCAGGCCGCTTCGGTCCTCGTCTCGAAGGAGCACCTCGCGAAATCGGGCGGGACGTCGCGCGCGATCGTCGTCAACAGCGGCTGCGCGAACGCCTGCACCGGCGCCGACGGGCTGCAGGCGGCGCGCGACATGGCGGCGGAGACGGCCGCGCTGCTCCGGTGTCCCGTCGAGCAGGTGCTCGTCGCGTCGACGGGCGTGATTGGCGTCGCGCTGCCGATGGACCGCGTCCGCGCGGGGCTGCCCGTCGCGGTGGCGGCGCTCGGCGCGGACCAGGGCGCCGCCGCCGCCCGCGCGATCATGACGACCGATCCGTTCCCGAAGGACGCGGCGACGAGCGTCGCGGTCGGCGGACGCTCGTTCGCGATCGGCGGCATCGCCAAGGGCTCCGGCATGATCGAGCCGATGATGGCGACGATGCTCGCCTTCGTCACGACGGATGCGGCGGTGCCGAAGCCGTTGCTGGACCGCGCGCTGCGCGAGGCGGTCGACGACACGTTCAACGCGATCACCGTCGACGGCGATTCATCGACGAACGATTGCGTGTTCGTGCTCGCCAACGGCGCGAGCGGCGTCACCGTCGACGAGTCGAGCTACGGCGCGTTCGCCGACGGCCTGCGCGACGTCTGCCGCCGCCTCGCCATCGGCATCGTCCGCGGCGGCGAGGGCGCGACGAAACTGGTGACGGTCACCGTCAGCGGCGCGGCCAGCGCCGCCGACGCGCGGACGTGCGCGAAAGCGATTGCGAATTCGCTCCTCGTGAAAACCGCGATCCACGGCGGCGACCCGAATTGGGGACGCCTGATCGCCGTCGCGGGACGCGCCGGCGTCGCCTTCGACCAGTCGCGCGCGACGGTCACGATCGGCGACATCGTGCTCTTCTCCGACGGCGCGCCGCACGACGAGCGCGCGCCGAAGGCGGCGGAGTACCTCAAAGGCACCGACCTGGCGGTCGGCGTCGATCTCGGCGTCGGTCACGCCGCGTCGACGGTGTGGACGTGCGACCTGAGCGCCGAGTACGTGCGGATCAACGCCGATTACCGGACCTGAGCCTATGCCGTCAGCCACCCAGACCCGCAAGGATTTTCTGTCGGTCCTCGACTTCGACGCGACCGATCTCGCCGCGTGCCTCCGCCTCGCGGCGCAGATGAAGAACGACCGGCCGCTCGGCCGGCAGGCGCCCACGACCGACGCGCTCGACGGCCGCCACATCGCGCTCCTGTTCGACAAGCCGTCGCTGCGCACGCGGACGACGTTCGAGATCGCCGCGCACGAGCTCGGCGGGCACGTCGTGCCGCTGACGCCCGACGCCGCGCACGGCGTGCGCGAATCGGTCGTCGACGTCGCACGCAGCCTCGAGCGCTGGGTCGACGCGGTCGTCATCCGCACGTTCTCGCAGCGCGTCCTGCAGGAGTTTGCCTCCGCCGCGCCGCGCCTCCACGTCGTCAACGCGCTGACCGACGACGAGCATCCGTGCCAGGCGGTCGCCGACTTCCTGACGCTGCAGGAGCGCTGGGGGCAGCTGCGCGGACGCACGGTCGCGTACGTCGGCGACGGCAACAACGTCGCGACGTCGCTCGTGCACGCGGCGGCGATGCTCGGCGTCCACGTGCACGTCGCGAGTCCCGAGGCGTACCAACTGCCGCACGCGGTCGTGCAGCAGGCGACGGCGGTCGCGCGTCACGGCGCGCGGCTGCGCTTGTTCAGCGACGCCGCCGACGCGGTCGCCGGCGCGGACGCGGTCTACACCGACACGTGGACGTCGATGGGCCAGGAGATGGAAGCCGACGTGCGCCGCGCCGTGTTCGCGCCGTTCCAGGTGAACGACGACCTGATGGGCGCGGCGAAGCCGGGCGCACTGTTCATGCACTGCCTGCCCGCGCATCACGGCGACGAAGTCACGGGCGAGGTGTTCGAGTCCGACGCGTCCGTCGTGTTCGACCAGGCCGAGAACCGGCTGCACGCGCAGAAAGCGCTGCTGCTGATGCTGCTCGCGCCCGGCCGCGCCTGAGCTGCACGGTATCGTTGCGGCCGCACTTGACACGTCGACGCGCGCGAGGGCATGAAGAGGGTGGAGGTGCTTCAGATGCTCCGCGCCGCCTCTCTCGCCGCCGCGCCGCTCGCGCTCCTCATCTTCTCGTCGTGCGATCGCGCCCCGCTCGCGCCGGATCAAGTCCCCGTTGTCTCCTCGTCTGAAGGCGCTGTGATGGCGCACGTGCAGCCGGCGACGGTGCCGATGACGCCGGCGGTCGCGGGCGGCTGTCCCGCCGCGGCGCCGTTCACGACGACGTTCGATCTCGTCGTCCAATCGCAGATCGCGCTGAACATGTCGGTCGATTCGGTGACGTTTCACTTTCTCGACGGATCGAACGTGACGAGCCAGCCGATCACGTTTCCGAGCGGTACGCTCGTCCCCGCCGACGGCACCGTGCGGCTGCCGTTCTCGCCGCAGTTCGGCTGTGGGATCGGCACGCCGCGGTGGGTGATCGTCGACGTGAAGCTCGTCGATCAGCGCGGCGAGATCCATACTGTCAGCGTCCGCGCACCCACGCGCCAGTAAGGGCCGGGCGATTCGGCGCTACAATCGCGCCGCTATGCCACACACCCGTGTGCGTTCCTGGGGCTCGACGTTCACGGCGTTCGCGCCGGGACGGATGGCGGTCGGTCCGGTCGGCGTGCACGTCGCCGACTGGTCGCGTCCGCAGAACGGCGCCGCGCGCATCTTCGACAACGCGGCGCTCGAGCGGATGACGTTCGCCGGTCCGCTGCTGCCGACGCTGGTGTACCTGCCGATGGGGCTCGCGTTGCTGTGGTACGCGCGACGCGCCGGCGCGCCGGCGCCGAGACTCGCGGAGGCGTACCTCCTCGGGCTGCTTGCGTGGACGGCGTTCGAGTACCTGATGCATCGGTTCGTGTTCCACCACACGCCGTCGACACCATTCGGCGTCGTCGTTCAGTACCTGATTCACGGCGTCCACCACGCCTACCCCGCCGACGACCGGCGCTGGATGATTCCGATCGGCGCGAGCCTGCCGATCGCGGCGGCGATCGTCGCCCTCGCGTCGCTCGCGGGCGCCGTCGGCATCGCGGCCGCGGGCGGGTTCATGCACGGATATCTCGTCTACGACGTGATTCACCACGAAGTGCACCGGACGACGAACACGTCGCGGCTGATGCGGGCGCTGCGCGCGCAGCACATGCGGCACCATTACGCGACGCCGGATCGCGAGTTCGGTGTGTCGTCGCCGCTCTGGGACGCGGTGTTCCGCACGCGGCGGACCAAGTAAAATCGCAGGCGTGCACGCGCGCGCGCCCTGGCTGGCCCATTACGATCCCGGCGTTCCGCCGACGCTCGAGCCGTATCCGGTCCGCACGCTCGTCGATTACCTCACCGACGCCGCGCGCGAGCAGCCGGCGGCGCCGGCGCTGATCTTCAAGGGCCGGACGATCGGCTACGGCGAACTCGATCGCCTCAGCGACGCGTGCGCGGCCGCGTTCGCGTCGCTCGGCATCCGGCGCGGCGATCGCGTGGCGCTGCTCCTGCCGAATTGCCCGCAGTTCTTCATCGCCGAGTTCGCGGCGTGGAAGATCGGCGCGATCGTCGCGCCGCTGAACCCGGTCTACACGGAGCACGAGCTCGAAGGGCCGCTGCGCGACAACGGCATCGAGACGATCGTGACGCTGACGCGCTTCTACCGCCGCGTGAAGCACGTGCAGCCGCGCACGCCGCTGACGCGCGTCATCGCGACGAACATCAAGGAATTCTTTCCGCCGCACCTGAAGCTGCTCTTCACGTTGTTCCGGGAGAAGAAGGACGGCGACCGCACCGCGCTCGCGCCTGGCGATCACGATTTCGCGCACCTGCTGCTCGTCAACAAGCGGCGGACGCGGCCCAGCGTCACCGTGACGGCGGACGATCCGGCGGTTCTGCTGATGAGCGGCGGCACGACCGGGACGCCCAAAGGCGTGCTCGGCCGCCACAGCGCGTACGTGATGGCCGGGCTCCAGAGCCGCGCGTGGACCGCGTCGGCCCTCGCCGAGCGCAGCACGATCCTGCTGCCGCTGCCGCTCTTCCACGTGTACGCGAACATGGCCGTGCAGTCGCTCGCGCTCGTGACCGCGAGCGCGATGGCGCTCGTGCCCAACCCGCGCGATTTGCCCGACGTGCTTGCGACGATCAAGAAGGTGAAGCCGACGTTCTTCGTCGGCGTCCCAACGCTCTTCATCGCGCTCCTCAACCATCCGGCGGTGCAGCAGGGAAAAGCGGACTTCCGATCGATCCGCCTGTGCTTCTCGGGCGCGGCGCCGCTGCTGCTCGAGACGAAAGCGCGGTTCGAGGCGGTGACCGGCGGCCGCATCATCGAGGGATACGGCCTGACCGAGTCGATGATGGCGCTCTGCGCCAACCCGGTGGCGGGTGTCAACAAGCCGGGCTCGGTCGGCATGCCGATGTCGGACGTGCACGTGAAGATCTTCGACGCGGACGAAGGCGTGCGCGAGCTTCCGTTCGGCGAAGTCGGCGAGATCGCGATCGCCGCGCCGCAGTTGATGGTCAAGTACTGGAATCAACCCGACGAGACGTCGTTCGCGCTGCGCGCGCACGCCGACGAGGGCGGCACGCGCCTGTGGCTGCACACGGGCGATCTGGGCTACCTCGACGAAGACGGCTACGTCTTCATCGTCGACCGCAAGAAGGACATGGTGAAGACGAGCGGCTTCCAGGTGTGGCCGCGCGAGATCGAGGAGACGCTGGCGTCGCATCCGGCCGTGCTCGAGGTCGGCGCCGCCGGCGTGCCCGACGCGGTCAAAGGCGAGGTCGTCAAAGCATGGGTCGTGCTGCGGCCGGGGCACGCCGCGAGCGAGCCGGAGCTGCGCGCGTTCTGCCGCGAACAGCTCGCGCCCTACAAAGTGCCGGCGCATATCGAGTTCCGCCACGAGCTGCCGAAGACGATGGTCGGCAAGGTGCTGCGTCGCGCGCTGCGCGATCAGTGAGCACGGTCTTCGCGACCCTGCTCGACGCCGTTCGCTGTTCGCGCGATTCCCGCACATGAGCGACCGCATCGTTCGAATCGAGTAACCGCTTACGTCGTTGGTGTCGCGTGTCGCGCACGACGGCGCGGAATTGGCGAGAAATCGAGCGGCACGGTGCTTGCCGGTCTGTCCGGCATGACTCGGACATTCTCTGTTTTCGCCATCATCGCGGCCGCGGCATTCGCATCCGCCTGCGGCTCCTCCTCCTCGTCACCGGCCTCCCCGAGCGCCGCAAGCGCGGACGTCACGATTCAGATTCAGGGCGATCGCGGCAGCAATTCCTACGCGCCGAACCCGACGACGATGCGCGTCGGGCAGACAGTGGCGTGGCACAACGCGGATTCGACGGCGCACGACTCCACGCAGGACAGCGGCCGCTTCCAGACGGGCACGCTGAACGCGGGCGCGACGAGCTCGCCGGTCACGATGAGCACGGCCGGCACGTTCACCTATCACTGCACGATTCATCCGGGAATGATCGGCACGATCACCGTGCAGTAGGCGTGTCTGATGACGCGCGCTACTTCGCGCGCGTGAACGTCATCGGCGCGGCAATCGCGTCGCCGGGCGGACGCGCGAGCCACTTGCGGATGTCGCCGGTCGGAGAGACGATGATCGCGTTGCGTCGATCGTCGAACGCGGTCGTCAGGCCGGCGATCGTCTTCTGCTCCATCGCGCGCGAGAACCAGCGGTATTCCAGCAACGACGCGAGCATCGTGTCGCCGTGCAGCTCGATGCGGACGATGCCGTGGACCGGCACGAGATACGGTCCCGGGTCGCTGCCGCGCTGCTCGGTGAGATCGAGATAGGCCGCGTCGCCGACACGCGTCAGGTTGCCCTGCAGCGCGCGCGATCCGAAGCGATCTTTGTACGCGATTTTGTAGGAGCGCCACTCGCCGCGCTCGATCGTCGCCTGCGTCTCGTCGTCGGTGTTCGTCCAGGCGCCGAGCAGCGCTTCGTCGAAGGCGACGGAGTCGGCGTCGTAGGCGGGCTGCAGCGACAGCACCAGGCAGCCGCTCGATGCGACCGCCGCGATCGCACACATCAGCGTCCTGATCAGCCGCACGCTCGCAGTATACTCTCGCTCTCGCAGGCCGGGCGTCAGCGCCGGCGCAAGGAGCGTTATGGAACGAAAGCAAGCGTCCGACTATCCGCAGGAAGTGCTCGATCTCTTTCACGAGTACCAGCACGGCGACATGAGCCGCCGCGACTTCATCGAGAAGCTGCAGAAATTCGCGGTCGGCGGCGTGACGGCGATGGCGATCTACGAGAGCCTGAAGCCGAACTACGCGTGGGCGCAGCAGGTGAAGACCGACGATGCGCGCATCAAGGCGAGCCGCGAGACGGTGCAGTCGCCCGAAGGCAACGGCCACATCACCGGCTACTTCGTCCACCCGGCGAGCGGATCGAAGTTCCCGGGCGTCATCGTCATTCACGAGAACCGCGGGCTGAATCCGTACATCGAGGACGTCGCGCGGCGGTTCGCGCTCGCGGGCTACGTCGCGTACGCGCCGGACGGCCTCACGTCAGTCGGCGGCTATCCGGGTGACGACGAGAAAGGCGCGGCGAAGTTCCGCGAGGTGAACGGACCGAAGATGCTCGAGGACTTCGTCGCGTCGGCGAAATGGCTGAAAGCGAATCCGCTCTGCACCGGCAAGATCGGCGCGGTCGGCTTCTGCTTCGGCGGCGGAATCGTCAACCAGCTCGCCGTGAGGCTCGACGGCGATCTTGCGGCGGGCGCGCCGTTCTACGGCCGTCAGCCGAGCGCGGAAGACACGGCCAAGATCACGGCGCCGCTGCAGCTCCACTATGCCGATCCGGCCAAGGATCCCGGCGTCGGCAACGGCATCGCCCCGTTCGTCGCCGCGCTGAAGGCGAATCACAAAGTGTACGAAGAGTACGTCTACGACGGCGCGCAGCACGGATTCCACAACGACACGACGCCGCGGTACGACGAGGCGGCGGCGAAGCTTGCCTGGCAGCGCACGCTCGACTGGTTCGGGAAGTACGTCAAAGGCTAGGGGAACGTCTTACGTCAGTTCCCTGTTCTGCGTCTCGGGAATCCACATCCACGACGCGGCGGCGAGCAGGAACGCGGCGCCGGTGATCGTGAACGCGGGGCCGAAGCCCCGCGTTTCGGCGACGCGCCCGACGGTCAGCGGCGCGGCGGCGCTCGCCAGGCGCCCCAGGTTGTACGTGAATCCGGCGGCGGTGGCGCGCACGGCCGTCGGATACAGCTCCGCGACGATCGCGCCCAGGCCGCTGTAATAGCCCGTCCCGAAGAACGCCACCAGCGGCCCCAGCAGCAACAGCGCGAACGGCGTGCGAATGACGCCGTAGAGCGGCAGCAGCAGCGCGGCGACGAGGACGAACGTAATGTAGGCGGCCTTGCGTCCGATCGCGTCGGCGATGAAGCCGAAGCTGACGTATCCGAGCCACATGCCCACCTGCATCGCCATCACGAACAGCGACATCGTCTCCGACGACAACCCGACGCCGCCCTGCGCCGACGGCAGCCGCAGATAGGCGGGCACCCACGCGTTCAGCCCCCACCATCCAAACAGGCAGCACGCGTTCATGAACGTGACGGCGACCGTGACGACGACGATCGACGGCGCGAAGATCGCCCCGAGCCGCCCGCGATCGGCGGCAGCGGCGCGATGCCAGATCGCCGGCTCCTCGACGTGCTGCTGAATCCACACGGTGAAGAGCGCCGGCACCACGCCGACGAAGAAGACGCCGCGCCAACCCCACAGCGGCATGACGAGGAGGTTGACGAGCGCCGCGAGGCCGTACCCGATCGCCCACGAGCTCTGCACGAACGCGAGCGCCTTGCCGCGATGACGCGCGGGAAACGCTTCCGAGACGAGCGCCGCGCCCGTGGCCCACTCGCCGCCCATCCCGAGGCCGAGACAGATGCGGAACACCGCGAGCTGCACGGCGGACTGCGCGAAGCCGCACGCCGCGGTGAAGACCGAGTAGATCAGCACGGCCGCGATCAGCGCGCGCTTGCGGCCGACGCGGTCCGCGACGATGCCGAACACGATGCCGCCGGCAGCGGCGGCGACGAGCGTCACCGAGTTGAGGATGCCGGCCGTCTGCAGCGACAGATGCAGCGTCGGATCGCGCACGAGCTCGGCGAGCACGATCGAGTACAGCATGACGTCGAACGAGTCGAGCATCCAGCCGAGCGATGCGGCGACAAACGCGCGGTGGGCGCGCCCATCGGCTTCGGTCCACCACGACCACAGGCGGTTCGGGGCTGGCGATTCCGGGCTGGAGACCTGCACGACGCCTGATCGTAGTCGGTCCTGACCCGGTTCGCAGACGGTTTTCGCATCGCCACTTGGGAGGACGTTCGATGGAACCGCTGCACCACCGGCCACGCCACCGTCTGCTCGCGGCCACGCTCGACCGTTGGATCGTTGCCGCGACGATGGTCCTCGTCATCACGCGGGCGGCGCCCGCGTTCGCGCAGATGCGGATCACCGAGATCGACGATCCGCCGAGGCTCGCGTTCTATTGGGAGGCCGGCGGCGCGTCCGGCTTCACACCGAACCTCGATCTGCTCGTGGCGCCGCACACGTCCGTTCGCGTCGGCGGCCTGCTCTATCCGTTCACCGACGATGGCGACGCACCGTGGACGGCGCTGGCATCGGTCAATCAGTTGTTCGGGCAGCACGGCCACTATCTGGAAGCGGGTGTGGGCGTCGTTGCCGCGCATCGATGGTTGGACGACACGAGCCGCGCGACCGACTCCGCGCCGTTCGCGGCGCTCGGCTATCGGCTGCAGAAGAAACGCGAGTTCATGCGCGTGGGGGTGACGACGCCGCCTCCGCGCGACGATCGGCGATCGTGGCGGCCGGTCGCGGCGATCAGCTTCGGCCGCACGTTCTGACTACGCCGCGCCGAGCGCCTTCACGGTGACGCCGGCGCGCTCGAACCCGTCGCGGATCCTGGCGGCAAGCGCGTCAGAACCGGGCGTGTCGCCGTGAACGCAGATCGTGTCGGCCTCGAGCGGGACCACCGATCCGTCGGTCGCGACGACGGTCTTGTCGACCACCATGCGCACGGCGCGCGCGACGACGGCGTCGGCATCGTGGATGACCGAGCCCGGCTTGCGGCGCGAGGCGAGCGTGCCGTCCGGCTCGTACGCGCGATCGGCGAACACTTCCGCCGCGACGCGCAAGCCGGCCGCACGGCCCGCGCGCAGCAGCGCCGACCCCGGCAGGCCGAAGAAGACGAGCGATCGATCGAACGCTGCGACCGCGCGCGCGATCGCCGACGCGAGCTCGACGTCGTGAACCGCCATGTTGAACAGCGCGCCGTGCGCCTTGACGTGCTGCAGCCTGACACCTTCGGCGGCGGCGACACCGGCGACGGCGGCAATTTGATACAACACGAAATCCTCGGCCTCGCGCGGCGCGACGTGCATCTCGCGGCGTCCGAACCCGACGAGGTCGGGAAAGCCCGGGTGCGCGCCGACGGCGACGCCGTGCTGTTTCGCGAGGCGGATCGTGTTGCGGAGGACGGTCGGGTCGCCGGCGTGGAATCCGGCGGCGACGTTGGCGGAGGTGATGGCGGTCATCAGGCCCGCGTCGTGGCCGATCGTGTAGGCGCCGAACGACTCGCCCAGGTCGGAGTTGATGTCGATGCGCACGAGGGCGAGTGTACAAAACAAAAGGGCATCGCGGGATTGCGATGCCCTCCTGCTCCATCGATCTGGCTCCCCCAGCATTCACGGCGCCCTGCCGTAATCAGACCGATGATGTGCCCGGGAGTATCGCAAGCGGCATGCCCGTGCGTTTCGCGCGGAAAAAGGGGGTGATCGCGGGGATCGCCGTTCAGCCGCGCGCACGATTCTGTGTGCGCGATTACAGTTTCGGAAGGCGATCCATCACGGCGGCGAGCGTCGGATGATGGCGGTCGCGCTCCGACAGCAGGCGGTCGCCCGCCGGCCACGCGATCGCCAGCGTCGGGTCGTCCCATGCGATGCCGAGCTCGCTGGCCGGATCGTACACGTCGGTGCACTTGTACTCGACCTCGGCGACGGCGCTCGTCACGTAGAACCCGTGCGCGAGTCCCGGCGGGATGTAGCACTGACGGAAGTCGTACGACGAAAGGACTATCGCCACCCACTGCCCGAAGGTCGGCGACCCGCGCCGGACGTCGACCGCCACATCGAAGATTTCGCCCGAGAGGACGCGAATGAGCTTGCCCTGCGGGTGACGCAGCTGCAGATGCAGACCGCGCAGCGTCCCGCCGATCGATTGCGTGTGATTGTCCTGCACGAACGGCGCGGCGATGCCGAGCTCGCGATACCGATCCGCGCGGTACGTTTCGACGAAGAAGCCGCGGCTGTCGCGGTGCACGTCCGGCTCGATGACGAGCACGTCGGGGATGATGGTTCGCTCGACGCGCACGATCAGTCCTCGTGCTCGAGGACCTGGAACAGGTACTGGCCGTACGCGCTCGACGCCATCGCGCGCGCCAGCCGCTCGAGATCCGCGCGTGTGATGTAGCCCATGCGGTACGCGATCTCTTCGAGACACGCGACCATCAGCCCCTGCCGCTCTTCGATCGCCTGGATGAAGCTCGACGCCTGGATGAGCGATTCGTGCGTGCCGGTGTCGAGCCACGCGATGCCGCGCGTCAGCTTCTCGACGCGCAGCTGGCCGCGTTCGAGGTAGCGGCGGTTCACGTCGGTGATCTCGAGCTCGCCGCGCGCCGACGGCGTCAACGACGCGGCGATGTCGAGCACCTGGTTGTCGTAGAAGTAGAGTCCCGTCACCGCGTACTGCGATTTCGGCTTCGCCGGTTTTTCCTCGAGGCTCACCGCATGACCGGCCGCATCGAACTCGACGACCCCGTAGCGCTCGGGATCGCGGACGCGATAGCCGAACACGGTCGCGCCGGTCTCGTACTCGGCGGCGTTGCGCAGGTAGTCGGAGAAATGGGCGCCGTAGAAGATGTTGTCGCCGAGCGCGAGGGCGACGCGGTCGCCGCCGACGAACTCGCGGCCGATGAGGAACGCCTGCGCGAGCCCTTCGGGCTTGGGCTGCGTCGCGTACGAGATTCGCAGGCCGATCTCGGCGCCCTCGCCCAGCAGCCGCCGGAACCCTTCCTGCTCGTGCGGCGTCGTGATCACCAGCACGTCGCGAATGCCGGCGAGCATGAGCGTCGACAGCGGGTAGTACACCATCGGCTTGCTGTAGATGGGGACGAGCTGCTTGCTGACGGCGCGCGTGAGGGGGTGCAGGCGTGACCCCGATCCGCCCGCCAGGATGATCCCCTTCAGCACGCGGATCTCCGTCTCCCGAACACGTGTCGCGGCGGTCGTGTTGTCGTGGTGATCACCCGAGCCCCAAACGCTGTCTGTCGTATCGTCCTGCCTGCACGTGCGCGCACCAGTCGCGATGGTCGAGATACCACCGCACCGTGTCGCGCAGCCCGCTGTCGAACGTGTGGCGCGGCGCCCATCCGAGCTCGCGTCGGATTTTCGCGGCGTCGATCGCGTAGCGGCGGTCGTGTCCCGGGCGATCGGCGACGAACGTCTTGAGCCGCCGCCGGCTTGACGCCGCCGGGCGGAGCTCGTCGACCACATCGCAGATGCGATCGACGATCTCGAGGTTCGTGCGCTCGTTGCCGCCGCCGATATTGTACTTCTCGCCCGCGCGTCCGTTCGCGAGTGCGAGCAGGAGACCGGCGCAGTGGTCCTCGACGTGCAGCCAGTCGCGCACGTTGCCGCCGTCGCCGTAGATCGGCAGCGGCCGCTCGTCGATGGCGTTGAGGATCATCAGCGGCATCAGCTTCTCGGGAAACTGGTACGGGCCGTAGTTGTTCGAGCAGTTCGTGATGATCGTCGGCAGGCCGTAGGTGTGATAGTACGCGCGCACGAGGTGATCCGCGCCGGCCTTGCTCGCCGCGTACGGCGAGTTCGGCGCGTACGGCGTCTCCTCGCTGAAGAACCCGTCGGCGCCGAGCGTGCCGTAGACCTCGTCGGTCGACACGTGAAGAAAGCGGAACGCCGCGCGTCCCGCCGCGTCGAGCGACGCGACGTGCGACCGGGCCGCCTCCAGCAGCACGAACGTGCCGACGATGTTCGTGTCGATGAACGGCCGCGGACCGTCGATCGATCGGTCCACGTGCGTCTCGGCCGCGAGGTTCAGCACCGCGGTCGGCCGATGCTGCGCGAAGACGCGCGCCATGGCGTCGCGGTCGGCGATGTCCGCCTTGACGAACGTGACGCGCGGATCCTTCAGCGGCCGCTCCAGGCTGACAAGGCTTCCCGCGTACGTCAGCGCATCGACGATGACGATCGCGTCCGAGGTGTGGTCGAGGGCGTAGTGAACAAGGTTGGCGCCGATGAAGCCGGCGCCGCCGGTGATCAGGAGGCTGTTTATACCGCGGCTCCCTCTGGATATTGCAGCGCCAGCCGCAGCTCTTTCGCGAGCGAATCGACCGTCGTCCCACTTCGTTTCCAGGCGCCTTCGGTCTCGAAGCGGAGATCGCCGATACGGCGTCCCCACGGCGCGATGACGCGGCCGATGGCGCGGAAGTCGGTGCGGTCGGCGTGCTCCTGATCGAGGCGGCGGATGACGTCCGGCGCGACGCGGACGAATGCGCGCAGTGCCGAGGCGCTGCGGATCTGGTACTTGCGGCCGTTCCACGCGCCGCCGAACACCTGCGCGATCTGCTTGAAGTAGTTGACGAAGAATTTCTTCGCTTCCTCGTGCACGTCGCCGCGGCGGCCGTGGAAGACGCCCCCTTCGGCGAACAGCTTCTTCAGCTCCTGCGCGAGCGGCGCTTGCGCGACGCGGCCGCGGCCGACGCCGAGCATCTTGATCTCGTCGTAGAGCGGCGAGTCCTCGCGGTCGTTCAGCGCGCGCACGACGTCGTGCCCGGTCGCCAGCGCCTCGTCGCGATAGAGCTGCCGGCCGGAGAGGCTGACCAGATGCGAGGCGTTCAGCCGCGTGTGCTTCGCGTTGATCGTGACGAACATCTGGACGACGTGGTCCTCGGGCAGCCGGTCGAAGATGATCGCGGGCACGGCGAACTCTTCGCCCTGGAAGCGATCGATGTCGGCGTGCAGGGCCAGGAGCCGGTGCTGCCCGTCGATCGCGCGCAGGATCCCTTCGCGCTCGGGCACCTTCAGCGTGCCGACGCGCGATCCTTCGTCGGCTGGCTGAAACGACAACTTTTCGTCACACGAAATGATCACGGCGCCGGGGATCGACGGTAGGTCGCGCGCCTGCCGGCACTGCTCGTAGTACTGCACGAGCTCGTCGATCTTCTTGCGGATGATCTGGCGCTGGTAAGCCTTCTCGCTCGACGCGATGCGCCGTTCGAGAAAGTCCCAGTTCACCTTCGAGGCGGCCGCCGCGTCGGGTTTCGCCTTGCTTCCCCGGACCGGCGCCTGTGCGGCGTCGCCGTAACTCAGGACCTCGAATCGGACGAGCTTATCGATGTCACTGGCCGTGAGCGAAGCTTGGTAGAATTGCACCCCGAATTGCTGCATCCGAATCGCGGCAACGTTGATCATAAAGACGCGAATTGTACCGAGCGCAGAGCGCCCATCTCAACGGCTATTTCGCCACCCGCTTAAGTATCTACGAACCAAGGAGTTCTGTCATGCCCCGGCGCCGACGCGCTGCACAGCTTTTCGCCCCGTTGTTGCTGCTCCTGGTCGCCTGGGGGGCGCCGCGCCTCGCCGCGCAGAACGACGACCCTGAGTTCGCACGCCTCGTCAAGGAGTGGACCACGCGGTCGGACTTCATCAGCCCGCTCGTAGATCACCTGCCCAAGGTGGCGGGCGTTCCGTCGCCAAAGGATACGCTGGGACACTACATCGGCGAGCCCAAAAAGCTCACTTATTACGCCGACATCCTGAAGTACTACCGCGCGCTCGCCGCCGCGACGCCGCGCGTCAAGGTCTTGACGATCGGCAAAAGCAACGAAGGGCGCGAGCTGGTCGTCGTCTTTGTCGGCGCCGACGAGTCGATCAAGAACCTCGAAACCTACCGGCAGTACCTGGCCCAGCTCGCCGATCCCCGGAAGATCACGGAGGCGCAGGCGAAGGACATCGTCGCGAAAGCGAAGCCCATCTATCACCTGTCGGGTGGCCTGCACAGCGGCGAGGTCGGGCCCTCAGAGATGCTGATGGAGCTCGCGTATCGGATTGCGACCGAGGACTCGCCGCTCGTGCGCCAGATCCGCGACAACGTCATCGTGTCGATCACGCCGGTCGCCGACCCCGACGGCCGCGATCGCAACGTCGACTGGTACTACAAGTACGGCATCCACGAGACCGACGGTCATCCGACCGGCGCCGGCGTTCCCTACTGGGGCAAGTACGTCTTCCACGACGACAACCGCGACATCAACTACTCGCAGGTCGAGATGCGCGCGCTGCTCGACTGGTATCTGCAGTGGCATCCGCCCATCATGCACGACCTGCATCAGTCGCAGACGCTGCTCTACACGTTCAGCGGGCAAGCGCCGCAGAATCCGAATCTCGATCCGATCCTCTACGGCGAGCTGCCGATGATGGCGAATTTCGAGATGGCGCAGATGGCGAGGTACGGCATGCCCGGCGTCTGGACGCATGGCTACGTCGACATGTGGTCGCCGGGCTACCTCGCGTTCATGTCGTCGAACCACAACGGCATGATTCGCATGTACGAGATCCAGGGCTTCGCCGGCGCCAACACGCAGAAGCTGCGTCTCGGCAACCCGAACGACGCGAACGGCCGCGGCCGTGGGGCGCAGCCCGACGCCGCCGCGATCACCGCCGGCCGCAGCAACCAGGCGCAGCGGGAGTGGTTCCGTCCCTGGCCGGCCACCGGCGAATTCGAGTGGTCGCTCCGTGACAACACCAACTACGGCGAGACCGGCGTCCTGACCGCGCTGCAGTACACGTCGCAGTTCCCGAAGGTGATCCTCGACGACTTCTACGTCAAGTCGCGCAACTCGGTGGAGACCGGCCGCAAAGAAACGGTCGCCGGCTACATCATCCCGTCGGGCCAGCGCGACATGACGCGCGTCGCCACGGTCGTCAACCTGCTGCGCATGCAAGGTATCGAAGTCGGAAGGCTCAACGCTCAAGTCTCACTGAAGGACGGCACCTTCCCGGCCGGATCCTACGTCGTCAAGCGCGATCAGCCGTACGCGCGCCTCGCGAAGATTCTCCTCGAGAAGCAGGTCTACCCCGACGCGGTCACGCGCACCTACGACGATGCGTCGTGGACGATGGGGCTGATGAGCCATGTGGACGTGAAGGAGATCGACGACAAGGCGGTGCTCGACGTCGCCGCGACGCCGGTCGACGTGATGACGGTCGCGGGACACGTGTCCGGCAGCGGATCGACGTTCGCCATCGCGCACTTCGGCTCGAACAACATGATCACGCTGCGCTACCGGCTGAAGGATTTGAAGGTGCAGGCGGCCGAGAAAGAATTCACCGACGGCGGCGTCACCTTCCCGCCGGGCTCGTTCATCGTCAGCGGCGACGCGGCACGGATTCGATCGGCGGTCGAGTCGCTCGGGCTGACCGCGGTCGCGCTCGCATCGGCGCCGTCCGTACCGATGCACGATCTGGATCTGCCGCGGCTGGCGATGTACTCGACCTGGGGCAGCACGCAGGACGTCGGCTGGGTGCGCTATGCGTTCGACAAGTTCGAAGTGCCGTTCGATCTGATCTACAAAGAGCGCGTGCGGCGCGGCGATTTGAAGGGCTCGTACGACGTCATCGTGATCCCGAACCAGGCGGGCACGGCCAAGCGGCTCGTCTTCGACATCGAGAACCGCGGACAGCCGATCGCCTACAAGAAGAGCGACGAGTTCAAGAATCTCGGCATGTACGGCGAGTCGGACGACATCACCGGCGGCATGGGCGTTGAGGGCGTCGCCGAACTCGACAAGTTCGTGAAGGCCGGCGGCGTGCTGGTCACGCTCGGCGTCGCGAGCTATCTGCCGGCGGAGTTCGGCCTGGCGCCCGACGTCGAGGCGTCGCGCACGTCTGCACAGTTCTACTCGCCCGGTGCGATCATCGACGCCGACATCCTGCAGCCGCAGAGTCCGATCTTCTACGGGTACGACAAGAAGACGATCCCGGTGCGTTACGGCAACGGGCCGCTGCTGTCGGTGCAAACGAACCAGAATCCGTTCGATGCGCCGGCCGGTCCGCCGCCGACGCCAAAGAACGTGCTGATGCGGTATCCGGGCGGCGACGACCACGTGCTGAGCGGCCTGATGCGCGGGGCCAACGAGATCCGCAACCGCGCCGCGATCGTCGACGCGCCGTCGGGGAAAGGGCGTGTCATTCTGTTCGCCGGCAACCCATGCTACCGCTGGCAGAACTTCGGCGAGTTTAACCTGCTGTTCAACACGATTCTCAACTACGACGATATCGGGATGGATCGCGTCCCGGATGTGGGACGGTCATTAGAACGTTAATTCAAAAAATCGTAGCTCGTAACTACCTCTGCTGCACGATTTTGGGAAAGCTTGCGATTTCCGGACGTTTTCGATCGATACACTCGATCTGTTCGGAAGCATAAGGAGATCGCATTGATGCAACGAGCACGTCAGGTTCTACTCGCGTTTGTCTGTATGTTGTTCACCGCGTCTGCCTTCGCGCAGGGCGTACAGACCGGTACCATTCGGGGCGTCGTCAAAGACAACCAGGGCCTCGCGATGCCGGGCGTCACGGTCACGACGACGTCGCCCGCGCTGCAGGGTCCCCGGACTGTCGTCACAGACTCGACCGGCGGCTACACGTTCCTCAACCTGCCGCCGGGGACCTACGCCGTCAAGTTCGAGCTGAGTAACTTCGCGACCGTCCAGCGCACGATCAACGTCGCGCTCGGCCTGACGGCCGACCTCAATGCGACGATGGCGCCGGCCGGGGTCACCGAGAACGTGAACGTCGTCGCCGAAACGCCGGCGCCGATCGCCACGCCGGTCCTCGGCGCGAACATCAAGCACGACGAGGTCGAGGTGCTCGCGACGCCGCGGACGATTCAGGGCATCGCGCAGCTCGCGCCCGCCGTCACCACGTACACGCCGAACGCCGGTCAGCTCGTGATTAACGGATCCTTCGCGTTCGACAACGTCTTCATGATCAACGGCGTCGACATCAACGACAACCTGTTCGCGAATCCGCAGAACCTGTTCATCGAGGACGCGATCGAAGAGACGCAGGTGCTGACGTCGGGCATCTCGGCCGAGTACGGCCGGTTCAGCGGCGGCGTCATCAACGCGATCACGAAGAGCGGCGGCAACACGTTCAGCGGCAGCTTCCGCACCAACTTCACGAACCCGGCGTGGTCCAGCGAGACGCCCTACGACATCAGCAAGGGCAACACCTACGCGAGCAACCTGCAGGAGAGCTACGAAGGGACGCTCGGCGGGCCGATCGTCAAGGACAAGCTGTGGTTCTTCGGCGCGGCTCGATACGCCGCGTTGCAGCCGCTCCTCACCGTGCAGCAGAGCGGCGTGCAGGAAACGCAGAACGATACGAACAAGCGCGGCGAGATCAAGCTCACCGGCACGATCGCACAGAACCACACGATTCAGGGCGGGTACCTGAACAACGCGCGAACGACGAGCGAGACGTCGGGCATCCAGTCGCTCATCGCCGACCCGCACAGCCTGATCACCCGCAGCCTGCCGAACTGGTACTACTACACGAACTACAAGGGCGTGCTGGGCAACGGCCTGCTGATCGAAGGGCAGTACTCGCAGCGCCACTTCCAGTTCTCGGGCGACGGCGGCACGAGCACGAACATCACCGATTCGCCGATGTTCTCGAACTCGCTCGGCCTGATTTACAACGCGCCGTATTTCTGCGCGTGCGACCCGGAGAACCGCAACAACCGTCAGATCACGGCGAACGTGACGAAGTTCTGGACGGGCCACGGCAGCCACACGACCAAGGGCGGCTACGAGTGGTTCCGCAGCCAGCGCACCGGCGGCAACTCGCAGTCGTCGACGTCGTACGTGTTCAACACCGACTGGCTGCAGGATGCGAAGGGCAACCCGGCGCTCGACGCGAACGGCCGCTTCATCCCGGTGTTCGTTCCCGGTGAGTCGTCGATCGACTACTACCCGGCCACGATCGGCGCGGTGCTGAACATCGACAACCACTCGCTGTTCATCCAGGATCACTGGGCGATCAACGGCCGGTGGTCGGCGGACATCGGCGCGCGCTACGAGCACGTCAAGGCGCTGTCGAATCCCGGCAACATCCTCGGCGTGGACAACAACCGCATCGTGCCGCGCCTCGCGGCGTCGTGGGACGTGGCCGGCAACGGCGAACACGTCGTCCACTTCAGTTACGCGCAGTACTCCGGCCGCTACAACGAGGCGTTGATCGGCGCGAACAGCCCGGTCGGCAACCCGTCGGACATCTTCAGCATCTACCAGGGTCCGGCAGGCCAGGGCATCGGTTTCGCTCCGGGCTTCAACGTGTCGAACTACCCGGTGACGCCGGACAACGCCTCCGTGACGGTGCCGACCGCGAACATCTTCATGGACCCGAACACGAAGTCGCCGCTCGTCAACGAATTCCAGACGTCCTACGGCGCCACGCTCGGCAACGGCCGCAGCTACGCCGAAGCGGCCTTCGTGTGGCGCAACACGACGAGCATGATCGAGGACGTCATCGACCGCACCACCGGGACGACGCACGTCGTCCTGAACGGGATCGACGCCGGGATCGTGACGAATCACCTGTACGAGAACTCGGACATCCCCGAACGGAAGTACGCGGCGCTCGCGTTCACCGGCCGGTACAACGCGACGAAGCGGCTGGTCCTGAGCGGCCAGTGGACGGTGGAGTTGCAGAACGAAGGCAACTACACGGGTGAAGGGACCAACACGCCGGGATCGACGTCGCGCATCGGCGACTATCCGGAAGCGTACACGCCGGAAGCGAACCGCTTCTACCCGAACGGCAATCTCCCGAGCTACGAACAGAACCGCGTGCGCGCGTGGGGCATCTACACGCAGCCGATGGAACGGTTCGGCACGGTGTCGGTGTCGGGCTTGTGGCGCATCGATTCGGCGCAGGTCTACAGCCTCGCGCAGACCAACGTGCCGCTCACCTCGACGCAGCGCACCATCTTGAAGAACGCCGGGTATCCGGACGCACCGGGCAACTCGACGCTGTATTTCGCGGACCGCGGATCGGAGTTGTTCAACGGGTACGGCGCCGTCGACCTCGACATCAACTACGACATCCCGATCTTCAAGACCGTGAAGCCGTGGGTGAAGCTCGACATCTACAACCTGCTGAACAACGACAAGCTGATCTCGTACAACACGACGGTCCGCCAGGATCCCAGCAGCCCGCTCGACGCGCTCGGCTATCGCACCGGGTACGTGAAGGGCGCGCAGTTCGGACAGGCGACGTCGAACACGCAGTTCATCCCGATTCCGGTCGGCGGAACGGGTCTGCGGACGGTGCTGCTCGCGGTCGGCGTCCGGTTCTAAGAGCCGCGACCGCACAAACAGCAAAAGGGCAGGAGGGCACCACGCGTGCCTTCCTGCCCTTCGTCGTTTCTGGCCTTCCGCATTCTTCTAGACGCCCGTGGCCACGTATTTCTTGATCGCCGCGATCGCGCGGTCGACGTCCGCGTGCGTGTTGTAGAAGTGCGGCGAGAAGCGGATGCCGGGACGGTCCTGGCCGCCGCGCGTCGCGCAGCCGATGCGCTCCTTCTGATAGAGCGCGGCCGACAGCTTGCGGACGTCGAGATTCGCCGGCTGGAACGACAGCACCGCCGCGCGGCGTGACGCATCGGGGCTCGTCCAGATTTTCACGCCGTCGATCTTCTGTAGCCCCTCGACGAGCGCCGTCGTCAGCTCGCGCGAGCGCCGTTCGATCTGCGCGCGGCCGATCTCGGTCTGCAGCCGCAGCGCTTCGCCGAACGCGATCATCGCCGGCTCGTCGCGCTGACCGAAGCCTTCGAAGGTGCGCGAGACGCCGACGCGCCCGGGGTACGCGCTGAAGATGCTCGCCCAGATCTTCGATTGCGCACTCTTGTTGATGTACAGGACGCCGTTCTCCTTCGGCCCGCACGGCCACTTGTGCGCGCTGCCGCTATAGAAGTCGGGCTGCATGTCGCGCAGGTCGACGTCGAACAGCCCGAACGACTGCGCGCCGTCGACGAGCGACAGGATGCCGCGCTCGCGCGCCAGACGGCAGATCTCCTTGGCCGGGAAGACGTCGCCGACCGTGCTCGTCAGGTGCGTGATCGAGATCAGCTTCGTCCTCGGCGTGATCGCTTTGGTGAACGCCTCGACGTAGTAGTCGGCGCCGGGATGCGGATTCGGCGTCGGCACGTCGATCACCGTGAAGCCGAAACGCTTCGCCTTCTGCTGCCACGCGGTGTGGTTGCTCGGATGGTTGTCGGAGGACAGCAGCACCTCGTCGCCGGCCTTGAGATCCACGCCGGTCGAGACGAAGTTGTTCGACTCGCTCGTGTTGCGCGTGATGACGATCTCTTCCGGCGTGACGCGCAGGAACTCCGCGAGCAGCTGGCGCGTGTGCTCGCGGCCGTCGCCGAGCTTCGCGCGGTTCTCCTGCGACGGATCCTGATCCATGTCGCGCGTCGTCTTGTAGAGCATTTCGAGGACGGGCGCGGAGGACGGACAGAGATTGGCGGCGTTCAGGATCGTGAGGTCTTTGGGCATCACGAACTGATCGCGGACCGACGTCCAGAACTTCTCGTCGGGCGACGCGGGCGTCGGCGGAAGCTTCGCGTCCTTAGCCCACGTCAGCCCGGGCGTGACGAACGGGACGGCGCCAACGCCAATACCACCGGCGGCCAGCAGACGGGCGAACTCGCGGCGATTCATCGAGGCCTCCTGTGAGGCGATCTCTTAACACAAGTACGCCGTACATGAGCGTCGAAAACGTCGCGAACGCGAGCGCCGTGCCCCAGAGCGGCAGGCGCCCGCGCCAGAGCCAGCTCGCGTAGCCGTACACCAGCTCGACGTGGATCCAGTAGATGAACAGCGAGCTCCGACCGAGCCGTGCGAACGGCGCGGCGCGCGGTGCGACGTGCGTCAGGCGAACGGTGGCGTAAAGGCCGGCGAGCGCAACCATCATCACGCCGAGGCGGATCGCGAACCAGGTCGGCGAGCTCGTCCAGAACGACGAGGCGGCGTAGATCGACGGCCGCGCGGCGGTGACGAATCCAAGCGCGACGAGCGCCGCGCCTGCGAGCGCGAGCCACGCCTGCACGCGTGATTCGGCTCGCGCGTCCCGCGCCGATGCGACGACCGCGCCGACCGCACCGCCGGCGAACACGAACGCCATCCACGGAAACAGCGTGAAGGTCGTGTAGTCGCCGGCCGGCCGCACGTACCACTGCAGCCACGTCGGCAACCGGTCCACCCACGGCGCCGCGCGCACGATCGGCGACGCCATCGCGACGATCGTCGTGGCCGACGAGAACAGCCACACGCGCGCCGCGTTCGTCGCGACGCAGCCCCAGATGACGGCCGCGAGCGCGATCGCGGGCCCCATCACGTTGAGGATATCGACGCGGAAGATCGTCACCGGATGCCCGCCCGGCGAGACGATGAACGCCTGCAGGCGGAAGAGAAAGGCGAGGATGAAGATCTCGAGGCCGCGGCGGCAGATGCCGTCCACCGCCGCCGCACGGCTGCCCGTCCGCGCTTCGGCGCGCCCCGCCGCGAGGACGACGGCGACGCCGGCGAGCCAGAGGAACATCGGCGCGGCGAAGCCGCCGAGGATCGTCGCGTCGCGGAACGCCACCGTGTGCTTCGACGCGGCGCGCGTCCACGCGTCGGTCGTGTGCGCCTCGATCATCAGCAGCACGGCGACGCCGCGCGCGACGTCGATGTACGCGCGCCGGTGCGCGCCGCTACCGCCGGACGTCATACGTGGTCGTGAACTCGATGTCCTGCCGCATCGAGTGCCACACCGAGCAGTACTTGTCGTGGGACAGTTGAATCGCGCGCGCGACCGCTTCGTCGGGCACGTCGCCGTCGACGGCGATGTGCAGCGTGATGCGCGTGAAGCGGTGCGGATCGTCCGGCGAGCGGTCGCCGACCAGATGCGTCGACAGCGCGCGCGGCGCGTGGCGCCCGCGCGTCAGGATGTGGACGACGTCGATGCTCATGCAGCCGGCGAGCGCCGCGGCGAGCGCGCCAACCGGCGACGGACCGTCGACGCCGGCGCTATCGAGCGTGAAGGACGCTGTGTGGATTGTCGCCGAGAACTTGAGCGCGCCCAGCCACGTCAGGTCCGCGATCGTCGGTGGTTTGCTCACGCTGGAACACCGGCCGACGCGAGAACGCCGCCTTCAGCAGCAGCCACGCGACCGGCAGAATGACGAGCAGGTACGACAGCACGTGACCGAACGCGCTGTCCGGGCCCCACGCCTCCGTGCGCGCGTGGATGACCTCGCTCCACGGCAGATAGTTCTGCTCGGCCATCTCGTGGAAGCCCTTGATCAGCAACTGGACGACGAAGACGAAGAGGAAGATGGCGGTGCACTGGAAGAACAGTGCCAGATTAATCCGTCGCGCGTACCGTGACCAGAGCCACGCGACGCCCGCGGCGCCCGCCACGCCGGCCAGCGCGCCGATCGCCAGCCACATCGTCTCGCGCAACTGGAACAGGAGCAGCGCCGTTTCCATCCCCTCGCGCGTGATCATCAGCGTGGTGAAGAGCAGTACGCCGGTGAACGCCGCGGCGCCCGTGCCGGTCGACTGCAGCCGCCCTTCGATGTCGCCTTTCATGCGGCGGCCGAACCGCCACATGTGGACGACCATCCAGGTGACCGACACCGCCGCGACGACGGCGAGCGGCCCGTCGAGCCACTCCTGATTCGCGGCATGGAACAGCAGGTAGCCGCCGACGACGCTGAGCGCCAGCGCGGTCGCGGTCCCCCAGCGCACTGCCGGCGCAAGCGCCGCGCGCCCCGATTTCCGCAGGTACGAGAGGCTGATGGCGACAATGAGGAACGCCTCGAACCCTTCTCGCAGCGTGATGACGAACGCCTGAAGCATGACGACGGCCTAGTCGAAAATGAGACCGAATCTCACGAAGCCCTGCCAGTGTACTTCTCCATATCCGACCGGTCAAGTCGCCTTTGTGTAGGCTTCGTTTGATAAGCTTCTATGATGATCCGGTTCAGCGCGATCGCCCTCGGCGCGGCCCTGTTGTTCGGCCCGCAGCCCCCGAGCCAGCCGCCGACGTTCCGATCGGGCACCCAGATCGTGTCGCTGTTCGTGACGGTGCAGGATGCGCAGAAGCGCCTGGTGCCCGACCTGACGCAGGACGATTT
>Ga0070741_10003858_pt1 | contig 36067 bp, 25 predicted proteins | sample Coa_R1_4_FD_66440 | JGI IMG/M metagenome (GOLD analysis project Ga0070741, IMG submission 66440) | Surface soil microbial communities from Centralia Pennsylvania, which are recovering from an underground coalmine fire - Coalmine... | ecosystem: Environmental > Terrestrial > Soil > Unclassified ... | reverse complement strand
GTGTCTTGAGCGGATTCATTGCCGATACCGAGTTGGCCGGAATCGTTTCGCCCCCAGCACAGGACGCTACCACTCACCAGCGCACAACTATGGGAATCGCCGGTGGCGACTGAGGTCGCGCCGCTGGTGATGCCGGCAACCTGTACGGGCACATTCGAACTTTGGCCGGTGCCATCGCCTAGCGCCGCGTAGCCCCAACACTTTACTGCACCACCCAGCACGGCGCAGGCATGGTCGTCTCCAGTGGCGATGGATGTCGCGCCGCCCACCCCGGACACCGGCGTTGGAAGGGTGCGATTGCTTGTATCGCCGACACCAAGGCGACCTTCGTAGTTCAGACCCCAACAATAAGTATTTGTCGCTGTGGCGGCGCACGTGTACCTTTCGTACGCCGAAATCTGGATGACACCGCTCAGAGCGCTGATTCTTACTGGAATGTGTCTATCGGTCGTATCGCCCAATCCGAGCTGTCCTTGGTTGCCGCCCCAGCACCACATCGTTTTGTCGTTGAGCAGCGCGCACGTGTGAAACCTGCCGAGGGCGATAGCCGTCGCTGGAAGAGGAAGGCCTGCAACACGCTGGGCCGTATCATGGCTGACCGTCGTGCCATCTCCCAACTGCCCGTAGGCGTTGTCGCCCCAGCACATCACTGCGCCGTCGCTGCGTAGCAGGCAAGCGTGAGTGGGGCCGACCGCAACGCTCGTGACCGCGGTCGCCGCCGCTGCCGCGGTCGCGAACGGGCAGCAAGCGGCCAGGACTAAGAAGAGAACGCGCAACCGCATCTCGAATCTCCATATCTCGTCGAAAGCCGACGTCCTATATGCGCTGCTCTATGGCGTTTCCCGCCAGACGCGCCCGCTCGCTCGCGACGGCGTTTGGGCGTACGATCCGACGTATACAGGGGTATCGGCGCGTGGGGAATCGCGCCGCAGCAGGGGTGACGGCCATGTCCAACGACATGTCCTTTTTGGTGACGGGCGGCGGGCTCGCGGGTCCGTTGTTCGAATCGCCGCGCGCGGATCCTGGCGCCGCGCCAGACGGCGAACTGCGCGCCGGAAGCCGGCTCGGCATCTACGAGATCGTCGAAGTCGTCGGGCGCGGCGGCAGCTCGATCGTGTACAGCGCTCGTCGCCGCGACGGCGCATTCGAGCAGCTCGTCGCGCTCAAGATATGCAGCGGCAGCGCGGAGACGCTCGAGTACGCGCGCCGCGAGCGCGACGTGCTCGCGCGGCTTGGACATCCGAACATCGCGCGCATCTTCGACGGCGGCGAGGCGGGACCTGAGGCGTTGTGGTTCGCGATGGAGCTCGTCGACGGCTTGCATCTCGATGAGTACACGCATGCGCACGCCTGCGACTGGCGCGCGCGGCTGCGCCTTCTGCGCACGATTTGCGACGCCGTACATCACGCGCACCAGCAGCTCGTGCTGCATCGCGATCTCAAGCCGTCCAACGTGCTTGTGAGCGACGACGGCCACGTGAAGCTCGTCGATTTCGGCATTGCAGCCGCTCCGGCAGGCGCCGGGCCTTCGGCGGAACCTGCCGTGCCCGGCCCGTTCACGCCGGGCTACGCCAGTCCGGAGCAACTATGCGGCGCGCCCGTGGGGGTGCCGTCGGACATCTATCAGCTCGGCTTGTTGATCGAAGCGCTGTTCCCCGAGGCAGCCGATCCATTGCGGATGCCGTACAGCAGACGACGTCGGTTGCCTCGCTCGGCAGATCGTCAGGATGTGCCGAGCCTCGTCATCGACAACATCGCGGCGGTCGTCCGCAAGGCGACGGAACTCGATCCCGCGGATCGCTACGCCTCCGCCGCCGCAGTCGCGGCCGATCTCGAGCGCGTCGTCGCGATGGAACCGGCGCGGGCAGGCCGTTGGTCGCGCCGCGAGCGATTCGCGTTCCTCGTGCGGCGCAATCCCGTCGCGGTGCGTACCGGCGTGCTGCTCGGGATCTTGGTCGTGCTCGTGACGAGCGTCCTGGTGGGGAACATCGTGCATTACACGCAAGCGCTGCGCGCGGAGCGCGATCATGCGGAGCAGGCGGCCGGCGATGCGCGCGTCGCCGGGCAGGTGCTCGACAATCTCTTCGCGACCGTTTCGTCCCTCGACGGTTCCAGCCGGCGCGATGCGGCCCTGATCGTGATGGACGCGGGCGTCGACAACGCGATGCGTCGCCTCGCCGATGCGCCTCGACAGCGGGCGATCGCCGCGCGCACGCTCGCCAAGACGTACCTCGACTTCAATGCAGCGGACAAGGCACAGGCGCTGATCGACGCGACGCTCGGTTCGCTCGATCGCGACGCGCCGGAACTCTCACGCGAGCGCGCACAGCTCCGGTTGATTCGAGCGCGAATCGCTGCCGCGCATCAGCAGCTCGACGCTGCCCAGGCGGACATCGACGCGGCGGATGCGCTCTTCCGACGGCAGCCGGGCGACGCACTCGATCGCGCCGAATTCGAGGCCGTTCGCATCACGCTGCTCGAGCAGGGCGGTCGATTCGAAGAGGCAGCGAAACGGCGCGACGCGTTGATCGACGTCTTGCGCAAGGACGAGGGCGAAGTCCATGCGTTGCTCGCAGAGCAGCTGCTGATTCGCGCACGCACGCTGCGTCGGCACAACGACTTCAATGGCGCGCACCGGGACGACGCCGAGGCGCACGCGATCCTGGTGCGGCAATTCGGACCCACAAGCCGACAAGCCTTGCACGCCGAGCGCGATTTGATCTGGAACGATCTTCAACTCGGACAGGCCGAAGAAGCCGAACGTTTGCTCGAAGTACAACGTTCCGCGGTCGCGGCGAGCTTCGGCGAGCGATCGGCCGAATACGCCGATGTGCTCAGCTACTCGGGTATCGTGGAAAACTCGCGTAAACGCCATGAAGCGGCGCTGGCTTACTTCCAGCAGGCGGTCGAAATCGAGAGCCGCATCGAATCCGGCTCGACCGCTCTCGCGGACTACGAACACAACCTAGCCGACGAATGGCTGGAGTTGAACACGCCTGCGGAAGCGCTGCCGCTCTATGAACACGCCTTGGCGATCCGGCGCAAACGCTTCCCTGAAAACCATCCGTCGATTGCGATCACGCTGCTGCAGATGGCGCGCGCCGACTGCAAGCTCGAGCACTATGGATCGGCCGACCAGGAATTCGCGGATGTGCGCAACCGCATGGCGAAACTTTATTCGGAGGGGCATCCGCACATCGTCACTGCGGTGGGCGCACAGCTAGGATGCCTGCTGCGCCAACGGCGTACGACCGAGGCGCGCCGCGTGTTCGACGAAGCGTTTCCTGCCGCCAAGCGCAGCGCACTCAGACCTGCCGAACGCGATCGAATCGCCGCGCTGGAACGAGATATCGTCGCCGCCGAGAATCCGCGCTGATCGCTCCGATCACGCCACCTGCGCAGTGCGTGCCTTGCGCGCGTGCTGGCCGACCAAGTTGTAGAGCGGATACATTTCGGTCTCGTTGCGCTGGCGGTATTCCTTGAGCGCCTTGGCCACGTGCTCGGCCGAAGCGACGACGTCGCTGCCCGTACGCAGATCGCGCACGAGCTCGTCGAAGCGGCGCAAGACGCGGCGTGCGAGACCGAGCATGACGAGGCGCGACTGCCAGAACAAACGACGCGCGATCGGGTCGGGCGAGAGGCCGCGGGCGATCACCGGATAGAGCTTGAGCGACTCGGTGTGGCGCAGCTTGTGCAGCCGATCGGCGCAATCGCGCACTTCGCGCTCGGCGACGGCGGCATCGTCCTCGATGCGCCGCATGACGGCCTCGAACTGCGCCGTCAGTTCGTCGTATCGCGCGACGAGATGCCCGACGAGCGCGGGATCGAACTGCACGGGCGTGTTCCAGGTCAAGGCGATCCCGGAAGGCGACGCGCCGAGCGCGCCTTCGAGCGCCTGCATGGCCTTGGTGAGCTTGAACATCGCAAATCTCCTCTGCGCCGAGTTTCCGGCGCGGCAAGGCCCTGTTCCGTCCCGCGAAAAGTAGATCAAGGCGGCGGCGTTCGTTCGTGACGCAACGCACAGAAAACCGCCGTTTGCGACCGGCGCGCGACCAACGGCAAAATTCGGCTCGCGACAGGCGCGCGCCTGGCTCCGGGACCGGTCGAGTCCGCCGCGGCGACACTTGGTACAACGTTGTCATGAAGCTACACTCGGCGCCTGGTCCGAGGAAGGAGACTATGAATCCGACGACACGGCTTTCGCCCGAATGGCGCGATTGGATCGCGCACAACCTGGCGCGCGGCTGCGAGCCGAAGGCGCTGATCGCCGACATGATCCGGGCAAGCTTCGATCCCGATTTCGCCAGTTCCGCAGTGCTCGGCTTCATCAAGCAGGGCAGCGGAGGCGCAGCGCCCGCCGCAACCGCTTACGTGTACGAGACGCCGCGCCTCGCGCCGGGCAATCTCATAAGCACGCCCGACCGCGACATCCGCGTGACCATGCGCGTGGAGCGGCCCGTCGTCGCCTTCCTGGACAATGTGCTCAGCGAAGAGGAGTGCGACGAGCTCGTGCGGCGGTCCGCGGACAAGCTCGAACGCTCGACGATCGTCGATCCGGCGAGCGGCGTGCACGAAGTGATTCCCGATCGAACGAGCGACGGCACGTTCTTCCCGCTCAACGCCGACCCGTTCATCGCACGGCTGGATCGGCGCATCGCTGCGCTCATGAACATGCCCGTCGACAACGGCGAGGGTTTGCAAATCCTGCATTACCGCACGGGCGGCCAGTACACGCCGCACTACGATTACTTCCCGCCGGATTATCCCGGCAGCGGCACGCATATCGCCAACGGCGGCCAGCGCGTGTCGAGCCTCGTGATGTATTTGAACGACGTCGAGGAGGGCGGCGCGACCGTCTTCCCCGAGCTCAAACTCAAGGTCGGTCCGAAGAAGGGCGGGGCCGTGTACTTCGAGTATTGCAACAGCAAGAACCAAGTCGATCCGCTCACGCTGCACGGCGGCATGCCCGTGCTCAAGGGCGAGAAGTGGATCGCGACGAAGTGGATGCGCCAACGCCGCTACGCGCTCGCGCCGACGGCAACGGCCTGAAAGAAGCACCCGGCCGGTGCTGTCCGGCCGGGTGAAGGCAAGGCGTGAGCCTCGCTGGGGAGAACGCCGTTGCTAGCGTCCGAGGTCCGATAGGAACCGCTTGGTGTATTGCACGGGCGTCGTGCTCGGCACCGAGTTGCAGGTGGCCGATGCCGAACCTCCGCCGCACGGCGTATCGCGGTCGAGCGACCAAAAATGCAATCCCGCCATGCCGTGCGAAGCGGCGTAGCTCACGATCGTGTCGACATCGGCGATCGTGAACGTTTCTGTGTTGACATCGTTGACGCCGATCATCGGGGTGAGCTCGATGCGGTTCGCCGGAATGCCGTAGGTGTGCTCGAGGTTCGTCGCCGCCTGGATCGCCGACTGTCCCATCTGGCACGCGCCTCCCGAGACGACGCAAACCCCTGAGGAAGGCCCGCCGTAGTCCATGACCATGAGATTGATCGTGTAGTTGGCCAGGTTGTGCGACTGGATCGCCTTGACGACGCTGTCGCCGAGCGAGTTGAGGCCGCCGTAGCTTCCGTCCGAGGCCGCGAGCGTCGCCAGCGTGAACGAGAACCGCAGGTTCGGGTACTGGCTCTCGGCCCAGGCCACTTGGGCGACGAGATTGCTGATGTCGCTCGCGGTCTGGCCGCCTTCGATGTCGAAATCGACGCCGACCATGTGCGCCGACATGTAGGTGTTGATGAAGGTCTGCATGCCGGATTGGCTCGAGCACGTGAAGGTGCCCGCTTCACCGCCCGTCGAGACGACGTAGTCGACGCCTGCGTTCGACAACGCCTGGATGTTCGCCGCGGCGAAGCCGGTGCGCGTGACGCCGCCCCAGTTCTCGCTGCCGCATTCGCCCGTCGCGAAGGCGAGCGTGATCGCGCCGAGATTCGGCACGGTCGTCGAGACGAGGCTGCCTGACCCTACGACGGGAATCGTGGAGCCCGTGATCGCCGTCTGCATCACGTCGGTGTTCCAGTTCAGATTGATCGTGATGTCCTTGTACGGGCTGAACAGCAGGCCCGGCGACGGAGTCGGTGTCGGCGTGGGAGTGGGCGTCGGCGTTGGGGTCGGCGTCGGTGTCGGCCCGCCGCTGCAACTGCCGAGCGAAGTCCAAGGCTGCCCGCTGCCGCTCGGCCCGTTGTTCGTCGCCGGGTCGTTGCCTTGCGTCCACCAGTTCGCCTTGTAGTTGATGCCGTTCTCGCTGACGAGCGCACCGCCGTTGTACGCCGTGCTGGAATTCCACGGCGGATCGCAATTGCCGGACGGTGTCGGCGTGGGAGTCGGCGTAGGCGTGGGGGTCGGAGTCGGAGTCGGAGTCGGAGTTGGGGTCGGGGTTGGAGTGCCGCCCGAGCAAGCACCGAGCGACGTCCACGGTTGCCCACTGCCGGCGCCACCATTGTTCGTCGCCGGGTCGTTGCCCTGTGTCCACCAGTTGGCCTGGTAGTTCACGCCGTTTTCGCTCGCGGTGTTGCCCTGCGTGTACACCGCCGATGCGCTCCAGGCGGGAGCGCAGGACGGCGTCGGTGTTGCCGCGTGGACGTGTTCCGTCGGCATGGCAGCCGCGAAAAAACTCGCGGAGATCGCCGCACCGAGCGCCGAGCTCAAGGAAAGCCGTTTCAGATTTGCAGACATCGAATACCTCCCGAATTGGTAGTCAATCGTGACCGGAATGCCGCCTCTTCGTGCGGCATTCGTCCTTTTGCTCCAACCGGAAAAGCATCGGCGGTCTGCCCGCCGCGCCGCTTCATTGTCCTGATCGAGCGGCTTATTGGCTCGTGGCCGAAACGCAGTCTACGACTGCATGACAACGTTATCAAATATTCCGGTGGGGCTGACCTTTGCCTCTCTAAGGCAGTGCGAGGTGCCTTGGGGGATCGGTCGCCGGCGCTCGTCCTTTCTGTCGGCGCGCGCATGATCGGCATTGCGTGCGCAAACAGTGCGATACGTCGTCAAGTTGCAAACGTCTGGTGTTCTCATCGCCGAGGACATCTGCGCGTCAGCTGGACAGCAGAAGCAGCGTGATATACAATTATTTACATTCGTAAAGACGGACGCCATCGAGCGTCCGCGACATGGCGACGGCCGGCCAAAGTCGCCGTCCTGACTAAAAAACCAGGGGAAGCCAGGTTATGTCGCTCGCATCGACAGACCTCGTGATGGCCGGATCGAAGCCCGGCGCGTTGTCCGTGTCCGACATTGACAACGTTGACGTGGAACACCGAACGCTGCGCAATCTCGTCGAGCTGCGCGAGCAGCTCGCCGCCGCGTGCGTGCTGTTGGTGCTCGTTGTCGCGAAGCTCGCTCTGCTGCTTTGGGACCCGCAAGTTCGCCTGTTCATGGGCGACTCCGCGACGTTCCTGTTCAGCGCGATTTCGCACGCCACGCCGCCGGACCGCTCGTTCACCTATCCGATGCTCGTGGACCAGAGCGCCGGCCGCTCGGGATCGCTGATCTCGCTGCTGCTCATGCAATCGGCGTTCGGCATCGTTGCGGCGGCGGCGCTCTACGCAATGCTGCGGTCGGCTTTCGGCGTTCGGCGGTGGCTCGCGGCGTTCGCGGCCGTGGTGCTCGCGCTCGACCCGAGCCAGTTGTTCTACGAGCGCATGATCCTGACGGAGACGACGAGCACCCTCTGCCTGTTGATCTGCGTCTGGATGACACTCGGCTACCTGCGGACGGGCGCGTTCGTGCGGCTGATCTTCTGCGCCGTGTTCGGCACGGTGCTCGCGAGCTTGCGCATCGGCATGGTGCCCGTGGCCATGAGCCTTGCACCGCTCGCGCCCGTGCTGGTCTTCGTGCTGCGCGGCCGTCCCGGCGTTCCGCGCGTCGCCTGGCAGCGGCTCGGCGCGCACTTTCTCGCCGCGTTGCTCGTGACGGTGTTCTGCCATCACGAGTACAAGGCGTGGTACGGCCAGCGCACGGGCAGCGCGCCGACCTATCTGCTCGATTCCGGCATCTTCAGGCTCGGGCTCGTCGTGCCGCTCGTCAAGCCCGAGCATTTCGCCGGCACGGGCGTGAGCTCCGACGTGCTCGACGAAGTCACGCGCCCGCTCGCAGATCCGCGCCAGCGCGAAGCGCACATCTGGGCTCCGGACGGTCTCGTCGCAGTGCTGCGCCGCCACGCGGGCGAGCGCGCGCGCGACGTCGCCGCGACGGTCGCCGCACGCGCGATCGCCGACGATCCGTTCGGCCTCGTGCGCCTCGGCCTGGCGACGTTCGGCGATTATTTCGAACCTTGGCTGTGGAAGCAGCGTTTGCGCAGCGATCTCGGTTACGGCGAGTTGCCCGATGCGCGCACCGAAGCGCTGCTGCGCGAACGCTTCCATTACGCGCTCGGCGAGGTCGCGAGCACGCCGACTCCCGTGGCGACATATTTCGAGCGCGGCGCGCTGTGGCTCGTCGTCTGCCTGTTCGCGCTGTTGCCCGCGGCGGTGTTCATGCTGGTCCGCCTGTGGCGTACGCGGCCCGGACCCGCGGTGCTCGTCGCGCTGCTCGCGGCGGGCCTCGTCGCCGGCGAGCTGCTCTGCGCGCACATCGTTTCGTTTCGTTATTTGCATCCGCTGCCGCCGCTGTTCCTGCTCTGCATCGCGGCGGCGTTGGATCGCGTGCTGCCCAAGCGCGTGCCCGCGGCTGCGCTGGCGCGCTGACGTCAGCGCCGAAGCGGAACGGCGAGACCGACCTTCGTTCGTTCCATTGCCACGAGGGTGCGGAACCGCTTGATATTGCCGCTGCCGATGAGCACGCGCTGCGTGAACGCCTCATATTCGGCCATCGTGGCGACGCTGACGATCAGCACGAAATCGACGTCGCCGGTCACGTAATAGCACTGTTGCACTTCAGCGGCGGCGGCCAGCGCTTTGCGCGTCTTGCCGATCAGATCCGGGCGCTCGCTTTCGACTTCGACCTCGACGACGATCGTGAGCTCGCGGCCGACGTGCGCCGGGTCGACGACGGCTACATTGGCGGCAATCGTGCCCGCGCGCTCCATGCGCGCGATGCGCCGCTGCACCGAGGCGGCAGACAGATGCACGCGCTCGCCGATCGCGCGCAGAGCCGTCTTGTTGTCCTTCTGCAGCACGGCGAGGATGCGCCGGTCGAATTCGTCGAGATCCCGAGTCATGGATTTCCCCGCGCGATGTGCAACATTTTTGCACGAAGCAGCGGATTTCGGGGAAAACGTCGCAGACCGGACGTATAGCATTCCGACTGCCCGCTGGCGCTGCAGCGCAGCGGCTGTCCTTCGCCTAGAGAACCGAACATGATCGACCACGTCGAACTCTTCGTCGCCGATGTACGGCGTTCCACCGATTTCTTCCGCGCGGCGCTCGCGCCGCTCGGCTATGCGTTGCATGTCGAAGGGGCGTCGAACGGCTTCGGCAGCGCCGCCGCCGCGCTGGACTTCTGGGTGCGACCCGGCGGCCCGTCGGCGCCGCTGCCGCACGTCGCGTTCAACTGCGCCGACCGTGCGCTCGTCGATGCGGCGCATCGCGCTGCGCTCGCCGCGGGCGGCGCCGACAACGGCGCACCGAAACTGCTGCCGCACATCCACGCGCATTATTACGCCGGCTTCGTGCGCGATCCCGACGGGCACAACATCGAGTTCGTGTGCCATCGCGCGGAGTGACGCAATGTATACCGCCGTCGCTCAACGGGTCTGCGGCGGTTCGGCGAGCAGCGCGCGAGGAGGCGGTGTGCGCAACATGGGCTTCGTCGCGAATGTCGGCCCGTTCGCGCGCTCCTCGATCGCGGCGACGCCCGCGGCGGCTTTTGCACTGCCGTTGCCCGCGTCGCCGGCGAGCGGCGAGGCAGTGAAGAACAAGGTTTCGCTCATCGATTGCGGATCGACGTCGCAAATATTGCCAGTGCCCGGCGGACAGAAATCGTCTTTCACGCGGTATGTGAGATTGCCCGTGTAGGTGACTGGCCACGTCGACGGACCCGAATCCCAGTAGAACAGACACGATTGCGGCTGCGGGTTCTGGTCGGCCTTGCCCCAAGCGGGCTCGCCGATCAGCGCATTGTGCTCGATGGCGACGCTCGACGTCTGGTCGCCGTTGATGGCGAGGATCAAACAGTCGCCTTCGCCCAAGATCGTGTCGTCCTGCACGCGCGCATGCAGCCCCGGTTGCACCGAGAGCACGAGCGCATTGCCCATCGCGCGGCAGATGTCGCCGGTGCCGCTGCCGCCTGCCGCGTTCGTGCCGCTCATGAAGTCGACCCCGGCGAAATACGAGCAATCGCCGACGATCAGCGAGTTCTCGACGGTCGGCGAGCCTGCGAGTTTCATCTGGTTGCCGGCGTTGCCTTCCGCATGCGATTGCTCGACGGAGATCGTTGCGGTCGTGTCGGCGTAGAGCAGATCGAGGCCGTCCTGGGTGTTGTGATGGAAGTACGCGTTGACGAACCGCCAGTCGCCGCTCGTGACGTTCGTGCCGAGACCGTCGCCGTAGCCGCCTTCTTGCTGGCCCCAGCAGCCGACGATCGCCGTATCGGGATAATTTTCGGAACAGCCGTTCCAGCCGATTTCGAGGTTCTCGAACAACATCTGACCGGAATTTGACGATCCGGCCGCCTCGCCGAGATCGCCGTCCCATCCGGCCCAGCCGTTGGCGACGATGCGCACGTGATTCAGCGACCAATCGTGGAGTCTGCCCGCAAGCACGCCGCTGTTGGCCATGCCGTGAATATCGAGGTTCTCGAGATGTACGTTGCTCGAATCTCTTGCGTAGAGTCCTATTGAGGCCCAGGGGCCGTACGGCGGCGTGGAGCGGTTGCAGGCGAGGGGGCCCGAGCCGCCGAGGTGGGATTCGATGCAGGCGCTGTGGTCGGTGATTTCGAGACACGACACCACGACGTTGCTGCTGCCGTCCAAGGACAGCACCCGCGAGGCATGTTCGCTGCCCCAGAGCTCCGGCGCGGCCGGACAGCCGGAATCCCAGCCTTGGCCGAGGATGCGCGTCGGTTGGTCCGGCGTGCCGCTCGGCACTGCGGCTATGAAGCAGTCCCACGGCCAGTTCGCATTGCACGCCGGATACGCGTTCGCGCCGGGGGCATCGGCGCCCATGTCATAGCTGCCGAGGCCGATGATGAGCGTGTCGCCGCCGGCCAGTCCGATCGGGGGAGCGCCTCCGTCGCCCTGCGGCGGCAAGGCGTCGAATGGATGGTGCCAAGCGCAGTTCGCGTCGCCGGTGTACGGCGCGTCGCTCAAGCCGTTGCATTGTGCAGGGGTGCCGCCATCGGGGCGCACGTAGTAGGTCGCTGCGTCCAGGTGGACACAGGCGACGAGCAGGGCAAAGCCCGCGAGCAGGGTTTTCATGAAACGGCCGTGCAGATAAGAAGGTCGGGCAATAGTGAAGCGCGCGATCCTTCACGCTCGGCTTATCAAAATCGCGAGGACGAAAAACGATTCCTCTGGGCGGGAATCAGCCTGCCAGAAACCCCGCGCTACCGCAAGACGCGGTCCGCTTCAGGAACATGAACACGCAGAAGCGCATACATGCAAAAAGGAACAGCAGAGCTCGCCTGAAAGGCGAAGCGCGGATTACGGAGAACGTGCGTTGAGATCCGCTATGCGTGCGATGAGGTCGCGCGATCGTTCCTCGCCTGCGCTGCCGGTCAGCTCGGCGCCCAGACGGTCGATGATCAATTGCAGACCCAGACGCGTCGTGCAGCGCTCGAGCTCCGGGACGATCGTCGTTACGGCGAGTTCGGGACAGGATCTGCAGAACGCAATGAGGCAGGCGCGCGCGTCGGCCAAGGCTACGCTGGGCGCGAGCACGAGCGTCGACGCAGCCGCGCGGCGGTCGCGGTCGTCGTCCGTCGTTTCAACGAAAAAGTCTTCGAGCATGACCGCGCGCATCGTACGCGAGGCCTGCCCGCAATTGACGCTTCCAGCGAACAATCGGTTCGCTCCCGGAAACAATCAGCGGCTCTTGCGCGTGCTGCGCCAGGCGTCCCAGTCTGGATCGCGCTCGCCCCCGCCGAACGCCTGGCGCAGGAAGTCGATCACGTAGCGCACCTTCGGCGCGAGGAATTTGGCAGCCGGGTATACCGCCGAGGCGATCTGCGGGGATGGCGTGTACTCGAGCAGCAGCGGTCGCAGGCGGCCCTCGCGCATGGCGGGGCCGGCGAGGAAGGTCGGCAGATGCGCAATGCCGAGTCCACCGAGCGCCGCGTTCATGAGCGCGAGACTGTTGTTCGTGCATAGCGGCCCGTCGACGCGCACCTGCAGCGGCTTGCCGTTCACGACGAAGGTCCAGGAATTTTCGACGTTGAGTTGCGGGTGCGTCAGGCAATGATGATGCGCGAGCATCTCCGGCCGGCTCGGCGTGCCGCGACGCGAAAGATAGGCCGGGCTCGCGCAGAACGCCCAGCGGATGGTAGCGATCGGTCGCGCAACGAGCTGATCGTCGAGCTGATCGGCGATGCGCAATGCGAGGTCGAAACCTTCGCCGACGAGGTCGACGACGCGATCGCTGAGGACCATGTCGACGCTGAGCTCCGGGTGCGCTTCGAGCAATTTCGGCAACAATGGTGCAATGTATAAATTGCCGAAATTGACCGGCGTCGATAGCCTGAGTTGCCCGACCGGTCCGTGCTGGAGGCGTTCGACGGCGCTGCGCGCTCTTGCCGCGGCGTCGAGCGTGGTGCGGCAGCCGTCGTAGTAGGCGAGGCCGGCTTCGGTGAGCGTCTGGCGTCGCGTCGTACGTTGCAAAAGCCGCGTTGCAAGGCGTTCCTCGAGCGCGCGCAACGTCTTGCTGACGAAGGATTTCGACGTGCCGAGCGCATCGGCAGCCGAGCTCAAGCTGCCGCGCTCGACGACACAGGCGAAGACCGCCATCGCGGCGATTTCGTCCGGATCGAAGGGCTTGCGTCGCGTTGCCATGGCGCAGGATCGTGAGCCGCATCCGCCGAGGGAGATCGCGCATGGTAGCGCGATTGTGTCTCCGCGGAACCACTGTTTTTTCCTGACGCGACGCTGCCGCGACGTCGCGCGCGTAAGCTGCGCGCCCGTTCGGGCGGCCGCCCAGGAATCAGCAGGACACCTCCATGCACAACACCCACTGCAGCGCTGCGATGCTCGCGGCCGTTATTCTCCTTCTCGCCGCGCCGCTGCCGGCGGGCGCGCTCGTCTATCCGTCCGTCACCGTCACCGACGCAGGGGACGGCGATGTCGCGGACAACGTCTGCACGTTGCGCGAGGCCATCGTCGCGGCGAACACGCAATCTTCGTATCACGGCTGCGTGCTCTCGAGTCCCGGCACCGGCAGTCAGACCTACATCGATTTCGCCATTGCAGGCGACGCCACGATCGCGATCGGCAGCGCACTGCCGGAAATCGAGACGCCCGTCGTCGTCGACGGCTTGAGCCAGCCCGGGGCCGACTGCACGCGGTGGCCGCCGACGCTCGAAGTGACGCTCACCAATCCCAGCAACGGCCCGTACGACGCGCTCGTACTCGGCCCGGGGTCGAGCGGCAGCACGATTCGGGGTCTCGTCATTAACGGGTTCGACAACACCTCGTCGAATTTCAACGCGGCGATCGGCATCTACACGGCATACAACCACGTGGAATGCAATTTGATCGGCACCGACGCGAGCGGCACGGTCGCGATGCCGAACCTGCGCGGCATCGACATGGATTCGAGCTCGCCCGGCGGCGGCAACGACACGGCGCACGACAACGTGATCGGCTCCGACGGCACGCCCAAACCGTATTTCGCGCGCAATTTGATTACGGCCAACCAGTATGGCCAAGTCGATACGCGCGGCTACGCGCCGTACGCGAACCGCATCTCCGGCAACTACGTCGGCACCGACGTGACGGGCACGCAGAGCTTGACGGGTGGTCCGCTCTCGGACGGCATCGACATCGGCGGCGGCAATTCGCCCGCGCACGACAATATCGTGGGTTGGGACGGGCGGGGCGATCCTGCGCTCATGCGCAACGTGATCTCGGGGATCACGAACTCCAACTTCGGCGGCGTGACGCTGGAAGTCGGCGCTTACGACAACCGCATCGCCGGCAATTACATTGGCACCGATCCGAGCGGCACGCGAGCCGTACCGAATTTCATGGGCATCCTGATCGGCTCGAACGCGAACGTCTATCACAATCTGGTCGGCAACGACGGCACGCAGGACGCCGCGAGCGCGCGCAACGTCATCGCGGGGAACCAGTTCGTCGGCGTCGCGCTCAACGGCGCCAACGGCACGTACGACAACGCCGTGGTCGGCAACTATATCGGCATCGGCGCGGACGGCAAGCCGCTCGGCAACGGCAGCTACGGTATTTCGATGAATTTCGGCAGCGTACGCACGCTCGTCGCGCGCAACTGGATCGCGGGCAATCCGACCGCCATCCGCTTCTTCGCGATCGGCGGCTTCGCCGACAACTCGACCGCGACGTTCCTCGACAACGGCTCGGGCGCGATCGCCGATCTGCCGGCACTGGCCTCCGATGCGAATTGCGTGCTCGCGCCCACCGGCGTCGAAGAGGACCCGCAGGGCGCGAACGTGCCGCAGACGACGTTCGCGAACAACTGGTGGGGCGCGGCGACGGGGCCGAACACGCCGGGTGCGGCGAGCGTCGATCCGGCCGTAACCGCGACGCCGTTCCTCACGTCGCCTCCGACGGTCTGCACCGACGTGATCTTTGCGAACGGCTTCGACACGCCGTGACGCGTCGCCGATCGCACGACCGCCGCGGCGGATCGTGCAAGGCACACGGCCGCAACATTCCGGTCATCGGGATCGAATCAAACTGCCATCTGCGATTCGCGCCGGCGTAACGGGTCGAACTTAGCGTTGCGGGCGACTCCAAGGAGCCGCCCCGATGACTTCGAAAGACCGTCGCGATTTCCTGCGTCTGGCCGCCGGTTCGCTCGGCGCCGTTGCCGCTGCCGGCATCATGCCGCCCGTGATCCGCAAGGCGCTCGCCATCCCGGCGAACCATGCCACGGGCACGATACAAGACATCGAGCACATCGTCGTGCTCATGCAGGAGAACCGGTCGTTCGACCATTATTTCGGCACGCTGCGCGGCGTGCGCGGCTTCGGCGATCCGCGGCCGATCACGATCCCGGGCGGCCAGTCCGTGTGGTACCAACCGAACGGTACGGGCTACGTGCTGCCGTTCCATCCGACGACTGCGAATCTCGGCCTGCAATTCGTCGAGGACCTCGCGCACGACTGGACCTCCACGCACGCGGCCTGGAACAACGGCAACTACAACCAGTGGATCGCGGCGAAGGGCACGACGACGATGGCGCACTACGTGCGCGAGGACATTCCGTTCCATTTCGCGCTCGCCGACGCATTCACGATCTGCGACGCCTACCATTGTTCGTTGATGGGTCCCACGGACCCGAACCGCTACTACATGTGGACAGGCTGGGTCGGCAACGACGGGAAGGGTGGAGGCCCGGTCATCGACAACGCCGAAGCGGGCTACGACTGGAGCACCTATCCGGAACGCCTGAGCGCCGCCAGCATCAGCTGGAAGATCTACCAGGACGTCGGCACGGGCCTCGACGCCGCCGGCTACTGGGGCTGGACGAGCGACGCCTACATCGGCAACTACGGCGACAATTCGCTGCTGTATTTCCACCAATACCAGAGTGCGACGGCCGGCAACGCGCTCTACGACAACGCGCGGACGGGCACGAACATTTCGCAATCGGGCACACTGTTCGACATGCTGCAGGCCGATGTCGCGAACGGCACGTTGCCGCAGGTGTCGTGGATCGTCGCCCCCGAGGCCTATACCGAACATCCGAACTGGCCGGCGAACTACGGCGCGTGGTACGTCGCGCAGGTGCTCGAGATCCTGACCTCGAATCCCACGTTGTGGAGCAAAACTGCGCTGTTCATCACCTACGACGAAAACGACGGCTTCTTCGACCACATCGTGCCGCCGTGCCCGCCGACGTCGCGCAACAACGGCTTGTCGACATGCGACGTAAGCGGCGAACTTTTCGCGGGCAACGCGACGTATCCGGCCGGTCCCTATGGTCTTGGTGTCCGCGTGCCGATGCTGATCGTGTCGCCGTGGACGAAGGGCGGCTACGTCTGCTCGCAAACGTTCGACCACACCTCGATCCTGCAATTCATCGAACGCCGCTTCGGCGTGATGGAGCCCAACATTTCCCCGTGGCGCCGTGCGATCTGCGGCGATCTCACGGCAGCGTTCGATTTTACCAACCCCGACGCGACCACGCCGACGATGCCGTCGACGAGCATCTACCTGCCGCCCGACAACATCCGGCACAGCGATTACAGTCCGCAGGTACCGGCCGAGCAGTCGCTGCCGATCCAAGAGCCCGGCCAGCGTCCTGCGCGTGCGCTGCCGTACGATTTCAACGTCGACGGCCAGATCGATGCCGCGAACGGCCGCTACGTGCTCGCATTCTCGAACACGGGACAGGTCGGCGCCGCGTTCCTCGTCACCTCGGGCAATCGCTCCGACGGGCCGTGGACGTACACCGTCGAGGCGGGCAAATCGCTTTCGGATTACTGGAGCGCCGTCGCGGTCACGAACGGCATCTACGAGCTCGCGGTGTTCGGGCCGAATGGATTCCTGCGCACGTTCGGCGGGGACATCGGCATCGCCACGCACGGCGCGGCACCCGAATTGGCGGCGAGCTACGACACCGTAAACTCGGCGATCGTATTGCTGCTCGCGAACCCAGGCACCGCGACGTGCACGCTCACGGTCCGTCCGAATCACTACCGCTTGGGCGCCCCGCGCACCTACGTGCTCGGCCCCGGACAAAGCACCGAAGACACCTGGTCGCTCGCCGCAAGCGCGAACTGGTACGACTTGACCGTGACCTCCGACAGCGACGCCAACTACGTGCGCCGTCTCGCGGGCCACATCGAGAACGGCCAGGCGAGCTTCAGCGATCCGGCGATCGGCGACGATGGGGATCGCGTGTTCGGGAATGGATTCGAGTAGCAGCGAACGGCTATTTCGCGTTGGGCGGTGCCGCTTCGGGCACTATTCCCGCAACGGCCCGCGCCACCGCTTCGGGCGTGACGGGCGGAAGCTCCGGGTCGAACTCGTGGGCCTTGCGGGCCCACTCGACCGCCTTGGCGGCGTGACCTTGACCGGGCTCGACGCGATCTCGCGCGTAGTAAAGGTTCGCATAAGCTGCCGCGATGTCGGCCCGGTCGCCGTCGGTCGCGCTCGGATCGTTCCAGAACGCCGAAGTGCCTTCGTCCAGATTCTTTTCGGCGAGCGCGAAATCGCCGGACCGCGCCCGCGCGAGGCCGAGCGCGAGCTCGAGCTTGAACAAATGGTAGATGTTGCCGCCGGTGTACGTCTTGCGGGTCGCTTCTTCGATCGGCGCCAGAATCGCGATCGCATCCTTGTGACGACGCTGCACTTCGCGCAGCGAACCGAGCTGGATGGCCGTGCGCAACGCTTCTGGACTTTCGACGCCATAGAGCTTGCGACGCTTGTCGAGCACTTCGAGGATGTACGGTTCGGCTTCCGCGTCTTTTCCCGCAGTGATCAGCGATATCCCGAGGTTGTCGAGATAGACGAGCGTGTCCGGGTGATCCGGCCCGAGCGTGCGGCGGCTCTTCTCGACTGCCTCGCGCGTCAATGACAGGGACTCGTCCATTTTGCCCTCCGCCGAGACGATGTTCGCCATCGCGTTGATCGCGTTGATCGTCTCGGGGTGGGTTTCGCCGAACACGCGTCGGCTTTTTTCGAGCTTCTCGCGAAAGTACGGATCGGCTTCGGCGATTTTCCCTTGCGACTGCAATACCTCGCCGAGGTGGGCGAGGGCAACGAGGGTGAGCTCGTTGTCGGGGCCGAGCACGCGACGGCGTCCTTCGACTGACTGGCGGAAAAAGACTTCGGCTTCGGGCAGCTTGCCTTCGAGGCGCAATGTTGCACCGAGACTGTTGATAGCGATCAAGGTGTCGCGATCGTCGTTGCCGAAGACGTGCTGGTGGATCGCCAGCGATTGCCGCAGCAACTGCTCCGATTCGTCGAGCTTGTTGCGAGTCGGCAGGTATTCGCCGAGCTCGTTCATCGAAATCAAGGTATCGCGATGCTCCGGTCCGAGCACCTCGCGGCGCCGTTCGTAGGCTTCGCGCAGGTAAGGCTCGGCTTCCGCGAGCTTGCCGCTGTTCCACAGCAGCATTCCCATGCCGCGCACGGATTCGAGCGTATCCGGATGCAACTCGCCGAGCAGCCGACGGCGGGTGGCAAGTGCCTGATCCTGCAGCGGCGCCGCGGATTCGAAGAGTCCCCAATCCCGATAGCGGTCCGCGAGCACTTGGCGCAAGCTCGCGGCGACGAGCGGCTGATCCTTGAACTTCGCGTCGATCGCGCCGACTGCGGGCTTGACGATGGCGCCGTCGATGAGATCGCGCGCGGCGTCGGTCGCGTTGATGCGCTCCCACTGTCCGGCGAACGCGGCGGTCTGCGCGTCGCGGTCCTTGCCGGCGGTACCCGTCTTGTCGAGCGCCTGCGCGAATTTCTCGCGGACGTCGGCATCGAGCAAGCGCCCGGCGCCGGTCGGGTCGACTTGGTCGAGCATGTCGGCCTGGAACTTCGCGACTTCCGCAAGCTCGGCCGCGCGCTGATTCGCGATGTGGGCCTGCCAGGCGAACGCTGCGGCGCCGACGATGAGCGTGGCTGCGAACAGCGCGGCTGCGGACACGGCGAGCTTGTTGCGCATCACGAATTTCTGCGCGCGGTACCAGCCGTGGCCGCCGCGCGCTTGCACGGGCCGTCCTTCGAGATAGTTGCCGAGATCCGCTTCGAGCTGCTCGACGGACGCGTAGCGCTCGTTCGGCAGCTTGCGCAGGCAGCGCATGACGATGCCGTCGAGGTCGCCGCACAAGTGGCGCACGCGCGCGGAAATGCCGCTGCTGCGCGCGAGCGCGCTGCTCGGTGCGGCGGGCGGTACTTCTTTGATGAGCCGCTCGATCTGTCCGGCGCTCAACCCGGCGAGGTCGAACGGCCGCTGTCCCGCAAGCAGTTCGTAGAGCAGCAACCCGAGGGCGTAGACGTCGCAGGCTACACCGACCGGCGCACCGCCGAGTTGCTCGGGAGCGGCGTACTGCGGCGAGAAATAGCGATAGGCCGTGCCGGTTTCGTCGCCCGCTATGCCGCTCGCGGCGCCGATCGGCTTGGCGATGCCGAAATCGAGCAACTTCGGATTGCCGGTCTCGTCGACGAGGATGTTGCCGGGCTTGAGATCGCGATGCACGATGAGCTCGCGATGCGCTTCGGCAACCGCACCGCACACCTTGCGCACGAGCGCCACGCGCGCACGCGCATCGAGGGCTTCGCGATCGCAATACTCGGTGATCGCGAGGCCGTGCACGAACTCCATGACGTAATACGGCGTGCCGTCGTCGAGCTGCGACGCATCGAGCAGGCGGGCGATGTACGGATGATTGAGCGTCGCCATCACCTGGCGTTCGAGCTGGAAGCGCTTGAGCGTCAGCGCGTCGACGAGCTCGCGGCGCACGAATTTCACGGCGACTTCCTGGCTCACGCTGCCGTCGACGCGCTCGGCGCGGTATACGGTGCCCATGCCGCCGCGGCCGATCTCCTCGCGCAATTCGTACGGTCCGACGCGCAGGCCCACGAGCGACGGTTGCGGCGCGAGCGGCGGCAACAATTGTGCGAGCGCCGGCGCCACCGGCTGCGCCGTCGTGCCGCGCAGGCGCGCATCGGCGTCGAGCAGCGCTTCGAGCTCGCTCTTGAGCACCGCGTCGTCGGCGCACTCGCGCGCGAGGAACTCGGCGCGTGCCGTCGCAGGCAGTTCGGCGGCCGCAGCAAAGAGCGCCTGCAGGCGCTCGGCAGTTCGACTCATTGTGCTTAGTCCTAAATTTCGAAATCAGGCCGGCGCGGGATCGGCGCCCATGCGCCTGCCGAGCCACGCGCGCGCGAAGCGCCATTGACGTACGACGGTCGGCACGGAGCTGCCGCAGACCTCGGCGATTTTTTCGTTGGTCAGGCCGGAAAAGAACTTGAGCTCGACGACGCGCGCGCAATAGCTGTCGACTTCCGCGAGCTCGGTCATTGCGTCGTCCAAGCCGATCCAGTCGACGTTTTCGTCGAAGCTCGGTGCTTGATCCTCGCGCAGGTCGTCGAGCGCGACGAAGGGCAGACGGCCGCCGCGCTTGGCCGAGCCGCGCTGACGCAGGTAATCGATGACCACGCGCCGGATCACCGTCGCGGCGATCGCGAAGAAATGCTCGCGGTTCTGCCAATCGATGGCGTTGAGCTTCGTGAGCCGGGAATACGCCTCGTTTGCGAGCTCGGTCGCCTGTAGCGTCATGACGCTCGAGTTGCGCCGCACCTGCGCCGCGGCGATATCGCGCAGCAGCGGATACACGCGCCGCACGAGCTCGTCCTCCGCCGCCCGGTCGCCGCCTTTCCAGCGTCCCAAGAGATCGGTGATCGCGCCTTCGTCGCTGTTGGTCATGCGCTGCAACTCGGATCAAGTCAGGGAGACGGCCGTGTCCCTGGCAAGGAATTCCCGTGAGGCCGCTATTCTGAAGGCAACACGGCCGCGACACCAGAACGTAATCGTTTTCGGTCGGGAATTCTCCGCCCAATGCGATGCGTAGATCATGCGGCGAGCGCGACGACTCGGCCGGATTCATAGGTGTTCGTGCGTATTTCGCACAGCACGCCCAATTCCTAGAATCTGCTGCAAAGAGACTCTCGATCGGTACGCCGATGCGGTTCTTCCTCACGAGTGCGTTGCGGGCAGCACGCTGCGGCGTGGCACTCGCACTCGCGGCTGGTTCCATGGCCGCACCGTGCGCTGGCGCTCCGACCGGCTCTCCGACGCTGCCAGGGCACTACCTCTTCCGCAGCTATGGCCCGGCCGACGGGCTGACGAACACTGCCGTGACGCAGCTTCTGCAGGACGCCTACGGCTTCATTTGGGCGGGAACGGACGACGGCCTCTACCGCTACGACGGCTACCAATTCGAGCTGATCGGCTCGGAGCAAGGCTTGCCGAGCGGCGGCATCGACGTCTTGTATACCGACCATCGCGGTACGCTCTGGGTGGCGACGCGCGGCGCGCTCAGCCGCTCGGAAGGCATGGGTTTCGTACGTCTTCCCCTGGCAATGGCCGCCGACGAAGCGGTGCATGCACTGGCCGACGACGGCAGCCGCGTCTGGCTCGCGACGTCCCGCGGTTTGCGCCAGGCCGACCAGCATCTCGACGTCACGCTGGCGGCCGGCTGGCCCGGCGGCGAAGCGACGGCGGTCGCAGCGCCGCACGCCTCGGCAGTGTGGGCTGCGCAGTGGGACGGTGTCGCGGCTCACGTGCTGCGCTACGAGCCGCAGTCCGCGTCACCCTGGACGCGCTACGAGGTGGTCGGCGGCGCGGCGGCGGAGCCGATCGACGCCCTCGTCGAGGACGGTCGAGGGCAGCTCTGGGCGCGCAGCGCCAGCGAACTTTGGCGTTTCGACGGCGAGCGGTTCACGATCGTCCCCACACCGCAACCCTTGAGCTCCATGCAAGGACGCGGCTATTTGACGCGCGGTAAACGCGGCGACCTCTGGGTATCGACGAACGATTGGCTGTTGCACTACGACGATGGTCGCTGGACCGAAGTGCTGGGCGGGCCGATGCTCGGCACGCGTTCGGTGCTCGAAGACCGCGATGGCTCGCTGTGGTTCGCCGCGCATGGATTGCAGCGGCTCGAAGGCCGCGGGATTTTCCATGCGTACGACGTCGCCGAAGGGGTGCCGGGAAACGTGGTGTGGTCGATCGCCCGCGATCGCTCCGGTGCGCTGTGGGTGGGCACCGAACGCGGCTTCGCGCGCGCGGTAGGCGATCGTTTCGAAACGATACCGGGTACGCGAGGCTATACGGGGCGCAGCATCGCCGTCGCCGACGACGGCACGCTGTACATGGCCGGAGCCCCCGCCGCGGATGTGCTGCGCTACGATCCGGTGAGGCGCGGCGTGACCCATCTGCCGTTGGGCGTGGTCAAGGCGCCGAGCAAGATCCTGCATCTCTTCATCGATCGCCGCGGCACGCTCTGGCTCACCACCGACAGCGCCGGTTTGTTCCACGCGGACACCCACGAAGCCGAACCGCACTTCGTGCCTGAACCTCTGCCCGGGACGAGCGGAGGAGCATTCCTCCGCGACATCGCCGAAGACGCCGCGGGACGCTTGTGGATCACGGGCTACAACGGTCTGCTCGTGCGCGAGAACGAACAATGGCGGCGCCTGACGGTCGCCGATGGCCTGTCGGTCAACGAAACCCGCTACGTCACGGTCGCACACAACGGCGACCTCTTGATCGCCTATGAAGGCACGCACGGTTTCGACCGGCTGCGGTACGACGGCAAGACCTTGCGCAACGTGCTGCACGTCGACGCCGGCAGCACGCGCTATATCGACGAGATCTTCATCCTGCGCGAAGACGTGAACGGGAATGTCTGGGCCGGCACCGGCCGCGGCATGGACAGATACGACGCAACCGGCGTCGAACACTTCGGCGCTCAGCAGGGTTTGCTGGGCGAAGACACCGCGAGCGAGTCCTTGCTCGCGGAGCCGAACGGCGATGTGTGGTTCGGCGTCGTCGGCGGCCTGATGCGTTTCGATGCCGCGAAGTACCGAGCCGTGCCGCACCGCATTGCGCCGCGCGCGGAGGTACTCGACGTGCACCTCGGTGCGCGCCATGTCGATCCCAGCGAAATCGACGTGAACGTGCCGCACGGTGCGAACACGTTCCAAGTGCGCTTCGCCGCGATGAGCTACATCGGCAATGGGCCGACGCAGTACCGCACGCGTCTCGTAGGTCTAGAGAGCGAGCCGACGATCAGCGAGAGCCGCGAAGCGCGCTACGCGGCGCTGCCGCCGGGCGTGTACCGTTTGGAAGTCGCTGCGCGCATCGGCGCGCACGGCGCATGGGGCGAGCCGGCGAACTTCGAATTCCGCGTGCTGCCGGCCTGGTGGCAGGCGTGGTGGGCGCGCGTGCTGGGCGGGCTCGCGGCGGCGCTGACGCTCACGCTGCTCGTGCGTTGGCGGCTGGCGACGCTGGTCGGGCGCAATCGCCTGCTCGAGGAAAAAATCGCCGCGCGCACCGCCGAGCTCAGCGAATCGAATCAGCAGCTCATCGGCGAGATCGCCGACCGCATCGACGCCGAAGAGGCCGTGCAGCAGCGCAACGCGGAGCTCGAGGACCTGAACCGGCAGCTTGCCGGTACGCAAAGCCAGCTGCTGCAATCGGAGAAGATGGCGTCGGTCGGCCAGCTCGCCGCGGGCGTCGCGCACGAAATCAACAATCCGATCGGCTTCGTGCGCTCGAACCTCTCGAGCTTGAATCAATACGTCGACGAGATCTTCGACGTCGTGCGGCTCTACGAAGGTCTCGAGCGCTTCGCGCCGGCGCAGCATCCGATGCTGGAGCCGCTGCGGGCGCTCAAGCAGCGCGTCGATCTCGACTTCCTGCGCCGCGACACGCAAGACCTGCTCGCCGAGACGCTCGACGGCGTCACGCGCGTGCAGAAGATCGTCAAGGATTTGAAGGATTTCTCGCGCGTCGACGAAGCCAGCGAATGGCAGTGCATCGATCTGCACCAATGCCTCGACAGCTCGCTCAACGTCGTCGCCCACGAACTCAAGTACAAGGCCGATCTCGTCAAGGAATACGGCACGCCGCCGCCCGTCACCTGCCTGCCGTTCCAGATGAACCAGGTGTTCCTGAACTTGCTCGTGAACGCGGTGCAAGCCGTTGACCAGCACGGCACGATCACGGTGCGCACCGGCCGCGACGGCGCGTTCGTCTGGGTGAGCATCAGCGACACGGGAACGGGCATCGACCCCGCCGTTCTCAACCGCATCTTCGAACCGTTCTTCACGACCAAACCGATCGGCGTCGGTCCGGGACTCGGCCTATCGGTCTCGTACGGCATCGTCCGGAAACACGGCGGCACGATCGAAGCGGTCAGCGAACCGGGACGCGGTTCGACATTCACCGTGCGGCTGCCGATCGAGCGCGCCGAGGATGAGGTTCCTGCCGTCGCGGCGGAGCCGTCGACGGATTGCGAGCAGGCTGCGACGCGGAAGCTGGCGTCGTAGGGGGCTACGGAAGTCCTTCCGCGCCATCGCGGAAGATTTCATCGTACGTTTCCTGCAGCGGACACGACGGGTCGAGTTGCGCGCGCACGATGCTGCTGATGTCGAGCAGCGCATCGTGCGTTTTGGCGCCGACCGTGGGCAGCGTCTCGGTGCGCTGCTCGATCATGAGCGCGCCGAAATAACCGTAACCGAAATCGACCCACGGCGTGAAGCCGAACTTGCCGATGCTGGAGATCACTGGCGTGTTTGGATCGGTGAACAGCGTGGGCTCGAGCCACGCGCCGATGCCGTAGGCGGTGCCGCCGTCCGCCGCCGGCGGCGAATAGCCGAGTGCGGCGTTCCCGGTCTGCAGGTGGTTCAGAGTCGCCACCGCCTGCGGGCTCAAGATGCGATAGCCGTTGCCGACGCCGTCGCCGGCGAGCATGGCGAGCACGCGCGCATAGTCGGGCAGGCTCGCTTCCGCGCCGCCGGCGATACGGTAATTCTGCGTAGCACCGAGTCCCTGCCAATCGATCGTCGTAATGCCGAGCGGTGCGCCGACATGCGCGATCCAGCCGGCCTGCCAGTCTTCGTTGCTGCGCACTTGCGCCACTTCGCCACCGACCTGCATCGAGATTCCGCCGTAAGCGAAGTACGCGCCGGGCGGCGGATACGGCTGGTCGATGCAGCACGCGATATGCGCGACCGCCGCGGCGAGCGTGATGGGAGCTGCCAGTATCGGATCGTCCTCGTCGTCGCCGTAGCCGGCCGTGTGCGAGAACATCTCGCGCATCGTCATCGTGCCTTTGGTGCCGGTGAACTCGGGCAGGTATGTCGAAACGGGTGTGTCGAGATCGATCGCGCCGCGGTCGACGAGCTGCATGATGCGCACGCCCGAGAGCATCTTCGTCGCCGAAGCGACCGCGACGACCGACTCGTCGCTGTACGTGCCGTAATACTGCTTGTAGAGGATGCCGCGCGGCGTGCCGATGACGATGCCGCCGTCCGTCACGTTCGTCGCCGCCATGACTTGCTGCGTACGCGCGCCCACCGCGGAAAAATCGCAGTTGGCCCGCGCACCGACCGCCATCGTGATACCGACCAGCATGCTTATCGATCTGCGCATATCCGTGCCCTTCGTCGTGTGAGCACCGCTAACGCGGCCGGCGAACGAGCGTTGACGCGCAGATGTAACGGGATGTTTCGGAGAAGGGCGTCTACTGGGCTCTGGGGTGTTGGGATCGCAGGAACAGCTCCCGGAGAGCTTCGTTATCGCCGTGTTCAGAGGCGAGGTTCTTCGCGCTTCGTCGTAGCGAATTTTCTTGCCGAGTGTCCCAAAAGGCGCGGTTACCTTCAGGTAGAGGTTTCACACGGAAATATCGATTTTTTGGCGTCGGTGGAGCGGCAGAAGCGCAGTTGCACGTAGTTGAATCAGTTATGAAATGTACCGGTGAATTGGCTTCTACCCGATGGCTCCCCATTCTTGAATTCGTTCGGACGCGACCTCAGGTACTATCGATTGTTCGTCTCCGAGGCGGATCGTGCAGCCGACAATCTGTAGCATTCCCTGCTGGCTTTCGCAGACTATCGCGGTCCTGACCGCGTTGACACCCATCGCCATAGGCGCACTTGGAATCTGGATCGCGGTGCGTCAAGTGCGAATCGCACAGCAGCAAGCGCGCACGGCAGCGAATAAGTTGAAACTTGATTTGTTCGACCGCCGAATCGCAATTTACGATGCAGCACACGCGTTCGTCGTCGAGGTTATGCGAACAGGTACATCCGACCTACAGCAACAAAGGAAATTCTACTCAAGCACACGGGGTGCGACGTGGTTGTTCGACCCGGCAGTAACTGAGTATTTGGATAAGACGCTTTGGGAAAAGGCGACGAGGCTGGAAGCGCTTGTGGAGACGATGAACGTTGCCGACGATGAGCAGCGCGCGGAGAATATTCGCCAACAGACTGAAATTAAGCTTTGGTTTGCAGAGCAACTTGGCGAGTTGGAGCGTCGGTTCTCACCGTTCTTGAAGCTGAGTCACTAGCCGGGACGGGTTGATGCTTGAATCAGCTTTCGCAGAATCACATGCTCTGGTTTCTCGCGTTAGCTACGGTCGACATTAATACAAGAAGGCGACGCTCGAACAGTACGTAGGATGGGTTGAGCGCAGCGAAACCAATCAATCGCCGCTGAATGTCCAACGATGGGTTTCGCTGCGCTCAACCCATCCTACTCGCTGCACAAATCCCGCCCAGATTTCTCGAAGGGTTCGCGGAAAGCTGCGTAAGTCTTGGTGCCGGTGGAGGGACTCGAACCCACACTCTGTTGCCAGAAACGGATTTTGAGTCCGTCGCGTCTACCAATTCCGCCACACCGGCGAGGGGAGGCTGCGAGGCCGCGCGGTGGACGGCTCGGGGCAGGGTGGCGATTATACGCGAAGTCGCGCCCGCTGGGCGCTCAATGCGTAGCGTCGAGCGAAAGCTGGCGGCGGTCGCGACTGTACCACGCGCCGCTGATCGGGCGGAACACCGAGCATTGGGTCATCGCGCCGCGGTAGACGTGCAGAGTCACGGCGATGCCGTCGTCGCTCGGGTTGCGGATCGTGTGGTATTCGTGCGGGGGGATCAGGCTGCCGGCCGAACCGGGGCCGACGATCATCGTGCCGCGCGATTCGAAGCGGTAGTTGCCGTCCTGCTGCGCGGTCAATTCGTACGGCGTGATTTCGAGCGAGCCGTGCCAGACGCCTTCGACGCACCACATGCCGCAATGGTCGTGGATCGGCGTGCCCTGGCCGGGGCCCCAGGTCATGGCGATGACGCTGTAGCCATGGTCCTCGCTGCGATAGAGCTCGCGCCGGGCGTAGTGGTCTTCGGCGCGCTCGAACACGCAGTCGGGCAGGCGCACGTCGGGGTCGCGGATCAGGCGGCACAGCGTCGAGCGCAGCTCGCTCGTGATCTCGGTGTCGCAATCGTGGCAGACGGCGCGGTCGAGCGCCTCGACGAGCTGGCGGCAACCGGGAAAATTGAGAGCGAGCATGGGCGGATGACGGTTCGGCGACAACGTCATTTTAGCAGCAGGGCCGCGGCGGCGCATTGCTGCACCGCGGCGGTGCTACAGCGTGGCGAGGAAGGCCGAGATCGCGGCGCCGAAGCGCGCGATGTCGACAAGGAACGCGTCGTGGCCCTGCGGCGAATCGAGCGGCACGAATTCGACCTCGGCGCCCGCGGCGCGCAAGCCGTCGGCGATCTCCTGCTGCTGCGAGAGCGGGAACAGGATGTCGGTCGAGACGCCGATCACGAGCGCGCGTTCGACGTCGATGCGCGCGAGCGCCGCGGCCACTCCGCCGCTGTGCCCGGGCGCGTATTCGGCCACGTCGAACCAGTCGCTGGCGCGCGAAAGGTAGAGGTAGCAATTCGGATCGAAACTGCGCACGAACCGGCGCGCATGTCCGGCAAGGTAGGATTCGATCTCGAACTCGAAGCCGAACGGGTCGTCGTCGCGCTTGTCGGCGTCGAGCCGGATGCGCGCGAAGCGGCCGACCCACTCCATGGCCGAGCGGTAGGTGATGACGCCGAGCTTGCGCGCGATCGACATACCGGCTTCGGGCCAGTGCGTTTCGTCGTAGTCGCCGTCTTTCCAGTTCGGATCGAGCCGGATCGCCTCGCGCTGCAGCGAGCGTATCGCGATCGCGAACGGCTGCGCCTGCGGCGCCGTGGAAATGCTGATGTGCGCGCGCACGCTGCCGGGATGCTGCACGAGATATCCGAGCGCGCTCATGCCGCCCATCGAATTGCCGATCAGACATGCCAGCCGCTCGATGCCGAGATGGCGCACGAGTTCGTACGACGCGTTGGCGACGTCCTCGAGCGCGAGTTCGGGAAAAGTCAACTTGTATACTTTTCCGCTGACCGGGTCCACCGAGGCCGGGCCCGTCGAGCCGCGGCAGCTGCCGAGCGAATTCGCGCAGATCACGAACCAGCGCCGCGTGTCGATCGGCTTGCCGGGGCCGAGCATCTCCTCCCACCAGCCGGGCGAGGGGTCGTCCGCGTTCGACGCCGCGTGCGCGCCGGGCGAGAGGCCCGTGAGGATGAAGATCGCGTTGTCGCGTTGCGCGTTGAGCGTGCCCCAGGTCTCGTAGGCGAGGCGCGCGCCCTGCAGCGCGCCGCCGCGCTTCATCGGGAACGGCGAAGGAAGGTCGAAGTACCGGCGGGCGTCGGCCATGAATGCTGGCGGGCGAAGGCAATCAGAGGAGCTTATACTGGATGGGTTCCCTTTTGTAGAGCGCTCGTCGCCCGAGCGCGAATGGCCGCGCATGTTCGCGAACTCCGCACCCGTGGTCAGCAGTCAGCGCGCGCCGCACGCACGGCTCGGCGAGATCGTGCTGCGGCACATGGAGACGACGTACCGCCGCGAGCCGGGCGCCGTCTGCCGCGCCGCGTTCGCACGCGTCTTGCCGCGCCTTGCGGCCGCGCCGTTCGTGCTCGATGCGGGCTGCGGCACGGGCGAGGGCACGTTCGCTCTCGCGCGCCGCTTCGCGGACCGCACGGTGCTCGGCGTCGACAAATCGGCGGTGCGGCTCGCAACCGGATTCCGCCGGTGCGCGGCCGGCCAGGCGCCGGCCAATGCCGTGTTGCTGCATTGTGAACTTGTGGATTTCTGGCAGCTCGCGGCCGCCGCGCGCCTGCGTTGCACGCACCAGTACCTGCTGTACCCGAACCCTTGGCCCAAGCCCGAGCACCTCAAGCGCCGCTGGCACGCGCACCCGGTGTTTCCGACGCTGCTCGCGCTCGGCGGCGCGCTTGAACTGCGCACGAACTGGCGCGTCTATGCCGACGAGTTCCGCGCGGCGCTCACGATCGCGAACATCGGATCGCGCTGCCAGGCGCTTGCGCCAGCGGAGCCGCTGACGCCGTTCGAGCGCAAATACGCCGCCTCCGGGCACCGGTTGTGGCGCTGCGTTTCGACGTGATCAAAAGGCGAAATGCCACGGCAGCGGGCAGATTTTACCCGCTGCTCGCCCCGCACGGTGTGCCCGAACGCGCCTCGCTCAGCTCACCGCAATGCGCTTCGTGCCGCCGCCGGCGGTTTTTTTCGGCAATGTCAGCGTGAGCACGCCGTTGTCGTAGCGCGCCAGCGCTTTCGTATCGTCGAGGTCGCTGGGCAACGAGAACGAACGGTACACGCGCCCGACATAGCGTTCCGCATAGAGTTCTTTCTCGTTTTCCTTCCTGCTGCTGTTGCGCTTGACCTCGGCGCTGATCGAGACCTGGTTGCGTTCGATCGAGACGTCGATGTCGTTCTTCTCGACGCCGGGAATTTCCGCCTTGACGGTGTAGCCGTTGTCGTCTTCGCTGACGTCGATGCGCATGCCGGGCGAGAACTCGAAATCACGCCATGCCGGACGCAAGCCGCGCACGAGCTCGTCGAACGTGGACGAGGGGTCGAAGCGCGCCAGCGTCTTGAACGGATTCCACTGAGTCAGGTTCGCCATGGGAGTCCTCCTTGTGCGGGTCGCGCAAGCCGCCTGCCGGTTCGCGCGTACGCCGGCGTCCATGAAAAAACCATGCCGCATCGGTCCGTGCGGCTGGCGAGCAGAACCGTTCCTTATGCCTTGGCCCAGTCCTTCACGGCGTCGACGAAGCGCAGACAATCCATGCGCCGGTTGTAGAGCGGCGTCGGCGATGCACGGATGATGTCGGGCTCGCGCCAGTCGACGACGATTCCGCGCTCGGTCAAGTGGTCGTAGAGGCTGCGGCCCGCTTCGCGCGGACCTTTGACGCGCAGCGATAGCTGGCAGCCGCGGCGTTCCGGCGCGAGCGGCGTCACGATGTCCACAATGTGCGAAAGTTGCTTTTGCAGCAGATCGGCGAAGTAGCCGGTCAGGGCGAGCGATTTTTCGCGCAAGCGCGCCATGCCGGCACGATGGAAGATCTCGAGCGACGCGCGCAACGGTGCGAGCGCGAGGATCGGCGGGTTCGAGAGCTGCCAGCCGTCGGCGCCCGGTGCAGGCACGAACTCGGGACCCATCTGGAACCGCGTGGTCTGGTCGTGGCCCCACCAACCCGCCAGCCGCGGCCGCGTCGTGCGCGCGTGGCGCGCGTGCACGAAACAGCCGGCCACGGCGCCAGGCCCCGAATTCAGATATTTGTAGCTGCACCAGACGGCGAAATCCGCGTGCGTGTCGTGCAAAGCGAGCGCGAGATTGCCCACCGCGTGCGCGAGATCGAAGCCGACCGTGCAACCCTTGCGATGCGCGAGTTCGCTGATCGCGCGCAGGTCGAACGCCTGGCCGCTCAGATACTGGACGCCCGGCCACAGCACGAGCGCGATGCGCGACCCATGCGCATCGAGCGTCCGCGCGACGGCGTCGAGGGAGATCGTGCCGCCCGGTTCGTCGGCGTCGAGCTCGATGAGCGTCGTGGCGGGATCGAAACCGTGGAAGCGGATCTGCGACTCGACGGCATAGCGGTCGGACGGGAACGCATACTTTTCGATGAGCACCGCCGGCCGCTCCGCCGTCGGCCGGTAGAAGCTCGCCATCATGAGGTGCAGGTTCACGGTCAGCGAGTTCATCGCGACGACTTCGCCAGGCTCGGCACCGATGACTTCGGCGAGATGGTCGCGCACGAGCGCGTGGTAGGGCATCCACGGATGGCGGCCGCGGAAATGCGCTTCCACGGCGAATTCGGCCCAATCGTCGAGCTCTTCGTTCAGTGCGCGCCGCGTGGCGCGCGGCTGCAGGCCGAGCGAATTTCCGCACAAGTATACTTGTTCGCCTCTCCCGTGCGGCGGGATCAGGAACTCGTCGCGGAATGCCGCGAGCGGATCGGCGGCGTCCTGTGCGAGCGCCCAGGCTTCGCCGGCGGATGCGAGCGCGTCGTCCATCAGTGCGGCTTCAGCGACTGCATGATTTCCGCGCAGCCTTTTTCGTAGGCGGTCGTCCACGCGGCCGTCGTGCCCGAAAGCATCGGCCGAGCGCAGCGCGCGTGAACCATCACGTGGCCGTTCAAATACCACGTCTCGCGGTATTCGTAGCGCGTCTTGCCGTTCATGGCGAAGTAGCGCAACACCGACGCATCGACGCCGTCGTTGCGCTGCTCGTATCCCGGTAGCTGCTTGGCTTTGTCGACCGCGGCGTTGACGTTCGGCTGGAAGTTGCTCGAGTCGTCGAGCAGCCTCGTCTCGACCGTAACGCGCGTCGATTCGCCGCTGTCGGTGTCGGCCGGGTCCTTGACCTGGAAGGCGATGAACTGCGGATTGCCCTCGGTCTTCTGCATGATCACGGGCCACTCCGGCGGCGCCGTGAAATTGACGAAGCCCTGGTCGAGCGAGTACCGGCCGGCTTCGGCGTGCGCGAGCCCTGAAAGCAGCGCGGCAATTGCGGCAATGTATGGAAATCCAGTTCGCTGCATCGTCGTCTCCGGCGGTCAGTGGAAGCGCGTGAGCGGCAGGCCGAGCCATTCGAGCGCGGTGCCGTGGTAAAGGCGTTCTTCCGCCGCGGCATCGAGCCCGAGCGCGGCGATGCCGGCGCCGGGCTGCTGCTCGCCGAGCGGGAAGGGGTAATCGGTGCCGAGCATCACGTGCGCCACGCCGGCCACGTCGACGAGGTAGCGCAGCGCGCGCGCGTCGTGCACGCAGGAATCGAAATACAGACGGTCGAAGTATTCGCGCGGGTTGCGCGCGTTGTCGGTGGCGACGAGGTCGGGCCGCATGCGGAATCCGTGCTCGATGCGGCCGATCGTATACGGAAACGCGCCGCCGCCGTGCGCGAAGCACACGCGCAGCTTCGGCAGGCGTTCGAGCACGCCGCCGAAGATCAGACTGCATGCCGCGCGGGCTTGTTCGGCCGGCATGCCGACGAGCCACGGCATCCAGTATTTCGGCATCGTTTCGCGGCCCATCATGTCCCAGGGATGGATCAGGATCGCCGCGTCGAGGTCGGCCGCCGCCTCGAAGAACGGGAACAGCTCCGGCGCGTCGAGATTCCAGGCATCGACGTGCGAACCGATCTGCACGCCTTGCAAGCCGAGCTGTTCGATGCAGCGTTCCATTTCTTGGATCGCGAGCGTCGGCGATTGCAGCGGCACGGTGCCGATGCCCGCGTAATGCCGAGGGTGAGCGTGGCAGATCTCGGCGGTGTGGTCGTTGAGGAAGCGGTGCAGCTCGAGCGCCTGGTTGGGTTTGGCCCAGTACGAAAACAGCACGGGCACCGTCGAGATCACCTGCGCCTGCACGCCGTGTTTCGCGTACTCGGCGATGCGATGGTCGGCGTCGAAAGCGTTTTCCCAGACTTCGCGGAAGAATTTGCCGTCCTTGTAGATGCGATGGCGGCCTTCCGTCCTGACCATCACGGGGAAGCGGTCGTCGCCGTATTTTTCGGCGAGATTGGGCCAGGTCGGGGGCAGGATGTGGGCATGGGTGTCGATCTTCAGCATGCCGCCGATTCTACCGGAGTCCGCTCTAGGTTCCCTAGCAAGCGCGCGTCACGAACCACGAGGTTCCTCCTTCGCGCTCTTCGTGGTCGAGTCTTCCGTCTTTGTCGCGGGCACGCCGCGCAAAAGATGCGCCAGCGTGTCGATGCTGTCGCCGATGCGGTCGCTGGCGTCGATCCACGCCGCGGCAGCGAGGCGCTCGGCATCGGTCGCGGCGGCCCCTTCGAGCGCGAGGCGCAGCGCGCGTTGTGCGCTGCGCACGCGCGTGTCGGCGTGTATGGGGGAGCCGTCGCGCAATGCCTGCGCGATGCGCGCAAGCTCGGCGTCCGTGCGTGCGACGAACGCCGCGACTTCGCTGCGAGCGGGCAGGTCGGCGGCGCTTTGGCGCACCGCTTCGAGCGCCATGGCCGCGCGCAGGAAGCGGTTGGCATTCGCGAAAACGCGTTCGGCCAGCGCGACGAGTTGCGCATCGCGGCGCGGCTCGCCGCGCAGGCGGTCGAGCGAGGCTTGCGCGTTCGTGCGTGCGCTGCGGCTCGCACCGCGCACGTCGGCGCGCGCCCGCGGTTCGCCGTCGAGCACGGCCGCGAAGTAGCGGCGGTAAGCGTCGAGCATGTCGGCGAGCGTGGCCCGGATGCGGCCGTGCTCCCAGGTCGGCCAGACGATGTAGGCGAGGAGCGCCAACGCGCTGCCCAGGCTCGTGCCGATGCCGCGCGCGAGCATGGTTTCGGCCGGTGCCTGGCCTTCGAACGTCAGCAGCACGACGATGAGCCCCGTGAGCAGCATCACGCCGATGCCGTAATGCACCGTGGTGAACTCGCGGAAACCGAAGCACAGCACGGCGAACAGTGCGATACGCTGCCAATCGCCGCCGAAGGCGAAATGCAGCAAGGCGGTCGTCAGGGCGAGGCCGAGCAGGGTGCCGATCACGCGCAGCAGGCCGAAACTGAAGGTGCCGGCGAAATCGGGCTTCAGCACGATCGCGGTGGTCATCGGAATCCAGTATCCGTGCGAGACGCCGCTCAGGCGCTCGCCGGCGACCGCGATCGCGAGGCAGACGCCGCAACGGATCGCGTGCCGGCAGGCGATCGACGAGAGGCGCAGATTCGCGCGCAGGATCGCCAGCGGGTTGCGCGGGCGCAGCGCGCGCGGCAGGCGGGCTTCGTCGGCGGCGAAACGCAATTCGCCGCGGCTGCCGGCGAAATCGGCGTTACGCACGGCCGCGCGCAATTGTGCGCCGAGCATGTGCGCATGCGCGAGCGCGATGAGCTGTGCGCGTCGGTCGTGCGCTTCCTCGTCCGTGAGGTCGATCGCGCCGAGCCCCGCGAGCGCCGCGTCGAAGCCTTCGAGTGCCGCGGCCGCGGCGAGCGGGCTCGTACCCGCGTCGAGCGCCGCCGCGACGGCGTCGAGCGCGCGGGCCGCGTATTCGCGCAAGCGGTCGATCGTCGTGTCGAGCGTCTTGTCCGCCGCGCGTTCCTTGAGCCCGGCGAGCGCGACGAGCTCGAGCCTGACGCGCTCGATGATCTCGGCGAGCACGCGGAACGCCTCCATCGCCACGCCGCGCGCACGGTACGAGCCGTGCAGCAGGTTTTCGACGTCGGACACCGCCTGCGTCACGGGCGGCGCCTGCGCGCTGTCGTCGTGCGCCCGTGCGCTCGCCGCGAGCTGGCGGCAGAGTTGCGCCAGCGCCGTGCGTTCCGGCCGATAGCGCTGTAGCGGCCACGCCGCGATCGCGAACAGCGTCAGCAGCAGTCCGCCCGAGAAGAACAGAAACGATGGGCCGAGCGCCTCGGCCGGCGTGCTCGGATAGGCTCCGGTCACCACGAGCAGGATCATGCTCGTGAGGCCGATACGGCCGATATCCGGGCCGAGTGCAACCAGGAGGCCGCCCGCGAAGCCCCAGATCAAGGCCGCCAACGTGATCGCGACGTCGTTACCGCCCAGCGTGTAGCCGACGAACGCCGAGACGCCGGCCGCCGCGGCGGCGAACAGCATGCGCGTCATGCGCTGCCGATAGGGCCCCGGCTGATCCGAGAACATCGTGTTGAGCGCACCGACGCTGACGCCGAGGCCGACGCCCAGGTGATCGGTGGCGAGTCCGAGCGCGAGCGGCAGCGTCACGGCGGCGGTGTTGCGCAAGGCCACGGGAATCGGCACGTCGCGCGGTTTTAGCGTGAGCAGCGGAGCGAGCATCTCGCGAATGATAGCGGGCGAGCGTGTGCGCGGGGTGGAATTCGGGCTGCGGATGACGGCGTGTTCGCGCCAACGCACGAGCGGCGCGCCGTACTGAATCCGCGTCGAAGCAAGGTTCAACGCATCGGCACGCGCTCGACCGACGTCAACAGACCGCCTTGCCGCCGGAATACACCCGCCTCGCGAGATGCCCGCCGATCCAATAGCAGAGCTCGGCCGGATGCTCGATGTCCCAGATCACGAAATCGGCCCGCTTGCCGGCTTCGAGCACGCCGCGGTCGGCGAGGCCGAGCGCGCGCGCGGCGTGGATCGTCGCGCCGCGCAGGGCCTCTTCGGGCGTCATGCGGAACAGCGTGCAGGCCATGTTGAGCGCATGGCGCAGCGAGAGCACCGGCGAGGTACCGGGATTCGTGTCGCCGCCGACCGCCATCGGCACCCCGTGCGCACGGAACAGCGCGATCGGCGGCAGCCGCGTTTCGCGCAAAGTATAAAATGCCGCCGGCAGCATGACGGCCGTGGAGCCCGCCGCGGCCATCGCGCGGACGCCGGCTTCGTCGGTGTATTCGAGGTGATCGGCCGAGAGCGCGCCGAACTCGGCGGCGAGGGCGGCGCCGCCGGAATCCGAGAGCTGATCGGCGTGCAGCTTGACGGGCAGGCCGAGCGCGCGCGCCGTTTCGAAGACGCGGCGCGTCTCCGACGGCGTGAACGCGATGTTTTCGCAGAACGCGTCGACGGCATCCGCCAGGCCGGCGTGCGCGATGGCGGGCAGCATGCGCACGCAGATTTCGTCGACGTAGGCGGATTGGCGTCCGGCGAATTCCGGCGGCACCGCATGTGCGCCGAGGAAAGTCGTGCGTGTCGTCACGCCGAGCGCCGGGCCGAGCCGCCTGGCGACGCGCAGCATCTTCGCCTCGTTGTCGGCATCGAGGCCGTAGCCCGACTTGATCTCGATCGTGGTCACGCCGTCGGCGCGCAACGCGCGGGCGCGCGCGAGGCTCGCGGCGAACAGGGCTTCTTCGCTCGCGGCGCGCGTCTGGCGCACGCTCGAGACGATGCCGCCGCCGCTGCGCGCGATCTCTTCGTAGCTCGCGCCATTGAGCCGCTGCTCGAATTCATGCGCGCGATTGCCGGCGAAGACGAGATGCGTATGGCAGTCGATGAGACCCGGTGTGATCCACGCGCCATGAAGCGCTTCGACGCGCGCGGCGAGCGCCTCGGGAGGGCCGGGCAGGCCGATCCGCGGGCCGGCGAAAGTGAGCGTCTCGCCCTTCCAGGCAAGCGCGCCGTCTTCGATCGCGCCATAGCCAGCAGCGCCGGCGCTCAGGGTGGCGAGGCGGC
>Ga0070741_10003857_pt1 | contig 36070 bp, 42 predicted proteins | sample Coa_R1_4_FD_66440 | JGI IMG/M metagenome (GOLD analysis project Ga0070741, IMG submission 66440) | Surface soil microbial communities from Centralia Pennsylvania, which are recovering from an underground coalmine fire - Coalmine... | ecosystem: Environmental > Terrestrial > Soil > Unclassified ... | reverse complement strand
GACGAGCAACCGTGACCACATCACGCTTGAACTCCGGCGGGAACTTCCTGGGCATCGCGACATCCTTCCCGCCCGACCATGTCGGGCGTAAGAGATGTCAACCGAACCCGCGGCAGACCCAACCGACAACTTCACGGTGAAGGGCAAGTGGACGATCCACGCCGAGATCGGCGGTCAGATCAGCGCCGGGTGCGGGATTCAGATCAACAAGGGCGATGGCTCCTACGTCGATGCGTTCACGTTTTCAGAGAACGGCGGCGATTCACAGCAGCGCCAGGGCGGAACGTTCTTTCTCGAGATCACGCCGTTCGGCGGGTCGTGCCACATCGTCGCTACCGACGTACCCGAGTAGGGACCACGCAGGTGACGAGCGGCTCTCCGACAGCAGTAGCGACAGTGAGTCGTCGGATATCAGTCGCGCCAATGTGGAGGCGAGTCGAGCGCACACAAGGACACCGCGCACTCGTGTCCGCATGATTGGACGATGACCGACCGCGACAACCCGCTCCAGCGAGTCGCCGGGATCAGTAGCGACGAGATCCGCGCCCTGCCGCCGGACTTCATCCTCTTCGAGGGCCCCGCTGGGCGCATCGTCGTCGGCGGCGATGAGCCGCGGCCTCAAGTCTCGGATAAGGACGTCGAGGAGTTCATCGCGCGGTACCTGCCGCCGCGGCTTGACGCAGGCGGGCCCGAGTCGTGATCCGATCTGCTGACGGAGTGCCTTCGCGTAGCTAGTCCTCGTCCTCCTCGATCTCGTCCCACCGCTCCGGCTTCTCATGCCGCCGGGAGAGGACCAGGGCAGCCACAACGTCATCCTCCGTCAGCGTCTCCGTGTCGACGGTCGCTAGAACGGGGTATCGCGAGCGCGACCACACGTCGACCCCGAACGCGAGCACGTCATCTCCGGTACCGCGATCCAGGCGGTCGGTTACGCCGTCGGACTCGACCTGGTGGCCCGAATGCACGTCGCTGTTTGGATCCATGCCGCCAGTCTCCACAGGTCGCTACACCGCGATCATCACACGCCAGGTCAGGCAGATGCGTTACCAGACGCTCCTCCATCTCTTCAACAGAGAGTCGCTCGTCGGGAAGGACGCCATCCCTGGCGAGGATGACGTGGCCGTCCTTCCTTGAGCTTGGTCTGTTCCTGCCGTCACGGGCTTTGGCGCTGATCTGCAGGCCTGAGGGAAACCCTGGGCAAGCCACGTCGCCTGCAGTTGCAGCCTCGACGGCTCCGAACTCCGACGACTCACCGTCGAGCCATCGAGCAACCACCAACCCATCGGATCCATCGAGACCGATGTCTACGATGCAGTGCGACACCGTCTCCGGTGTCGCGCGACATCACATGGTCGGGCTGGCGGGATTTGAACCCACGACCCCTTGACCCCCAGTCAAGTGCGCTACCAAACTGCGCCACAGCCCGTGAGGTGGTCACTCTAGACCCGCGGGCGGCGCCCGCCGACGGTCGCGGAATGGCGACGAAGCGGGCGCGGCGTGCCGAATCCGGACACGGACTAGTGCGGTTGGGACAGGGCAAACGATCCGCTCGGATCATTCAGCTCTGTCGGCGCGCACGACGATCACCGATGGCGGAGTACCTCAGCACCCGTGGGAGTGATCGATGTGCAGGCTCAAGAAGTTGTTGCTCGTCCCCTTGGTCGTCGGCGGCTTGTTCGCGACCGGGATTGCGTTCGCGGCGTGGACGTCGTCCGGCTCCGGTACGGCGGCGCCGAAGTCGACGACGTCGATCAACTCGACGATCTCCCCCGGAACGAGCTCGGCGGACCTCTACCCCGGCGCCTCCAGCACGGTGACGGTCACGGTCAACAACCCGAACCCGTACCCGATCGTCGTCACGTCGATCAGCTCCGGCTCGTCTGCGCTCGTCAACACGAGCTGCACGGCCGGCACCGTCACGACCGACGCCGTGCCGAACGACAGCTCGGGGTTGCTGCAGTCCGACGGCTCGACGCGCACGATCTCGGCTTCCGGCACCGGTACGTACACGCTGACGACGCACATGTCGTCGAGCGCGGTCGACGCGTGCAAGTCGCAGACGTTCTCGGTGTCGCTGACGGCCACGATCGCATCCGCCTGAGCCGAGCGCCCAGGTGCGTGATGCGACGCGCGCTCACGCTCGCGCTCGCCGTCGTCGCCCTCGTTCCTGCTGCGCGGGCTGACGCCGCGTGGACGGCGGCCGGGAGCGGCTCGGCGCGCGCCAGCGCGACGACCGTCGCGCCGACGGGCACGTTGACGTCGTCGTGCGGCACCCTGCAAGCGTCGGTGAAGCTCACGTGGACGGCGACCTCGACGCCGTGGGCGGACGGTTACGAGATCCGGTGGGGAACGTCGTCGGGCAGCTACACGTCCAGCGCGACGACGTCGTCGACGAGCACGTCGTTCACGTCGCCGGCGCTCGCGCTCGGCACGTACTACTTCGCGGTACGCGCCACCAAGGGCAACTGGCGCAGCGCGAACTCGAACGAGGTCTCGCGCACGATCGTCTCGGTGTTGGGGGTCGGCACGTGCGTCTGACGTGTCACAACAGCCACTGGACGAGCTGCACGAGTCGCCACCCGAGGTAGACGGCGGCCAGGAGCACCATCAGCTTGAAGTGCCACGGGGCGCGGTACTCGGACGCCTCGACGACCTCTTGCGGCGACGCGATCTGCAGCCCGCACGTCGGGCACTTCCCCGTCGGCGGCATCGAGTTCGGCGACCAGAACTTCGCGCAGTCCTCGCAGAAGGGCATCAGTCCGCCCTCACACCGGCGGCACGCCGTGACGGCGCTCCGAGAACGAACGGTCCTTGTCCGCGGCCCGCGCCAGGCGCTCGACGATCTGGCCTCGCAACTCTGGGAAGTCGACGACGGCGTCGACGACGAGCTCGGACGCGAGGTGCAGGAGATCGACGTCCTCTTCGTAGATGCGTCGTTGCTCGGCGACGAAGCGCTCACGCTCGTCGGCATCCGCGATCGCGGCGATCTTGTTCGCGTACACCGCGTTGACGGCGGCTTCCGGTCCCATCACCGCGATCTTCGCAGTCGGCAGCGCGATCGTGGCCTCGGGTTCGAACGCCGGCCCGGACATCGCGTACAGGCCGGCGCCGTACGCCTTGCGCACGATCACCGACACCTTGGGCACGGTTGCCTCCGACACCGCGGTGATCATCTTGGCGCCGTGGCGGATGATGCCTTGCCGTTCGACGGCGGTGCCGACCATGAAGCCGGGCACGTCGGCGAGGAACACGAGCGGGACGTTGAACGCGTCGCACAGCCAGATGAACCGTGCGCACTTGTCCGCGGAGTCGACGAACAGCACGCCCCCGAGGTGCGCAGGGTTGTTGGCGACGATGCCCACCGGCGCGCCGTCGATGCGTCCGAGGCCGACGATCACCTCCGGCGCGTACAACGGCTTGATCTCGAAGAACGACTCGGCGTCGACGATGGTGTCGACGAGGGCGTGCATGTCGAACGGCATGCGCTCGTCGGCGGGCACCAGCTCGGACGTCAGCGACGTGAGCGGCGCCACCGCCTCGTAGCGCGGCGGGTCCTGCCGCCATGACGACGGGAAGTACGACAGGTACGCCTTCGCCTGGTCGATGGCGTCCTCGTCGTCGACGGCGAGGTTGTCGCCGCACCCGGACACCGACGCGTGCATGCGGGCGCCGCCCATCTCCTCGAGCGTCGTGATCTCGCCGATCACCATCTCCGCCATGCGCGGCGAGCCCAGGTACATCGACGCGTTGCCTTCGACCATGATGACGATGTCGCAGAAGCTCGGGATGTACGCACCCCCGGCGGCAGACGGGCCGAACAGGCAGCACACCTGTGGCACGCGGCCGGAGAGGCGCACCTGGTTGTAGAAGATGCGACCGGCGCCCCGTCGCCCGGGGAACAGCTCCACCTGGTCGGTGATGCGTGCACCCGCCGAGTCGACGAGCCACACGACGGGCAGCTCGTGGCGCAACGCGTGCTCCGTGAGGCGGACGATCTTCTCCACCGTCCGCGCGCCCCACGAACCCGCTTTCACCGTCGGGTCGTTCGCCATGACGCACACCGGGCGTCCGTCCACGCGCCCGGTGCCGGTGACGACGCCGTCCGCGGGCAGGTCGCCAGTTGGCGCGAGCGCGTTGGCGAGCAACGAGTCCTCGACGAAGGATCCTTTGTCGAGCAGGAGGTCCAGGCGATCGCGCACGAAGAGCTTGTGCTGGGCGGCCAGCTTCTCGCGGCGGGCGTCGAGGTTCCCGGCGAGGGCCCGCTCGGTCGCCTTCCTCAGGTGCTCGTCGTTCATCGTCGGGATGATGCCGTCACGCGCGACGGATGGCGAGCACCGCGATGTCGTCGTTCAACGGCGACGACGCGAAGTCGCGGGCTGCCTCGATCAGCGTCTTGCACAGGACGTCCGGATCGACCCCGGGATCACGACGCAGGAAACCGGCGATGCGTTCTTCGCCGAACATGTGCTCGCCGTCGCGCGCCTCTGCCAGCCCGTCGGTGTACGTGAGCAGGAGGTCGCCCCGCTCGAGGGTGATCTCGCGGCTGTAGTACGGCGCCTCGGGGTCGAGGAGGAGCAGCGGACCGGTGGCACGCAGCGGTTGCACCTCGCGGTCGTGCCACAGCCACGCGGCGGGATGGCCGGCCGACGCGAAGCGCAGCGTGCCGGCCTCCGTGTCGAACACGGTGACGAGCAGGGAGATGAACTCCTCCGGTCGCGCCTGCGTCGCCATCTGACCGTTGAGCAGCTCGATGGCCTGCGCGGGATCGCGGTACTCACGCAGGAACACGCGCAGCAGGTACTTCGCCTGGAAGGCGGTGATCGAGGGCTCGATGCCGTGACCGGTGACGTCGCCGATGACGGCGGCGACCCGGCTGGGCGCGACGCGGAACACGTCGTAGAAGTCGCCCGCCATGAGCCCCGCGCCCGGTTGGTACACGCGGCCCACCTCGAAGCCCGGGAAGTCCGGCAGGTCGTCTGGCGCGAGGCGTTCGGCCCACCGGCGCGGCGCCAGCTCCTCCTGGGAGAGCACCTCCTCCGCCCGCCGTTCGAGCATGGCCCGTTCCTCGAACATGCGCGACTCACGGATGAAGTCGCGTCCGTAGATCACCGACATCGCGATCGGCGCAAGGATGAACGCGTAGAGCGTCACCGCGCTCTGCTCCGCGCTCAGGGCGGACGCGATCGACGCCACGGCGAGCACCAGGTAGAGCGCCGTGGTGTGCAGTTCCTTGCGGAACGCCGAACGGGCGAGGACGGTGGCGTCGTTGTCGGAGCCGAACTCGGCCTCGACCCGGAGCTCGACCTTCCGCAGGTAGCGGGCAGAGCGACCCCACACCGCAGCAGCCACCAACGCGGCCACGGCGACCAGGGCCAGGACGGGTCTGTGCATGTCTGGCGAGATGGTACTGGCTGGATCGTGCGAAACCGTTACGGATCGGTCACGGTCCCGTGCGGGCAACGGCGGGCGGGACGGGCGGCACGGGCGAGCGCTCCCCCGTCCACGCGCTGACGTCGACGCCGAGCTGCTTCATGCCGAACACGACGGCCTTCGGGTCGATCGTGGCGGCGGGCCAGTCGTAGTTCCACATGCGATCGTCGGCGGTCGCCTTCACGAACAGCGCCGTCTGCTCGATCGTGAGGCGCACCCCGCGGCGACTCACGATGCGTTCGTAGCGCTCGGCGTGTTGCTCGTCCACGACGAAGTTCATCGAGTCGCACTGGTGGACGATGTCGTTGTTGTTCCAGTCCCACGGCGTCGTGCTGATGTGGACGAGCGCGGACGTGCGGGGCGTCACGACGCCGTTGCTCGCGTCGAGATCGATCGGCGCGAGGCAACACGCGCAGTAGCTCTTGAGCGTCACGTGCCGGTTCTCGAACGGCGGCATGCGGGAAATGGCGACGGACTCGAGCGCGCACCCTGCGTAGCTGTGGAAGCGGTCGTCGATCCACACCTCGACCTGGCTCGGGAAGCTCGAGAACGGTTGGAACTTGAGCACGTTGCAGTTCTGGCTGTCCTGGTCGACGACGCAGATGATGCCGAGCTGTAGCTCCTTGTACGACTGGATGATCGTGCGCCGGTCGAGGCCGGTGCCCTCGTGGGCGGCGCGCAGGTTCGGTCCCCGTCCGTGCTCGCACCAGAACTCGTACACGAACTGGCGGAGCTGCTTGGCGGCGTCGGAGAACTCGAAGGGCGCGACGTTCTGCGGCATGCGCCGCAGTCTGGCAGTTCGCCGTTTTGCGCGCGGAACCGGTCGTCCCGTGACCCCCGGCGCGCTTAGAGCGTCTTGGGCTGGGTCAGTCGGTGCGGCGGCGGACGCGGAGCTTGATGGGGGTGGCGCCGAGATCGAACGCCTCCCGCAATTTGCGCTCGAGGTAGCGCAGGTACGTCGGTGGCAGCTCCTTGTTGGCGAACAGCGTGAACGTCGGCGGGTCGGGCGCGCCCTGCGTCGCGTACAGCACGCGCGCGCCGTGCGGCGCGGGCTGCGCCGCCTGCGCCTGGCGGATCACCTCGTTCACACGCCGCGTCGGCACGCGGGTGTGGTACGCGTCGATCGCCTCCGCGAGCGCGGGCAGCAGGCGGTGCACGCCCTTGCCGGACCGCGCGCTGATCTTCAACACGACGGCGTCACCGGCGAAGTGCAGCTTGCGCCCGACCTGCGCGAGCACAGAGGTGCGCTCCTCGGTCTCGACGAGATCCCACTTGTTGAGCAGCACGACGATCGGGCAGCCGGCGGCGTCGATGCGCTCCGCCAGCCGTTGGTCCTGCGCGGTCACGCCTTCCGTGGCGTCGATCACGAGCAGGGCGACGTCGGCGCGGTCGACCGCCTGCAGCGCCCGCACCATCGAGTAGTACTCGGTACCCTCGTCGATGCGCGATCGACGGCGCATCCCGGCGGTGTCGATGAAGCGGATCGGACCGTGTTCGGTCTCGACGATCGTGTCGATGGTGTCGCGCGTCGTGCCGGGCATGTCGTGCACGACGGCCCGCTCGTCGCCGATCAACCGGTTGAACAGCGTGGACTTGCCGACGTTCGGCCGCCCGACGATGGCGACGCCGAAGATGCGTTCGCCCTCCTCTTCGTCCCCTTCCGCGACGACCTCGTCCTCCGCGGGCGGCGGGAACAACGACACGACGCGGTCGAGGACGTCGCCTGCACCGCGCCCGTGCAACGCGCTCACGGGCAGCGGTTCGCCGAGACCGAGTTGCAGGAAGTCCCACACCATCGCCTCACGGTTGGCGTCGTCGACCTTGTTCACGACCACGAGGACCGGCGCCCGCAGCGACCGCAGCACCTCGGCCACGCGGGCGTCCTCCTCCGCGACACCGACGTTGGCGTCGACCACGAGCACGACGACGTCGGCGTCGCGCATCGCCTTCTCCGATTGCTGCGACACCTTGGCGTCGAGGCTGTCGTCGCGGCCCGGTAGCCAGCCGCCCGTGTCGACCACGAGGAAGCGACGGCCCTGCCACTCCGCCTCGACCTCCTTGCGGTCCCGCGTGACGCCCGGCTTCTCCTCGACGATCGCCTCCCGCCGCCCCACGATGCGGTTCAGCAAGGTCGACTTGCCGACGTTGGGGCGCCCGACGATGGCGAGCGTGGGCAGGCTCAACGTCGGAGCGCGGCGCGCAGCGCCACGCCGTCGGTGGGCACGATCTCCACCGCACGGGGGAGGTCGGCGGGCGTCGACCCGTCGAGGAACTTGCCGGCCGAGAGGCACACATCGGGCAGCAGGTAGCGATGACCGTCGGGCTCGTCGCGCAACGCGCGCGCGATGTCCTCGCCGACGAGGAGGCCCGTCACCCCGATGTTGCCGCCGAAGTAGCGGTTGTCGACCTCGACGACGCGCACGCCCTCGTCGCCCAGACGATCGACGAGCGGGCGCAGCACGCGCGCGCCATACGCGCCGGTGACGATGGCGACGGGCGCGCTCGCACCGGCGCGGATGGCGACTGCGGTGTCGTCGCTCGTACGCGGGCCGCGGTACGGCTCGAACGTCGCGCCGTCGAGGCGCCCTTCGACCCACGCGAAGAAGCCGGCACGCGGGCCGGTGCCGTCGTCGCGGCGCCCCTCGAACTCGGCTTCGAACGTGCGCGCCATGCCGATGCCGTCCTCGTGCATGGCGAAGCCTTCGTACGTTGCCGCGGGCGGGAAGTCGCGCTCCGCGAGCAGGTAGTACTCGTCCGCGGCGAACGCAAGGCGCCGGCCGAGGGCGGCCAGGAAGACGTCCTGCCAGTCCTCGACGCAGTCGACCACTGCGATCGCTTCCGCGCGGGTGTGCGGACGCATCCGGGGTTCGGAGGAATGCCGGCTCACGCCCAGCGGCACGACGCACAGCGTCGCCAGTTCCGGGAACCGGTCGAGCACGCCCGCCATGGTGTCGTCGAGGACGGCACCGTCGTTGATGCCGGGGCACACGACGATCTGGCCGTGCACCTCGATGCCGTGGTCGAGCAGGGCGCGCAACCAGCGGAGGCTCGTGGCCCCGCGACGATTGCGCAGCAGCTCGGCGCGCACGTCCGGATCGGTGGCGTGGATGCTCACGTTCAGCGGGCTGAGGCGTTCCGTGACGACACGCTCGAGATCGGCCTCGGTGAAGCGCGTGAGCGTGGTGAAGTTTCCGTAGAGGAACGACAGCCGGTAGTCGTCGTCCTTGACGTACAGGCTGCGGCGCAGCCCTGGCGGCAACTGGTAGATGAAGCAGAACTCGCAGTGGTTGTCACACGTCTGCACCTGGTCGAACAGCGCGCTGTGCACCTCGACACCCAGCAGCTCGCCGTCCCGCTTCTGCACGGCGATCGTGCGCCGCAACCCGCCCCGGTCGACCTCGATCTCGGGGTCGGCGCCGTCGGTGAGCATCCGGTACTGGATGATGTCGCGCGGCACCTGCCCGTCGATGGCCACCAGCTCGTCGCCGACCGCGAGCCCACCACGCTCGGCCGGCGAACCGGGCGCGACAGCGACGACTCGGGGAACGGACACGGGGCACCAGGGTACCGACGGGGCCGTCGATAGCCTGATGGCGATGCCCGTCGACCGTGTCCTCCTCGCCGCGCCCCGTGGCTTCTGCGCGGGCGTGGAGATGGCGATCAAGGCCCTGGCGTGGATGGTGCGGGCCTTCGATCCCCCCGTGTACTGCTACCACGAGATCGTGCACAACCAGCTCGTGGTCCAGCGCTTCGAGGACCTCGGTGTGGTCTTCGTCGACGACGTCGCCGAGGTGCCCCCCGGCCGCCCGCTGATGCTGTCGGCCCACGGCTCCGCGCCGGAGGTCGTGCAGGCGGCGCGGGACACGGGGGGCTTCGTCGTCAACGCCGTGTGCCCACTCGTCACGAAGGTGCACCACGAGGTCAAGGTGCGCGCCGGGAAGGGCTACCAGATCGTCTACGTCGGCCACGAGGGACACGAGGAGGCCGTGGGGACGATGGCCGTCGCCCCCGATGCCATCCACCTCGTCGAGTCGGTCGACGACGTTGCGTCGTTGCCGTCGTTCGACGCGCCGGTCGCGCTGCTGGCACAGACGACGTTGTCCCACCGCGAGTGGTCCGACGTGCTCGATGCCACCGCGGAGCGCTTCCCCGAGATGTGGCGGCCCGGACGCAGCGACCTCTGCTTCGCGACGACGAACCGTCAGGGTGCGTTGACAGCCATCGCGGCGAAGTGCGACGCCGTCGTCGTCATCGGATCCGCCAACTCCTCGAACACGCGCGCCCTCGAGAAGCTGGCGCGCGAGTCGGGGTGCCCGAACGTGTACCGCATCAACGCGCCGGACGAGCTGCCCGCGGACATCAGCGGCACGGTCGGCGTCACCGCCGGCGCGTCCGCGCCGGAGGAGGTCGTCGACGCGGTGATCGCACGCCTCGCGCCCGTGCACGGTGTCGAGGAGGTGTCGATCACGACGGAGGAGGAGTACTTCCCTCCCCCACGTGAGCTGCGCGAGTTGCTCACGGCCGTCGACGAGGTCGTGGCATGGTCGTTGGGCGGCCCGGTGCGCGATCACCCGCGGCTGAACGATCGCACGCTCGCGGCCAGCGAAGTGCTCGCCGCGCTCGCCTGATCCGCCGATGATCCCGGTCACCGTCGACCACGTCCGCCTGTACCTGCACGTGCTCGCCGCGACCGTGTGGGTCGGCGGTCAGCTCACCCTCGCCGGGCTCGTGCCCGGCCTGCGCGCCATCGACGCCGACGCGCCACGCGCCGTCGCCCGCCGGTTCAACCGCATCGCGTGGCCGGCGTTCGCGGTGCTCGTCGTGACGGGCTTGTGGAACATCGCCGAGATCGACGTCACCAACCGCTCCACCGAGTACCAGGTCACGCTGTTCGTGAAGATCCTCGTCGTCGCGCTGTCGGGCGTGGCGGCCTTCTCCCACTCGCGGGCGGCCTCGAAGGTGACACTGGCGGTGTGGGGTGCGGTGAGCGGTGCGGCGGCGCTCGGCGCGTTGTTCCTGGGCGTGCAACTGCACGGGTGACGGGTCAGACTGGAGCCATGGCAACGACGTTCACGCGCATGGACGAGTCCACCGCCGAGCAGTGGGCCGTGATCGGCAGCGAGCACGCGAAGCACATGGGAAGGGTCGCCGACCGCGTCCTCGCCATGCTGGAGTCGCTCTCCGAGATCACCGACGGGTTCGCCACCGACCAGCTCACGCACTGCCTCCAGACGGCGACGCTCGCCGAGCGGGCCGGTGCGGACGACGAAGTGGTCGTGGCCGCGTTGTGTCACGACGTGGGCAAGGCGGTGTCCGTGCCGAACCATCCTCGCATCGCGGCGGAGATCCTCAAGCCGTACGTGCGTGACGAGGTCTACAAGATGATCCTCGTCCACCAGGACTTCCAGGGACGGCACTACTACCACCACTTCGGCGGCGATCCGAACGCGCGTGAGAACCATCGCGACACGTTGACCGCCGACGAGTTCGCGCTGGCCGAGCGCTTCGCCGACGAGTGGGACCAGGTCGCCTTCGATCCCGACTACGACACGCTGCCGCTGTCGCACTTCGAGGAGAAGGTGCGCAAGGTCTTCGCCACACCACACATGCTCTGACCCGTCACCTGCGGCGAAGGTGCTACCCGCGCCGCGCCTGTGCCTCGTCGAAGAGCTTCTGCACCTCGATCCGCAGCTGCTCGGTCAAGGCCTTCACCGCCTTGCGCGACGTGCGGCCGCCCTCGCTCGCGGGCGGCGGCTCGATCGGTGCACCGATCACCAGCACGAGCTTCGACGGCTTCAGGAGCTTCGCCCCCTTGGGCATCATCGCCTCCGACCCGGCGATGCCAACGGGCACGATCGGCACCTGGGTCTTGGCCGCCACGTAGGCCGGACCGTCGAAGAGATCCTCGACGACCGCACCCGATCGGCGCGTGCCCTCCGGGAACATCACGAGCGGTTCGCCCGCCTCGAGCACGGCGACGCACGTGCGCAACGCCTCACGATCAGCGGCGCCGCGGTTCACCGGGAAGCCACCGAGGAACGAGACGAACGCGCCGAGCGGCTTGCTCTTCCACACCGAGTCCTTCGCCATGTAGCGCAGCCGCCGCCGCGTCACGAGCGAGGCGAGCGCGAAGTCGATGTTCGAACGGTGCACCGGCGCGAGGACGAACGCGCCCGTTGCGGGCACGTGCTCGCGGCCACGCACCTCGACCCGCCCGAGCAGCTTCGCCACACCGGCGATGAGCGAGCGGATGCACGCGTAGAGGACGCGTGCCACCGGACCGAGCGGTTCACCGTGCATCGAGCTTCACCAGGACCTCGTCGACGACCTCGTCGATCGTGCGGTTGGTCGTGTCGACCGTGATGGCGTCGGCCGCCTCCGTCAGTGGACTGTCGTCGCGCCCTTGGTCGAGCGCGTCGCGGCGGGCGAGGTCGGCGGCCACGGTCTCGTAGTCGAGCTCGGTGACCTCGAGCGCCCTGCGGCGCGCCCTCGTCTCCGGGTCGGCGGTCAGGAACACCTTGAGCTCCGCGTCCGGGAAGACGACCGTGCCGATGTCGCGCCCCTCGATCACGCCGCCGCCGTTGCGCGACGCCCACGCCCGCTGCCGGCGGCGCATCTCCTCCCGCACGTCGGTGTTGGCGGCGACGATGCTCACCGCGCGCGTCACCTCCGGACCGCGGATCTCGACTGTGGCGTCGACGCCGCCCACCACCACCCGGGTGTTCGTGACCTCCAGCTCGAGCTGGCGCGCCAACGTCGCGACCGCGGGGCGGTCTTCCGGGTCGACGTTGCAGCGCAGCGCCTCGAACGCCACCGCCCGGTACATCGCGCCCGTGTCGAGGTACGGCAGATCGAGCCGCTCCGCCAGCCGGCGGGCAACGGTCGACTTGCCGGAACCCGCGGGTCCGTCGATGGCGATGACGCGCATGCGGGCGCCAACCCTAGAGCGCGCGTCGCGGCGCAGGTCCCTGTCGGAGGCGGTCGAGGGCGTCGAAGAACCCGGGATAGGTCTTCGCCACGCAACCCGGGTCGGCGATGTCGATGCCGGGTGTGCGCAGCCCGAGCACGCTGAACGCCATCGCGATGCGATGGTCGTCGTAGGTCTGCACGACCGCGCCGTGCGCGTTGCCGGGAACGATCGTGAGACCGTCGTGGTCGGCGCGGGCGTCGATGCCGCAACGCTGCAACTCGGTGACGACGGCGGCGATGCGGTCGCTCTCCTTGCCGCGGATGAACCCGACACCGGTGATCACCGTGGGCGAGTCGGCGAAGGCAGCCACGACGGCGAGGGTGGGAACCATGTCGGAGAAGTGGCGCAGGTCCGCGTGCACGCCGTGCAACGATGCCGGACCGATCACCGTCGTCGACGACGCCGACTGCTCCACCGTGGCACCCATCTCGCGGAGCACGTCGACGAACGCGAGGTCGCCCTGCACGGTGCCGGTGCCGAGCCCGTCGACCGTCACACGACCCCCGCACACGGCGGCGGCGGCGAAGAAGTACGAGGCCGCCGACGCGTCCGGCTCGACGGCGTACTCCCGCGGCTCGTACGCGCCCGGCACCACCGACCAGCCGCCGGCCATGACGCCGAACGACGCCATCACGGCACGGGTCATGTCGACGTACGGCTCGGACACGAGCGCCGTGGTGAGCTGCACGTGCACGCCCCGCCGGAAGTAGGGCGCGGCCAGGAGCAGGCCCGACAGGAACTGGCTCGACACGTCGCCCGGCAGCGCCACCTCGCCACCTTCCACGCCGTCGGCGTCGATGGCGATGGGCAAGGCGCCAGCGCCGTCGAGCGCCGCCACACGGACGCCGAGGGCCCGCAAGGCGTCGACGAGCGGGCCCATCGGCCGTCGCCGCATCGGTGCGGCGGCATCGACCACGAAGCGTCCGTGGCCGAGCGACGCCACCGGTGCGATGAACCGCGCCGTCGTGCCCGACAGGCGGACATCGAGCGTTGCCTCGCGCGCGCCGATCGCACCACCGCATCCGTCGACGACGATGCGATCGCCTTCGACGGAGACGCCCACGCCGAGGGCGCGCAGGCACGCCACCATCGCCTCCGTGTCGTCGGCGACGAGCGCGCCGGTGAGGGTGCTGCGACCGGCGGCGAGCGCGGCGCACACCAGTGCGCGGTTGGTGATGCTCTTCGAACCGGGGACGGTGACGACGGCGTCGAGCGGGCCCGCCAGCGGCTCGACCCGTCGGGTGGACGTCATCCCAACGGCCGCACCGCGGGCCGGTAGCCGCGCGCGGTGAGGCCCTCTTGGAAGCGCTCCGCCCGGTCCGCGGGGACGAGGAGGATGAGCACGCCCCGCTCCCCCTCGCTCGAGTGGGCGATCTCGAGGTCGGCGATGCTGACGTCGAGCTCCGCGGCGAGTGTCGTGACGTCGGCGAGTACACCGGCGCGGTCCTGCACCGGCACGCGCACCTCGCACAGCTCGTCGGGTTGCGCGACGCGGGCCGGGAGGTTGCGGCGGGCGAGGTGGGCGCGTTCGAGCACGGCGAGCAGGCCGTCGCGGTCCGCTTTGTCGACGGCGTCCCGCATCTCGCCGAGTCCCGCGATCAGACGGTCGAGCATGTCGACGATGGCGGCGCGGTTCTCCGCGCAGATGTCGGGCCAGATGCCCGGATGGCCGGCGGCGATGCGGGTCATGTCGCGGAACCCACCGGCCGCCAGTCGCAGCAGGGCGCGATGCTCCTCCGCCCGTTCGTCGGCCAGGTGCATCAGCGTGGCAGCGGTCAGGTGCGGTACGTGCGACACGACGGCGACGAGCGCGTCGTGACGTTCGGGCGCGAGCGCGACGACGTCCGCACCGAGCGACGACACGATCGAGCGCACGGACGCGTACGCGGCGTCGTCCGTCGCCGCGGTGGGTGTGAGCACCCACACGGCGCCCTCGAACAGATCGGCATCCGCGCCGTCGACGCCTTCCTGCTCGGATCCCGCCATCGGGTGTCCACCGACGAAGCGAGGGTCGTCGATGGCGTCGACGATCGACGTCTTCACGCTGCCGACGTCGGTCACCAGACCCCGCGTGCCGGCGAGCGCGCCGCGCACCGCGTCCGGGATGGCGCGCACGGGGACGGCGACGAACGTGATGTCGGCATCGGCGTCGAGACCGACCGCGTCGAGCGCGCCGAGCTCGCGAGCTCTCGTCGCGCGCGCGGCGTCCGCGTCGTCACCGGTGACGTGGAGCCCGAGGCGCCGCAGCGCGAGGCCGATGGACCCCCCGACGAGGCCGGTGCCGATGACGTTGGCCCGCCCTGCGCTCATGTGGTCACTCCGGTAGGTCGTCGCGCAGCGCTCGCGCACCCTCGAGGTAGACGTGGTGCAGCTCCCGGCGCGTGCGCTCGGTCGTGAGGTGCAGCATGACGCGGATGCAGCTCGGCGTGCCGTTCTTTATGTCGAGCTCGCGGGCGCAGATGAGCGGGACGTCGCCGAGCCCGATCGTGCGGGCGGCCGTGGCCGGGAAGATCGAGTGGATGTCGTCGGTCGCGGTGAACAGGATGCTGATCACGTCGTCGTGATCGACGTCGTTCTGCGCGAACAGCTCGTGCAGCAGCGCGACGACGCGCTCGGTCACGTGCTCGGGCGTGTCCTCGTCGACCGTGGTCGCGCCGCGCAGGGCACGTACCGCTGGAGCCATCGTCACAACCTAGACCGGGGTGCGCGCTGCACCGGGCGGCGCCGCCCGGCCGTCACACGCTCGCCACCGCGCGCTCGAGGGCCCGCACCTCGTCCTGGGCGAGGGTGCGCCACGCACCCGGTGCCAGCCTGCGATCGGCGATCGGTCCGATGCGCGTCCGCACCAGCCGCACGACGGGATGGCCCACCGCCTCGCACATCCGCCGCACCTGCCGGTTCCGGCCCTCGTGGATGGTGAGGCGGAGCACGTTCGGACCGACGAGCGAGACCTTCGCCGGTGCGGTCATGCCGTCCTCGAGGAGCACGCCCTCCCGCAGTGCCCGCACGTCACCTCGCGACGGCTCGCCGGTGACCTCCGCGACGTACTCCTTCTCGACGCCGAAGCTCGGATGCGTGAGGCGATGGGTGAGGTCACCGTCGTTCGTGAGCAGCAACAGGCCCTCGGTGTCCTGATCGAGCCGACCGACGGGGTGCACGCGTGGCTCGGACGGCACGAGATCGCTCACCGAGGTGCGCCCGTGGGGATCGCCCACCGAGGTGACGACCCCGGCCGGCTTGTTCAGCAGGTAGTAGACGAGGCCCGGTCTCGTGCCGATGGCGACGCCGTCGACCGCGACCTGGTCCGTCTCGATGTCCACCTTGTCGCCGAGGGTGGCAACGCGCCCGTTGACGCTGACGCGCCCCGCCTCGATCAGCTCTTCGCAGTGGCGCCGGCTCCCGATGCCGGCACGAGCGAGGACCTTCTGGACGCGCTCGGCGCCGTCACTCGGCATCGAGCGCGTCGGGACGGAGGCCGTGTTCGAGTGCCTCCACCACCTCGGCTCCGGGGACGAACTCGCCGAGCGGTGGCAGGTCGTCGAGGCTGTCGAGGCCGAGCCGCTCGAGGAAGAGGCGGGTCGTGCCGTACAGCACGGCGAGGCCGGGACCGGGGTCGCGCGCGATCTCCTCGATGAAGCCCCGTTGCTGGAGCGTGCGCATCACGCCGTCGACGTTGACGCCGCGGATGGCCGCCACCTGGGCGCGGCTCACCGGTTGCTTGTACGCCACGATGGCCAACGTCTCGAGCGCGGCCGACGACAGGCGTGCCGACTGGCCGTCGAGGACGAAGCGCTCGACGTAGGGCGCGAGATCGGGGTGGCTCTGGAACCGGTAGCCGCCGGCCACGCGCACGAGGACGAACCCGCGCTCGTCCTCCTCGTACGAAGCGGCGAGCTCGTTGCACAGCTCGTCGACCTTCGCCGGCGCGACCTCGAGCAGCTGCGCCAGCAGGTGCGGTTCGACGGGATCCTCCGCCACCATGAGAATCGCCTCGATGGCGCGTGCGTCGGCGTTCATCCGTTCATCCCTCGTACCCGTCGACCGCGGCCAGCGATCGCATCCATGCTCTTGCGGGGGCTCCGCCCCCGGGGCCCCATGCACGTCCGGCTCGCTGGCGCTCGCACGGCCGTGTGGATGCGATCGCGTGCGTTCATCCCTCGTACCCGTCGACCGCGGCCAGCGATCGCATCCATGCCCCGTCGTCGACGGCGTCGGGGTCACCGCCGACCCAGATGATCGTGATGTCGGCGAAGTTGGTGAACTGCTCGACGTCGACGAGGCCCTGCTTGTACAGCTCGAGCACGGCGAGGAAGCGCACGACGACCTCGAGACGTTCGAACAACCCGCCGGTGAGCTCCCGGAACGTCATGCGCCCCGCGCGTGGCAACTCGTCGAGCAGCTCCTCCACCGCGTCGGTGACGCTGGCGCGGATCGGTGCGACGTGGTCGAGGTCGACGCGTGGCAACGGCTTCGGCGTGACGGCGCGGAGGAACGCGGCGTGGACGTCCGCCGGCGTGACCCCGGCGAGGAGATCGGGCGCGATGGCGAGGAAGCGGTCCTCGAGCCCCGCGGTGCGGGGGTACGACCGGCCTGCGGCGGTCGACAGCCGCAAGAGCGCGCCCGCCGCGTCCTTGAACGTCTTGCACTCGAGCAGGCGGGCGAGGAGGAGGTCGCGCTCCTGCCACAACGCCAGCTCGTCGTCGAGGTCGACGTCCTCGTCACCCGGCAGAAGCCGCTTCGACTTCAACTCGACGAGCGTCGCGGCGATGAGGAGGAACTCGGTCGCCACCTCGAGGTCGAGGTGCTCCATGCGCGTCAACTCGTCGAGGTAGGCGTCGACGATGCGGGTGAGCTGCACCTCGTAGAGGTCGACCTGTTCCCGCAGGATGAGGTGGAGCAGGAGGTCGAAGGGCCCCTCGAAGACAGGGGTCTGCACCTCGTACGCCATCGCGGGCAAGGCTAATGGTGTCCGGCGTGCCCGCCGCGCACCCCTAATGTCGGGCGTGTGACGAGGGTGTTCTCGGGGATGCAGCCGTCGGGTGACGCCACGCTCGGCAGCCTCCTGGGCGCGCTGCGCAACTGGGTCGAGGACCAGAACCCCGACGCCTTCTACTGCGTGGTCGACCTCCACGCGCTCACGCAACCCCAGGAGCCCGCCGAGCTGCGTCGGCGGACGATCGAGCTCGCCACGCTGTTCCTCGCCGTCGGGCTCGACCCCGAGGTGTGCACGTTGTTCGTGCAGAGCCACGTGCACGAGCACACCGAGTTGTCGTGGCTCATGGAGTGCACGGCCTCGTACGGCCAGCTGCAGCGCATGACGCAGTTCAAGGACAAGGCGGAGCGGGCCGAGTTCGTGTCGGCAGGGCTGTTCACGTATCCCGCGCTGATGGCGGCCGACATCCTGCTGTACGACACCGAGGAGGTGCCGGTCGGCGAGGACCAGCGCCAGCACCTCGAGCTCACCCGTGACGTCGCGGAGCGCTTCAACGCGCGGTACGGGCAGACGTTCACCGTCCCCCGCGCCACGATCCGCAAGGTCGCCGCCCGCGTGATGGACCTGCAGGAGCCAACGCGCAAGATGTCCAAGTCGGAGCTGTCGCCGCAGGGGACGATCCTCGTCCTCGAGGACCTGAAGGCCGTGGCGAAGAAGATCAAGCGGGCGGTGACCGACACCGAGAGCGAGGTGCGATACGACCCGGTCGCCAAGCCGGGCGTGTCGAACCTGCTGTCGATGTTGAGCGCCGCGACCGGCGAGGCGCCAGAGGCGTTGGCCGAGCGGTACGACCAGTACGGGCCGCTGAAGGCCGACACCGCGGACGCCGTCGTGGCCATGCTGGAACCGATCCAGGCCCGGTACCACGAGCTGTCGGCTGATCCCGCGACGGTGGCGAAGATCCTCGCCAAGGGCGCCGAGAAGGCGCAGGTGGTGGCGGCCGCCACGCTGGCGCGCGCCCGGCGCGCCGTCGGGCTCCTCAGCCCCGGCGACGCCTGACCCCGGCAATGTTGGTGCGATGTCGGCGCCATAGCGCCTTCATCGCACCAGAGAAGGGGCACACCGGGACACGGGCACACGGGGCACACGGGGACCACGCGCTGCCCAGGACGCTCAGTCGTTGTCGGCCGCCTTGAGCGTGTCGCCGACGGCTCGGTCGACGGTCCACTCCTCGGGGGGACGATGGTGCTCGCGCGCCCACGCCTCGGTGACGCGATCGCTGCCGGCGATGCCGAGCAGGTCACCGCCCAGCTCCGGGTGCAGGAGGTAGAGCCCGACGCGGCGCGTGAAGCCGCGTGACTGCGTCCACGCCTTGGCCGTCTCGCGACCCGCGATCATCCCGCACAGCGTCGCGATCGTGCGCCCGTAGACACCGAGGCCCGACTCGATCTTGCCGACGTCGTGGAGGAGGGCAGCGGCCAGCACCGGTCGTGTCGCCTCCGCGCCGAGGGCGCGCTCGACCTCCCGCGCCACGCCGACCGCGTGACGGCGGTCGGCGCCCCGCATGCGTCGCCAGAGGTCGGCCTCGGCGGGGAGCAGCTGGGCGTGCGCCCACTCGTCGTCCGCCGCCTTCGGGCCGCCGGGACGGAGCATGCCGAAGAACCGGCGCGCCAAGTGGCCCCAGGTCGAGCTCATCGGAGTGGTATCGGCCGCCGTCTACGCGTGGTTGATGCAGTACCGCGTGGCCGGCATCGCCTCGAGCCGTGCCTCGGCGATCTCCTGCCCGCACGTCTCGCACTGCCCGTACGAGCCGTCGGCGAGCTTCGCCAGCGCCCGCTCGACCTCCTGGAGCTGGTCGGTGAGGGAGGCGGCCAGCAGGCGGCTCTCCCCCTGTTCCGCCGCCACCTGACCGGAGTCGGCGAAGTTCTCGTCGAACGACAGCGAGTTGTCACCGGCCGCGCGGAGGTCGTCCAGCTGGCGCTGGAGGGAGGCACGCTCGCCCTCGAGCTGCGTGCGCAGCGTCTCGATCGCGGTCGGGTTGGCCACGGCGAAAGGCTACTGGACGGTGCGCGGTCGGCGTCCCGAGATCGCGGCCGTGCCCACGCCGCGGCCCTTCGCACGCGGGTGGGACTCGTCGTAGACCCGCCACAACCGCTCCGTGCTGACCTTCGTGTACACCTGCGTCGTCGAGATCGACACGTGCCCGAGCAGCTCCTGCACGGCGCGGATGTCGGCGCCGTGGTCGAGCAGGTGCGTGGCGCACGAGTGGCGCAGCACGTGGGGCGTGAGCCGCGGGCCGAGCCCGACACGGTCGCCGTGCTTCTTGACCACCAGCCACGCTCCCGCCCGCGAGAGGCGGCCGCCGCGCGTGTTGAGGAACACGGCTTCGGCGTCGCCACGCCGCGCCCATCGCTCCGGTTCGAACGCCGGCCGTCCCCGGTCGAACCACGCCGCGAGGGCGCGGCGGGCGGGACGGCCGAGCGGGACGATGCGTTCCTTCGATCCCTTCCCGAAGGCACGCAGCAACGCGCCGTCCAGGTCGACGTCCGCGAGCGACAGACCGACGAGCTCGGAGATGCGGATCCCGGTGCCGTAGAGCACCTCGAGGATGGCGCGGTCGCGCAGGTCGACGGGCTCGTCGCCGGTGACGCTCTCGATGAGCGCCGTGACCTCTGCCTCGGACAGCGCCTTGGGCAGGCTCGACGGCACGCGCGGCGTCGCCACCGACGCGCCGGCGTCGACGTCGGTCACGCCTTCGTCGCTGAGGAAGCGGTGCAACGAGCGAACCGCCACCGTCGCCCGTTTCACCGACGACGGTGCCTTCCCCGCGGTACGGAGGTGGGTGACGAAGTCGACGATGTCGGGCTCGCGCACGTCGGCCAGCGCCACGCCCCGCGCTCGCAGCCACTCGTGGTACCCGCGCAGGTCGCGCCGGTACGCCTCGAGCGTGTTGCGGGCGCGGCCGCGCTCGACGGTCAGCCACGTGAGGAACTCCTCGACCTCGATGGGCAGGGCGCCGGCGTCGAGGTCGACGTCGGTCACGGCACCCGGCCGAGCCGCTCGCGGGTCATCGCCAGCCCGATGATCGTCTTCGCGTCCGTGATCTCGGCGGCGGCGATCATGCGGGGGACGTCGTCGAGTGCGACGTGGACGATCTCCATCGACTGCTCCTCGACGCCGTCGCGGCTCATCGCCGTCGCCACGAGACCGCGCGCGAGGTACACGAACGAGTGCTCGTCGCAGAAGCCGGGTGAGTTGTAGAACTCGGCGAGCAGCTCCAGCGTGGCTGCCGTCATCCCGACCTCCTCCGCCAGCTCGCGCGCTGCGGTGACTTGCGGGTCCTCGCCCTCGACGTCGCGCTTGCCCGCGGGGATCTCGAGCAGGTCGGCGTCGATGGCGGCGCGGTACTGCTTCACGAGGATCACCGTGCCGTCGTCGTGCAGCGGCACCACCGACACGGCCCCGGGATGGTGGACGATGTCGCGATCGAACTCGCTCCCGTCGGGCGCGACGAACGTGCCGACGGCGGTGGAGATGACGTGACCGCGGTGCACCTCGCGCTCCGCGCGCTTGGCGAATCCCGGCACTATGTGAGCGTGACGACGGGCTCGGGTCCGATGACGTCGTCGCTGAGGAACAGGTGAGGGTTGCGCCCCTCGGCGCGCGCCAACGCGGCACCGATGAACTCCCGGAACAGCGGCGCGGGACGATCGGGGCGGCTCTTGAACTCCGGATGCGCCTGCGTGCCGACCCAGAACGGATGGCCGCGCAGCTCGACGAACTCGACGAGGCGCCCGTCGGGTGACACACCCGAAGGGAGCAACCCCGCCTGCTCGAACTTGGCGCGGTACTTGTTGTTGAACTCGTACCGGTGGCGGTGCCGTTCGGACACGACGCGCTCGCCGTAGGCGCGCTCGACGATCGAACCGGTCTGCAGTTCGGCGAAGTACGCGCCGAGCCGCATCGTGCCGCCCTTCGTCGTGACATCGCGCTGGCTCTCGAGCAGGTCGATCACGGGGTGGGGCGTGTGGGGGTCGAACTCGCTCGTGTTGGCGCCGGCCAGCCCGCACACGTTGCGGGCGAAGTCGATCGTCATGACGTGCATGCCGAGGCACAACCCGAGGCACGGGATGTCGTGCTCGCGCGCGTAGCCGGCCGCCGCGATCTTCCCTTCGCCGCCCCGCTCGCCGAACCCGCCGGGGATCACGATGCCGTCGAGGTCGCGCAGGCGACCGGCGGCGAGTAGACCCTCCACGTCCTCTGCGGAGATCCAGTCGATCTCGACGTCGACGCCGTGCGCGAACCCGCCGTGCTTCAGCGCCTCCACGACCGAGAGGTAGGCGTCCTGCAAGCTGACGTACTTGCCGATGAGCCCGATGCGCACCGGCTTCACCGAGGCCTCGACGCGATCGACGAGGGCCTCCCATGCCGACAGATCGGGTTCGGTGTCGGGGAGGCCGAGGTGCTTGCACACGACGGTGTCGAGACCTTCGTCGTGGAGCACGAGCGGGATCTCGTAGATGTTGCGGGCATCAGCGGCGTTCACGACGGCGTTGACCGGCACGTCGCACAGGTTGGAGATCTTGCGCTTCAGGCCGTCGGAGATGACGCGCTCGCTCCGGCACACGATGACGTCCGGTTGGATGCCCCGGGCGCGCAGTTCGGTGACGGAGTGCTGCGTCGGCTTGGTCTTCTGCTCGCCCGACGGGCCGATGAACGGCACGAGCGTGACGTGCACGTAGCAGACGTTCTCGCGGCCGACGTCGAGGCGGAACTGCCGGATCGCCTCGAGGAAGGGCAGGATCTCGATGTCGCCGACGGTGCCGCCGATCTCGGTGATGACGACGTCGACCTCGTCGGCAACCAACCGGTTGATGCGGCGCTTGATCTCGTCGGTGATGTGCGGGATGACCTGGACGGTCTTGCCGAGGTAGTCGCCGCGCCGTTCGGCGGCGAGGACGGTCGAGTAGATCGAACCGGTCGTGGCGTTGGAGTCACGCGACAGGCGCTCGTCCACGAAGCGTTCGTAGTGCCCGAGGTCGAGGTCGGTCTCGCCGCCGTCGTCGGTGACGAACACCTCACCGTGCTCGAACGGGTTCATCGTGCCGGGATCGACGTTGATGTACGGGTCGAGCTTCTGCATGGTGACCCGTACTCCACGGGTCTTCAGGAGACGGCCGAGCGACGACGCCGTGATGCCCTTCCCCAGCGAAGAAGCGACCCCACCCGTCACGAAGATGTGTTTCGTCACGGGATCCCACCCTATCGCGCGAGGTCTCCCACGCCGCGGATGGCGAATGTTGGTGCGATGTCGGCGCTATCGCGCCTTCATCGCACCAACATTGCCCAGGAGCTCCTCCGCGTGTTGGCGGGCGGTGTCGCTGTCGGGCGAGCCGGAGAGCATGCGGGACAGCTCGATGACGCGTGCTTCGCCCTCGACGACGTCCGCGGTCGCCGACGTCGACGTGGCGCCCGCCGCCTTCGTGACGGCGACGTGGTGATCGGCGAACGCCGCCACCTGCGGGAGGTGCGTCACGACCAGGACCTGGCGTTCGGCCGCGAGCGTGGCGAGGGCGCGCCCCACGGCGGTGGCTGCCGAGCCGCCGATGCCGGCGTCGACCTCGTCGAACACCAACGTCGGCGGGCCAGACGCGTCGCGCACGCCCGTCAGCACGAGGCGCAGGGCGAGCATGGCCCGCGCCAGCTCGCCACCCGATGCGACCTTCGACAGCGGCAGCAACGGCGCGCCCGGGTTGGCGGCGAGCAGGAAGGCGACGTCGTCGCCCGGGTCCTCGTCCCCCACGACGACGTCGATCGTTGCCTTCGCCATCGCCAGCTCGACGAGCTCGGCTGCCACCGCGGCGGCCAGCGAGGGCGCGGCATGCCGGCGCGCCGCGCCCACCTCGGCCGCCGCGCTCGCGACCCGTGCCAGCGCGGCGCGTCGCTGCTCGTCCAAGGCGGCCGCGCGTTCGTCGTGCTGTTCGAGCTCGGCCAGTCGCGCGCCCGCGTCCTTCCAGTACGCGAGGACGTCGTCCAACGTCTCGCCGTACTTGCGACGCAGGTCGTGGAGCTGCTGGCGCCGCTGGCGGATGGCGTCGAGCCGGGCAGGGTCGTCCTCGATGCGCTCGCCGGTGGTGCGCAGCTCGCCCGCCGCGTCCGCCAACTCCGCGGCGACGCCGCGCAGGCGGCGCTCGACGTCGTCGAAAGGTGCCCGTCCCGCCACGGCAGCGACGGCCGCGCCCACGGCATCGATGGCGCCGCCCTCGGACTGCAGCGCGTCGACCGCGACCTCGGCCGCGGCACGGTGGGCGACGGCGTCGGCCAGCGCGTCCTCCTCGGCACCGAGGCGATCGTCCTCGTCGCCGCCATCGATCTTGGCGGCGTCGAGCTCGTCGACCTGGAAGCGCAACAGATCGATCTCGCGCGCACGGGCGCGCTCGTCGCCACCGAGTTCGGCCAGTGCGGCATCCAGGCGCGCCACCTCGTCGCGCGCGTCGTGCAACGACGCGAGATCGACCGCGCCGAACCGATCGAGCGCCCGCCGTTGGGTCACCGGCGCCAGCAACGACTGGTGCGCGTGCTGGCCGTGCAGGTCGACGAGACGCTCGCCCCACTCCGCCAGCGATGCCACGGGCGCCAGCCGCCCGTCGACGTACGCGCGCGACCGTCCCTCCGAGGGGATGACGCGCGCGAGCACGACCTCCTCGTCGTCGACGACGAAGCGCCCTTCGATCCACGCCTCCTTCGCGCCGGGGCGCACGAGCATCGAGTCGGCGCGGCCGCCGACGAGCAACTCGATGGCTTCGACGATCATCGTCTTGCCCGCACCGGTCTCGCCGGTCAGGACCGTCATGCCGGGCGCGAGCAGCAGCCGCAGCTCGTCGATGACGCCGAGATCACGGACCGCCAGCTCGACCAGCATCCGCGCCCCTACCTGTCGTTCAGGGAGAACTTGGTCTTGAGCACGTGGTGGAAGTCGCGGGGCTCGAACGTGACGAGGCGCGCTCGCTCGTCGGCGCCCGTGCACACGACGGCGTCACCGTCCTGCAGCTCGCCCAGGTTCCGCCCGTCGGCGGACAGCGTCGCCGTCCGCGGCCCGCACACCTCGAGGCGCAACTTGGTCGTCGCGCCGAACACCATCGACCGGTCGAACAGCTGGTGCGGCGAGACGGGCGTGAGCACGAGCGCGAGCAGATCGGGTGCGAGGATCGGGCCGCGCGCGGACAACGAGTACGCGGTCGAACCGGTCGGCGTCGCGACGATGAGGCCGTCGGCGGCGTACGTCGTCCAGAAGGTGTCGTCGATCCACACCGACAACCGCACGGTGTGACCCATCGGGGTCTTCTCGACCACGGCCTCGTTCAACGCCAGCGAGGTGACGCCGCTGCTCTCGACCGTGACCCGCAGCAGCATGCGTTCCTCGATCGTGAACGCACCGTCGAGGAACCGCTCGAGCGCGTGCACCATGTCGGCGGGCTCGACGGCGGCGAGGTAGCCGAGCTGCCCCACGTTGACGCCGAGGACGGGCACGCCTTCCTCGGCCACGAGGTCGACCGTGCGCAGCATCGTGCCGTCGCCACCGAGGCTGACGGCGAGATCGAGCCCGTCCGGGAAGGCGTCGTCGTCGGTGGCCGCCGCCGGCAGGCCGGCCAGGCCGGCGTCGTCCTTCGGCAAGCGCACCTCGTGGCCGTGGTCGAGCAGCCAACGCGCCGCTGTGCGCGCCAGCTCCGCGGCCTGGAGCCGGTCCGGGTGCACGACGAGCCCGACCGTCGCCATCAGCGCTTCCTCGCGTGCACGAGGTACTCGACGTTGCCGTCGGCGCCGGTGATCGGTGAGGGCATCGTCCCCATGATGGCCGCGCCGAGACGGTCGAACGCGCCGGTCACCTCGTCGAGCACCCGGGCCCGCACGGCCTCGTCGCGGATCACGCCCTTCCCCTTGGCCGCCTCCTGGCGGGTCGCCTCGAACTGCGGCTTGACGAGCACGACGACGTCCGCGCCCGGTGCGGCGCACGCGAGCAGGGCGGGCGCCACGACCCGCAACGAGATGAACGACACGTCGGCGACGACGAGGTCGACCGGTCCACCGATGGCGCCGGCGTCGAGCGACCGCACGTTGGTCCGATCGCGTTGCTCGACGCGCGGGTCGTGGACGAGTCGTTCGTGGAGCTGCGCGTGCCCGACGTCGACGGCGACGACGTGCGCCGCGCCGCGCTGGAGCACGCAGTCGGTGAACCCACCCGTGGATGCGCCGGCGTCGAGTACACGCCGGCCGGTGACGTCGATGCCGAAGCGATCGAGCGCGGCGTCGAGCTTCTCGCCACCGCGCGACACGAACCGAGGGGGCGGTCCGACGAGCTCGATGGGCTCGCCGGGTGCCACCAACCGCGAGACCTTGGTCGCGGGCGCGCCGCCGACGCGCACCCGCCCGGCGGCAACGGCGTCCGCTGCCTGCGCGCGACTCTCGGTCAGGCCGCGCCGGACGAGCTCGGTGTCGAGGCGGCGGCGGGTCGTCGTCAGCTCGAGCCGGAGGCCTTCTTGGCGGCCGACTTCTTGGCCGCCGACTTGCGCGCCGTCGACTTCTTCGCGGCCCGCTTCTTCGCCGGCGACTTGTTCGTCGCCGCCTTCCGCGGTGCGGCCTTCTTGCGACCGCGCGCCGGGATGCTGCCCTGCACCTGGTTGCGGAGGTCGTCGATCTGCGACTGCAGTCGCGTGACGACGTCCTTGGTGACCACCTCGGCCGCAGCGAGCTGGTTGCGCACTTCCTTGCGCACCTGCTCGACGAGTCTGTCGGTGTTGCGGCGGCTGCGTTCGACGAGATCGTTCACGATCGCCTGCGTCTGCTCCGCCTGGACTTCGCCGGCCCGGACCAGATCGCGCACGATCGCCTCCGCGCGTTGCTGCGTCATCTGCGAGAACTGGATGCCCGCATCGAGGTAACGCTTGAGGAGCTGATTCTGCGCCATCACGCGAGCCTAGCGGTCGCTCCGTTGCTGCTTGCAAAAGTTCGCAGTCCCTCGCCGGGGCGGCCTCCGTAGCCTTCCACCGTGCTGCCGTTGCGCGACAAGAACCCCACGACGCGCGCGCCGGTCGTCACCGTGTTGCTGATGGTCGCCAACGTCGCCGTCTTCCTGTTCGTGCAGCACGCGGGCACGCTCACGACGACGGAGGACGCACGCTTCGAGTACGAGCACGCCGCCATTCCGTGCGAGGTGGTCCACGATCGACCGCTGACCATCCAGGAGATCAACTTCGGCACGTGCAGCGACACGCCCCGCGGCACGACGTTCGCGACGGGCAAGAACGTCTACCTCTCCGTGCTCGTGTCGATGTTCCTGCACGGCGGCTGGTTGCACATCGGCGGCAACATGCTGTTCCTGTGGATCTTCGGCAACAACGTCGAGGACAAGCTCGGACCGATCGCGTACCTCGTGCTCTACCTCGTCGCCGGTGCGGTCGCGATGGGCGCGCAGATCGCGGCTGACCCGTCGAGCACGATCCCCGTGATCGGTGCGTCCGGTGCGATCGCAGGTGTGATGGGCGCGTACCTCGTGTGGTTCCCGAGAGCGCGCGTCCTCACGCTGCTCATCGTGTTCTTCATCATCCCCGTCGAGTTGCCCGCGTTCGTGCTGCTGCTCGGTTGGCTCGTCCTGCAGTTCTTCACCGGCCCGAACTCCGACGTCGCGTGGGTCGCGCACGTGGGCGGCTTCGCGTTCGGCGCGCTCGTCGCGCTCGCGGTGCGCAACACCGCGTGGTGGCGGCGGCGCACGCGGCCGCCGCTGCGCTACACCTTCTGAGCGACGAGGGTCCGCAGGTCGTCGGCGACGACGTCGGGTGCCGGGTCGGCGGTGGCGACACCCGCCGCGCTGGTGACGCCGGTGAGGACGAGCGCGAACTCGTAGCCGAGCGCGCGCGCCAGCCGCCCGTCCGTGTCCGGACGGTCACCCACCACGGTGCCGCTCGCGCCGAGGCGGGCGCGCAACAGGGCCACCATCGCCGCGTACGGCTTGCCTGCGACGACGGCCGTGACACCGGCCGCGCGCGCGATGCCGGCGAGGATCGACCCCGCGCCGGGGATCGGACCCGCCGGCGTCGGATACGTCGCGTCGTCGTTCGTCGCGATCAGACGGGCACCAGCGCGCACCGCGGTCGACGCGCGTCGCATCCGCTCGTAGTCGAAGTCGCGATGGAACCCGACCATCACCACGTCGACGTCGTCGACATCGTCACGGTCGTTCGCCACCGTCACGACACCGCGCGCCGCCAGCGCTTCGACGAGACCAGGGCCGCCGGCCACGAGCACGCGCGTGCCCGGTTCGACGAGGGTCGCCGCTGCCTGGGCCGACGACACGACCGCACCCGCCGCCTCGATCCCCATCCCCGCCAGCTTCGCCTCGACATCGCCGAGCGGCAGGTACGAGTTGTTGGTCACGAACACGACGGTGTCGCCGCGCTGGTGCAGCCGCGCCACCGCCTCCGCGGCGCCGGGGACGGGCTGGTCGGCGAGCCACACCACGCCGTCGAGGTCGAGCACCCAGTTCAAGGGCGTGAGCCTGTCATGCCAAGATCGGCGCCGTGCCCCGCTTCTCCCCCGTGCGCGGGATCCGCTACGCGGCGGACGACCTCGCGCTCGTCACCGCCCCGCCCTACGACGTCATCGACGACCAGGAGCGAGCGGCGCTCGTGGCCCGCCACCCGCACAACGTCGTGCGCATCGACCTCCCCGTGGGAGGCGCCGACCCGTACACCGACGCCGCGGCCACGTTGCGCACGTGGCGTGACGGCGGCGTGCTCGCCACCGACGACACGTCGCTGTACCTCTACCGCATGACCGCGCTCGGGCACTCGACCCTCGGCGTGATCGGTGCGCTGGGGCTCGAGCCGCCGGGCACCGGCGACGTCCTCCCCCACGAGCACACGACGCCCAAGGCCAAGAGCGACCGCCTCGATCTCCTCCGCGCCACGACCACGAACCTCTCCCCGGTGTGGGGGCTGTCGCTGGCGACAGGCCTGTCGAAGCTGCTCGACGTCGAGCGCGCGCAAGAGCTCGGACGATGGGAGGACGACGACGGTGTCCTGCACGAGCTCTGGCGCGTCGCCGATGCCGCCACCGTCGCCTCGGTCGTCGACACCGTGGCATCCGCGCCGGTCGTGATCGCCGACGGTCATCACCGCTACGAGACGTGTCTCGCGTTCGGTGACGAGCGCCCCGACCTGCCCGGCGCGGGAGCGACGTTGTGCTACGTGGTCGAGCTCGTCGAGGACCAGCTCACCGTGCACCCGATCCACCGGTTGATCGACGGCGTTCGCATCGACGACCTGCTCGGCGCGCTGGCCACCGAGTTCGACGTCGGCGCGCCCGATCCGACCGAGGGTCTCGCCGTCGTCACCACCGACGGCACGCGATCGCTGCGACGCCGGTTCGACGACGACGCCATCGATTCCGTCGTGCTCGATCGCGCGCTGGCGACCCTCGAAGGCCACACGGTCGCGTACCAGCACGGTGTCGAGCACGTGGAAGCAGCGGTGCGACGCGGCGACGCCGTGGCCGGCGTGCTCTTGCGCCCCCCGACCGTGGCGCAGATCGCGGCGACCGCGCACGCCCGCGCCAAGATGCCGCCGAAGTCGACGTTCTTCTGGCCGAAGCCACGGACCGGAACGGTGCTCCGGTCGTTGGAGGACCCCGCCTAGATCGCCCAGGTGGCGCCGGAACGGAGCAGGGCGGCGAGATCGCCCGGCCCCCGTTGCTCGACCGCTGCGGCGAGTTGCTGCGACGTCGCCTCCGAGTACTCCGGGCGGGTCACGGCGCGGAACACGCCGATCGGCGTCGGCTCGAACGGCCCGCGCGCCAGCCGCGACAACATGAACGCGAGGTCCGGGCTCTCACGGGTCTCGTCGTGCACGAGCACCGCGTCCTCGCCGACCTCGGCGACCGTCGCCAGCCGCGGGTTGCCCTGCGTGTCGACGGTGACGCACTTCTCGCCGTCCGCACCGAACCGGATGGGCTGGCCGTGCTCCAACGGGATCAGCATGTCGGCGCGGTGTTCCTTGCTCGTGATCTCCTCGAACGCGCCGTCGTTGAAGACGTTGCAGTTCTGGTAGATCTCGACGAAGGCGGCGCCCTTGTGGTCATGGGCGCGCCGGAACGTCTCGATCATGTGGTTGCGATCCATGTCGTGCGTGCGCGCCACGAACGACGCCTCCGCGCCGAGCGCGACCGACAACGGGTTGAACGGATGGTCGAGCGATCCGAACGGCGTCGACTTCGTGACCTTGCCGACCTCCGACGTCGGCGAGTACTGCCCCTTCGTCAGACCGTAGATCTGGTTGTTGAACAACAGGATGTTGATGTTGACGTTGCGGCGCAGCGCGTGGATCAGGTGGTTGCCGCCGATCGACAGCGCGTCGCCGTCACCGCACACGACCCACACGTCGAGATCCGGGCGCGCCATCGCCAGCCCGGTCGCGATGGCCGGCGCACGACCGTGGATGCCGTGCATGCCGTACGTGTTCATGTAGTACGGGAAGCGAGCGGCGCAGCCGATGCCCGACACGAACACGGTGTCCTCGCGCCGCACGCCGAGCTCGGGCATGAGCAACTGCATCGCGGCGAGGATCGAGTAGTCGCCGCAACCGGGGCACCACCGCACCTCCTGGTCGCTCATCCAGTCCTTGCGGCTGGTGGTGGGGACCTCTGCCGTGCTCACTGCTGCACTCCCAACTCGTCGAGGATCGCCTTCTCCAACTCGCCGGCCGTGAACGGCACGCCCTGCACCTTGCTCACGCACTTCGCGTCGACGAGGAACTCGGCGCGCAGCAGGCGGGACAGCTGGCCGAGGTTCATCTCGGGCACGAGCACGTGCGGGTAGCGGCGCACGAGCTCGCCGAGGTTCTTCGGGAACGGGTTGAGATGGCGCAGGTGCACGTGCGCGATGCGATGCCCGCGCGCTCGCACGCGGTTCATGCCACCGTCGATGGCGCCCCACGTCGAACCCCAACCGACGAGCAACAGCTCCGCGTCCTCGTCACCTTCGACCTCGGCGTCGGGGATGTCGTTGGCGATGCCGGCCACCTTGGCGGCGCGCAGGTGGACCATGCGCTCGTGGTTGGCCGGGTCGTAGCTGATGTTGCCGGTGACGTCTTCCTTCTCGATGCCGCCGATGCGGTGCGTGAGCCCCGGCGTGCCGGGCACGGCCCACGGGCGGGCGAGCGTCACGGCATCGCGCTCGTAGGGCCGGAACACGGCGTTGCCGTTGTCGTCCACGCCGTTGGGCTCGGTGGCGAACGCCACCTCGAGCGACGGCAGGGCGGCGACGTCGGGCAGGCGCCACGGCTCGGCGCCGTTGGCGAGGTACCCGTCGGACAGGAGGATCACCGGCGTGCGGTACTTCAGCGCGATGCGCGTGGCCTCGATGGCGGCGAAGAAGCAGTCGGACGGGCTCTTGGCAGCGACGATCGGCATCGGCGACTCGCCGTGGCGGCCGTACATGGCCATGAGGAGATCCGCCGCCTCCGTCTTCGTCGGGAGCCCGGTGGAGGGCCCACCGCGCTGGATGTCGATGATCACCAGGGGCAGCTCGAGGCTGATGGCGAGACCCATCGTCTCCGACTTCAGCGCCATGCCGGGGCCGCTCGTGGTCGTGTAGCCGATGTGCCCGCCGAAGGCGGCGCCCACCGCCGAGCCGATGCCGGCGATCTCGTCCTCCGCCTGGAGCGTGCGGATGCCGAAGTTCTTGTGCTTCGACAGCTCGTGGAGGATGTCCGACGCCGGCGTGATCGGGTAACTGCCGAGGAACACGGGAAGCTTCGCCAGTTGCCCCGCGGCCACGATGCCCCACGCCAGCGCGGTGTTGCCGGTGACGTTCGTGTACGTGCCGGGCTCGAGGTGCGCGGGCTTCACGTTGTACGGGTGGTCGAACAGCTCCGCGGTCTCGCCGAACGAGTGGCCCGCCTTGAACGCGGCCATGTTGGCGTCGGCGACCTGCGGCGTCTTCGCGAACCGCTCGGTGATCCACTGCAACGTCGGCTCGACCGGTCGCGTGTACATCCACGACACGAGCCCGAGCGCGAAGAAGTTCTTCGAACGGTCGGCGTCGCGCGGCTTCACGCCGAGCGGGGTGACCGCGTCCTTCGTCATCGACGTCATCGGGATCTTGTAGACGGTGTAGCCCTTGAGGCTTCCGTCCTCGAGCGGGTTCGACTCGTACCCCGCCTTCGTCAGGTTGCGATCGTCGAACGTGTCGATGTTGACGATGATCGTGCCGCCGCTCTCGAGGCGGTGCAGCTCGCTGCGCAGCGCCGCAGGGTTCATGGCGACGAGCACGTTGGGCGCGTCGCCCGGCGTGGTGATCTCGTGATCCGAGATGTGGATCTGGAACGCGGAGACCCCGGCCAGCGTGCCTGCTGGTGCGCGGATCTCCGCCGGGAATTCGGGCAGCGTGGCGAGGTCGTTCCCGAACAACGCGCTCACCGACGTGAAGCGGTCACCGGTGAGTTGCATGCCGTCGCCCGAGTCGCCCGCGAACCGGATGATCACGCGGTCGAGGTCGACGACCCCCCGCGTGCGCTCGGCTGTATCGGACACCGTTGTCCCCCTTGCGCGACTTCCTTGTCGCCTGTTCGCAACCTTACCGCCGGCGGTTCGTCATTCGAGAACCCCTCGGCTCGGCATTCCCTTTCGGGCGATTCCGCGCGACGATGGCCGTTGACAGACCGGTCACAACGAACCAGTCCTCTTCTCCGAGGTGTCACACCATGACCGATTCGTCCGACACCCCGTCGGCGCTGACGGCGTCACACCTGGTGACCGACCACGACGTGGCCGCTCGCGTCGCCCGGGGGCACAACCTCCTGCGTCGCCCGGTGCACGACCGCTCCGGCGTCGCCCGCCTCGTCGTCGACGTCACCGAGTGGACCGTGCACAACCGCGAGCTGCTCACGAAGCGCTTCACCGACCACGCCGTGGCCGACGCGTACGCGCGGGCAACGGATCCGTTCGTCGTACCGAACGAAGGCACCGGTGTGGAGCAGCAGGTCTCGCTGCTGCACCGGCAGCTTCGTCACCACATCGACTGGCTCGAACGGCTGCGGCGCACGATCCCCTCGCGCCAGCAACCGGCGAGCGGCCACGACGAGCCGCGACTGTCGCGCCACGCGCGCTCGCGTCGCGTGCCCGCGGTGGTGGCCACGTCGGCGTCACCGGTGGCGGCCATGGTGATGGGCGCCGTGGCACGCGCCACCGGCGTGCTGCCCGTGGTCGTCGAGGGCGCGGCCGGCGAGCGCCATGCGGTGCTGCGCGCCGCCGAGCGGGCGTTGCCGGGCGACGGCGTCGCCGTGGTCGTCATCGAGCCGAGCGAGATCGACCCTGCCCACCCGAGCCCCGCGTCGTTGATCGCGCTCGGGTACACCGCCGGCGCGCTCGGCGCCGACGACGTGATCGCCGTGTGCGCGCCGGGCCTCGTGCACGACGCCGCGCTCGACGACTTCGCCAACGTGCAGATGGATCACGGCGACGCGTGGCGCCATCAGCTCGGTCGTCTGCTGTCGCAGTCGGGCTACGAGGCGGCACCCGTGGTGTCGGCGCGCCGGGAGTGAGCGCTACGCGACGGTGATGCTCTTGTCGAGGTACACGTCCTGGATGGCGTGCAGGAGCTCGACGCCTTCGGACATCGGACGCTGGAACGCCTTGCGGCCCGAGATCAGCCCCGTGCCACCGGCGCGCTTGTTGATGACCGCGGTGGTGACGGCCTCGACGAGGTCGGTGGCGCCCTTCGACTCGCCCCCGCTGTTGATGAGCCCGGCGCGGCCCATGTAGCAGTTGGCCACCTGCCACCTCGTGAGGTCGATCGGGTGGTCGGTGGTGAGCTCCTCGTACACGAGCTTGTTCGTCTTGCCGTAGCCCTTGAACGCGTTGAAGCCACCGTTGTTGGCGGGCAGCTTCTGCTTGATGATGTCGGCCTCGATCGTCACGCCGAGGTGGTTGGCCTGGCCGGTGAGGTCGGCGGCGAGGTGGTAGTCGATGTCGCCCTGCTTGAACTCGGGGTTGCGCAGGTAGCACCACAGCACGGTGAACATGCCGAGGTCGTGGGCATGCGAGAAGGCCTCGCTGACCTCCTGCAACTGGCGCGTCGACTCCTCGGAGCCGAAGTAGATCGTGGCGCCCACCCCCGCGGCGCCCAGGTCGTACGCCTGCGCCACGTTCCCGAACATGATCTGGTCGAACTTGTTCGGCAGCGTGAGCAGCTCGTTGTGGTTGAGCTTCACGATGAACGGGATGCGGTGCGCGTACCGGCGCGAGGCGGCACCGAGCACGCCGAAGGTGGACGCGACGGCGTTGCACCCGCCCTCGATGGCGAGCTCGACGATGTTCAGCGGATCGAAGTACTTCGGGTTCGGTGCGAACGACGCCGCGGCGGAGTGCTCGATGCCCTGGTCGACGGGGAGGATCGACACGTAGCCCGTGCCGCCGAGCCGGCCGTGGTCGAAGAGGTGCTGGAGGTTGCGCAGCACCTGCGGCGAGCGGTCGGTCTGCGCCACCACGCGTTCGATGAAGTCGGGGCCCGGAAGGTGCAGCTCCTCCTTGGGGATCCCCTTCGATTCGTGGGTGAGCAGATCCTCGGCGGCGTCGCCCAGCAGGCTGCGGATGTCCATCCCGTCAGCCTAATGGGCGTGCTTCACCCCCCTTCCAGCTCGACGAGGGCCGATTCGAGCGCCCTCGTGACCTGCGCGCGGCGCCGCGTCGGGAGCACGGTGCGCGCCACCACCTCCGTGCGGCTCTCGGTGCGACCGTTGCTGCGGAAGAACCGCCGTCGCACCTCGCCCACGACGGTGACCTCGTCGCCGGCGTCGAACTTCCAGGCCGACGGCGGCGGGTCGAACCACACGACGGGCGCGGTGACGGCGGCTGCCTCCTCGGCGCGGGTGGTGACCTCGTAGGTGGCCAGCTCGCCCTGCTGGAGCGACCGGGACTCCGGCGCGCGTGACAGCGTTCCCTGCAACACGACGATGTTCACTGCTCGACTCCTGTGGTCGATGCGGGTGTGCGGGGGAAGTGACGACAGCGTACGCAGGGGGTGTGACAGCGAGCGGCCGAGGCCGCGCCCGCGTCAACCGAGGGCGCGGCGGCGGTGCTCGACGTCGGCGAAGTCGGGGTCGGCCTCGGCCACGCGGGTGAACAGCTGGCGGGCGCGGGGGATGTCGCCCGCCCGCTCGACGAGGTCGGCGAGGACGTAGAGCAGCCGCAGCTGGTGCGGCTTCAGCCGCTTCGACGGCTTCAGCCCCGCCTCGAGCAACGTGATGGCCGGCACGAGCGCATCCCGGTCGGCGAGAGCGCCGGCAGCGACGATGCGGCCTTCGGCGACGAGCTCGGCGCTCGGCGACGCCGCCCGCAGCTCGCTCCACAGCTCGTCGACCTCGTCGTAGCGGCGAAGGGCGCGGTAGCAGTCCGCCAGGACGGGATGCTGCTCGGTCGACCCGGTGAGCGTCCGGAACGCCTCGAGCTCCTTGATGGCGGCCTTCCACTGCCCGAGGCGGTACAGCGTGAGCCCGTACAACTCGCGCACCGGCGCCGACCCGGGGGCGCGCTCGGCCAAGGGCTTCAGCAGGGAGCGGGCCTCCGGGAAGCGTTCCCGCTCGAACGCCCGGGACGCGGACCGCAGCCGCTCGCCGAGCCGGGGGACGTGCGACGCGCCGGCGAGGCCGGCCGCTTCCTCGACGGACGGCGGCACCGCCGCCGGCTCGCGACGTCGCCCTCGCGCCACCGCACCGCGGGCCGTGTCACGCACGTCGTCCACGCGTTCCCATCGTTCGGGCTCGTGGCGGGGCCGGTCCTCGAGGCCTGCAGCCTCGCGGAAGGCTGCGGCGGCGCCAGAGGGACGATCGTCACGCAGCCGGCCGGCGCCGCGGCGGGCGAGGCTGCCCCACTGCTTCGGCCCTTCGCCCTCGTCGCGCCGGGCCCGCTCGTCGCGATCGCGCCGTCGCGGCGCGCTGCTGCGCGCACCGCCACGGGCGGGCGCGCCCTTCCGGGGGGCGGCCTTGCGCCCGCCGGTGGCGTCCCGGCCACCCGTCGCCTTCCGGCCGCCGGTGGCGCTCCGCCCGCCGGTCGCCTTGCGCGGCGCCGCCTTCCTCGGGTCGGCGGCCCGCTTCGGCGGACGCGCCTTCTTGCCTGCGCCCTTCGCAGGACGGGGCGCGGCGCCGCGGCGCGCGCGAGGCTCTCGGGGCGCCGGCACGGGCGGCAGCGTACCCGCCGCCCGGACGCGAAAGAGCCCCTCCGGAGAGGGGCTCTTTCATCGGAGAAACCGGCGGCGTCCTACTCTCCCAGGGGATCTCTCCCCAAGTACCATCGGCGCTGGTGGGCTTAACTTCCGTGTTCGGAATGGGAACGGGTGTGACCCCACCGCTATGGCCACCGAGACTTGTCGTTCGGGCGCGACACCGGCCGAATGCCGGCGGCGCCTGAGAACTCCATAGCGAGCACGAACGTCGTTGTCGATCCAAGCCCTCGGCCGATTAGTACCGGTCGGCTGAACACGTTGCCGTGCGTACACCTCCGGCCTATCAACGTGGTCGTCTACCACGGGCCTTACCTGGTTGACCCAGTGGGAAACCTCATCTTGGAACGAGCTTCGCACTTAGATGCTTTCAGCGCTTATCCCTTCCGCAGGTCGCTAACCAGCCGTGCCCTTGGCAGGACAACTGGCACACGAGAGCTGCGTCCGTCCCGGTCCTCTCGTACTAGGG
>Ga0070741_10003856_pt1 | contig 36071 bp, 40 predicted proteins | sample Coa_R1_4_FD_66440 | JGI IMG/M metagenome (GOLD analysis project Ga0070741, IMG submission 66440) | Surface soil microbial communities from Centralia Pennsylvania, which are recovering from an underground coalmine fire - Coalmine... | ecosystem: Environmental > Terrestrial > Soil > Unclassified ... | reverse complement strand
TTATTATGCAAGCGCAACTTTGAATGGTTTAGGCCCGACTGCGCCAATTGATAATATTGATTCACGTCCCGATGATACTGCCAATTTATGCGGCGCGCAAGTATGCAGTCATGTAAGAATTGCTATAATTAATCCAACGTTTACGGCCGCCGCGTACGACGATTCCTTTTACAATTTCTTTAGAAAATACAAGGATGTGGCAGGCGGAAATATCGTGAAGGATGACTCGAACTTATTGTCAAATAACGTTCCTTCCAAAAGCAAACAAGAATCTGCAGTTGAATTTCTAGCCAGACATTTGACAAATTTAGAAAGTGGGTATAATGTTACCATTCTTAGTGATGCCGATATTCATGATGGCTTGATATTTTCCTCTTTGAACGGGCACACGACAAATGTTAATGCCTATGATACCTTGGTTCTCTTTCACAGCGAGTATGTAACGCAGGAAGAATACCAAAATATCAAAACCTTTGTCGCCAATGGCGGAACCTTGTTTGTCATGGATGGAAACGTACTCTACGCCGAAGTAAAATATGATAAGAGCGCAGGAACAGTTGCCTTGGTTAAGGGCCATGGGTGGGCGTTTGATGGCAGGTCGGCTCAACGGAGTATAGGCGAAAGGTGGGCAAACGAGACAACTGAATGGATGGGCAGTAACTACCTTTGTTTTTCCTGCAAAATTGCATTTGGCAATAACCCATTTCAATATAATCACCACGAAGAGCAATACATTACGAACCCTAACGTGACTATCATAAAGGACTATGATGCTACGGTTATAGACTACAAATCGATAAGTAACCCCAAGATCGCAACATACGAGCTGAATTATGCAAAAGGCAGGGTCGTTGTAATGGGCTTGTACTCCTCAGACATCATAAAAGATACAGAGTTTATCGCGTTTGTCGACAAGTTGCTGTCTGAAAAAGTTTAAAGCTCCAAGTATCTAGAAATAGACATCTACGCTAGTACAGCTAGGAACGCCTAGCAGCCTGGTTGGCCTTGCTAGCGTGCTCTGCTGCTTTTGTGGACTCCTTTGTCGCCTTTTTCTCAGCTTTCTCAGCCTTTTTTGCTGCGCTCCATGCTTTCTCAGATTCTTTTTTTGCGTGCCCGGCAGCCTTCTTTAGCCGCTTTGCTTCTTCGTTCGTTTCTTTTGCGGCTTTCTCCAGCCGTTCTGCCTTTTCCTCTGCTCTTTTTGCAGCAAATACAGCAATCTCTGCCTCTGAACGTGCAATATCCAGAGGATTGGTTAGCTCTTCAGCCGGCGCCTCCATGTAAGAAATTTGTGAGTTAACATAGTTTGAAATTGTGTCAAGAGAAATTCTTAGATCTGAAACGTACCCTCTTGCCTCAACCAGCTTGTCCTGCTTCAAGGCGTTCAAGAGACCTTCAGAATATATCTTAAAGTCGTCTGTCAGGAGCTCTTTGCTTTCGAGACTCATATACATTAAATCGGCCAACTATCTATAAATGACAGCTGGCTACTTGTTACAGACAAATCTCTTGCAGAATACGTCATTTTATTCTCCGATGAATCCTTCCTTGTATTGGCAGCTAAAGTGTCGTAATCCTGCGAATTGTATGGGAGGAAAGTCGAGCTCAATAAGTTTGAATATTTTTGAACGCCATTGGCAGAATTGATCATTTCTTATGATGAATTCTTACATACCTTGAATTAGTCTCTTTTAAATATAGGATAATTCTGACTGGAACAATGGTAAGTCATTTAGTAGTATTGCTCGGAGCAGCTGTCGCGGCAGGTCTGCTCTTTGCAATGATCGGAGCTTTTTCAGTTCCTAGCGCCGCGCAACCTGCTGAGAACAATTCCGGAGGACAAGGACAAGGAAATCAGGGACAAGGAATGACAATGATGAACAATAGCAGCGACGATCAAAGCCCCAGCTATCTCTATAAACTTGCTAACAAATATCATGACTACAAAGATGGAGTATTCACAGTAAGAGCTGGTGGCGGCGCAGCAGTGGCTCCAATGACGTGGTTCTTCCCAAGACATGCAGAAATCAAAGTCGGCGAGACAGTGAAGTGGATCAATCCGACGGCGGTAGGCGAGCCCCACACAATCACGTTTATCATGGACAACAACACTGCAACAGATTTTGCGGCACCATTTGTCATGTCTGGCAGTGCAAACCTAACGTCTGCAGTACCGAATGCTAACGCAGAAGCCGTAGTGATGCCCGGTCCAAATGGAAGCAGCATTGTTGTTGCTGCAAACATCAGATCGATAAATCCTACCATAATCGACGCTAATGGAAAGGTCACCTATCTTCCACCTAACGGAAACTACACCATGGATGGAACAGAGAAATACGTGAACTCTGGTTGGATGTGGCCTGCAGGACAATCACCGCCAGGATTTCCGCCGATAAATTCGTTCAGCGTGAAATTCACCAAGGAAGGCACATACAACTACATGTGTGAGGTCCATCCGTGGATGGCAGGACAAGTGGTTGTAAAGTAAGATCGGTTACTTTTCCCTTTTTTCTTTTTTTGAACATCACTTATTCCAGATGTTTCTGGGTTTTGTCCGGAGCTTTATGTGACAGCACGGGCAGTATACGCCATTCCATTTGACAAACAATTCACACTGGGGGCAGTGTTTGTAGCCTTCTTGGTAGTAACTACCCCGCTGCCCTTTCTTGGCCTTGAATTTGCTGCAAATACCCCTACATGCGAACATGGTTTAGTGCCTGTTACCTCCTAAGGTTAATGGCGTGTGATTTGCGGCGTCAACAACTATTGTGTTCAGTCCCCACGCATACCAGAAGCAGAGTGTGTTAAATTAGTGAGTTAACTATGTTCCGCCTGCTGATCCGGCTAGGCTAACACCTGCTTTTGAAATATCTACTCTCTATTTTGCCCGTACAAAAAGAAGTATACTGTGACTAGAGGTTCTGGAAAACCTTCGCGATGACCGTCTGGCAATCCTAGATGGGATCAATTGAAATGAAGGTAACAGTCCTTCTTGTTCGAAAGTGAGACAGTCATTAGCTTGACCTTGCCACGAGCATTTCGGCATTGCCCAAAACTTTTGCTTGTACCATAATGCAGCAGGATTCAGATATGCCCTACCAACAGTTTTCGGATCTAACAGATTATTTCAGGCTATGGTAAATAGCATGCTCGAGATGAGGATAAATGCAATCTGTTCTAACATAGAGTAAATTTATCTAGCTAAAGGCACACTACAATAGGAAAGTAAGAAGAGACAAACACGCGTATTAATTCAGTTATCATAATGCGTTTGGGGTTGTCTAATCAGTGACCGCAATAAACGTCAAAAATGAGGAGTTTCATTGTTTCATCTGCAAAATGAGGTTTGACGACTTTGACGAGGTCCAGAAGCACTACAAGAGGGATCATATCAACAAAGGCAAATAAGAGAACCTCAACTAGGTTAATCCAGACTTTAATATCGAGTTCTCACTTAACTTTCCACAGCTAAATCCGCTGTCTGACAAACAGGTCTACCCGCTTAACCTGTTCGTATGTCTCTGGTCTCGTCGCTTCTTCATGCAGGCGGGTAGGCCCATATTATTTAAATTAGATCTGTATTGAAGATGCGTCATACCAGATGAATAGAAAATTGCCAAATGCAATATGCGTGTAATCTTAAAGCATATAATGCCTGGTTGTACATTATAAAGCGTAGAAAAAATTGCAAGAAGAGAATAACGTCAATCGCGCCGACATTTCTCTGCTCGATCACTTTGAACGAGAGATATGGAGCAAGGTTCCTCATTTAGAAAAGTCTGGCAAAGTTATCAATGCAACGCCACTGATTGACATTACTGAAGATCTTAAACAATGTGCAAGAAGTGAATACGGCCTGAACCTTGCCGAGAAAAACCTGAAAGTTTTCGGCAAGTTCGATTCAAAGTTGCCTACGGGATCGATCAAACTAAGGCCGGCGGTGCACATAGCGCACGATGCCATAGCGACTGGCAAGCTCCGGCATGGGAAGACGGTTTTCGAGGCAACCTCAGGCAACTTTGGGATCGCTCTTGGCCAGATCTCCAGGCTGGGCCTGGACATCGTTGCCCTTGTGTCAAGAAAGCTTCAGGAAGGAGTATTTGAAGAGCTGGGGAATGAAAGAACCCGAATCATCCACCTTGACATGGATATCTGCCCCGCGCCGGGTATGAAGGGGAACGCAAACCTCCTGGCCGCAAAGGCAACCGCTGCAAACATTCGCTCGCAGTTAGCTGACCTAGGATTCGACCCTGTTGTTTTTGACAAATCAATTTCTGAAGTACTGGCATTACTGGAAAATCAGGACGTGATAAGCTTGGCAAAGCTCCTCGCAAAGATCTATGGCTCTTTCTGTCCAGAACAGTACGACAACGACTTGAATATTGACGTGCACAGGACCGTCACTGGCGCCGAGATCGATCAGCAGTTACACGAGCAGGGCCATTCACTGGCTGATTTCAAAATTGTTTGCACTTTTGGTACAGGCGGCACCTCGGGCGGCCTGAGCAGATACTTGATGGAAAAGTATGGCAAAAAATCTCTGCATGTGGTTTTCCCGCTCAGCGATCAAGATGTCGCAGGAATAAGGACGAAAGGCAAAGCGTCTGGATTAAAGTTCTACGAGCCTGAGCGGTATGGCGGACAGCATGAAGTGGATTTTGAGCAGGCAAAGCGTCTGCTCAAGTTTTTCGTAAACAAAGGGTACGACATGGGCGAGAGCAGCGCCCTTGCCCTTTATGCGGCGATGCAGATGGCGAACTTTGGTGAAGAAGGTAAGTTTGTCGTAATTGTTGCAGATGGTATCCAAAAGTACAGGAAAAAACTTGCTGCTATGGAAAAGAAGCAACCGCGGCTTAAAGTTGACTTACAAGAAGCTGTCACTGATATCGGAAAATATGACAAAATTGTCTGGATCCATACGATGTACACCCCTAAAAAGGAAGGAATAGAGCTGATTGCAAAATCATTAGGCGTTGATGAAAGCAAGATCTCTGTGCCGACTGCTGGCGACGTGGAGCGGCTTTTAATGACGCAACAGATCCCCAAGAAGATGGACGAAGCACTGGGCGGATCCAATAGCAAGACGCTTCTCGTTTGCATGGCAGGAAACACTTCGCTCATGGTCGCCAAATTACTGGCGGAAAAAGGGATGGTAGCTGAAAGCCTGAACGGCGGAATATCAACGCTTGCTCAGGACAAGGCTAAGCCGATTTCTCAATTGGTGAAAATGGCAACAGAATAGCTTTCGCGGCCATTACCTTTCTGGGAAGTTTACTTGCGCAATTGGATAGCAAGGGCCTAATTGTTTCATGATTTTGGCGCCTTGTATACTTCCATCGGCCGGTCAATTATCACATATCCATGCGATTCAATAATTCTTTTCAGCTGACTTTCTAAGGGTATCCTTTCTGTATCATAAGCACATAAAACTGAGATTTTGTCTTGAACCCGTCTGCCTATCTTTTTTTCTGCATCCAGAAATTCATTATCAAAGCCGTTTCTCAGAAACCACGACGCATCTTCTCCAGCTACTCTTGTCTCTCTGCCTGATAGGTTTGATTTGTGAATCTCGCTTATCCATTCAAACATTCCACTCATTGCCTTGGATTTTTCGACAATTAGAAACTCGTCATAGGTAATGCTCTTCACTTTCTGATATTTTCTTGCACTATTGCTGGAAAGAGAGATGATTGCTCTAAGTGTATAGGGCGAAGCTGAAGGGTCGAAAAACTGAGACAATATGTTATTTTTCTCGGTTTTTCCGCTGTAGAGAAATGCAATGTGCTCGTGGCCTATCAGACCATTACGAACAAATTGTGCAACCTCAGACTGCCCTATTTCACTGATTATTTCTTTCAACGAAAGTTTAGAGGTCCTTTTTCAGATCCTTTACGGCGTCGTCAACCTTTACCTTCGCCTTGTTTAGAGTCTCGGAACTTGGCTTTCCTTCCGCGTGGTCCTTGGCTGTTTGGGCTTTTGCTTCCAGGCTTTGCCCTGCATTTTTAATGTCTTTTTGTATGTCTGTCATTGTATTCTATACGCAGGCATAGGTTAAGACCGAATACAAAGATAATACCCGATGCTGCCTATACTTCATCTTATGGAGAGTCTCTTGTGAACCACGATATACAACGGTAGTATGAGAGACCTATAAGCACAGTTGGGCGTATTATCAGTATGTCAGCGGAAAATAAAATAGTGAAAATAACAAAGGATGACTCTACCCAAGCGACATACAAACAAACCGCTGTAGTGGTAACCGAGCAAGGTTCTACTCAGACTATCATGGAAAATGAAGGATTGAAGACCAAGGCAGTGCGTGTAGGAGACGCGGTGACCGACCTTACCGTTTCTGCGGTAGATAGGGCAATAAATGCAGTTAAATCAAAGGCAAAGGAATTTTACCATTCGGGAGTTTTCGAGCCGGGCTATGCGGCAGAAAGAAAAGATTCTGCCGATATTGCTCGTCTCGGTCCATTGGTCACACGTCTTGCGACCGAGTTCGAAAACATGGAAACTATTGTATCTGAACAATCCTATCCAGAACAGGTCCAATTACTTACTGGATACAAGAAGCTGCTAGTAGAGCAAATCAACGTAATTGATACAAGAGCTCATTTTGTAAAAAGGCTGAGTTAAGTAATTTTTCATTTTTTTCGTTATTATAGCACATTCTGATTTATGGCGAGTTACAAAAGATACGGATTATCCGTTTCCTTGGGAGTCTTGACCATCCTTTGTAGATTCGACTTCCCATTCTTGCAACTCTTTATCCAGTTTGGCGTTTGCCTTTGTTACCGGCTTCTGAGTTGCTCTTTCTTGTTCTCTATCTTCCGCGGGAGTCGCTGTCATCATAACCCACGATCCAGATCGTCTTTTAGACCTGATTTGATGTGGGCCTCTCGATTGTGGTTTTGAGCTTCTGTCGGCGAGCTAAAGAGTTCACCGCATATGTCGCAGCTGAATGCTGGTTCTACCTCAATAGAATCTAACATGCAGTACTATATTCACCATAGGATATACACGCTTCTTTCAGAGTGACAGCTACATTATACCAAGCTCTTTAGCTTGCGGCATAAACCGCGTTGAAAGGCGGATATGAAGTGGTCTTTTGGCCCATCGCAATTATATTATTGATTTTTTTAGTACCCTTCAGTGGTCATTTCAGAACCATATACTTGTGCAAGGAGTCTATCTCTTTGATAGATAGAAAAAGGGAAAAGTCTCTACCTATTTTGGGATTTCTGGAATCAATGGGCTCACTAAACTGTCTACCTGACTGTAGATGCTTACGAATTTCAAGCCTTTGGCCGTGGTTTTGAAGACACGTTCGCCCTCAATGTACTCGATCAGGTTATTTTCCTTCAATACTGAAAGATATTCTTTCAATTGAGCATACGACAGATATACTTTGTACATTATCTTTGTCTTTGTAGCGCCGCCGTTTGCAGCCTCCAACATCTGCGAAACGATGTCTGTTCTACTTCTATATTTCATATTTTCTCTAACTATTCTTTGCAATTCTATCCTATATAACATGCCTGATGGGATGTAGCAGAACAATGTGATCAAATAGTTCTCGTGACAAGTAAGGCTCGGATATCGTCATATATCCACAGCCTGTGATGGTACGCTTACTTCATCTGTTGTGCCATTGAGACTAGCATAAAATCCCTTGACCTGAAAGCCCTACTATGCCTGACAACAGTAGGGTGAGTATGGCCTGATAGCCAGGGGGGACTAAAATAGCTGCTTTTCATAGCATGTCCTGTCATAGCATACTTCCTGATTAAAGCAGTGCAATATTTCATTGTCTAAAATGTCGCCAACCTCTGCTTTTGATAAGCGCAGAATACATATTTTGTGCCCATTATGGCTTTATCGGTCTTTTTTGGTGGCCAACACCATATCATGTATCATTGCAGAGCAACCATAACATCACAAGAATTTCCTAATGGCAGAGTTTGAGATATTGAGATTGATTTGTTGATATGTTTAGTACTTACATATTTTATCCCGAACTTTATTATGCGTTCAACTATTTTTTCAAGAACACCTCCAACTGTATTTTTTGGGAAAATTATCGTTTTGCAATAAGGATATATCGCTGATGCCAGTGAAGAAACTATCTGAGCCTTATCATTTCGGGTTAAACGGCATTGACCGCATTTAGCCATCGCATTGGCACGCACGTGATCTTCCATATCAGACATGTAATTGATCAGAAAATCAAAAAGTGCCCGTAAACCCAGTGTCGCGGTTTTTATTTGCTGTTCGGACATGGAATGTTTTGATTGAAATTCCGCAATTCGATCAAGAAAATTACTTGAATAATTTTGTATGTCATCAGCAATGTCTTGAATAAAACATGTCGTTGTACATGTAACAAAATAGGGATCCTCGAATAGATTATTTTGCAATCGTTCTAATATCTTACCTTGAATGTCTTCTATTATGTCAAAATAAATTGAAAACACTGTCGGAGGAGCATCTCGAGGAAATGTTTGGGAATGTTTCAAAGATCTAGCAATAGAGAGGATTTTCCGGGTGTCTACCACCTTACATTCTATTGAACGACATTCAATTTCTTTTGCTTCGTTTGATTTATCAATCAATCTAATAATATAGCATCCAGATTTTACATAAGAATTAGATTTTGATTTTAGATCCCAAGTAAATGTAGTTGCCAGAAAGATTTTGGGTTCATCTGATCTTAACGATTTTCAGAGTATTTCATTTGAATTTCTATCCAATATCAAAATTTCATAAGAGTCAGGTTTGTTTTCTGGTTCTATGGTTATAGTCCCAGATACTGGTGTGATCGACGATGGAAAGATTAGTCCTATGTTATTATTGATCTTTAGTTGGGAGTGCATATTTTGTTTTTGGCTCCCCAGTTGATCCTATTCCATAGCCTCTCATGCCCATAGTAAGCAATAGTAGCTAAAATCGCATAGATAACAGTGATGAAGGCCGTTTGGTTGGTGTTCCTTGTAAATATCCACGAAAGCATTCCCAGAATTATGGTGACAAAGATTCGGTAGGATATGGCTCTGATTGCAGTTCGCTTTTTGCTTTCCATGGCTATGCACTCTTGCCCTCAAATGCAGACAGAAGCATCCTTCTGACAGGGACCCAGATTTTCTTTTCATCGATCTTTTCGGGGTTGGCTAATAGCTGAATAGCCAGACCATGATACATTGCAAGCAAAATTCTGATTATCCCCTCAGATTCTTCTTTATTGAATTTGATTATGCCGACAGAATTGGCAAATTCAAGCAGCCCCTTCAACCTGTCAATGGCCTCATTCAACCCATCGTTGAATACCTTCCTTATCATTGCACTCCTTCTTGCGCTGACCCACATCTCGAACAACAGTGCCGAAAAGTCAGGATTTTCCCGGACATTCTTTTTCAATACTTCGATCATTGTGTCAACTAGTTGTTCTGGAGATCTTGCGCTCTGTATCTTGCCAACAGATGAATCCCACATTGGGCCAAATCCAAATGTCAGAGCTTTTGCGGCAAGGTCTTCCTTATCTTTAAAGTAATAATGCAACAGCCCCCTGCTGATTCCTGCGGTGTCGGCGATGTCGTTTATTGTCGTATTCTCGTATCCCTTCTTTGCCAATAAAGAGAGGGCGGTTGTGAGGATCATGCTGATCTTGTCCTCTTTCTTTTCTTCACGGGTAGTGCTCATACTGCAAAAGCCTCCCGTTCATTCTTTCTACCCAACGCAGTGATGCTCAAAATATGCACATCTATACTACGGGCGACTGGTATAATAATATTTGGTTGGACGACCAACCAAAACTTAATAAAGCCATGCGTTGTAGGCATAGTATGAAATCGGTGCTCAACCCGTCGGTATACGGCCACCTCATTGACAGGTACCTGTTCAACTTTCGTGTAGATCCAGAGGTTCTGCAAAGTCATCTTCCACCTGTTGGATGGCTCAGACCACGTGTGATTAACGGCTATGGCGTGGTGTCATTCTGTCTCTTGAGGCTAGAAGGCGTAACACTGTGGCCCCTGCCATTGCAACTTGGCTTTGATACCATTTCATGTGCGTACCGGTGCGCAGTTATCGACAAATCTGGTACAAATCCAGAGCCTTCAGTGTATGTCCTTGGCAGAAACACAAACCTTCCAATAGCGGGTCGTTTTGGCTCAATACTGTTTTCAGGCGCAATGAATATGATTCGCAGCTCCATCGAAACTTTGCAGTCGCATGTAAATATCCGAGCCAGCTTTCTTGAAGGACAGGAGCTATTCTCTGCAAAGGCGCGGCTTCAGCAAGCTGACATCAAATCTAGCTCTAAACTGTTTGGATCGCTTGAAGACTTTGTCGATTTTATCAAAGGTGGGGAATCCAGTTACACTCCGTCGACACGGAAGGACAGGTATTCAAGAGTCGATCTCACGGAAGACTCTAGCTATTATGAATCTGTTGATGCGACAATAGACTATAGCTGGCTCGATAGGTTATGGCCTGAAGCTAAGCTGGTTTTTGATAGCGCCTTTCACGCACGAGGCGGGCGTTACAGGTTAAAGTATCTTGGGTCAGTACCTGCACATCAAGACATCCATCTGCTTCAAGCACCAGCGACCGGCTGCTAAGAAAAATGGTAGCAGGCAGGCTAATAGAAATACAGAGCCAAGCAAAAGATTAGACTTGAATATCTGGATGCGTCATTTTCTGCCAGCAGTTCAGACAATACTCTCCTGTAAGCTGAAAGAGCTCTGCCTCTTCTACTAGACACTTGTCACAAAATCCATCTTCAATTCCGTCTTTTACAATTTGAGTTTGATTCATAATATCAGGACTCTCCATGCAGGGGTTGGCAGCTATAAACCTTGTGTAGCGAAATCATGGGTGGCTATAGAGTTATTGTATTTTAGAAATTAACCAAAAATGTCAAACCTCCTTCAAAATAAAAGCTGTGAAAGGAAATCATGTAGAATTTTGAATGTCAGGTGACGAAAAGTTCTTCAACGGGTTATGCGTTTTGGGATAACCATACAACCGACGACAGACAGGAGCCGATTGACCGTTAGCGGGCCCTACTCACTACCTTCTAGTCAAGGCAACTTTCAGGCCCGGCTGGGATTGATCAATTACAGCAAAACAAGGACCGCATATGCAGTATTAACGAATTTTACAGCTTTTTTCTGTGATAATTGAAGCTTCAGAATCGGGAATTGAAGAGGCAAATAAACAGATACGGCCATGACAAATCAGATAGCTCTGTTTTTGACAGAGTTTTCTATTGCAAACTAGACTCGCTTTTTATGTCCTTGCCGTACTTGCTGAGTAATTTGTGAATTTTTGGATCAATGACAAACCTACAATATGGAGCATCTTGGTGCCGCTCGTAGTATTTCTTGTGGTAATCTTCGGCAACGTAAAACTTTCTAAAAGGCGTAATTTCTGTCACAACAGGATCTTTAAAGATCCTACTCTTTTCAAGCTCCATTTTTGATTTTTCCGCAGCCTCTCGTTGTTTGTCGTCATAGTAAAATATCGCCGACCTGTATTGCGTGCCTATATCGTTGCCTTGCCTATTTAGGGTAGTAGGATCGTGTGTATGCCAAAAAACATCTAGCAGCTTTTCAAATGATATGACAGATGGGTCAAACTCTATTTGAGCTGCCTCTGCGTGGCCCGTCCTTCCTGTGCATACTTCGTCATATGATGGGTTTTCCACCTTTCCTCCTGAATAGCCCGGTAAAACTGATTTGACGCCTCTTAATCTGCTAAATATTGCCTCGGAGCACCAAAAGCAACCATTGGCAAGGGTAGCAACTTCGTTCATGCATTACCACTTTTGCTTGCCGGAACAAAACGTATAGACAATGAATTGACGCATTCCCTGGTATTTTTGGCAGTCAGTTGCTCTCCAATGAATTCATGCCCCAAATGAGCGCCACATTTTGCACACTCTATTTCTGTCCTCATTCCGTCAGGATCCGGTAGACGTCTTATGGCACCTGGAAAACTGTCGTCAAATGCGGGCCATCCACAGCCGGCGTCAAATTTGCTCTTGGATGAAAATAGCGGCTGATTGCAGCGTCGGCAAACGTATGTTCCTTGTTCGTAAAAATTGTCGTATTCGCCACTGAAAGGAGGCTCCGTTCCCTTGTGCACTATGATCCTTTCTTCCTTTGGAGTCAGTTTGTTGTAACTCAATCCCATTTACTAAATGATTTCGTGTCTATATACGTATTTTACTCCCAGATGAAGGATGTTGACTTTCCGGTGAAACTATACCGGATTTACAGTACAGTCAAAGAACTGGCAACATCAAGTCAGTCTGCTGCCGTCCCACAATTTCATCTGGATCAGAGCAGGAATTTCGTGTCAAGGTGTTCGCCTTTTTCACAACGATAGATCTGAGCGTAATATTGGAAGATAATATTTTTCAAAACTATAAAATGTGTCTATATGCTTGACAAAGATGGAAAATTGATAAAGTCTGATGGATACCAGAGTTCCGCAAAAGGAGGATTACTTGAAACCTGAAAATCCTGTAATAAACCAGATTCTCGATGCTTACAAGCCCATATGGTCCATAAATCATGCCACTTCTCTATTGAGCTGGGATTTTGAAACTTACATGCCTAGGAAGGGCACTGAAGAGAGAGGCGTGGCCGATTCTCAACTTCATCTGTTGTCTAAGGAGCTTTTGCTAAACAAGGATTTCATTGAACTGGTAGAATCTGGAAAGAAACAGGAGGACCTCAATGATTTCGAAAAGGGCATCATAAGAATGCTTGACAGAGACATAACCAAGCAGACAAAGATACCAAAAGAGCTGACCGAAGCAGAGTCCCTGGCAAGAATAAAGGGCAACATGGCATGGAGGCAGGCAAGAGAAAAATCCGACTTCAAGATGTATGAACCCCATCTCAAGAATATGATAGAAATAAAGAAGCAAATTGCAGAGAAGATAGGTTATGAAAAGCATCCATACGACGCGCTTTTGGATACATTTGAAGAAGAACTTACAGTAGCTGACTTAGATAATGTATTTGGTGTTCTGACTCCGCGCATTCAAAAGATATTGAAAAAGCTAATAGATTCAGGCAGCCCGTTTTGTAAAGAAAGCGACCTTGGAAAACCAAAGTACGATATTCAAAAGGTCGACGAGCTAAACCGTGAAATTTTAACTCTCCTGCAATACGACATGGAACGCTTTAGAATGGATATCTCAACTCATCCTTTTACCGAGGCTATAAGTCTCAATGACGTCAGAATAACTACCCGGTATGAAGGGACTGATTTCAAAAGGTCGATATCAAGCACCATTCATGAAGGCGGGCATGCCTTGTATGACCTGCAATGCGACCAGTCACTGTCTGTCACTCCAGTGCAGGGCGGATCTTCGCTAGCGATTCATGAATCCCAGTCAAGATTTTGGGAGAATATCGTAGGCAGAAGCCTGCCTTTTGTACAGTTGATAGCTCCTTTGATCAGAAGGCAAGTAAGTTTTGCAAGCCAAGCGACTGAAGAAGAGTTGTACCTGTATTTCAACAACGTCAAGCCTGACTACATACGAGTTGACGCCGACGAAGTTACCTACAACCTCCATATAGCAATAAGGTACGAGATAGAGAAGAAAATAATTAGAGACGAGCTGGCCATCTCTGAAATTCCGGAATTTTGGAACGACAGGATGGAGCAGCTGCTCGGAGTGAGACCAACCTTAGATTCGCAAGGCGTGCTTCAAGACACACATTGGAGCAGTGGGCTCTTTGGCTATTTCCCTACCTACACTTTAGGAAACTTGGTTTCAGCAATCATTGCTTCGCATATGCGAAAAGACCTGAAGGATTACGAGGAAAAGATCAGGAATGGGGATTTCAAGCCTGTCAGAGAATGGCTAAGGCAAAAGATACACCAATACGGCTCCGTTTATGCACCCAAAGTGCTTCTAAAGAATACCTTCAATGAAGGTTATAACCCGGACTACTTTGTGGCATACCTAGAAAACAAATACCTTGGTTTTTGAACCCAATTACGTATTTACTATTAGTGAACGCAAAATCGAGGGTCACTTTCATTTAATCGATCGCTATCGAGGGCCCTCTATTTGTCTTGCTGGCTTGAGCAACCGCAACAGCCTTTCTGGCACACGCCCTCTGAATTGTGAAAACCTAATTCATGGAAGCATTTTGGACAGAGAAGATGGGAATCGCCGATCAAACAAAATGATGGTCTGAATTAGATTTTATAAAGCTACTTGCAAAGACGGCTCAATCAGAATACTGAATCATCCCAAAAACAGCGGTTGCGGCCTACCAAAGCAGATGCAGCCTATTAACTAGGTCAGAAATCGCTAAGTAGTCTTGGCGGTTTAGAAAAACAGGCTCTTATGACTAGTGACAAAGAAACACTGATCCCGCGGTTGCCTCTTGAGCAAAAGTCTTGCCTGGTAACCGGCGGCACGTCCGGTATAGGAAGAGAAATTGCTCTGGGACTAGCAGAAATGGGAGCTGAAGTAACTCTGGTTGGCCGAAGCAAAGATAAATGCGAATCAACCCTGCGGTGGCTAAAATCAAAGCTAACCTCTGTTGGGATTGACGATAGCGCCAGTAAAAGAATATCTTATCTGGTAGCGGATCTTTCTTCACAGCGATCAATCAGACAGCTAGCAAAGCAATATTCTAATGGCCATGAGAAGCTCGACGTGCTGGTCAATAATGCAGGGATATTTGCTTCGAAACGCACAGTCACAGAAGATGGAATAGAACTGACATTTGCTGTTAACCATCTTGCGCCTTTTCTTTTGACTAATTTGATGCTTGACCAAATTATTGCAGGCAAACCTTCAAGAATCATTACCACTAGCTCTGTCGCACATAGAGGGGCCAAAATTGACTTTGCCCATCTTCAGTTTGAAGACAAGCCTTACCGTGGCATTGCAGCATATTCACAATCCAAACTCGCCAACATTCTTTTTACGAAGGAACTTGCACGTAGACTCGAAGGCAGTGGCGTAACGGCAAACTGCTTTCATCCCGGTGCGGTACGAACAAATCTTGTTGGAGGAGACAGCAGCCCATGGTATTACAAACTGGTGTGGAAGCTTGGATCACCCTTCTTTTTGAGTCCGGCCAAAGGAGCTGATACAGCCATCTATTTGGCGTCAGAACCCAGGCTTGAGAAGACAGGGAAATATTTTGTGAAAAGGAGACAGGTTCAAAATTCTCCACAAGGAGATGAAATGCAGGTTGCCAAGAGACTTTGGGATATTAGCGTAAAATTGACCGGTTTGAAGGAAAATGACAGTAATTAAAGAGAAAAATTGAGCGATCTTTGGTAGAACTTTAAACCGAAAGTCAATGAAACAACTGGGCCGACTACAATATTACTCAAATAGCATTCTCTGTTAGCATTCGAGATCAACTCATGGCCAGACCCTGAAGGTCGTAAGGTGGGTTTTCGTCATATTCCCCATATAGTATATCTGCGAAGCAGCGCGGACAAAAGTCTCCATCTTCAATCAGTCCTTGTTCAAACATTCTTTTTGTCAGCTCAAAATCATCGGAGCAAATTATACAACAAGGCATCCCATTCATTTGTAATTATTCTCCCTTATGAAGTTGGAGAGTTCATCTTCTAATACTATGTATTTTGTGCGTTAGCTATCCTCTATTGCTCGTAACAGCCCCAAGTTAAATTATGCCGAATAGAACCTTCAGCAGGATTATCAACACAATAATTCCTAATACAATCCATACAAGTGTCCAAATCATACCGGCTCACTGCGCGTCCACAAAGATAACGACTTTGTATCATTCTTACAAAGTCTAGGATTGCTAATTTCGAGAAGAAGGATTTTCTACAATCACTATAAGCCTTGTTATCGACGCTGAATAGCACCATGACAGAAGAAAGAGAATACAAAGAAAAGGTAAAGACCGAAGACGATGGCAGCTACAAGGTCGAGAGTGAAGCAAAAGATGAATTCGGCAACAAGGTAAAGGAAAAGCACGAAGTAAAGATTGACTAGACGTAATCTTTCTTTTTTTGCAGTCTTATCGGTCTTGAATTGAGGAAATTCTTGGCGACGCCAAACAACCTTGATTTTTCAATATGGCATTCTACGGAGTGATCGAATCCCATCTTACCAAGCGCCTCCGATATATGCCTAGAAATATGCTTTAATTCCTCGCGTGTCAGCTTCTTTTCCTTGATATCAATCGTGATCTTGTAAGGCACGACCTCCGAACCTTTGCAAACCATCACATTTAAAGAAAGTGGAATATGCTTACACTTTTTGAGCAATTGACGTTCGATTATGACTTGATTCTTGCGGATATTCAAGAGCGATTTACGTTGGCGGGACGAAGCAGTGAGGTCGATAAAGCCGACGATAGAAGGTCGGCATGGTTACTACGCGGTAAAATGTAGAGGGCAGCTCCGGAATCTATTAAAATTAACCCTCGTTATTTTCCGAAATAATCCGTCTTGGTTTTAGAAGTGATTACACCGTTACCTTTACAGCTCTTGCATGTCACGGTATTGGAGCCGACTATAATACTGCCGGTACCATTGCAATTTTGACATTTCTCTGTAGCCAAGAATTACCTCTGAAAAGAAATGGGCTATTTGAATTTCACCATACAAAAAGACCCTACTCGCCGGGAAAGAAATATCCGAAACGATTCCCAGCTTTCGAGCTAATTGAGGTGATCAGGATGTCAGGGCATTTGCTGCTTTGTTTATCGTGCGTGTCACTGTCTTTGCAGCTTTTCTCACTGCCCTATTTCTTGCAGCTTTGCGAGCGCCTTTCTTGCCTGCTTTCACTCTTTTTCTTGATTTACGCTTTGTAACCACGATACTTGATTTGCACAAATGGGTATTCAACAAAATGCTAGAATTAGCTAGAACAAATTTTTCTCAAGCCCTGCTTGTCGTAATCTACCCTCTGATATTCTATTGAGAAGACGTGAGGTTCACCTGGGGCACAGTTGTTTTCGCCTGAGCTGTTGCCTCATATGCAGGATAAGGCTGTAGCCCCCATGGCTTGGCACCCAAGAAGCCATTTTCGTTAAAGACGTTGTTTGGGAAAGTCCTGAGGTTTGTGTTAAAATCCCTTACTCCATCATTGTAATAGGTTCTAGCGACCGCTATTCTATTTTCTGTTCCAGCAAGTTCGTCCATCAGTTGGGTCACTACGGCGTCAGACTTTAGATTTGGATAGGCCTCGTAAGTCAATATGATTTTACTTAAAGCCTGCTCTATCTGATTGCTCAATTGCACCTTGCTAGCCGGATCTTGTGTGGCTTGCCACTGAGAGCGTAACTTGGTAACATTTTCAAGCACACTTCTTTCAAACTGCATATACCCCTTCACGGAATTAACAAGGTTAGGGATCAGGTCATACCTTCGTTGAAGTTGCGCGTCGACATCCGCAGCTAATTTCTTTATGTTCTCGTCTTTAGATTGTGCTGCATTAAATCCAGAGAAATACATGCTGTAAAGCGCACCAATTATTATTGCAATTATTGCCACTCCAGCAGCGGCAGCAATGACGACGAGCTTTTTCGCCATGAATCAATTGTGATTTGAATAATCACTTCAATATTACTTTAATGCCAGTGCTATCTGCCTGCACCTCCTCCGCCAGAGCCTCCGCCGCCCCCGCCTCCTCCACTACCGCCACCACCAAATCCTCCTCCGCCTCCCCAGCCACCGCCGTAACCCCCGTAATATCTCCCGCCTCGCCTGCCTCTTGCGGCAATCGCGATAACAGCGATCACTATGAATATTATGATAGGTACCCAGATAGAATAGTCGCCAAAAGGATCAGAAGGCTGCTGGTCCACCGACTGTCCTGCGTTGTTTTCTCCATCAACATAGCCAATTCTGCCTGCAAGGGCAACTACAGTATTGTAAAATGCAGAATCAAATACTTGAGTGTCTCCTGTATCTTCGTATTGCTTGCGGGCGGGTACAAGGTATGAATCAAGGATTCTTCCGGCCGCACCATCGGTGATTTCTCCTTCGAGACCTCTGCCCACTTCAATTCGCATGGAGCCCCCAGCACCATCGGGCTGCAGTGAAAATAAAATGAGCACGCCATTGTCTTTACCTTTCTTGCCTATTCCTGTTATTCCATCCAGAGAAACTTCATTAAAGATATAGTTAGCAAGCATGTCTCTATCTTGAATTTCTTGCCCATCCTTCTTTATGCCGTGTCCAGCAAAGCTTGGGATGGTGTAGATAACGATCTCTGCAGTGGTATTGTCGTCTACACTTCTGACATAGTTGTCAATTAATGATTCGTACTCGTCGCTTATTATGCCTGCATAATCGTATATGTAAGCCGGACGGGAACCTGTCTGGGAATAAGAAGGCTGAGCACAGGAGGAACAAACAAGACTCAATGCAATTGCGACAAATATCGCGGCAAAGAATGGCCTGTGCATCTATTTCAATATCAAAAGCGGTGGCGTGCTAATAGGTTTCCGCTCAAGATAGTCCTTGATCCGCTTATCTACAAATCTGCAGTGATGTGAGCAAGGTGCCAGACAAGATTTGAAATAGCGGCTGCAAGGACCAGCTAACGCGAATACCTTTAGAAAGATGATAGACATGAAAGAAGCTGTTTGAGGGGATGAAGCAAGTCGCGCTCGATAGATTAGAGGTTATCTCAAAGCCTCAAGTTCCTCTAAGGGAACAAGGTAATTAGCAGCACAGTTTTCTGAGCAGAATGTCGGGGCCAAACCGGGCATTGATTCTCTTCCAAGAGAAGAGAAAAAATATACCTTGGTTTCTTTGCCGCAGTAGGCGCAGCATAGGTTGATTCTGACAAGGAAAGGCGAATGATAACTGGGATTCAATTTAGATTTCAAAATTATTCTATCAAGCCAGTATTAATAAGACACTCTATGTAGTAAAGGAATACTGCTGATTGCGATGCTCGTGCAGCCTAATTGATGACGTTAAGTAACGATCAACTGGCATGATAACCTTGGAGTATCATGATTTATTCTCCTACTGCCGAATAACATGATGAGTTTTTCTGGTAGACGTTCTCACTAACCGGTCAATATCTCGTAACCACTCCCTTCCCATTCAAGTTCAACAGCAGTGTATGCGAAATAGGATGTACGTTTTTCCTAACTACAGAGTTCTGGCGTACAGCAATGGTTCTGCTATGCCGTCGTGGTCTCCGCTAAAGTAACCATGGCCGTCGTTTAATGTTGTGTCACAGGCTGTTGTGAATGTTGAACCAGAGCTTGTTAAGGCTAGGAGCACTTCTGACGGCGAGGCAGTTGGGTGTGATGCTTTGTACAGGCCTGCCGCGCCTGTTACATGCGGCGCGGCCATGCTAGTTCCACTCAACGTAGAATAGGAGCCATCTTTGTACGTAGAGTATATGTTGACGCCTGGTGCAGCCAGTTCAACGGTGGGGCCGTAGTTGCTAAACGCGGCAAAGGTATCATCAGCACCGTAGCTAGTTGAAGGCCCCAAACCGCCGCATCTTCCGTCGCTATCAGCAATAGCAGATACGGTTATTACATCGGGGTTGTTGGCTGGTGAAAAAGAGCTTGCGTCTTCTGCATTGTTGCCTGCTGCCACGGCGTATGTCACGCCGGCTGCCACTGAATTAGTTATGGCAGCATCAAGAGAGACTGAGGTGCATTTGCATCCAAGGCTCATGTTAGCCACTTCAATTTGTGCAGCATTCTGAGTCACGTAATCAATCCCTGCGATTATAGAGGATATCGAGCCGGATCCGGTTCTATCCAATACCTTTACAGCCCACAGTCTGGCTCCGGGGGCTACTCCCACAACTCCGTTGGAATCATCTTTGGCTGCCGCAATACCAGCCACATGGGTGCCATGTCCGTTGTCGTCGTTGGCCGTCCTTGTACCTCTAATGAACGTCTTTTGCTTGTATACATTTAGGTCAGGGTGCTTGAGATCGATGCCGGTATCGATTATCGCAATATCTACGTTGACAGTCCCAGAACCGTCGCCAGATACGGTGGAGCTCATGTCAGCATCTATTCTGTTGATGCCTGTCGGTGTTGTCTGGCCAAATGTCTCAACTACTTGATCTTGTTCTACATAGTTAACATTTGGATTATTCTTGATTGCCTCCAATGCCTGTGCACTTGCCCTTACGGCAAATCCCTTTATCGCGTATTGATAGACATAGAGAACCTCTGCACCCCTTTCCCTTGCTTGAGTTGCAACTTCATTGGGCGTATCTCTGGCGTCGTGCTTTAGTACGACGATATACTGGCTTGGAATCTTTTCACCAGCAGGAGCTGCTTTAAGACTAGCCTGAGCTGCGGGCGCGGCAAATGCCGGCATTGAAGCAGAAGTCGTTAGGGAAACCATTAGGACAAACAACGCAACGGTGACGAAGAACGAGGTCACATAATTGTAGGATCTCTTTTTCATTGTCGCATCATCACATACTGAATTATTATAGGCTATCATCAAGCTACTTTTACTATAGTTGCACAGGACAAAATGTTAGTTCTAAATGCTTTTTATCGACCTGTAACATTTTATTCAAATATGATGCATGGATTAAATCCATGGCATCAAGCGAATTGATTTTCTGTGAATTATGTGGACGGAAATTTCATACGATTGATGAACTGAGAACACGAAAAGCTAGAGAGAAATGAACAAGAGCTAAGAAATAAAGGCTTTGACGACGGATAGAGAAATGAGCAGGCGTCAAGAAAAATACAAATTCATCGAGCTTTGTTAGTAAGAAACTGGCGCAAGATTTCACTTATAATCGCCGGTTTTTCAGCAAACGGGGCGTGGCCCGCGTCTTCCACAAGGAATGTCTGCGATCCTGATATCGCTTCAAAAATTTTGAAATACTTGATCGGGATCAAGTTATCCTTCATGCCCCAGATAATCATGGTAGGGATCTTGCTTTCGCCTATTTGCTTTAATTTGTCAGTACCAATCTGTGTGTAGACGCTGTTTTCAAATGCAGACTTGAAAGCGTGTTTTGCACCTGGCTGGTTTATTCGGTAGATAAATCCGTCAACCAGTACATCCGCTATCCTTATTGGGTCTGCTACCATCTGTTCAAACACTATTCTTACTGCTTGCTTGGTTGGGTTCATCGCAGCTTGGAGATATTGTCGTAGTAGAGGCGTTGGGCCATCCAGCATTCCGGACGAGTCTATCAATACGAGTTTGTTCACGAGATCGTGATAATCTGTTGTCAGCTGAGCAGCAATATAGCCGCCAAGGGAATGTCCAACTATACTAGCGCGGGTGATTCCGGCTTTGCGCATAAAGCCTGCAATAAATTTAGCAAATTCCTTGATTGTATAGTCAAATTCTGATGGTTTGTCGCTAAGGCCAAAGCCTGGAAGGTCAGGCGCAACGGTATGTAAACCTGAAAGCGATAATGCGTCAGGGATATCGAGCCATCTATCGGCAGAAGAGCCTAGCCCATGTATGAATAGAACATTTTGAACCTCGGTGGTATTATTGCTGCGGGCGTTATCGAGAACATTATTTCCCGCCTCTAGATATCTTATTTTCAAGCCATCTAAGTTGAGAAATGCTTGTTTCAAAAGTGTGAAAATATATCATGTTTTTACTATTTATTGTTGTGTCGACACAATCATTACCGCGTGACAAGTTTTTTTGCAATCAAAAGTATAACCATAAGAAAAAGCCATACTTGTTTCTTGTTGAGGAGCCGTAGCTTCGCCATTTAGTATAGGACAACCAACTAGTTTTCATTCCCAATAGTATTTCTTTGACTCTTTTGAAAGCGGTTGTGCAAATGACATCTGATAGCCATCAGGCTCTCTTATATGGAAGAATCTTTCGCCCCATGGTGCGTCTACAGGCTTGGTCTCAAAAATTACAGCCTCAGAAATAGCCTTGTCATTTTTCATGTACCGATACAGGCTATCAACATCTTCGGTGTGAAATATTATCCGGCCAAAGTCTCGCTGCTTGGTAGGTATGTCATTTGTTAGCTCCAGATTAAAGTATGTTTTGCTGCCTTCAACTTCAAACGTGGTAAATGGGCCTGTTGCTCCGCCGTACTCCAGCTTGAAGCCGGGCAGCCTAGAGTAAAAGTTGCATGATTTTCCCATGTCCCTTATCTTTAGCGTAATGGCGGAGATACGATACACCTTCATGATACTATACCACTGTCAATAGGCTCTAGTTAAATTTGCGCGCGTGTCAGCCAGAATTTCATAGATGCAAAAGTCTGGCAGAAACCGTTTTTCGGTACCTGCTTGGGATGCTCAAGACAATTGAGAAATATACGCATTGTCAAATTGAACATGAGCGTCCTCTGTGTACAATCCTATTGCGCCCGGCTCAGACAGCGTATTTGACATCGTGTTATCGGTGTAGTCCACTACTTTGATGCTATTAACATAGACTTGAATGTGGTTGCCTTGCATCTTTATTGTCCAGTTAGACCACTTGTCGAGCTGTAATTTTGGCGAACCGGCCGTGTACAAAAAGACCTGTTCTTCCGCCTGCCTGTCGTTGTCTTTCTTTCCAAGTTCTATTCCGTTTGGCTTTAAAATAAAGTAGTAATGATGGTACGAGTCAACGTACCTCCACATGACCCATGCCGCCTCCCACGCGTTTGGGGCGCTGTTTTGCCTTAGCTGCTGTTTTGTTCTAACCTTTAGGTTAATCTCCAGGTCTTGCCACTTCTTTGTAGTTAGCGTCAGAGAGGAATGTGTTTCTTGGGGTGACGTGGAGGTCTTTGGTTTTGCAAAAAATACCTCGTTGCCAGTTGAAAGAATAGACACTACGCCGGCTTTGCCAAATCCTGTCCAAGCTTGGAACCATTTGCCGTTTGGAGAAGTCTGCCCATCTAAAAGATTGTAAGTATTTCCCTCAAAGTTGTCATACAGGGTTCTTGATGATACCGCCATGACAGGTGCAGCATTACTGGTACACGCTGACATAAGAGTAACGGTCAGGGCAATCAGCACAAGTGACTTCAAAAACGAATGAAGAGGTTTTGGCATTTCTTTCTCCTACCACTGATTACTCCGGACGGGCACCAAAACTTCTTATTGCATGAAACATTTTGCTGTCAGATCATGCCTTAGGTATATGGGAATGATGGAGCATTAATCCGAAGATAGTGTACTTCTTTTTAACAGCACCTTGCCCTTTGCGGTTTATCTTAAATAGAAAAAACTTTCTTGGCTGGCTCTTCTTTCGAGATCAATAATGCAGAAACCAGATCATTTAGACGAGTCATGCTAATTGGCTTGTTGATTAGCGCGTCTATTCTTAGCGAGGGTATTACTTTGTCAAACTCTTCCTTTTTCACTTCATACGCCGTTACAAGCATGATCCTGACTTTGCTGTCGATAGCATTCACTTTTCTAGCAAAGTCAAAGCCGCTCATGCCCGCCATCCGGATGTCGGAAATAACCAAATCGTATGCCTTTGGTCGAGAAGCAGCGCCACCAAGTGTTGCCAAAGCAACAGCTTCAAAGTGAGATAATGCTTCAATGGGATCATTAAAAGCGTCCACTGCAAACCCCGCTGACTTTAACCCAACAGACATGATTGACGTGATATCAGGTTCGTCATCAAGCAAAAGAATGGTGGCCTGCATCTCTGGCAATGTCTGGCCGTTGCGTGACAGCAATTAAGCAAGTCATTGACTGCAGACTGATATTAATTATTGCCCTCAACAATTGCCGTTAAAGTCACTCTTGTCTATACCTTGCGTCTTGGCCGCGCCGCGACCACTATTCTTTGCCCTGATAATTCCTTTTGTTTTGCGGCGTTTCTTGATCGAAGTTTGGCCTTGTACTTCAAATTCCTTGGCTTTGTCCTCAAGCGATAGCCGCAGCATGGGCACCAAAGCCCTTCCCAGCTGATAAATATCTCGCAAATCTGGCAGCGCCTCTGACCGCTGGCATACCTTCCTTCGCCTACCGGCTTCATTGCTTTATGACGGACACAAATGCCCTTGCATGTCATGACAAAATACTCCTGCTTCTCCATTGCTGCCTAGCTATATAACAATTTTAATAGATATTTCATTAGAGCAACAGACTAGTAAAGACTTACAGTCAACAATGGCTATCAACTTGTTGTCTTTAGTGCATTATTTCTCATAGGGACCCGATTCGCGCCGATTCTGCGATAGTTAGAGCCGGTGTACTCGGGACTCTCTCGCTCCCTTACCATAGCGCGCAGGTTTCGTACGCAAACCTCTCTTGCAGCATGGACACCGGTAATTTGCCAAGCCGAGAAAAACTGCGCGTTCACACATGATGCATACCTTCATGCCTGTAGAATAGTCTATCCGCTTTGATGATAAATAATTCGGGTGATCCTTGCAAAGACCCCTACAGGGCATCTTGGAGAAAACGGCTCAGAGCTCGCTTTAATGATCGTGTATGTAGTTTCCATAACACCCATTTGGTTGAACTGAGATTTTCAGTCAATGTACTTCTATCATTTGCGCGGTGACTGGAGAGAACTTTCTGCCAATCCAATCATATCGCTGCCGTTGTCTAGCCTTTTGCAAAAGAATTTCTGTTTTGAAAGTTTGCAGCAATTGACATGACTGCAGAGGCCCCGACATTGTTCTGGGCTTTCATACCATCTAGGCAGATTTAGCTATTCACTTAGAAGCAGTACGCGCTGGCTTACCATGTATGGTAGCCCTGACTAACTAGGTACGATATTCCTACTGGCTTTAAATAATATCGCCGCCATTATCAAGCTGTATGAGTCAAAGTCTATCAAAGATTGAAGTTGGAGTTGACAGCTTCGCAGCCACTTTTGATGATAATGCCACTGCCGCAGCAAATCCCTCTGAGCGCTTGCAGGGCTTGGTCAAATTAATAGAACGCGCCGATCGGGTCGGGCTTGATATATTTGGTATTGGCGAGCACCACAGGCGGGAGTTTCTTGATTCGGCGCCTGCCCTGATTTTGGCGGCAGCTGCCGCTAAAACTAGCCAGATTCGCCTAACGAGTGCTGTAACGGTGCTGAGTGCAGCCGATCCTGTCAGGGTATTTCAAGAATTTGCAACACTTGACCTTCTATCAAAGGGCAGGACAGAGATGGTTGTGGGCCGCGGCTCTTTTATTGAGGCATTTCCACTCTTTGGACTTTCACTGGAAGACTATGACTCGCTTTTTGCAGAAAAGCTTGATCTGCTTCTCAAGATTCGCGATAACGAGCATGTCCACTGGTCGGGACAATACCGGCCAGAATTGACAGGTCAGGGAGTCTACCCGCGGCCCGTACAGAATCCGCTTCCGATATGGCTCGGTGTTGGAGGAACTCCTGAATCATTCATTCGCGCAGGGTTTCTTGGGCTTCCACTGGCGGTGGCTGTCATTGGCGGCGAAACGCATCGATTCCGGCCACTTGTTGACCTCTACAGGCAAGCCTGGAAGTCAGCTGGACATCCCCTTGATAAATTAAAGGTGGGTTTGCACTCGCTTGGATATGTCGCAGATACTACTCGGCAGGCTGCTGACGAGTTTTACCCCGGCTACATGCGGTCAATGAACAGGATTGGCAGAGAGCGAGGATGGAGCCCAATAAGCCGTGCTGCGTTTGATGCCCAGATAGGTCCAAGAGGGGCACTGATAATCGGAGACCCTGACGAGGTAGTGGAAAAGATAATCAGACACAGCAAGGCACTTGGCGGAATATCCCGCGTTACTTTTCAGATGGATCCGGGGTCGCTATCGCAGGAAAGGGTGATGCGCGCCATTGACCTTCTGGGCAAGCGTGTTGCCCCTGCGTTGCGGGAAATTGAGGTTGGCGCAAAATGACAAAGATGAGTATTGACGAGCCAACCCTGCGGCAGATCATGGATTATTATGGGATTGGAAGCCATGATGTCTTTGCAAAGAGTTTTGATGAGGTAGTCTTGCCCTGTGTGACTGAAAAAACATATCTTACCCCGTAAGGGATTCGCAACGAAGGATATACAGAAAGAAAGGAGGCTCAGTGAGCCGATACTTGTTGCTGTTTTGCCGCATACTCTCCCATTGCTTGGAATTCTTTCATGAAAGTATTCAAGTCGTAATTCTGCGTATGCAGTATAGAGCTCCAGAACGATGTCTGGCCAACGAGAACGCCTACTTCAGCAAGCTCTTCTTCTGTAGCTCCGTTCATTTGTGCGGCTCCCCTGTGGAAAGTTTCGCAATATGGGCATTTCAGCGCGGCTGCAACTGCCAGACCTATCATTTCCCTGTATTTTGGAGGAATAGAAGACTGCCCAAAGATGTATTTTTTCATTATCGGCCACATTTGCGTCATCACGTCTTTTGGAACTGCCTGAAAGAACCCGGGCATGGTTCCAAATGTCTTTTCCATCTCACTTCGGGTTTGCTCGTAACTCATGTTAAGCAATTGACGAAGGTTATTCTATTAAGGGTTCTTGTATGACCAATTCTAAAATCAAATTGGTCGCGATTGCCTAACCTAATCAATGGTCGCAAAATAGTATCAGATAAGGATGATGGTAGAAGAGACAAATGATATTGAAAAACCTGCTTTATCAGTTGCAACTTACCCCATGTAATATGATGATTGAAGAAACTGATGAGTAAGTATCGGATTCCAAGTACTATCGGCGATACTAATAAGCGATCTACATTTGCTATTATCTAATACAGGATCAACCTGGCCAGCATGCACTCTATTGCCTGAACAGGATGCTCACTCAAAACGCTTACGTTCTAATTTTAAAGAACTGAATTCTACCAGTCATTCTGAAGTGGCGGAAGAAGCGTCATTTTCATGTAGAAATATACAAGTATGTATATACATGTTAATCTATAAATACTTCTAATTCTAACTATGTATGCAAGGGCAATCTAAAGTGAGTACGCTAAAGAAACGACCAAAGATAGCAAAGACGAAAAAAAGCCTTCCCAGTATACAGGAAAGAAAAAGAAAGATCATGCCCCGACTTGATACTTTGGAAATGATTGAAGATATCATCGGAAAGGAGCAATACTTTGGATCAAAGACAAAGCTGTGGAAGGCGTTGCCAAGGGGAGTGCAGTATGGTACACTTCGTGTGGCCCTAGCTTATTTAGAAAAGTCTAACAAAATCACTCAAAACAGAGACGGCTCTATTGTCTGGATATTTGTAGAAGGAGACAGGGCAAGAAAGTCGCTAGAAGAATCAATCGAGCTTTAGGTCGTAGAATAACCAAACAGCCTGTCGTATTCTTTGTGCGTCAGCAGATCCAACAGCTGGTAAACCTTGTCTTCTTTTCTTCCTCTGATCGTGTAGATCAGCCGGTGGTTTCCACCAATTTCTCTACGGTAAAGGTTGGTTACTTCGTGTTTTTTGACATATTTTTCCGGCCATGGTTTTTTCTTGATATAGTCACCTAGATTTCTATCGTGCTTCATTTCATCCATTACATCATTAATCCTTTGTTTTATTGGGTCGTTATCTGCCAAAGCATTGAAAATACCTAGAAAGTCCGGGGACGCAAATACTCGATACTTTCTCTTTCGTTCTGCCAATAAAACCTACGAAAGGACGGAGATGCGTCTACTTATGCTTTCTTGCCTTGAGCGTTAGTTAAAGCCTAGAAGCCTGAATTTATGAAGGATGTACCTCGACTATTCAAACCAGCCAAATGGCGAATATTTGGCATTTTATACAATTTCCAAAATTACAAAATAGGACCGCCTCATCAGCAATGGATCCATTGAAAAAAGTGATGGATCCATGACTCTCTCATGTGGAACCGCAGCTTGTCGCTCTTGACGCTTTTATGGTTCCAAGAATGGATCCAAAAAGTACATTTTTTGTGCTAGGACTTCCTAATTTTATGGATCCATTTCTCCAAAAATGAATTCAAAAAGTGCGAGTGAAGCAGCCGCGTAAAGTAGGTGGACTGGGTGGGAATTGAACCCACGACCTCTCGCTCTTTTGGCTGATGCTGTTGCCAGCATGCTTGCGAAGCGAGCATTACTACCCCTGAACTACCAGCCCTTTGTTATCTTGGGCTAATAGATCCCAATATAAAACTAAAGAATACGGCAAAAGCATATTACGAGTTTCATGATAACCTAGAAAAGACTAGATGCAGAATTCGTGCGACATCCTGATCACAAACGCGTCTGCCGTCATTCCAAAGGTCGGCATAGTTGAAACCAACATCATGATAGAGGACGGCAAGATAAAGGCACTGACAAATTCTCCTACCAACATCTCCGCGTCAAGAAAGATTGACGCACATGGTAGGTATGTCCTGCCCGGCGCAATAGACCCGCACGTGCACTATGGCGTCTATACCCCAATTGACGAGGCGGCAAGGACAGAGTCAAGGTCGGCCGCGGTAGGAGGAGTCACCACGATGCTCAGGATGCTCAGGCTGTATGAAAGCTATCGCAACATCGAAAAACAGCTAAAGGCAAGCAAGGCCAGCCACTACATCGATTATTCAATCCACGCCTCGATACTCAGGCCCGAGCAGGTGAAGGACATCCCTTACCTGAAAGAGATAGGCGTCAATTCGCTAAAAATCTACATGAACCTTGGCGCAGACCTTAACCATATCTACATGGACCTAGAACCGGGCGCTCACAGCATCAAAGATGGAGAGGTCGATATGACAGACGAGCTCTTGTCCTCTATAGTCAGAGAAGGCTCGAAAGTGCATTCAACAATACTGGTGCACGCGGAAAACGCGGCGATGTGTTCTGAGCGCATGCATAGGGGCAAGGAAAAAGGCATGGCAGGCTTGGGGGCATGGTCTGATTGCAGGCCGCCACTGTCAGAAGCAGAGAGCGTCGCCAAGGTATCAGAGCTCGGCAGAAAGTCAGGAGCCAACCTGTATTTCGTTCACATCGGCTCAAACGCGGCACTGGACGCAATCCTTGCGCAAAAAGAAAAAGGCAGGTCGAACTATTACATCGAGACATGCCCGCACTACCTTACCCATACGACTGACTTCAACAACATTACAGGCAAGGTCGTGCCGCCCATCAGGTCGAAAAGCGACAGGCAGAGCATCTGGTCTGCCCTTCGAAACGGGGTGATCGACACAATCGGCACTGACCATGTTGCAAACAGGCTTGACATGAAGATGGGGCAGGGCGACATCTGGTCTGCCCTTGCAGGTTTTCCGGGCATTGCCACGATGTTGCCGGTGCTGCTGAGCCAAGGCGTAAATCAGGACAGGATAAGCATCGAAAGGGTAGCCGAAGTCACCAGCTACAACACTGCCCGGATCTTTGGCATGTATCCCAAGAAAGGCACGATCCAGCAGGGCTCTGACGCAGACCTGACGATAGTCGATTTGAAGCTTGAAAAGACAGTCACGCCAGAACTCTTGCAGTCATATTCTGACTATACCATTTATGACGGATGGAAGATGGCAGGCTGGCCGGTTATGACAATAGTGAGAGGTAATGTAGTGATGGAAGATGGTCAGGTAGATAGTAAAGCGCTAGGGCATGGCGACTTTGTGCACCGACCTGTTAGCTAGCTGGTTTTGTCTTATCCTCTACCATCTTGTACCTTGACAACTGTTTGTACGCAAGGAATACGATGAATGCTATTATGAGAAAGTCAATGATGTTTGCAATCAAGTCTCCGTACTTGAATTCTGAAACTGCTCCTGATGTTCCTGTGACATTGGCTTGCATTGCTTTCAAGTCACCAGCTGGCAAAAACAGTCCCACAAGAGGAGTTACGATGTCAGCAACGAGTGCTGTCACCAGCTTTGAAGCTGCAGCTCCAATAACGAATGCTATCGCAAGTCCGATTACGCCAAAGGTCTTGAGGAAATCAAAGAACTCTTGTGTCAGTGATTTTTTTGCTGGCGGAGGGCTGTTGCTCATAGCGATGAATGCATTTTGGTGTTAGATAAACAATCATTTCAAATGTTCTAGAGCTATCACGCTAGAAGGTGATAGTGTCGAAAGAGCCGTCGCTTTTCGCCTTATAATATACGTCAGCTCTTCTTGTGAACAGCCCAACTTCGAGGACACCTGGAATGATTTTTAGCTCAAATTCCTTCTTTTTTGGATCGGGTATTGAAGGAAATGTCGTGTCGAGGATGATGTTTCCATTTTCAGTGATGAAGGGGTAGCCTTTATCAAGCGTGCGCAGAACCGGCTGGCCACCTTCTTTTGCAAGTCTCATTGCAACAGCAGAGCGGCCCATTGGATGAACCTCTATTGGTACAGACCTTGAAAATGACTGCACAAACTTTGCCGCGTCTGCAACTATCACTACCTTTTTAGCCGCAGAAATTAGGATCTTTTCCCTCAAAAGTGCACCTCCTCCGCCTTTTATCATGTTGAACTTGGCATCGATCTGATCGGCACCGTCAAAGACGATGTCTATCTCGGGTATCATATTCTCGTCAGCTATCTGGAGCGAGCTTTTTTCGGCTTCTATTTTTATCTGGAGCGAGGTTGGCACAAACTCCATTGACTCCTTGCCAGGCAGTTTTGACATTTCCCGAACAATGTGCGACACCGTACTTCCGCTGCCAAGTCCCACTACCCTGCTGCCACGGGCAAGCTTGATCGCATCCTTGGATAGCCTTTGAACCGCATCATGAAGTGACAATAGGCAATCAACACTTTATGGACTTTGTATATAAAATAATTGTTGCAGGCGCGGGGAGCAATAGGGAAATTTGGCCTGCAACAATTTCGGGGTCAGGTAAAACGATGGAATAGTAGAAGCTAAGCTTTAAGGGTTTGTGGTGTCTTTAGCTAAAAGATTCCTCGATTATTATGAATAAGAGAAAAGTTCGGCTTAGGACCTGCGCGTCTTTCGCAGGTCAAAGCGCGGGCCATTGATTCCCGGGTTCAGGTACCTGCTAGAGAGGTACTTTGTGATGTCGCCGGCACCTGACGAGAGGGCTGCGGCTTTGTCCATTCTAATGTTGGCTGCAATGTCTGATAGGCCTGCATCGCTTTCGCTCTGCCCTAGAATTTCGCAAAACATGCTAGTTGGTTGGCATACTGCCTGGATATTTGTCCCCTTCTTTATCCACTTTAGTATTCCAAGGTCCGAATCAATTGATTTTTCCCACGATGGATCGCTTTCAACAAGCCACCTTGGAATCCGGGTTTTGTCCTGCATCACACTTGATGTCCTTTGTTAGTCAATTTATTGTTTGTGCTCAGTTTCTAATTTGGTTAATCTTATTAGGAAGAATCTTATAGTAGATTTTGTTGTCTTCGACTCCTCAACCTGACAACAATAATAATGCCCAGTCGATCTCGCCTCCACTTTTAACAAAGAAAGACAAGATAGCGGCGATCGCTGACGAGATAACCATGCTTGATGGCAAGAATGTTGGCAATGTGCTTATGGAGGTGCTCAAGCGCGTGGCAGCCTCTGACAGATCGCATGTCTACTGGACCTGCAAAAAGTACTTGCAGGACGATTACGGACTGTTGATAGCGGACTCGGGCCATGTCGGCATATCGGATAGATATATCCCAAACCTGATGTATCCAGGCGACATCATTGTCTATGCTGTTGTTGACATGCTAAAGACAGGAGACTACATCCAAGCGCTGCAGATGACAGACGTCAAGGATCTGGCAGTCGAGCACATCAGAGTAACAAAGGTGAGCATAGTTGATGGTGCAGTCAGCGTGGAAGATCCATTATCAGGATCGTCATATACGGTGGCAAAGCAAAACGTTCTAGGCAAGGTGGTCAAGGTCATCACGGCATTTTCGCAAGAATGGGAGAATACATTCTACGAGTTTAAGGACAGGAAGTGGCTGCTAAAGACATTGAAGAAGAACCTTGAGCTCTACAAAAACACCGGCTACTCAAACCAGCGTCAGATAGTGAGCGAGATAGAAAAAAGGATGTCAAAGCTGAAAGAAGACTCAAGGTAGGATAAGCCATTCCCCTCTAACAAAAACACAGCCGCCGGGATCAGTGGGCAAGTCGCCGCGGTTTCCATCTTTTTTGAACCCTACTTGCCGGAAGTCCGCGACCAAGCAACACTTCCGGCTTTCGGGCCTTGAACACGTCTTTATCCTGCGTCGCTACCCACTAGCAGACACTCCTTATACACTTTGGCTATGGCAATTCCGCGACATGGGAAAATTAGAGTGTAGAGCGGTATGGAATACTTACTGCCTAGGTTAAGTGCCGCGCTGACGTTTCGATTTGGTGATGACAACGACAAAGTTCTTTACCCCGCATGAGCAGACATTGATTGACATTTTAAGAGTACATCCCAAATCGACTATATCTGAGCTAAAAATGTATGTAGGATTGAGAAATCGCAACGATATTCCACATGCATTAAACGGCCTCCGACTCAAAGGGATGCTTGTAAAAGCCAACGAACAGCCACCAAGATATTCTCTTGGAGAACAGCAGCGGGCATCAAGGGGACAATGAGACCAGTGTATTCTAGAATCTAGTTTTAAACTAAGGCGACTTGATCCAGAAGATAGTATATAATACCCGCATTACGCTATTTTCAGCAAATGCCACGAAAACGCGACGTCACAAAAACTCATGCTTACAGCGCCCAGAGATCGGGGAGCAAAAAGTACGCCAAGGCGGAAAGGCGCAAGCGCCACAAGCCAAGGTAAAAGAATTTTTCTTTGCACATAGGGATTAGGCATTTAAGCAAAGATGCCACAATATACTTTCGAATGCCGCCCGGCTGGATCAAGACCAAGTCTGTTTACGATCCTGCAGATAATTCAGACGGCTTCAGAATCTTGATAACGCGCTATCATCCAAGGATAAAAGGGTTCAAGAAAGGCATCGGCTACAAGGAGTGGCTCAGGAACCTTTCCCCGCCGGATCAAGCATTAAAGAAGTTCAAGGCAGGCAAGATGACAGAGCAGGAATTTGGAAAGCAATATCTTGCGTATCTTTAGGGTTCAGATGTGACAAGAGATGACCTCGATGGTGTCTGCAAGTTATTGAGAAATGGCGAGACTGTCACGCTTTTGTGCTACGAGCCTGAGGGGAAATTTTGCCATAGGCATTTGCTCAAGGAATACTTGCGCAAGCAAAATTTGATCGCAGTTGAGGGAAGATTGTCTGGATATTATGCTGATGTTTAGTGGGCAGAAAGCCTCTGCCTAAACTAATTGACATGTTATGCTTGGTTGATGTCTGTGGTTCTGTACTACACCTTAGAGATTATGTCTATGGTACTAATAGATATCCTAATGTCGCAACTCCTGGCTATTGGAGTGTTGGCAATCTGGATCTTGATGTCCGGAGCAGGCGGGTTGCTGATGAACGACACCATTCAACATACGGGAACAGCAATAAACAGACATCATCTGGCAGCGACATCATCTAATGCGCGCAATATCAACCTGCAAGTACTGCCACAGCAGGGACTAAGAACAAGCGTGATAACAGAAGCCAGGCTATCTACTGTGGCCGTGGTAGAATATCTAGATGATTTTGGCACACAGGAACAAAATAACGAAATTCCAAAGATTATCAATCTAACGGGCTTTTGGGATGTTGAGCAAAAGAACGTACTTGCTGTTTCATTTATCGCTGCAGACGGCTTAGAGGATAAGGAGAAGATATTGAGCTACTCAAAGGATGTCATTTTTGGTCACGATTCTGGGAATTCAACAACTTGGATTAAGATGTTGTATGTTCTTGATCAAGCACAGAAGCGCTTCCCGACACTTATCGATCATGACATGATTCATGACGCGGGGAACAAGCCTGCCGATATTACAATCGTATTGACTTCTGAAAGCCATCCTACTTCGCCTAGCAAGTTCGGTCAAACTTTGTTATCAACACTTAATGGAAATATTGTATCTGCTCAAATAACCATATTTCGTGTGGATACTCTGTATAACAGTGGCTATCTGAGGCATATTCTGGAGCACGAATTGGGACATACGCTAGGCCTGGCACACTCCAATAATAGTGAAAGCGTGATGTATCCCAAACTTGTGATCGATAACAACGCGGTTTTAGGAAATATCGCAGGTTGTGAACAAAAAGGTTTGATTTCACTATACATGACATCTTCTATGAATAGTGTACCTTGCAGCTGACTCCGACAGTAGATAAAGGTATGGCATTAGATGACAAAATACCAGTCGCCGCGACTGGCTTAGAAGTCAAATTATGGCAGGACCTGCTTAGGTTGGCAATAACGCAGAAAGAGGTTAATAATTGCCAAGATTTGTAAATGTATAGAAATTTGAATGACTAACGGAATAATACAAAAAGTATTCGATAGAAAAACAAAACATATAGCAGATTACGGTGCTGCTGCACTGGAACGTTGTTGCAGATACTTGTTGCAAAATGGTTGATGATTAAACTCTTGGATACATCCGACATTCCTTAAAATTAGGATAGTTTGAAAGGTCGACAGATACCAAGTTTCGTAGAACCAGTGTCTTGACCGCTTCGATTGTTCTGTTGTGGTCAAAACCTGTTTCGAGTATTAGGTATTTGCCCTTTATTCCTGAATATGATTTTATGAGAGTAAAAACTATCGCAGAATCTTCAGGAAGAGGCTCGATCACGACTATGTCCAGAGCAGCTTTTACTATTATTTGTCTTTAGCTGATCTGGCTACTGTTTTTTCCAATAGTTCTTTCCAACCTTTCACTTGCAAGCCTTTTGCCGCTGTTGGTGTTTCACCGCTCATCGCTTAGTGAGGTTTCACAAAGTTATACTGGATTCACATATTCGCTAAAGTCATACAACCAAGGTATCAAGACTTTAGAGCCTGCCGGAATACCGACCCATGTAGCGAATTGTGAAGTAGGCAAGCCACACGCGACAAACAATCGCATTGAGCGATTGAACGGCACTCTATGTGAGAGGGTCAAGGTACAACGCGGCTGGAAAACAAGACAGACACCATTGGCGGAAGGACAGCGAATCCAGTACAATTTTGTCAAACCGCATCAAGCATTGAAAGGTGAAACTCCAGCACAGGCGGCAGGTCTGGATATTAAAGGATGGAAGCAACTGTTGGAGCTATCGATAAATAGCAAAACCAACCTCTAAGGCTAAGCACTAATGGGAAAGTTGGGAACAATAAAAGGTTCAGAATCGACAAACGCACAGCTAGTCAAAAGGCGATTAGAGATCATTGATATGATAAAGGCTCTCGACTATAAAGGAGAGGGTATGACACAGGTCACGCGGTTTAACTTTGAATTGGAAAAGCATATTTTGAGATTGTCAAGACAGGCTGATGGAGAATTTAGAAAGGGCAAGCTTGGAGAAGCATTATTCTATCAAATGCTTGCAGAAACTTACATGGGAATGGGAAGAAAAGAGAATATCGTTACTAGATTGGAACCATATATACAATTCATAAAATAATGCAGCATACCAGCCACTTTGCACCAACCGAAAATCAACAACCGTTCGCGACACCCGAAGATCAAACAGAACCCTAAGCCGTTATAGGATTTACAAATATGCACGGTCCAAACAAAAACGTCTTATAAATAACGAGCTTCCGTTAGCTAAAATCTATTAAGTTGAGAGGTGTCAAGAGGCACACCAACAGAATCTTTATATATAAGAATAAAATATTTATATAAGGCTGTTAGCGCAGCCAAAAAAGTTTTGGTGAAAAAAAGTTGGTAAAAGATGTTTCAATGTTTGGAGACCGCTGCCCACGATGCGGCAGAGGCTCGATGGTAACTGACAACTCTAGCGGTGAAATGTTTTGCGGAAACTGTGGATTTGTAGTAAGTGAAAGAATTGAGGAGCTCGGCCCGGAATGGCGTGCATTCTCAAAGGAAGAGCATGAGGACAGGAGCAGGGCAGGTATCCCAACGTCTCTTGCCATGCACGACATGGGGCTTGCAACAATAATCGGGCCAGTGGACAAGGACGCCTCCGGCAAGCCGCTGTCTGCTTCCATGAAGAGCACGATCGAGAGGCTCAGGACATGGGATAGCAGGAGCCAGGTGCACGAGCCGGTAGACCGCAACTTCCGCCAAGCGTTTTCCGAGCTTGACAGGCTAAAGGACAAGCTGGCAGTGGGCGACGCGGTGATTGAAAAGGCGGCGTACGTCTACAGAAAGGCCCTTGAAAAGGGGCTTGTGCGCGGGCGCTCGATCTC
>Ga0070741_10003854_pt1 | contig 36095 bp, 41 predicted proteins | sample Coa_R1_4_FD_66440 | JGI IMG/M metagenome (GOLD analysis project Ga0070741, IMG submission 66440) | Surface soil microbial communities from Centralia Pennsylvania, which are recovering from an underground coalmine fire - Coalmine... | ecosystem: Environmental > Terrestrial > Soil > Unclassified ... | reverse complement strand
CGCGGTCAGGATCCGCGGATAGGTGCCGCAGCGGCAGAGATGGCCGTTCATCGCGGTGCGGATCTGGTCCTCGGTCGGGTTCTTCGTCGTCGAGAGCAGGTCCGCGGCCTGGATCATCATCCCGTTCTGGCAATAGCCGCAGTGGGGCACCTGCACGTCGATCCACGCCTGCTGCAGCGGATGCAGCGCCGGGCTCGAAGCGGTCGTGCCGCGCTCCTTCGCCCACAGCGCCGGCAGCCCCTCCAGCGTCGTGATCGCCTTCCCGCTCACAGCCGCCACCGGGGTGACGCACGAGCGGATTTCCTTGCCGTCCAGGAGCACCGAGCACGCGCCGCACTGGGCGAGGCCGCAGCCGAAGCGCGGCCCGTGCAGGTGCAGCTCGTTGTGCAGGACGTAGAGAAGCGGCGTATCGAGGCTCGCGGTCACGCTGTGCACGAGACCGTTCACCTTGATCTTGAGCTTGCTCGCCAATTCCCCCTCCTCTAGGAGAAGTGTTACGAGAGGACGCTGCGCGACGAGACCCCTGCCTCGTTCCGCAGCGCTTGCGGGCAATCGTAGCCGCGGCCTCCGCCGGGTGGCAATGCTCCGCCCGTGACTAGTAGAAGACCGAAATCGCCGTTGCTACGCTTGACGGCGTGAGCTCGATCAGCCTTCCGGCGACTGCGATCTGCCCCGGCTGCTCGACGATGGTCGTCCTTCCGGCGGAGCCGCGCGGGCCCGAGGACCCGCTCATCTGCGGGACGTGCGGCGCCGAGGTGCCGGACTACCGCGTCGAGCAGGCCGCCGCCGCGCACTTCGACCCGCCGGAGACCGAGGAGCTGCCCGAGAACCGGGTCTACACCCGGCGGGGCCTGCTCCAGGGCCTCCGGGACGCCGCGGCGGAGAAGGCGATCGCCGCCGCCCGCGGGTTCAGCGAGCGCGCCCGCTTCTAGGCCGCTCGAAACCCGTAAGAAAGCCACACAGAACCCTTACAGCCGGACAGCAAGCTCCGGGCGAGCGCCGCGTCTTCCTAGACGAAGCGGCAGCGACCACCCGCAACCACTGGAGAGCCGATGAGACGCCTCACCTGGATTTCCGCGACCCTCCTCGCCCTCGTCGGAGCGGGGATCGCGGTCGCCCACGGGGGCGGGAGCAAGGCCGTCGCAGCGACGAGCGCGACCTTCTCCGCCACCACGCCCGGCACGGTCAGGACGAGCACCTGCACCGCCGCCGACGGCAAGGTCTACGCGACCACGCACGGCCGGTACACCGGCGCCGCGGCGAGCTCCGACGGCGCCCTGAACGGCCCCGCCACGCTCGACGTCGTCAGCCTGATCAACCAGACCGACAACGTCGGCACCGTCGAGGGCCTGCTCCGCATCGACGGCAGCGGCGGCCGCACCGTCGCGCACGTCGAGGCGGTCTACTCGGGCGGCCACCTCGCGGGCGTCGCCGAAGGGCACGGCTCCGCGCCCTGGAACCGGCTGCTCGCGAACGTCTCCGGCGACTTCAGCGCCGCGGGCGGGCTCGCGAACGGGAAGCTCGGCGGCGGCACCGCCGGCGGCGACGCGGTCGTCGTGACGGCCGGCGCCTGCCGGCCGGCCCCGAGCCCGAAGCCCGAGACGATCCAGGCCCACGGCAACGTCACGGCCGTGAGCGGGACCTCGATCTCGGTCGCGGGCGTCACCTGCAACGTGCCCAATGCCTCGATGGTGAACGGCATCCAGACGGGCGACCGCGTCGAGATCAAGTGCACCGCCTCGGGCGGCGCCAACACGCTCGTTCGGGTCGAGCGCAAGCACGGCGACCACCACTGACCAAGAGGACGACGGCAGGACCGGGCGAGGGGCGCGGAGAGCGCCCCTCGCCGTTTCCGAAAGCCCCAACCGTTTGCTTTCAGACCCCTTACGGAACGGGGATAGGGTGACCTCCGATCGTCGTCGTCTACCAAGGGGGGTTTTCCGCATGGCCCGAATCCGGATCGGTCTGCTCGTGCTCGCCGCCGCCTGCGCCGTCGGCGCGTTCGCGGCCATGGCGGGCGCCGGCAACACCGCCCGGCGCGCGACCACGGTGACCGTGACCGCCGGCAAGCCGTCGGAGTTCCGCTTCACGCTCTCGAAGAAGTCGGCCGTGCACGGCGCCGTCACGTTCAAGGTGACGAACAAGGGCGCGCTGCCGCACGACTTCAAGATCGCGGGGAAGAAGACGAAGCTGCTCTCGCCCGGCCAGTCGCAGTCGCTCAAGATCACGTTCAAGAAGGCCGGGAAGTACCCGTACCTCTGCACCGTGACCGGTCACGCCGCCGCCGGCATGAAGGGCACCTTCAAGGTCACCTAGCGGCTCGTCGCGCGCGGGCCGGCGCCGGGCGCCGGCCCGCGTCACGAGCGGCCGTCAGTAGCCGTAGCCGTAGCCGCCGTCGTCCGAGCCCGGGGTCGTGGCGGTGCCCGAGCTCGTGGTCGACCCGGAGCCCGACCCCGACGAGGGAGCCGGGGCGGGGGCCGCCGCGGGCTTCACGATCCTGGCCGCGGGCGAGACGGCGTACCACGCGTGCTCGACCGCCTCGCCCTTCGCGAGACCCGGCTTCGTGTCGCCGGAGAAGCGGTAGAGCGGGAACCCGCCGTAGGTCACCTGGAAGGTGCCCTCGGGGCGCTTCACGACCCCGAGCTTCGCCCGGGCGACGCCGCGCCCGGCAACCGGCTTGCTGCCGGCGCGGACGAGCAGCGGCGGCCAGAGCTTCGCGCAGGCGCCGGTGCAGTCGATCCGGCCCTTCGCCTCGTCGGTGTAGTGGTAGAGCGTCCGGCCGTTCGAGCTGACGACGACCCGGCCGAGCGAGGCGACCTTCGCCGTCTTCACCGTCGGCGCGACCGCCCCGCCGGCGATGGAGGCCCCGCCGAGGACGGCGAGGCAGGCTGCGAGCAGGGATCTCTTCATGCCAGGGCATACGGCGCCCGGCGGCGCGCGGATTCTCCCGGTCAGTCGAGGAGCGCCCGCAGGTCGCCCCGCTCGAGCGGCCGCGCGGCGGCGATCAGCGCGCGCGCGTCGTCGACCTTGCCCCAGACGTCCCAGAGCAGGAAGCCGCGGGGCCGGCGCTCGCCGTCGAGGTAGCAGACGACGCCCTTGCGGTTCGGCTCGGCCCACTCGGCGGCCGTCTCGAGCCGCGAGTCGAGCTCCCCGACCGCCTCGTAGCCGAGCTCGAAGAGGTCGGAGTAGAAGAAGGGCAGGCGGTCGTAGGGCGCGTCGGCCCCGGCCATGTTGGCGCCGACCGCACGGCCGTGGCCGTTCGCGTGGTCCTCGTGCTCGACGCGGACGAGCGTCCCGAGGTCCTTCGCCGGGAAGCGGGCGACGTCGCCGGCCGCGAAGACGTCGTCCCGGCCGCCCGCGCGGCCGCGGTCGTCGACGACGATCCCGTCCTCGACGGGCAGCCCGGCGGCCTCGGCGAGCTCGACCGCGGGCTCGATCCCGAGACCCGCGACGACGCCGTCGGCCTCGAGCACCCGCCCCCCGCCCAGCCTGACCGTCCCGCCCTCGATCGCGGCCACGAGCTCGCCGGGGAGCACCTCGACCCCCTGCTCGCGGTAGTAGTCCGTGACGAAGCCGGCGAGCTCCGCCGGGAAGAGCCGTCCGCCGATCCCGCTCTCGGGGAACACCATCGTGACCGCGCAGCCGCTCCGCGTGAGAGCGGCCGCGAGCTCCGAGCCGATGAAGCCGCCCCCGACGACGACGACGCGCGCCCCGGCGGAGGCGAGCGCGCGCAGGCGCCGGTAGTCGGCGAGCGTGCGGAAGTAGACGACGCCGTCGCCGCCGTCGCCGGGGAGGCGCCTGGGCCTGCCCCCGGTCGCGAGCAGGAGCCGCTCGTAGCCGTAGGCGTCGCCCCGGTCGTCGACTGCGCGGCGGCCCGCGAGGTCGAGCTCCACGACCCGGCGGCCGAGGCGGAGGTCGACCCCGAGCTCGGCGGTGCCGCGCCAGATCGTCTCCTCGTCCTTGCCCTGCCAGAGCCCCTTCGAGAGCGGCGGGCGGGCGTACGGCGGCTCCGGCTCGGCGCCGACGAGGCCGATCGCGCCGTCCGGGTCGTGGTCGCGGATCCCGCGGCAGGCGGCGTCCGCCGTCATCCCCCCGCCGACGATCAGGTACCGAAAGTCAGGCATGCGGCGACCCTACAGGTTCGCCCCGTCCGTGCCGACAAGGGGAGTCATGCGGCTCAACGAGCGGCTCCTGCCCGTCCTCGCCCTCGGGGCCGCCGGAGCGGGCGCTCCGGCCGTCCTCGAGTGGCTCGTGGGCTCCCACCGGATCGCCGTGGACGGCCGCGTGCACTTCTTCGCGGTCGGCTTCACCGCGCTCGCCGCGGCCGCCGCCTGCGTCGCCCTCTCGCTCTTCGGCGCCCGGTTCGGCGACAGGCGGACGGTGCTCGTCGGCGGCGCGTTCGGCGTCATGGCGGCTCTGCTCGCGTTGCACGGACTCTCGACCCCCGGCTTCATCATCCCAGAGATGAACGGCGTGATCGTGTTCACCGGCGGGGCGACGCTGCCGGCGGGCGCGGCGCTCCTCGCGCTCTCCTCGCTCGGCACGCCGCAACGGCTCCGCCTCGGCGTCAAGCAGCTGCTCGCGGTCGAGGCCGTGCTCCTCGCGGGCGTCCTCGCGCTCGGGATCTCGGCGATCCTCTCGCCGGACCTGCTCCCGTACGCCCCGGCGGCGTCGAGCCCCGAGGCGATCGCCACGCTCGCCGTCGGGCTGCTGCTCTTCCTGCTCCTCGGCGTCCGCGCGCTCCGCACGTTCCTGCTCACCCGGCGGACGGGCGACCTGCTCGTCGCGATCGGCATCGCCTGGCTCTCGACCTCGCTCGTCGCCGCGCTGACGCTCAGCTACACCCAGCTCGGCTGGTGGCTCGGCCACGGCTTCGAGCTCGACGGGATCCTGGCCGTCGCCGTCCCGGTCGCGCTCGACCTCGCCCGCACGGTGCAGTCGCGGCCGCTCGCCGGCGACCTGCAAGCCTCCGACCTCGTCCTCGCCGAGGAGACGTTCCTCGGCTCGCACGTGCGCGCGCTCACGCTCAGCCTCGCGCAGCGGGACGACTACACCGAGCAGCACACGCGCCGCGTCGCGCTCCGGGCGGTGCAGGTGGGCGAGCTGCTCGGCCTCTCGCGCAGCAGCCTCCGCACGCTCGCGACCGGCGGCCTCGTCCACGACATCGGCAAGCTCTCGATCCCCGACTCGATCCTGAAGAAGCCGGGGCCGCTCGACGACGACGAGTACGAGGCGATCAAGCGCCACACCGAGCTCGGCGCGAAGCTCCTCGACGAGCTGGGCGGCTTCTCGCCGGGAGTGCGCCGCCTCGTGCTCGACCACCACGAGCGCCTCGACGGCCGCGGCTACCCGCGCGGGCTCGGCGCCGACGAGATCGACCTCGAGACGCGCATCCTCACCGCCTGCGACGTCTACGACGCGCTCATCTCGGCGCGCGTCTACCGGCCGGCATGGTCGCACGAGGAGGCGATGGCGCTCCTCCGCCGCGAGGCGGGGACGGCGTTCGACCCGCGCTGCGTCGACGCGCTCGAGCGGGTGCTCGCGCGAGAGCGCGGCGCCCGCGAGCCGCGGCCCGAGCTCGTGCTCCGCCCCGCGGTCGCCGCCGCCGGGGCGTGATTCGCGCGGCCGGGCCGTGAGCGCCGGGCCCCTCGTGCTCGCGGGCGCCGCGCTCGCGCTGCTCCGGTTCGGGCGGGGGTTCGTGCGCCTGCGCCGGCGGGGACGCCGCGACCTCGCCGGCTGGGACCGCCCGCTCCTCGCCTGCGCGGGCCTCGCCGCGACGGCCGCGCCGGCCCTGGGCCCGGTCGACGAGGCGGCCGGCCGCCTCCTCGGCGCCCACATGCTCGAGCACCTGCTCGTCGGAGACGCGGGACCGGCGCTGCTCGCGGTCGCGGTGCGAGGCCCGCTGCTCGCGTTCGTGCTCCCCGTCCGGCTCGGGAGGCTCGCCGCACGCGCCGGCGCGCTGCCCGCGTGGGCGCCGGTCGCCCTGTGGGCGGCCGCGCTCGCGGCGTGGCACGTCCCGGCGGCCTACGACGCCGCCCTCGGCAACGAGCTCCTCCACGGCCTCGAGCACCTCTCGTTCCTCGCGGCGGGCCTGCTCGTGTGGACGCAGCTCGTCGACCCGGCCCGCCGGCGCCGCCTCGGGACGGGCGCCCGGCTCGCCGTCGCCGGCGCGATGTTCGCCGCCGGCCAGCTCCTCGCCGACGTCCTCTTCCTCTCCGGGCCGCTCTACCCCGCCTACGCGGGCGCGGAGGCGCGGCCGCTCGGGCTCTCGGCCGCGGCCGACCAGCAGCTCGCGGGGCTCGTGATGATGGTCGAGCAGACCGTCGCGCTCGGGGCGTTCGCGGCGCTGCTCCTGCGGGGCCGGGTGCGGGAGGCGCTCAGGCCTGCGCGGCGGCGAGCGCCGCTTGAAGCGACTGCTTGAACGACACCGTCGTGTCGGTCGCCCCCGAGACGACCTCGATCCTCGCGCTCTGGAGCTCCATCACCTCGCCCTGCAGGAGCGGCAGGGCCTTCTTGTTGATGAAGACGGACTTGACGGTGTGGTCCGGGTAGACCGGCACGTCGACCGCGAGGATCTTGAAGGTCACCTTCGTCTTCGAGCCGACGGTCGTGCGGGTCTGGGCGATCTTGAGGGAGACCTGGAGCGGGCCCCACTTCTTGCACTTCACCGTCGAGCCGAGCACGGTCTTCGTCACCGTCTTGCGCTTCGCGGACTTCTGGTGCACGGCCGCGAGCGCGTTCACGCACGGAAGCGCGAGCGCGAGGACACACGCGCCGAGCGTCAGGACACGTCTCGCCACGGCGAAAACGTAGCGGAAGTCGCGGCCGGCTTCTATGCTCCAGGCGCCGCGAGGGATCAGCTGAACGGCGGGTGGAGCGGCAGGAGCTTCGGCGGCTGCGGGTGCTGCGAGAAGTCGAAGTCGCGCGCGAGGTCGCCGAGGCCGCGGACCTCCTCGCGCACGACCGGGCGCGGGTCCGGCCGCCCGTCGGTGCGCGGGTCGAGCCGGCGCCCGCCCAGGAAGTCGTCCTCGATGAACTTCAGGTAGGCGTCGAACGAGAGCACCTGGTGGTCGACGTAGCCGTGGCGCGCCCAGGGACTGATCAGGAGCGCGGGGACGCGCAGGCCGTACCCCTGCCCGTCGACGTGCGGAGGCGGCACGTGGTCGTAGAAGCCGCCCCAGTCGTCCCAGGTGAGGAAGATCGCGGTCGAGCTCCACTCCGGGCTGCGCATGAGGGCGTCCACGAGGCTCGTCACCCACGCCTGCCCGGCGGTTACGAGCGCGGGCGGATGCTCGCTCACCTTCTGGGCCGGCACGATCCACGACACGGACGGGAGCGTGCCGTTCCGCGCGGCCGCGAAGAATGCGGACACCGGCGCGACGTCGCGGAGCTGGCCGTCGGCCCGGACGGTGTCGAACCAGGGGAGCGGGTTCCAGATGCCCGGCGTGCGCGCACGCTGCGGCACCGCCCGGCAGAACATGTCGCCGTCGGCGCAGTCGGGCTCGGCGCCCGGGAACACGTAGTAGCGCCAGCTCACCCCCGCTCGGTGCAGAAGCCAGGTCAGGTCGGTCCACGCGTAGTCGGGCGCCTCCCCCGTCGCGTTCTGCGGCGAGCCGGGCGGCGAGCCCGGCGCCTGCACCGCGGGCCGGCAGCTCGCCGGGTCGCCCTTCCTGGCGCACCTGGCCGACCAGGCCGAGACGAGGTAGAGGTGCGCCGGGAGGCTCCAGGAGGAGTCCGGCTGGAACATGTGGTCCTGCAGGACGTAGCTCCGCGCCCACGACCAGTAGTTCGGGATCTCGTGCGCGTCGTGGTAGCCCATGACGTCCGGCGAGCGCGGCGCGAGCGAACAGGCGGGCGCGTCGACCTTCGCGCAGGCGAGTCGCCGTCCGCGGCGCGCGCGGCTCAGGAAGCCGTCCATCTTCCCGCCGTCGACGTCGGCGACGGCGTCGCTGTGGTCGTGCGGCCCGCCGGCGTTCCGGTTCGCGCGGTCGTGGTAGGGCCGCACGCACACCCGTCGGACCGGGTCGGGCACGCACACCGTCGGCACGCCGTTCCGCATCGGGATCCCGTCCGCGCCGGGGAAGGTGCCGAAGTAGGAGTCGAACGAACGGTTCTCCTGCACGATCACGACGACGTGCCGGATCGCGTGCAGACCCGGCGGCGCAGCGCCGACCCCCGCCGCGCCGGGCATGGCGACGGTGACGATCCCGGCGAGCACGGCGCCGGCCGGCCGCAGCAGCCTCCCCACGGCGGCGCAAGCTAGAGCCGCGCCCGTTCAGCGCGGGTTAACGCCCGGTTGCGCAGCGATTGCTTGCCCGAGCCTGCCCGCGCAGGCCACAATGCCGCGGTGACGGCGCCCCTTCGCCTGCGAACGGCCTCGACCCGTCCGGCCGCATGACCGCCGCGACGCGCCCGGTGCCGGGCGAGGCCGCCGTGCTCGAGCGGGCCGGCACGGAGAACTTCTCGGTCGCCGCCCTCGTCCTCGGGCGCTCGACCCGCCGGCACCTGCTCGCGATCTACGGCTTCGCGCGCCTCGTCGACCAGCTCGGCGACGACGTCGACGGCGACCGGCTCGCCCACCTCGGCCGGCTCGAGGAGGACCTCGACCGGGTGTACGCGGGCGGCGAGCCGGAGCACGAGCTCATGCGCCGGCTCGCGCCCACCGTGCGGGCGCTGGGCCTGCCGCGCGACCCGTTCCGCCGCCTGATCGACGCGAACCGGCGCGACCAGGAGCAGTCCGCCTACGCCACCTACGAGGAGCTCGCCGACTACTGCGACCTCTCCGCGAACCCCGTCGGCGAGCTCGTGCTCCACGTCTTCGGCGCGGCGACGCCGGAGCGGATCGCGCGCTCGGACGACGTCTGCACCGCGCTCCAGCTCGTCGAGCACTGGCAGGACGTCGAGGAGGACTTCGGCCGCGGCCGGATCTACCTGCCGGCCGAGGACCTCGAGCGGTTCGGCGTCGAGCCCGGCGACGTGCGCTCGGAGGCCTTCCGGCGCCTGCTCGCCTTCGAGATCGAGCGCGCCCGCGCGCTCCTCGACCGCGGCGCGCCGCTCGTCGGGACGCTCCGGGGCCGCGCGCGGCTCGCGGTCGCCGGCTACGTGGGCGGGGGGCGCGCGGCGCTCGACGCGCTCGCGGCCGGCTCCCGGAAGGCGTCGAAGGCCCGCCGCGCGCTCGCGACGCTCGTGACCTTCGCGAGGGGCCGGTGACGCCGGAGCTCGCCTACGAGCACTGCCGCGGGATCGCCCGCGCGTCCGGGTCGAGCTTCTACGCCGGCATCCGGCTCCTTCCGCCGGACCGCCGCTCCGCCCTCTTCGCCGTCTACGCGCTCGCGCGCCGGATCGACGACGTCGCCGACGGCGAGCTCCCGGCCGCCGAGAAGCTCGCCGAGCTCCGGCGAATCCGCGAAGCGCTCGCCCGGATCGGGGAGAGGCACGACGACCCCGTCCTCGTCGCGCTCGCCGACGCCGCGCGGCGGCTGCCGATCCCGCTCGAGGCGTTCGGCGACCTGGTCGACGGCGCCGAGATGGACGCGCGCGGGACCGGGTACGGCACGTTCGCCGACCTCGAGCGCTACTGCCGCCGCGTGGCGGGGTCGATCGGGCGCCTCTCGCTCGGCGTCTTCGACTGCTCCGACCGCGAGCGCGGCGCCGTCCTCGCCGACGACCTCGGGGTCGCGCTCCAGCTCGGGAACATCCTCCGCGACCTCGGCGAGGACCTCGCCGCCGGCCGCCTCTACCTGCCGCGCGAGGACCTCGAGCGCTTCGGCGTCGAGCTCGTGGACGGGCGCCTCGAGGGGCCCGCCGAGCTCGTCGTCGCGTTCGAGGCCCAGCGCGGGCTCGAGTGGCTCGAGCGCGGGCTCGAGCTCGTTCGGCTGCTCGACCGGCGCTCGACCGCGGCCGTGCTCGCGATGGCCGGCAAGTACCGCGTGCTGCTCGAGCGGGCAGCCGAGGACCCCGGGCTCGTCCTCGGCCCGCGGCGCCTCTCGCTGCGCGCCTGGGAGAAGGGGCTCGTGCTCGCGCGCAGCCTCGCCGGGGCGGGCCCGTGACGACGGCCCCGAACCTTCTCGCCACCACGGGACGCGACCGGGGACCGGCCCCGGAGGTGTCCGGCCGGACCGTGGGCGGAAGGGACGAGCGGTGAGGGCCACGGTGGTCGGCGGCGGGCTCGCCGGGCTCGCGGCGGCGCTCGAGCTCGCGGACGCGGGCGCCGAGGTGACGCTGCACGAGGCGCGCTCGCGCCTCGGCGGCGCGACCTTCTCCTTCGAGCGGAACGGGCTCTGGCTCGACAACGGCCAGCACGTCGCGCTCCGCTGCTGCAGCGCCTACCTCGGCTTCCTGCGCCGGATCGGCACCGACGGCCTGCTCCCGCTCCAGCCGCGGCTCCGCGTCCCGGTGCTGCGCGAGGGCCGCCGGCCGGCGACGATCTCGCGGACGCGGCTCCCGGCGCCGCTCCACCTCGCCGCCTCCCTCCTCTCGTACGCGCCCCTCTCCGCGCGCGAGCGCGTCGCCGCGATCCGCGCCGCGACTGCCCTGCGCCGGCTCGACCCCGACGACCCCGCGCTCGACGACGAGAGCTTCGGCGACTGGCTCCGCGCGCGCGGGCAGTCGCCGAACGCCGTCGCCGCGCTCTGGAACCTGATCGCGCTGCCGACGCTCAACCTCCCGAGCGACGAGGCGTCGCTCGCCGCCGCGGTGAAGGTCTTCCGGACGGGGCTCCTCGACGCCGCCGACGCCGCCGACATCGGCGTCCCCCGCGCGCCGTTCCAGCGCCTGCACGCCGACCCGGCGCGGGCCGCGATCGAGGCCGCCGGCGGGCGCGTCCTCCTCTCGAGCCCCGTCCAGGACGTGCGGGAGCTGCTCGAGGAGGGCCCCGTGGTCCTCGCGGTGCCGCACCACGCCGCCGGCGAGCTCGTGCCCGGGCTCGAGGTCGCCGGTCTCGGCGAGAGCCCGATCGTGAACCTCCACGTCCACTACGACCGCCGCGTCCTCGACGAGCCGCTCGCCGCGGCGCTCGGCTCGCCGGTGCAGTTCGTGTTCGACCGCACGGAGGCCTCGGGCGCGCGCGAGGGGCAGCTCCTCGCCGTCTCGCTGTCGCACGCGGTCGACGAGATCGGCAGCTCGGTGGCGGCGCTCCGCGGCCGCTTCCTGCCCGCGCTCGAGCGCCTGCTCCCGGCCGCGCGCGGCGCGCGGGTGCTGGACTTCGCCGTGACGCACGAGCCGCGGGCGACGTTCCGCGCGGCGCCGGGCTCGCGGCGCCTGCGGCCGGGACCGCGGACGGCGACGCCCGGGCTCTACCTCGCCGGCGCGTGGACCGACACCGGCTGGCCCGCGACGATGGAGGGCGCGGTTCGCAGCGGGATCGCCGCGGCGCGGGCCGCGCTCGCCGCCCGGGAGCGGGAGCCCGCGCTCGCGTGACCGTGGCGGCCGCACCGCGCCTGCGCGAGGCCGCGCGGGAGACGCTCCGCCGGGCGTCCGAGCACCTGCTCTCGCTCCAGCAGCCCGACGGGCACTGGAAGGGCGAGCTCGAGACGAACGTGACGATCGACGCGGAGGACGTCTTCCTGCGCCACTACCTGGGCCTGCCCGACCGCGCCGAGACGACGCGCCGCTCGGCCGCGTGGATCCGCTCGCGCCAGCGCCCCGACGGGTCGTGGGCGACGTTCTTCGGCGGGCCCGCCGACCTGTCGACGACCGTCGAGGCGTACGTCGCGCTGCGGATCGCCGGCGACCCGCCGGAGGCGGCGCACATGCGCCGGGCGGCCTCGTTCGTCCGCGACGCCGGCGGCGCCGAGGCGAGCCGGGTCTTCACGCGCATGTGGCTCTCGCTCCTCTCGCTCTGGTCGTGGGACGAGGTGCCGATGCTGCCGCCGGAGCAGATCCTGCTCCCGCCGTCGGCGCCGCTCTCGGTCTACGCGTTCGGCTGCTGGGCCCGCCAGACGATCGTCGCGCTCCAGATCGTGACCGCGCTCCAGCCGCGCACCACGGTCGACTTCGAGATCCCCGAGCTCATGAGCGGGAGGCGGGCGCCGGCGCACCCGCTCGACCGGGCGCTGCGGCTCTACGAGCGCCGGCCGGTGCGCGCGCTCCGCCGCCGCGCGCTCGCCGCGGCCGAGCGCTGGATCCTCGAGCGCCAGGAGCGGGACGGCTCCTGGGGCGGGATCCAGCCGCCCTGGGTCTGGTCGATGATCGCGCTCCACGCCCGCGGCTACGGGCTCGACCACCCCGTCCAGCGGCTCGCGCTCGCGGGGCTCGACAGCTTCACGGTCGACGACGAGGACGGCCGCCGGGTCGAGGCCTGCCAGTCGCCGGTCTGGGACACGGCGCTCGCGGTGATCGCCCTCCTCGACGCCGGGCTCCCGCCGGACCACCCCGCCCTGGCGCGGGCCGCCGAGTGGCTCGTCGGCCGCGAGGTGCGCGTCCGCGGCGACTGGGCGGTGCGCAAGCCCCGCCTCGCCGCCGGGGGGTTCCCCTTCGAGTACGCGAACGACAACTACCCCGACGTCGACGACACCGCCGTCGTCGTGCTCGCGCTGCGCCGCACCGGCGCCGGCGCCGACGCCTGCGACCGCGGGATCGAGTGGATGCTCGGGATGCAGTCGTCGGACGGCGGCTGGGGCGCGTTCGACGTCGACAACACGAGCCGCCTCGTCGCGAAGCTCCCGTTCTGCGACTTCGGGGCGGTGACCGACCCGCCGAGCGCCGACGTGACCGCGCACGTGCTCGAGACGCTCGCGCACGAGGGACGGGAACACGAGCTCCCCGCCCGGCGGGGGCTCGAGTGGCTGCTGCGGGAGCAGGAGCCCGACGGCTCCTGGTTCGGCCGCTGGGGCGCGAACCACGTCTACGGGACCGGGGCCGTCCTCCCCGCGCTCGCCGCGTGCGGCCTCGGCCGCCACCCGAGCGTCGCCCGCGCCGTCGACTGGCTCGCGAGCGTGCAGAATCCCGGCGGTGGCTTCGGCGAGGACCTGCGTTCCTACCGTGACGCCTCGTGGCGCGGTCGCGGCGCCTCGACGGCGTCGCAGACGGCCTGGGCGCTCATCGGGCTCCACGCGGCCCGCGAGGACGGCCCCGTGACCGAGCGCGCGCTGCGGTTCCTCGTCGAGACGCAGCGCCCGGACGGCGGCTGGGACGAGCCGTACTACACCGGCACCGGCTTCCCGGGCGACTTCTACCTCAACTACCACCTCTACCGGGACGTCTTCCCGGTGATGGCGCTCGGGCGGGTGCTCGCGGGTGAGTGAGCTGCTCGTGCTCGCGCCGATGGCCGTCGAGGAGGCGGCGCTCCGCAACGGCAGCCGCGTCCTCCGCACGGGAATGGGGCCCGCGCGGGCGCGCATCGCCGCCGCGCGGGCGCTCGCGGTCGACGCCGCCGGCGTCGCCGTCGCTGGCCTCTGCGGAGGCGTCGACCCGGCCCTGCGCCCGGGAGACGTCGTCTGCGCGACCGAGCTCCGCGCCGCAGACGGCACCGCGGTGCCGGTGCCGGGGAGCGCGCTCCTCGCGGCGGCGCTCCGCCGCCGCGGCCTGCGCGCGCACGTGGGGCCGCTCGTCTCGACCGAACGGGTGCTGCCGCCACGCGAGCGCGCCCGGCTCGACGGCGCCCTCGCCGTCGACATGGAGTCGGCCTGGCTCGCGGACGCGGCCGGCGGCCGGCCGCTCGCGGTGCTGCGGGTCGTCGCCGACGCGGCCGGCCGGCGCCTCGCGGACCCGCGGATCGCCGCCGACGGCGTCCGCGCCCTCCGCGCGCTGCGCCGCGGCGGGTCGGCGCTCTCGGAGTGGGCGAGCGCCCTGCGGCCGAGGCGCGTGCTGCTGGCCGGCCCGCGGTCGTTCTGCGCCGGCGTCGAGCGGGCGATCGATATCGTCGAGCTGGCACTCGAACGTCGCGGGGCCCCGATCTACGTGCGCAAGCAGATCGTCCACAACGAGCACGTCGTCGCCGACCTCGAGCGGCGCGGCGCCGTGTTCGTCGAGGAGCTGGACGAGGTGCCGGCCGGCGCGACCGTCGTCTTCTCCGCGCACGGCGTCTCCCCGGCCGTCCGCGACGAGGCGCGCAGGCGCGGGCTCGACGTGATCGACGCGACGTGCCCGCTCGTGAGCAAGGTGCACGCCGAGGCGCGGCGCTTCGCCGAGGAGGGGCGCACGATCTTCCTGATCGGCCACGCGGGCCACGAGGAGGTCGAGGGGACGACGGGCGAGGCGCCCGGCCGCGTGCGGCTCGTGGAGGACGTGCGCGACGCCGAGCGGGCCGAGGCCCCGGACGGCGACCGCGTCGCCTACCTGACGCAGACGACGCTCGCGGTGGACGAGACCGACGAGATCGTCGACGTGCTCCGGAGGCGCTTCCCCGCGCTGCGCGGGCCCGGCTCCGACGACATCTGCTACGCGACCGCAAACCGCCAGCAGGCGGTCCGGGAAGTAGCCCGTGATGCCGACGTGATCCTGGTGGCCGGCTCGGTGACGTCGTCGAACTCGCGGCGGCTCGTGGAGGTGGCCGAGCGCGAGGGCGCGCGCGCCTACCTCGTCGACGACGAGACCGACGTCGACGTCGCCTGGCTGCGCGACGCCTCGACGGTCGGCGTGACGGCGGGGGCGTCGGCGCCGGAGCGGATCGTGAGGCGCCTGGTCGGCGCGCTCGCCGCGCTCGGCCCGGTCGAGCTCGAGGAGCGCACGACCACGGTCGAGGACGTCCAGTTCCGCCTGCCGAGAGAGCTCGTGTCGTGACGGTCCCGCTCCGCCAGTCGCTGACCGTCGCGAAGTACCTCACGCGGCAGCGACTCCGCCGCAACGGGAAGTTCCCCCTCCTCGTCGAGCTCGAGCCGCTCTTCCAGTGCAACCTCGCGTGCTCGTTCTGCGGGAAGATCCAGTACCCCGAGCACATCCTGAAGAAGCGCATGCCGGTCGAGCAGGCGCTCGCCGCGATCGAGGAGTCGGGGGCGCCGATGGTGTCGATCGCCGGCGGCGAGCCGCTCGTGCACCCCGAGGTGCACGTGATCGCGAAGGAGCTCGTCAGACGCAAGAAGTTCGTCTACCTCTGCACGAACGGCATCCTGATGAAGAAGAAGCTCGACCTCTTCGAGCCGTCGCCGTACTTCGCGTGGGTCGTCCATCTCGACGGGATGCGCGAGCGGCACGACGACTTCGTCGAGCGGGAGGGGACGTTCGACAAGGCGGTGGACGCGATCCGCGAGGCGCAGCGGCGCGGCTTCCGGGTCAACACGAACACGACCTTCCTGACGACCGACACGCCGAAGACCGTGCGCGACGTGCTCGACTTCCTGAACGACGAGCTGAAGGTCGACCAGATGATGCTCTCGCCGGCGTACGCCTACGAGAAGGCGCCGGACCAGGAGCACTTCCCCGGCGTGACGCAGGCGCGGAAGCTCTTCTCGGCCGCGTTCGCGGACGGGCGGCGCAAGCGCTGGCGGCTGAACCACACGCCGCTCTTCCTCGACTTCCTCGAGGGCAAGGTCGACTTCCAGTGCACGCCGTGGGGGATCCCGAGCTACTCGATCTTCGGATGGCAGCGGCCCTGCTACCTGATGTCGGACGGCTACGCGGCCACCTACCGCGAGCTCGTCGAGACGACCGACTGGTCGAGGTACGGGCGCGGCCGCGATCCGCGCTGCGACAACTGCATGGCGCACTGCGGCTACGAGCCGACCGCGGTGCTCGCCGCGACGAAGTCGGTCCGACAGGCGCTCCGCGCCATGGTCGCCAGGTAGGCCTTGCGCGCAGGCCTGCTGGCACTCGCCCTGCTCCTCTCGGCAGGGAGCGCGACCGCGACCCGCTCGGCGGCGACGCCCCTCACCGCCGAGGCCCTCCTCGCCGCGACCGTGCCGCCCGAGACGATGCAGGAGGTCGCCGGCGGGAGCTGGTGGCCGAACCCGCCCGCATTCGACACCGTCGTCTTCCAGAGCGACCCCCAGCCGAAGATCACGACGGGGGTCACGTTCGAGGAGCTCGGCGGCGACTCGACGATCGTGACGACGCTCTACGCGTTCCGCTCGAACGAGCAGAGCCTGCACTTCCTCCTCTACGCGGAGCTCGTCGGCCCGCCGGTCGACGAGCGGAACCCGATGGTGGGCGACCGGCGCGCCTTCTTCCACACGACGCTTCCCGACGGGCGGCCGGCGACACGCCTCTACTTCACCCGCGGCCGGGTCGGCGTCGCGATCGAGGTCAACGGCCAGAGCTGGAGCGCCGGCAAGATCGCCCGCATCGCGGGCCCGATCGACCACGGCGTCGAGGGCCTCCTGGCCGGAAAGCTCGAGCCGCCGCGCATCCCGGCCGGCGACCTGGCGCGCCTGCCGGCGCCGGGCGCGGCGCCCGGGCCGCTGCTCGGGACGGCGACCCTCCCGCTCGAGGCGTGGGCGACGGTCGACCGCGACGGCACGCCGCGGCAGATCCGGGACGGCCTGGCGAGGCGCGGCGCGAAGCTCCTCTTCCGGCGCTACCTCCGCCGGGGCTCGCCCACCGACGTCGTCGAGACGACGCTCTTCGCCTTCCCGAGCGCGGGAGCGGCCTCCGGATGGCTGCGCCCGTTCGTCGCCGGCGTGGAGAGCCGCCCGGGCGCCCTCCCCGCCGGCGACACCGGGCCGCAGGCCGCCTACCGGCACGGCCGCGACAACTACGAGCTGCGCTTCGCCGCCGGCCGTTTCGTCGGCGACGTCTTCTGCTACGCCCCGTTCGTGCAGGAGCCCTCGGCCGCGTGCGAGCAGGCCGTGCGCACGGTCGCCGAGCGCTGGTACGCGCAGCTCTCCCACGCGAAGTAGCCGCAGCGCGAACCCGTGGAAGGCCGCGGCCGGCGCTGCGTGGTTCCGCGGATGGCGGCGGCGCCCCGCTCGCGGACGATTCGGCGGACGGCGACCCGCGAGAGGAGGCGGCGATGAGGACGGTCGAGGTCGAGATCCGGGACGGGGCGGTCGCCTGCCCGTACGCCGGCGGCGGCGCGCCCGTCGACGTCGAGACGTGCTACCGCTGCCCGCGTCTCAGGGCCTTCCACGACGAGGAGACGGAGACCCGGGTCGTGTGCGCGCACCCGGCCGGGCTCTTCCCCGCGCACCCCCTGGGGCGTCTCGCCCGGCTCATCCCCTCGTAGCCCGAGCGTTGACCCCGGACTGTTGCGCGTAGGATCGCAGCGCGATGGGCTGGCGCGTCCGCGGGAGCTACTTCGAGTCGTGCAGCTGCGATCCGATCTGCCCCTGCCGGCGGGTCGACGGCGTCCCGGGCGGGCGGTCGACGCACGGCGAGTGCCTCGGCGTGCTCTCGTGGCTGATCGACGAGGGCGGCGCGGAGGCGACCTCCCTCGACGGGCTCGCGGTCGCGATGGCGATCCGCTACCACGACGACGAGCCGGGCTCGCCGTGGACGTACGTGCTCTACCTCGACGAGCGCGCGGACGCCGGACAGGCGGCGGCGCTGGAGGACATCTACACCGGGCGGCTCGGCGGCGACGCCGTCCGGCACTTTCCCTGGGCCTGGAAGGCGTCCGACCTGGCCGCGGTGCGCCGGGTCGCGATCGAGGTCTCCCACGAGCCGCGGCGCCAGTGGCTCCGGATCCGCGACCGCGTGACCGTGCGCATCCGCGACCGCTACGCCGGGCCCGAGACGGTCACGTGCGTCATCCCGGGCCACGAGCAGCAGGGCGAGGAGCTCGTCGCCGACGAGCTCCGGGTCGACGACGGGCCGCTCCGGTTCGAGCTCGAGGCGACCTGCGGGTTCGCCGCCCCCTTCGACTACTCGGGCTGAGGGCCGGCGGCGGGGCCCCCGGAAGCGGCGCCCGCCGGCGCCGCAAGCCTGATCCGATCCTGAGCCCGAACCCCTCGATCAAGGGATGGCGACCGCTCCGGAGGCGTGAGATGCTGGCCCCCTCAAGGGGGGAAGCTTGCATCTCACGGTCGTCGACGAACCGACGGCTGCGGCACTCGCCGAGTTCCTCGGCGAGCGGGACTACGCGATCTACCGCGCGGGCGCGACCGAGCTCGACGTGAACCCGCTCGGCTCGATCAAGGCCGAGCTCCTCGTGCCGCAGCTCGCCTCGCACCTGAAGGAATGGCTCACGGACCGGCCCGGCATGGCCGTCCTCGTCCAGCCGACCGGGCGGCCGTCTTCACGCGACCGGCTTCTCCATCGCGACGCAGGGGAGCCTGACGCCGTCGGGAAGCTCGACCTGGAGCTCCTCGAGCGCCCGGAACCCGTACGCGAGGTAGAGCGGAAGCCCGGGCAGCGTCGCGACGAGGGTCAGGGTCCCGAACCCTTCCTCGCGCGCCGCCGCCTCGCAGGCCTCCAGGATCCGCCGGCCGAGGCCGCGCCTCGTCCAGTCGGCGCGGACGAACATCGCCCGCACGCGGGCCGGCTCGGTCGCCGGGTCGAGCAGGCGAGCGTCGCCGCCGGCCTCGCCGCTGCCCGTGTAGAGCTTGTCGCGCCTGCTCCAGCCGCCGCAGCCGACGAGCTCGCCCCCGGCCTCGAGCACGAAGTAGGTGCCGTCGGCGAGGAGCAGCGGGTCGACCTGCGCGACGTGGCGGACGGCGCTCGCCGCCTGCGGCCCGTCGTAGTAACGGGGGAAGAGGGCGGCGCCGGACTCCTTCATGAGCGCGTCGACCGCCTCGCGGTCGCCCGGCGTCGCCGTGCGGAGCGCCGGCTCTTCTTTCGCCACGCGTGGCATGCTACGGGCCGCGATCGCGCGTCGTAGCACGCCGCGCCGGCCGCTGGCCCGACCGGCCGCGCCGGCGGCCCCGCGTCACTCGACGCGCGGGAAGCCGGGCGTCGAGAGCGTCGTGCCGTCCGCGAGGATCGTCATCGCCTCGTAGAGCCCGAGGCTCGCGGTCCACTCCGGCCCCGCCGTCCCCATCGCGAACGCCGCGGTCGCGTAGGCGTCGGCGATCGTCAGCTCCGGCCCCGCGATCGTGACCGAGAGGACCCCCTCGGGCGGCCGGCCGGTGTGCGGGTCGAGCACGTGCTGCCCCCGGACGTAGGCCCCCGAGGTCGCGACCGCGAGGTCGTTCGCCTCGAGGACGGCGGCGAGCCTGTCGCGCTTCCCGGGGTGCTCGATCCCGACGCGCCAGCGCGAGTCGGGCAGCGGCGCGCCGCGCAGCCGGACGTCGCCGCCGGCGTTGAGCGAGTAGTTGCGGGCCCCGGCGGCCTCCAGCAGCTCGCCGGCGCGGTCGACCGCCCACCCCTTCACGACCCCCGACGGGTCGACGCCGCGGTCGAGCACGCGGCCGGCGTCGAAGTAGCCGTTCGTGATCACGCGCAGCTCGTCGCAGAGGGCGAGCACCTCGCGCACGTCCGGGTGGGCGTCGGCGAGCTCGAGCTCGCCGCGGTTCAGGCGGCTCACGTCCGAGTCCTCGCGGTAGGTGCTGAAGACGCGATCCGCGTCGCGCAGGACGGCGAGCATCCGGTCGACGACGCCGGGCTCAAGCTCGTCGCGCACGTCGACGACGATCGGCATGCCCATGATCTCGAGCTCGACGCGACGCTCCCCGGGGAGCGCGCCGGCCATCAGATCGCGAAGCGCTCGATGTGCACGTGACGGCCGTGCAGGTTCGAGCGGCGCAGCGTGCGCTCGATCAGCGCGAGCATCGCGGGCGGCCCGCAGGCGTAGATCTCGCGCTCGCCCACGTCGGGCACGAGCTCGTGCAGGTGCTCGGGCGTCAGGAGCCGCCGCCCCTCGGGGGTCGCGTGGTCGCCGACGATGTACTCGACCCTGCCGCCGTGCCGCCGCACGAGCTCGTCGATCTCGCCGGCGAGGACGAGGTCGCGCTCGGTCAGCGCGCGGTAGACGGTGACGACGTCGCCGCGGAGCTCCTCGAGCAGCGCGCGCACCGGAGTGATCCCGATCCCGCCGGCGATCAGCAGCACCTTGTCGCGCGTCGCGGTGTCGGCCGTGAAGACGCCGAACGGCCCCTCGGCGAGCACGCGCGTGCCGGCGCGGATGCGGTCGAACCTCGCGGTGTGGTCGCCGAGCGCCTTCACGGTGATCCGGAACGACCCGTCCCGCGGCGCCTCCGAGAGCGAGAACGGATGCTGCGTGTACCAGAAGCCCGGCGCGAGGAAGCGCCAGAAGAAGAACTGGCCGGGCTTCGCGCCGAGACGCTCGAGCCCGCGCCCGGTGATCCGGAGCGAGGTCACCCCGGGCCCTTCGGCGACGACCTCGGACACGCGGAGCCGGTAGCGCCGGTTCTGCACGACCGGCCAGGCGAGCCGGTACCAGAGCAGCAGCGCGAGGGTGGCGGCGTAGGTGGCGCGCCAGACGTCGGCGGCGACGACCTGCACCTGCGGCGTGAGCTCGTTCCCGACAGGGATCTCGTGGTACCAGGCGAGCGCGATCGCCGCGTAGGCGGTGAAGTGGACGGCGTACCAGAGCTCGTAGTTGAGCTTGCGCCGCGCGATCGCGAGCGAGCTCGCGAGGATGACGATCAGCAGGACGGTCCCGATCGTCGCGATGATGATGCCCGGGAAGTTCCCGTTCGTCATCAGGCGCCAGTACTCGTCGCTCCACGAGGTCGGCGGGAAGTCCTGCCTCGCGAACCCCCACACGCTGAAGACCACGTGCGCGAGCACGAGGTAGAGCACGGCATGGCCGTTCCAGCGGTGCCAGTTCGTGAGCCGGTCGAAGCCGATCAGGCGCTCGAGGAAGGGCAGCCGCGCGAGCAGCAGCACCTCGATCAGCGCCAGGTAGCCGGAGAGGAGCGCCGTGATGCGCCCGAGGTTGAGGAAGACCTGGGTCTCGTCCTGCCACTTGAAGCCGCTGGCGCCGTCGGCTCCCCCCTGCGCCCAGATCACGCACCAGTAGACCCCGACGCCGAGGACGACCGCCCAGAAGACGGCGCCGACGGCGAACTCGCGCGGCCTGCGGATCCGCAGGCGCGCGGAGCGCCGGCGAGGCGCGGCCAGGGCGTCGTCGAGGGTCGTCACGGTCCGGTGCGAGGGGACGGCGGCGGGGGCACGCGCACTCTAGCCGGTGCGGTCGCCGGCGGCCGAACCGAATCGGGCGGGGAAGCGAAGGTCTGCCGTAGAGCCCTCGAGACGAAGGAGGACGTGTTGAAGAAGAAGCTCGCACCGGTCGCGACGCTCGCGGCGGCGGCGCTCGCGCTCTCGGGCGCGGCGGTCGGAGGCAACCAGGCGAAGCCGACGACGTTCACGGCCGCGCTCAACGTGGGTCAGGAGATCCCGCACCCGAAGGGGACGAAGGCCGGCGCCGCCGGCAAGTTCGCCGCGACGCTCACCGGGTCGACGCTGAAGTGGCGGCTGACGTTCACCCACCTGAGCGGCGCCGCCGCGGCCGCGCACATCCACGCCGGCAAGAAGGGCAAAAGCGGCGCGGTGCTCGTGCCCCTCTGCGGCCCCTGCAGCTCGCCGGCCTCCGGCGCGGCCACGCTCACGGCCGCGCAGCGCTCCGCGCTCGCGAGCGGCGCCACGTACGTGAACGTCCACACGGCGAAGAACCCGAACGGCGAGATCCGCGGGCAGATCCGGATGCCGATGTGAGCACGCTTCCGGCGCGCGGGGGCCGCCGCGGCTCCCGCGCGCTCACGGGAGCGAGAGCCGGTACACGTTCGTCTGCGTCGTCGTCGGGCCGAACGTGAGCGTTCCCCGGGCGTGCTCGTAGCGGCCCGTGCCGCCCCTGACGCGGACGACCACCGTCGGCTGCGCGATCGAGACCCGCTTCCCGGCCGCTCGAATCGTGCCGTCGCGGAAGGTCGTCGTCGACTCGAGCCTCGCGGTCGCCGAGCAGCGGGCCGTGAGGCCGCGGCAGCGCGTCAGGATCGTGAAGGAGTAGGCCATCGTCCCGACGCGGGCGCGGGTGCGCGGGTCGAGGAGGACGAGCGTCGAGACGAACTCGTCGCCGACCTCGCCGGCAGGCGGGTGCGGGTGGCGGACGACCTTGCCCGCGACGCTCCGGACGGTGATCGTGATGTCCTTGCCGGCGGGCGGCGCGGCCACGAGCGCCGCCGCCGCGAGCGCGCCGACGACCCCCCTCACGCGCTCGATTGTAGTGTTCGGACCGTGGACGTCTTCGCCGAGGTCGCCGCGCTCGGGCCACAGCGGATCTGGGACGGGATCGTGGGGCGCTCCGTCCACGGCGAGCGGGTGACGCTGAGCCTGCTCGAGCTCGACGCGGGCGCGGTCGTCCCCGAGCACGCCCACGAGAACGAGCAGGTCGGGATCCTGCTCGAGGGCTCGGTGACGTTCACGATCGGCGGCGAGGAACGCGAGCTCCGCCCCGGCGGGACCTGGCGCATCCTCGGCAACGTGCCCCACTCGGTCGTGGTCGGCCCCGAGGGCGCGGTGATCGTCGAGGTGTTCTCGCCGCCACGCGCCGACTGGCACGCGCTCGAGTCGCTCGCGCCGGGCCCCGGCCGCTGGCCGTGACGCCCTGCGGCTGAGAGAATCCGGCGGGATGGCCGGCCGGTTCTCGGACCCGGACTGGTGGCCGGCGCCGCCGCCGCAGAAGGCCCCGCCCGCGTCGAAGCTCGTCGTCGGGACGCTGCTGCCGCTGCTCGCGGTCGCCGGGATCGTGATCGCCGTGACGACGCTCGAGCGCCCGGGCGGCGGGACGGCGACGAAGGCGGCGCCCACCGCCGCGACGGCGACGACCTCCGCCGCCGCCGGCGCGGCGAGCGCGGCGCGGCGGGAGCGCCGGCGTGCGTTCGACGAGTGCGTGCGCAACCTCGGCGGCGGCGCGCCCGTGCGGGGCCGCTTCGGCGGCGGGCCGTCGCAGCGCTTCCGCGACGCCGTCGGCACCTGCCGGAGCCTGCTCGAGGGCGGGACGGAGCCGCTCCGCCCGCCGGCGGCGCGGCCGCCCGCCCCGCCGGTCGCCTGACCGCGGCCCGCGCGCCGGCGTCGGAGCTGTGCGCGGCGCCTCGGCCGGCGAGAGGCCCGCCGCCCGCAGCGCCGGGACGAGCCCCGCGACGGCGCCGACCGCGAGCGCGGCGGCGAAGCCGCCGGCCACGGCGGCCCGAACGAGCAGCGGCCGTCCGCGCCTCGAGCGCGGCCGACGGCCGGCTCACGTTCACCTCGTTCGGCGCCTCCGGGCGGCGCGGCCGGCTGAGCGTCAGATCGCGACGGACTTCGGCGGGCCGCCGAGCTGCTTCGCCCACCAGTCGTCCTCGTTCTCGTACGTGCCCTGGGAGAAGTAGCCGGACCCGACCGCGTGGAGCCGGACGGGGCGGAAGGCGTGGACGTGCGACTCGCCGGACTCGCCGAAGCGCCGGATCTGCTCCTCGATCCGGGCGCGCGAGCGCTCGAGGTGCGCCTCGATCGTCTCGACCAGCCTGCGGCGGTCGGAGAGGCGGCGCTCGCGCTCCATCAGGTCGGTCAGGCGGGTGAGCCGGCTGAGCACGGCCTCGCGGCGCTCGACCTCGGCACGGCGGGCGGCGAGCCTCGCCTCGAGCCGGCCGATCGGGTCCGGCCTGCCGGCGAGTGGGTGCTGGTCTCTGATCACGGGCTCGGCCATGGGCGCGTCGCAGCAACTCCTTGTTGTCGTCGCTGGCGTGGGCCGAACGCCAGAATGATCGAGATGCCGCTGTCATCGGCGCGCGCTGCGGCGGGCGGCATCACTCGGCTCAGTGATTCGCGCCGGGTCAGTACGTCCCGGGGAACTCGACGGGCTGGTAGGCCACGAGCGGGCGGCCGACCTCGAGCTGGATCTGCGCGTGGCTCGCGAGCGGGATCCGGCGCGGGTCGCCCGTCCACACGCCGCCGTTCACGATCGCGACCACCGGGCCGCGCGCCGGGCCGACGCGGGTCCGCGAGAGCGGCTGCCCCCAGACGTCGAAGAGCTCGCCGAGCACGAACGCGCGCCTCACCGGCGCCTCGACGTGGACGATCCCGTCGGCGAAGTGCGTCGTCAGCCACGAGAGGCAGGCCTCGGGCGTGAGCCCGAACGTGCCCGTCCGGACGACCGCCTCCGGGAGCGCCGGCCAGACGCCGATCCCGGCCGGGAGGGCGCGCGGCCTGCCGTTCACGAACACCGCGACGTGCGCGTGGACGTGGAAGGCGAGCCTCTCGTTGCGCTCGCAGCGGATGCCGCCGACGCCGCTCGAGGGGGTCGCCTTCGACGCGGCGGGCGCGAGCGCGGGCGCGTCGGGCACCGGGACGAGCTCGGGCCCGAGCTCGCCGGGCGGCGGCGCCGGGCGCAGGCGCCCGAGGGAGGAGAGCGGCTTCGTCGGCGGCGCGGCGGCGGCTGCGGCGGCGGCGAGCGCGGCCGCGACCGCGAGCGCGGCGGGCGCCAGGCTCCGGGTTCTCGCCATGCCGGGCGAAGCGTAGCCTCGGGGCTCCGCGGCCCGGCGGTCCGGCCGCGCCCCGCCGTTCAGGCGGGCCGCGACCGGTGCAGCTCGAGCACGCGCCGGTAGGCGGCGAGGTAGTCGTCGACCATGCGGCCGACGCCGAAGCGCGCCTCGACCGACGCGCGCACGGCGCGCCGGTCGAGCAGGGCCGCCGCGCGCACCGCCTCGACCGCCTCGTCGAGCGAGCCGACCAGGAAGCCGTTCTCGCCGTCGCGGACGATCTCCGGCATCGAGCCGCGCCGCGCGGCCACCACCGGCGTCCCGCACGCCATCGCCTCGACCACGCTGAAGCCGAACGGCTCCTCGAAGTTGACGAGGTGCAGCAGCGCGCCGGCCCCGCCGAGGAGTGCGCCGCGGCGGTCGCGCTCGACCGGGCCCACGTACCGCACCCGCTCGCCGTCGAGCCGGGGCTGCACGAGGCGCTCGAAGTACTCGCGGTCCTGGACGATCCCGGCGATCACGAGCGGCGTCTGCGCCCGCTCGGCGACGTCGATCGCCTCGACCGCCCCCTTGTCGTGGTGGATCCGGCCGAAGAACAGCAGGTACCCGCCGTCGCCGGCGCCCGGCTCGAACGCGCCCAGGTCGATCCCGTGGTGGATCGTCGCGACGTAGTCGAGCCGCTCGTGGCGGTCGGCCTCGCTGACCGCGACGTAGTACGCCCGCCCGTTGTACCGCTCGAACACGGGCACGATCCGCTCGGACGAGAAGCCGTGGATCGTGGTCACGACGGGCGTGTCGACGAGGCCGCTGTAGGTGAGCGGCAGGAAGTCGAAGTTGTTGTGGATCAGGTCGAACTCGGCCGCGCGCTCGAAGGCCGTGGCGACGTGCAGGCACTCCCAGACCTTCGCGTCGAGCGCCGGGTCCTCCGAGTAGCCGGTCGGAGCGGTTCCCACGAGGCGGGCCCTCGTCTCCGAGTCGGCCGTGGCGAAGAGCGTCACGTCCACCCCCCGCTCGACCAGCCCCTCGGTCAGCAGCGACACGAACTGCTCCCACGGCCCGTAGTGGCGCGGCGGCACCCGCCACGAGATCGGGGCGAGCATCCCCACCCGAAGGGGGCGGCCGGCGGCGGCTGCAGGCGCCACGGGCCGGAACGCTACGCCTACGCGGCCTGCCGCTCCAGGCGGATGTCGACGATCCGCAGGTGCCTCACCCGGCGCGGGGCGTGCGCTTCCACCACGTCCCCGCGGCAGTGCCCTTCGATCGCGCGCCCGACGGGCGACTCGTTCGAGAGCCGCCCTCGCGCCGGATCCGACTCGGCCGACGAGACGAGCAGGTACTCCTCGCGCGTCCCGTCGTCCAGGTCGTCGAGGACGACGCGGGAGCCCAGCGACACGACCCGGGTCGAGGGCTCCTCCGGGCCGAGCAGGCGGGCGGCGTCGAGCAGCCGCTCGAGCAGCGCGATCCGCCGCTCGACGAGGTCCAGCTCGGCGCGCGCGTCGAGGTACTCCGGGTTGTCCGCGAGGTCGCCGGCGACCTGGAGCGCCTGGCTGAGCCGCGCCGCCGCCTCCGGCCGCCTCACCGCCGTCAGGTGCGCGAGCTCCTGCCGCAGCTTCGCGTGGCCCTCGGGGGTGAGCACGACCCCGTCGGCTCGGTTCACCGGCCGAGCCGCCTTCCGTGCGTGCAACGCGGTCCTGCTCACGCCGTCCCTCGTCGAGTGTCCACCTTCACTCTCCGCGCGGCCGGGCGCGCCGGCATCGGGGGCGGGCCGGTGCGCGGCACGGCTTTCCCGCAGCATCGGGGCCGCGGCTCCCGGCGGGGCTCACCGTCCGGGACGGCCCGAGCGCCACCGGAGGGCGCGGCGGCCGGGTGCGGTCAGCCCGAAGCCGGCGTCGATCGGCCCGTCCTCCCTCAGCTCGCGGCGAAGGCCCACGGCGGCTTCGGCGCCTCGATCCGCCGCCTCAGGACCCGCCCGGTCGTGGGCGCCTTCCGTCCGGGTGCGGCGCGGGCACGCCCGGCACGTGGAGCAGGTTCACGACCTCCCTCACGCCGGGGATCGTCCGTACCGCCGCCGCGAGCTCGTCGATCAGCTCGGCGCTCTCGACCTCGCCGCGCAGGAAGACGGCGCCCCTCTCCGCGTTGATGCTGAGCCGCCCCTTCGGCACGTGCGGGTCGCGGAAGAGCATGCTCTCGACCTTGTGCGCGAGGCCGGCGTCGTCGAGCGGCGCCCGGCGGCGAGGCCGCACGCGGTGGAGGGCCCCGTCCACCCGGCCCCGGGCCCTGAGCGCGCCGGCGCGGCAGGCCCGCCCGACCCGGCGGGCCGAGTGCCTCACGGCGCCGGCGCTTCGCTCGCGGAGGAGGCGCCGGCGGTGCCGGCCCCGCGCCGGGTCCAGGAAGAACGCGAGCACCGCTCCGGCGACGAGCCCGGCCGCGAGCCGGCCGCCCGCCTCCCGACGATCGCCACTCGCGCTCGTCACGGCCTCGCGGCCGCCTCCCGCGACGACGCGGCCCGCACCCCCCGGCCTCCGGCGGGGATCGAGCCGCTTCCGGCTGCGGCGAGCCACCGAGCGACGCGACGTGGGCGGATGCGCGCGCATGGGCGACGTCCCTCAGGAGCTCCCGTCCGCGCTCGGCGGGCCCTCGCCGAGGTGCCGCAGGAACCACCGGCGCGCGAGGCTCGCGACCTCCTCGAGCGCGCCGGGCTCCTCGAAGAGGTGGGTGGCGCCCTCGACGACCCGCAGCTCCGCCTCGCAACCGAGCAGGGCGAGCGCCTCTCGATTCAGCTCGAGCACGACGTCGTCGTTCCCGCCGACGACGAGCAGGGTCGGCGCGCGCACGGCGGGCAGGCGCGCCGCGGCGAGATCGGGACGGCCGCCGCGGCAGACGACCGCCCCGACGCCGCCGTCCTGCGCCGCCGCCCACAGGGCGGCCGCCGCGCCGGTGCTGGCGCCGAAGTAGCCGATCGGCAGGTGGCAGACCTCCGGCGCCGCCTCGACCCACGCCGTCGCCGCCGACAGCCGCTCGGCGAGCAGCGGCACGTCGAAGACCTTGCCGTGGACGCGTGCCTCCTGCTCGCTCAGCAGGTCGAGGAGCAGCGTTCCCAGGCGCGCGTCGTTCAGCGACGCCGCGACCTGAACGTTGCGCGGGCTGAACCGGCTGCTGCCGCTGCCGTGCGCGAAGACGACGACCCCGACCGCCCCGGCCGGAAGCGCGAGCGAGCCCGGCAGCGACGTCGAGTCGGCGGGAATCGCGACCGGACGCACCCGGGCGGCCCGTGGTTCGGCGGGTGCGGTCTGCCACGCCATCTCGCGTAGATCGTCGCGCCCGGGCGGCGAGGCGGCATCGGCGAGCACGCGTATCCCGCTCCGGCGAAATCGCTGACGCAGGGATCGCACCCCGGGTCGCGGATCCCCACCGCGAGCGGGGACGAGCGCCGGCGGACGGCCCGCTTCGGCGGCGCGAGGCCCGGTCGCGAGCTTCGTGGTTTCCGCGCACGCCGATCGGGGCGCATGCCGATGCGGGCCGCCGGCTCGCGCAGGCACGCTGGCGTCGATCCCCGAGGAGGTGGAAGGAATGAATGTTCGCGAGATCATGAGCGCGGACGTGACGTGCATCTCGCCCACGGACACCGTCCTCTCGGCGGCGAAGCTGATGCGCGAGCGGGACGTCGGCGCGCTCCCCGTCTGCACGGAGGGCGAGCTCGTCGGGATCGTCACCGACCGCGACATCGCCGTCCGCTACGTCGCGACCGGTCTCGGCGACGACCGGGTCGCCGCGGTCATGACGCCCCAGGTGTTCACGATCGCGCCCGACGACCCCCTGGAGCGGGCCGAGGCGCTGATGGCGCAGCACCAGGTGCGCCGGCTGCCCGTGTGCGAGGACGGGAGGCTGCTCGGCATCCTCTGCCAGGCGGACCTCGCCCGGCACGCCTCGCACGAGGAGGTCGGCACGCTCGTCGAGGCGATCAGCAGGACGTAGGCCGGGAGGAGCGATGGACCCCGAGCGTGCGCGCGTGCTGCTCGCGCGCGAGCGGAAGCGCATAGAGCGCGCGCTCGCGGGACGGCGGTGGGCGGACGTCGGCGAGCTCTCCGACCAGGACGAGCCGGCCGATCGTGCTTCCGAGCTCTTCCAGGACGAGCTCGACGAGAGCCTGACGACGGCGCTCCTCGCGGAGCTCGCCGCCGTCGAGCGCGCGGAGGCTCGACTCGCGGAGGGAAGCTACGGGCGCTCGGTCGCAAGCGGCGAGCCGATTCCGGACGAGCGGCTCGAGGCCTTCCCGACGGCTGAGCTCACGCTCGAGGAGGAGCGGGTCGAGCGGACGCAGCGGCCGACGGGATGAGGACGGCGCGGCCGCGGGCCCGCCGGCGCCGCCGCCTACGATCCCGCGCGTGGGCGACGATTCGACCGCGACCCGACCGCGCCGGGCCGAGGCGCCGTGGTGGCAGTCGGCCGTCGTCTACCAGATCTACCCGCGCTCCTTCGCCGACTCCGACGGCGACGGCGTCGGCGACCTGGCGGGCATCGCCTCGCGGCTCGACCACGTCGCGCGCCTCGGCGTCGACGCCGTCTGGCTCTCCCCCTTCTACCGGTCGCCGATGGCCGACTTCGGCTACGACGTCAGCGACCACACCGACGTCGACCCCGTCTTCGGCGACCTGCGCGCCTTCGACCGGCTGCTGGCGGCGGCGCACCGGCGCGGGCTCCGTGTCCTGCTCGACTGGGTCCCGAACCACACGAGCTCGCAGCATCCGTGGTTCCTCGACTCGAGGTCGTCGCGCAGCTCGCCCAGGCGCGACTGGTACATCTGGCGGGACGGCCGGGACGGCGGGCCGCCGAACAACTGGCTCTCGGCCTTCGGCGGGCCCGCCTGGACGCTGGACGACGCGACGGGGCAGTGGTACCTCCACCTCTTCCTCCCGGAGCAGCCGGACCTCAACTGGGCGAACCCGGAGGTCGTCGAGGCGATGCACGGCGTCCTCCGCTTCTGGCTCGACCGCGGCGTCGACGGCTTCCGCGCGGACGTCGTCCACCTGATCGGCAAGGACGAGGCGCTGGCCGACCGGCCCGCCGGGCTCGCCGAGCGCGACCTCGTCGGCAGCTACCACGAGCCGCGCACGCACGAGCTGCTGCGCGGGATCCGCCGGGTGCTCGACGAGTACGGCGGCGACCGGGTGATGGTCGGCGAGATCCCGCTCCTCTCGCCGGCGCTGCTCGTCCCGTACTACGGGCGCGGCGACGAGCTGCACGTCGTCTTCAACTTCACGCTCATGCACCTTCCCTGGGCCGCCGAGGCGTTCCGCGCCGCCGTCGCGGAGGCGGACGGGCTGCTGTCGGCGGCCGGGGCGTGGCCGTCGTGGGTGCTCTCGAATCACGACCAGCCCCGCCACCGCACGCGCTTCGGGGGATCGGAGGAGCGGGCGCGCGCGGCCGCGGTGCTGCTGCTCACGCTGCGCGGGACGCCGTTCCTCTACGCGGGCGAGGAGCTCGGCCTGCTCGACGCGGAGGTCCCCGCGGAGGCCCGGGTCGACCCGGGCGGCCGCGACGGCTCGCGCGCGCCGATCCCGTGGGACTCGGCGCCCGGGCACGGCTGGCCCGCGCGGCCCTGGCTCCCGTGGCCGCCCGACCCGGCGCGGAGGAACGCCGCGGCGGAGGACGCCGATCCCGACTCCGTCCTCTCGCTCTACCGCCGCCTGCTCCGGGCGCGGCGGCGCTCCGCCGCGCTTCGGCTCGGGAGCTGGCGCCTGCTCGGCTCCCCCGCGGGCACCCTCGCCTACGAGCGCCGGCGCGGCGGCGACGTGCGCCGGGTGGCGATCGGCTTCGGCGAGGAGCCGGTCGAGGGCGTCCTGGCCGTCTCGGGCTGGCGGGTCGAGGTCGCCTCGCACGAGGAGCGCGAGGGCGGCCGCTGGGACGGCCGGCTCCGGCCCTCCGAGGCGGTCGTCCTCGAGGCGGACCGGCGGTGACCGGCGGGCTCTTCCCGCCGCTCGCCGCCGGCGGCGCGCGCGAGGCGGTCACGATCGGCGGGCGCACGCTCGCTCGGCGCGAGCTCGCCGCGCTCGCGGGCGGGCTCGCCGCCGAGCTCGCCGGCGTCCGGCGGGCGGCGGTCGTGGCGACGCCGAGCCTCGACACCGTGGTCGCCGTGGTCGGCGCGCTCGCCGCGGGGGTCGAGGTCGTGCCGCTCGACCCCGCCGCCGCCGCGCGCGAGCTCGAGCACGTCGCCGCCGACGCCCGGCCCGACGCGGTGCTCGCGGGCGCCGGGGTCGTGCCGCCGGAGCCGCTGGCGGGCCTCCCGGTCGTGCGCCCCTCGTCGCGGCGCGGCGCGTACCGAGACGCCGGCGACGACGGCGACGGCGCCCGCACCGCGCTCGTCGTCTACACCTCGGGGACGACCGGGCCGCCGAAGGGCGTCCGGATCCCGAGGCGCGCGCTCGCCGCCAACCTGGACGCGCTGGCGGAGGCCTGGCGGTGGACCGAGGCCGACGTGCTCGCCCACGCGCTCCCGCTCTTCCACGTGCACGGGCTCGTGCTCGGCGTGCTCGGCCCGCTCCGGCTCGGCTCGCCGGTCGTGCACGCGGGGCGCTTCACGCCGGCGGCGCTCGCGGACGCGCTCGAGCGCGGGGCGACGATGCTGTTCGGCGTGCCCACGATGTACCGGCGCCTGGCCGACGCGGCGGAGGCGGACGCCGGGGTCGCCGCGGCGCTGGCCCGCGCTCGTCTGCTCGTGTCGGGCTCGGCCGCGCTGCCGGCCGCCGAGCACCGGCGGGTCGAGCGGCTGACGGGGCGGCGGATCGTCGAGCGCTACGGCATGACCGAGACGCTCATGATCGCCTCGGCGCGCGCCGACGGCGACCGGACGCCGGGCTCGGTGGGTCGCCCGCTCGCCGGCGTCGAGGTGCGGCTCGCCGACGAGGAGGGCCGCGTGCTCGACGCCGCCGACGGCGAGACCGTCGGCGAGGTCCAGGTCCGCAGCCCGAGCCTCTTCACCGGCTACCTCAACCGGCCCGAGGCGACGGCCGCGGCGTTCGCGGACGACTGGTTCCTGACCGGCGACCTCGCGACGCGCGGCCCCGGCGGCGAGCTCAGGCTCGTCGGCCGCCGCTCGACCGACCTGATCAAGAGCGGCGGCTTCAAGATCGGCGCCGGCGAGGTCGAGAGCGCGCTGCTCGAGCATCCCGCGGTCGCGGAGGCCGCCGTCCGGGGCCGGCCCGACGCCGACCTCGGGGAGCGCGTCGTCGCGTGGGTCGTCCTGCGCGAGGGCCCCGCGGCGGGCGAGGCGGAGCTCGTCGCCCACGCCGGCCGCCTGCTCGCGCCGCACAAGCGGCCGCGCGAGGTCGTGTTCGTCGACGAGCTGCCGCGGAACGCCATGGGGAAGGTGGTGAAGGCGAGCCTCGCCTGACGGGTGCCGCTCGGCAGCCCCCGCGCCGCACGACGCCGGGCTTGCGCGGGCCGGAGGACGCGCTCTCCTAGCGCGCGTCGACGCCGATGGAGGCGGAGACGCGGTCCTGCAGCCGGTCGGCGGAGGGCAGCGTCGCGGTCGCGAGGACCCCGCCGGCGACGACCGCGCCCGCGACCGCGGCGGCACGGAGCCCCAGGCCCGGGGCGCGCGCCCGGAGGAGCCGCGGCAGCTTCGGGAGGTGCGCGAGGACGTGGAGCCCGGCCGCGCCCAGCCAGACGGCGAAGCTCGCCTCGTGCAGGCCGACGACGGCCCCCCTTGTCCGGCCGAGCGCGAGCAGCGCGACCCCGGTCCCGAGCAGCGTGACGGTCGAGAGCACGATCGCGGGCGCCACGAGCACGCGCAGGACGGCGTGCGGCGGGCCGAGCCGGACGTACTCCCCGCCGCCCAGGTAGTACCGCAGCATCCGCCAGCCGGTGCTCGCGAGCTTCAGCGCCACGAGGGGGATCAGCAGCATCCCGACGAACGCGTGCACCGTCAGCAGCGAGCCGAGCCGGAGCAGCGTCGCTCCCTCGATCGCGAGGAGCAGCAGCAGGAGCGCCGCCGCCACCGCGGTCAGCTGCCCGTTCCCGAGGCTCCCGCCTGCGAGCAGCCGTCTGATCCAGGTCACCGGCACATGAGAGCAGATCGGCCTGAGAGGAGCTTAAGAGCCCGTACCGGAGCGGGACGGGCGGCGCCCTTGGCGGGACGGCCCGGACGGCGTAGGGTGGGCCGAATCGACAAGGAGGCCAGGATGGCGCTCGCACGGGTCGTGTCCTTCTCGGGGGTGAGCAGGGACCGCATCGGGGAGATGGAGCGGGAGATGGAGGGGCAGGAGCCGCCCGAGGGTCTGGACGTGAGCGAGATGATCGTGCTCCACCGGCCCGAGGCCGACGAGGCGCTCGTGCTCCTCTTCTTCGAGAACGAGGACGAACTACCGGCGGGGCGACGAGCTGCTGAACGCGATGCCGGAGAGCGACACGCCGGGGAAGCGCGTGTCCGTCGCGAAGTACGAGGTCGCCTTCCGTACGACGCCGTGACGGGCGGGGGATGCCGATCCGGGTCGTGAGGCTCGGGTCTCCGCGGCGGCCGGACGAGGGCCTGCGCCTCGGCACGGTCCGCCGGCCGCCGCGCGGCGTGCCGAGAGCCGACTACGCGAAGCGCGACTACTACGACGTGTGGCTGCCGACCCTCGCCCCGAGCCCGGAGCTGATGGCCGTCGCCCGGCGCGCCGGGGACGAGCGGGCGTGGAGGAGCTTCGAGCGCGCGTTCCGCGCGGAGCTGCGGAGACCGGACGCCGCGAGGACGCTCGACCTGCTCGCGGCGCTGTCGCACCGGACGAGCCTCTCGATCGGCTGCTACTGCGAGAGCGAGGAGCGGTGCCACCGCTCGGTCCTGCGGCGGCTGCTGGCCGAGCGCGGCGCCGACCTCGCCTGAGCCGCCTACCCGCCGTAGAGCCGGTGGACCTCCGCCCGGGCGCGAGCTCGTCGGGGACCCGACTCTACTCCGCGCCCTCTCGCGGCTCGAAGGCGAACGCGCGCGCCGGGTTCGCCACGAGCAGCCGGTGCGCGAGCTCGGCGCCGAGCTCCCGCTCGAGCCGCGGGCGGAAGCGCGCGAACAGGTAGTCGAGGCCGGGGCCGCCGCCGTAGGCGCGCAGCGACGTGCGCCGCGCGGCGTCGCCTCCGAGCAGGATGCGGTCGTCGCAGCCGCGCGCGGCGAGGTCGGCGATCAGCTGCAGGATCGTCGAGTCCGGCCAGTACTTCGTGCGGCCGGCGCCGTCGAGCTCGAGCCACGCGCCGGTCGCCGCCGTCTCCGCGTGCTCGGCCGCGTCGGGGTTCCGGTCGAGGTGGGCGATCACGACCGACGAAGGGGCGACGCCGAGGTCGCGCAGCCGCTCCGCGATCGCGAGGCCCATCGTGCCGTGCTCGCTGTGCACGCACACGGGCGCGCCCGTCCGCGCGTGCGCCGCGGCGGCCGCCTCGAACGCCTGACGCTCGAACGGCGTCAGCCGGTGGTAGCCGGCCCCGACCTTGATCACGCCCGACCGGATCCCGGCCCCGGCGACGTCGGCGACGAAGCGCTCGGCGAGCTCGTCGGCGCCCGCGCGCCGCAGCGGGTCGTCGGGCCGGTAGTGGGCCTCGCGATGGACGCCGGTCGCGGCGACGACGTGCAGGCCGGTGGCCTCCGACACCGCGAGCAGGCCGCCGGGGTCGCGGCCGAGGCCGAGCGGCGTCCAGTCGACGAGGGCGGCCGCGCCGGCCGCGGCCAGCGTCCGCGCCTCCTCGATCGCCGGGGCCAGCTCGAGGAACTCCTCGCCCGGCTCGAGCGGCGTCGCGAAGAACAGGTGGTCGTGCGCGTCGGTCGGCCCGAGCGCCTCCGGATCGATGTCGCCCCGAACGGTGCGCACGACGCGCATGCCCGCAGCCTGACACAGGGCCTGGCCGGCGCGGCCGGGGCCCGGGGCCGCGCGCCCTCGACGACCGCTCCGCGAGGTCCTCGACGACGTCTACGACTCGCTCGACGGCGCCTCGGCCTTCGGCCGGCTCGCCGCGCTCGACGCGGCGTAGAGCTCCTCGGGCAGCGCGTCGGCCGCCGGGAAGCTCGTCTGGGTGCCCGGCCTCTGGACGCTGATCGCGGCGATGCGGTTCGCGCGCGCCGCCGCCTCGAGGAGCGGCTCGCCGCGCGCGAGGAAGTAGGCGAGGCTGCCGACGAAGGCGTCGCCCGCGCCGGTCGTGTCGACCGCGTCGACGGCGTCGGCCGGCAGCCGCGTCGGCTCGCCCCCGGCGTGGACGAGGCAGCCGCGCTCGCCGAGCGTGAGGATGACCGAGCCGGCGCCGCGCGCGACGAGCTCGGCCGCCGCGTCCGCCTCGCGCCCCGGCTCGAGCGGCCGGCCGAGCAGGAGCTCGGTCTCGAGCTCGTTGGGGCAGAGGACGTCCGCGAGGCCGTAGAGCCGCCCGGGCAGGTCCTCGACCGCCGGGGCCGGGTTGAGGATCGTGCGCGCCGACTCCTCCCGCGCGACGCGCAGCGCCGCCTCGGTGACCTCGAGCGGGATCTCGAGCTGGCAGACGACGACGTCGGCCGCGGCGATCGCGCCGCGCGCACGCTCGACGTCGTCCGGCGTCAGCCGCTCGTTCGCCCCGGTGACGATGACGATCGCGTTGTCGCCGTTCGGGTCGACGGCGATCGGCGCCACTCCCGAGGGCGCGTCCTCGGTCACGAGCACGTGGGTCGTGTCGACCCCGCGGGCCCGGAAGTTCTCGAGCATGCCCTCGCCGAAGACGTCGCGGCCGACGCGAGTCAGCATGCTCACCCGCGCGCCCAGGAGCGCGGCCATCACCGCCTGGTTCGCGCCCTTGCCGCCGTGGCCGATGCGGAAGCCGGTTCCGTGCAGCGTCTCCCCCACGCGCGGCAGCCGCGGGACGTAGGCGATCAGGTCGACGAGAGCGGCGCCGACGACGCAGACCGCCGGCTGCGGGAGCGCGGCCATCCCCTACCGGGCCCGGAGGACGCGCTCGCGGGCGCAGACGCGCGCGAGGCCGCGCGCGAGCTCCCGCGCGCCGGCGACGGCCGCGGCGGCCCCCGCCGAGGCGCGGTCGGCCCGCCTCCCCTCGAGCGAGCCCCACCGGCGCCCGGCGGTACCGTCGCGGCGCAGCTCGCCCTCGAGCTCCTCCTCGGAGTCGAGCGCCGCGCCGATCCGGCGGCCAGTCAGGTTCGGGAGCCCCGGCGTGAACGGCGCGCGCTCCTCGACCCGGCCCCGTGCGAGCTCCTCGCGGGTCATGCTCTCGCGCGCCTCGAGCGGCGAGATCGCCGTCGCAGGCCCGGCCATCCTCCTCCTTTCGCGTGCCCGGCCGGCCCCCGACGCGACCCCGGGCGCCGCCGAGGGGGTTGCCGAGCCCCGGATTATCCCGCGCGCCGCGCCTCCGCGCCGGCGGGCCGGTCCTGGCCGGCCGGGCCTCCTCGGGCGCTGCGGCCCCAGCGGCCCGCCGTCCTCCAGCGCGACGAAGATCGCGCGGTCGAGCGGGCGCACGATCGCCCACGTGTCGGTCGGCACCGCGCCGTCGCCCCTCCTGGGCGATCGGCATGGGGCCGGTGCGGGGCCCGCGCCGGTGACCCCGGCCCGTCGATTCACGGGCGGCCGTTCGAATCCGTTCGCGCTTGTTCGGCTAACCCGCGTCATCGAGCCGAATCTCGAAGTCGAGCGAACGCTGGAGGAAGCCACAGCGACTGCTCCTCCTTGCGATCCTTCCTCCCCCAGCGGTTCCTGAACCCGCGGCGCCAACGCGAGCTCACCGACCGAGCCTTCGGCAGCGACCAGTCAATGAGCCATCCCGGGTTTGACGGAGACCTGACTGCCAGGCGCTGTCCTGGCGGAAGGGGATGCTCCGGTGATGGCGAGAGCGAGGAAGTACCCGGTGGAGTTGTTGGAGCGCGCGACGCGG
>Ga0070741_10003853_pt1 | contig 36099 bp, 23 predicted proteins | sample Coa_R1_4_FD_66440 | JGI IMG/M metagenome (GOLD analysis project Ga0070741, IMG submission 66440) | Surface soil microbial communities from Centralia Pennsylvania, which are recovering from an underground coalmine fire - Coalmine... | ecosystem: Environmental > Terrestrial > Soil > Unclassified ... | reverse complement strand
TCCCACCGGGCCCAGGCCCGCATGATCCGCCGCTACATCCACTGGCGGAACCGCAACGCTCACGACAAGACCCTTCGTGAACTTGTGAAGCGCGCAAACGTTGCCTGACACGGCACTAGCTAGCAGCGTCGGCGCCCTGTTCGCGCTCCTGATCCTCTACGGGATCGTCATACTCCTGACCGGGGACCCGCCCGGCAATCGGGGCGCAGGGCCTGAACCCGCGATGGGTCTGGGCGGTGGTTTTCCGACAGCGCGAGAATTCGTCGGTGGACATCGCCATCTCGTCCCTGATGCAGGTGCCCCTCGACGAGAGTCACGTCCATCTGGACCCGGCGCGGGTCTTCTGGTACGTCGAACATCTGGATGAAGCTCCTCCCGTAACCGTGTTCGATACCGACGAAGGGCTCTTCCTCGCTGACGGCCACCACCGGGTTGCAGCCGCTCAGCGACTCGGACGAACTGTGGTCAAGGCCGACGTCCACCGAGCTCACGCCAGGACGCACTCCGATTTGCCGTTGCCCTCGCTCAAGATCAACGTGCCCTGACCGAGCGCCAGATCATCGACGCGATACGCCGACGCAGCGGCGACCGCTGGGCCAAGACGTAGGAACGCTCCTCCTGGCGCGGAATCGGGAGAGGGACGCAACCGACCTGGCGATCACCTTCCCCAACGGTCCGCCCCCGCATCCCTCCGCCGACGTGCCGCTCGGTGTGCCAATGAGCACGTGCGACGGCGTCGTTCGGGATACCTGTTCTGGCGCGTCCCCCACCGGCACCTCTGGGATGCACATCGCATCCTGGTGTCGAGACACAGGGCACATGCACCGACATCGGCAGGGCGGCCGTCGTGGCGTTGTTTGTCGACCTGCGATGCTCCGGTGCGGCGACCCGCCGAAGGCTCGCGTCAGGCACTCCCGATGACGCGGACCTTCATGCCGAAGGTGTCTTCGAGGAAGCGGTCGGTTCCGCCGAGCAAGGCTCGCATGTCGTCAGTGACCTTCGCCTTCGACATACCGGGCTGCACGATTGCGATGGACGCGCGAAGTCGGCGGTACCTTGCTTCGCGAACGATCGCGGTGAGGGTTTCCATGTTCCCTGCGATGAGACCGGTGGTCCCCTTGCCCTGTCGGTTGGCTTCCCGCCGGAGGAGCCTGCGGGCGAGTAATTCCGGTACCGACTTGGCCCGGTTCATCTTCATCGCTTGCCCGCAGACGTCGTACAGGTCGTCGATACGAGCGCCCGGCTTCGGTTTCGAGGAGTACTTGCAGTGGGCCAGCAGCAGGCGAAGGTCCTCTCCATCCCGGCGGAGCAGTGCGACGTCCGCCAGCTCTCCGGTTCCGTCGTCGTCGAGGACGACTTCCCAGTCGGCCTCGGCAGACAGTGCCTCAATCGTGCGGTACTGCACGCTGGTGGGATCTCGGTCTGGGCCCTGCGACTCGCGCTGGATGTTAATGCCATCCCAGTCGAGGACCTCGATGGCGTCCGTCGGGAAGAGGCGGCGCTTTCGTGAGGGTCGCAGCATGAAGCCCTGTTCGACCATAACGATCTCGTCTTCGAAGGTGACGAGCAGGCCATGTTGAGTGAGAAAGCCTCCAAGGCTCGTGACGCCTTTCGGGGTTTGTACTCGGCCGTCCCGGTCGACCGGCAGAATTCGTGGGGGTTCTTGGTCATCGAAGACGTACTCGTACTCAAGCGACCAGCCAGGGGTAGCCACCTCGAAGCGAAGCGGTCCGGATGCAATGTGGTTGCTGAGACGGAGCTCGGCGTCGATGAGAGGGAAGTCCTGCCCGTCGTAGCTCAGCCGTCTCGCTTCGCTGAGCGTGGCGACCAACTCGTAAGGCCACTCGATGGCGAGGGGCACGTAGGGCGGACGTTCGATCGCTTGTTCGGGAAGGAGGAAGCCGGACATCACCGACTCGAGATCGATGGACTCGTCCGTGATGACCGGGCCGATCTGCCGAACCCAAGTCACCCAGCCATGGATGTCGTTCGCCTCCTGGTGGCTCCAGACTCGTCCCTTGCGCGACGCCCCGAAGCTGACCGAGCGATGGTCGGAGTAGCCATGAGCGAAGATGTTGGTCTTCATCTTCGTTCCACCTTCACCCCTCCATGCGGCGAGTACGTCTTGGCCGACGTGCATGGAGAACCGTCGCGTTCTACTCACGGCGTCGAGGAGCCCAACGTTCGTGGGGACTCGTCGCTCCACACGGGAGAGGATCCGGTACACGGTCTCGCCGCGCACCAGGAAGACGCTCGGCCCACCGACGGCCTTGGCGATGTCCTCATGGAGAGAGGCGTTGTTCGTGCTGTTGATGTAGAGGAATCCGCCGTCGGTGTCGACGTGGACGACGTAGAGGTGGTGGACGAGCTCGTTGAAGCTCGAGAAGTCACCCCACCGCACGGGCGTAGCTTCCTCGGAAACCCACCAGACGACCTTGTCGATGTTGTTGATTCCCAGCTTAGAGGTGAGGAGTCGATCCTCGAACAGGCCATAGATGCCGTCGGGGTCCCATCCGAGAGGAGCTGACGAGCGATACGTGACCGTGCTCATCTTTGGGTGGATGCTGCGAATCGCTACCTCGCGAGGCAATGACGAGAAACTCCGCTCAAAGTCCGATCGTTCCTTCTCTCTTCCGACGGCGCGTTCCGTCAGGTCCTGGATCACTTCGTTCCAGTCCGCGTCCTCGCCGTAGAGACGGCGAAGGCGAAAGTCCATGCCTTCAGCCTGGAGCGGCACGAAGGCTGATGCCTGGCCGAGCCGCTCGCCACCTACCCGGGTGAACCGGCCGATGAACTGCAACGTGACGGCGAGGCTCTTCTGGGGGTCGTGGATGGCCGCGATCTTAAGTTGCGGGAGGTCGAAACCCTCGCCGAGCATGTTGACGCAGACCACGATTTTGCTCTCACCGGCGATCAGCGCTGCCCGTCGCTTCGCTCGGACTGAGTCGGCGATACCGGTATCCAGGCGGACTGGGTTGAGATCCGGTGCGAGCTGGTTATAGACCTCGATGACTTTGCGAGCGCGGGAGATCGAGGAGACGCGTGCCATGAGCAGATGGTCGAGGCCGAGTTCCAGATCGAGCCGAAGTTGCTCGATCGCCGCGGCCGCCACCGCCCGGTCTGGGTCTGCGAGATCGACTACCGAGTGATAGTTGATCCGGGCGAACAGGTTGTTCTGCTGCGCGAGACGGAGTGGGTAGGCGTAGGCGATCGGGCCGTCGAGGTGTTGACCGTCTTCGCGGTAGGGCGTCGCGGTGAACTGCACGACCTCCTTGCCCTCGAAGGCTGCTGCGATCTGTCGCCACGTGCGAGCCGCTACGTGGTGGGCTTCGTCAACAAACAGCCGATCACAGAGCTCGACAAGGCGCGCTCTTGCATTCTCGGCACAAGCGGACAGCGCCTGCGCTGTCGACACCACAACGTTGGCCCGCCCGACTGCAGCATCGACGTCGGCCACCGTAGAGAGCGCGGAACGGAGCAGCAGGACACTTGGGCAGCGAAACGTGCCGGCGACAGCGCCGATCTCCGGCAGCACTCCGAGCGTTGCGAACTTCGTCGCAGTCTGGGACCGGAGAGGGTCCGACGGCACCACGATCAAGGTTCGCTTCGGGGACTGGCAGTAGACGGACAACATCGTCTCGGTCTTCCCCGTCCCCGTCGGCATGACAATGGTGATGGGCCAGGCCGACTCCGTTGAACGGTAAGCCAAGATTGCGTGCAGGGCGCCGAGCTGAGGCGGCCGCAGGCCGGGCGTCGACGCGGTCCGCTCAAGGAAGCGGAACGCACCGGCGAGCGCGGCCTCGACATGCGACGGCGCTAGCAGTTTGACGCCGTGACCGCCCGGGCCGCGAGAGACCCATTGGATGTCGTTACCACCGACTCGCGTTGACTCGATCCGGATCACGGCGTCTGCCATGTCGACGGCGTCACCGAGGTCAGCCATCCGCTGAGGCCGCCCGATTCTCTGGGCTTCCCTCACGCTGGCGCGCCCATTTACTACGAATCCGAGCACCAGACGCCGGCTGCAGCGGCCCATACCACCTTGGCATGCACTCCATCGTACGAAGATCACTCAGAACCCGCTGTGCGTCCACGGAGATCGGATCCAGCGGGGCTTGATCGAGCTCGCCAGCCGTTTCCGCAGCGCGGTCGTGCCCAACGTCGGCCCCTGGACGACGTAGAACCTGCCAGGGCCGCACAGAACGACGATCGTCTCAGCCTCAGTCGGCGTGACAGAACCGGCGTTCTTCGCTCCCGGGCCTCACGATGCAGTGCCCGTACGGAACCGCTCGTGGGCGGATTGACGGGTGGTGCCGAACGCTTCGCCGACCTGTTCCCAGGTCACGCCTTCCTTGTGGCGGGCCAGGGTTACATGGGTGTGGGCCAGTCGGTCGGCGGCGGCGGCGATGCGGGCGGCTGTGACGGCCAGAGCGAGGTGATGGGAATCGGTCGTGGGACTCCCAGTCCGTCGGGTCCCCCGCCGCATACGGAATGTGAGTTCGTCGATGAGTTTGTGGACGAGGGCATCGGCGTCCTTGTCGGGTGTGGACGTTCGGGGTGGGCGACCACCGGCCATGGTCCGGAGGATACAGGGAATTCTGGGAGGGTGTCAGGGAATTCTTGACGACCGACCGGTATGAATCGTGCTCATCCAGGTCCGGGGAGTTCAACGATCGGTGCCTTTGGGGTCGGCGTCGGACGGCTGGCAGCGGAGGGCGTGTCTGGGAGTGGGATCGTGCGGAGGTCGATCGTGCTGTTGGCCGGCTGGCGGGGCTGGCGGGTGCCGGCGGAGAGACCGGAGGCGATCGTGGCCCGGGCCTCCCGCGCTCCGAGGCCGATGGCTGTGGCACGGTCGAGGAGGAGGCGTTCGACCTCGTCGGGGTCAAGGGCACCCCCACCGACAATCTGGCCGAGGGAGAACGCCGACCGGTTGAGGGTGGCGTTGCGGTTGCCTTCCTGGGCGGCGGAGACGCTGGCGAGTTCCCGTTCGAGAGCCGCTCTCGCCCAGGCGGACAGGCGCCGCGGTGAGGACGGCCCGGCCTTAGGCAGCACGGACCGAGTCGGGGGATGCAAGGGTTCTCGGAGACGGTCGAGGAGCCAGCCGGGCGGGTCGGGGAGCTGGCGGTCCTGGGTGGCCCAGCGGTAGGGAGAGCCGCTGTGGTGGCGGCTCGGCGGAGCGATGACGTAGCCACCGTCGCCGCGGATGTCGAGGCCGGGGCCGAGGCGGCGTCCGGTGTCGTTGCGGATGACGCCGCCGGGATGGGCGAAGTAGAAGTGGCGGCCGCCGGATCCGGTGTGCACAACGGCGCCGGGCGGGAACGGGCCGTGCTGGGTGAGGAGGGCGTCGAGGCTGTCGTCGCCGCCATGGGCGGGGTCGACGTCGAGGACAACCATGCCGCTCACGGCGCCCGTCCGGATGGCCACGTTGGCCGCCGGCCAGCGGCGCCACCACCGTTCGATCGTGGCGGCATCGATGCTGGCCACGGTGAGACCGCCCGCCACCCGGGGATGCTTGGCCGGCGAGGAGCAGTCGGCCCGCCAGCAGGAACAGCCTCCCGGTGTCGGCGCCGGTGTATGGCAGGGGAACACCGGCCAGCCCTGGGCGGCGTAGGCAAGGGCAGCATCCCGCGCCCCTGTCCCCGTCCGGCCTTTCAGAGGTCGATCTCCGGGAGCGGAACGGTGGGGACCGCCTCAACCTCGATCGGCGGGCGGAGGTCGAGGGTCCGGAGGTCGACCCGGTCGAGGCCGGGGATGACGTCGGCGTAGCCGTAGGTCAGGGCGGCTGCTTCTGACCCATCGGCCGGGAAGCGGTAGTGGCCGGCGGTGGGAAACTCCACGTCGAGCCATTCCCCGGCGGCGTCGACCTGTTCGACGGTCCCGGGGATGCCGGCGTCAAGTTCGAGGGACCGGATTCCGGTCGGGCCGACAACGACGTGCTCACCGGCCAGGAATTCCCGGCCGAGCACCTCGACGGAGGGTCCGTGGAGGGTCCCGTCGGCCTTGAGCATGGCCCGGGCGAGGTTGCGGCGCCGGCCTGCCTCCTCCGGGTTGCCGGCCGGCATCGGCTGCTCCTGGGCGGTGCCGAGAGCCTGGTACCAGCTGACGACGGCCCAGTCGCCGGGTTTGTCACCGCCGACGGCGAGTTCGATGAGCCCCTCCTGCTGCACCGGCGTGAGCGGCACTTCGGGTGCCGTTGCCTCCCGCGGGCCCTCGTGGGCCGCGAGGAGGTCGTGACGGTGGGCGAGCGCCGCCACGGCGGGATGGGCACCGAGGCCGGCGTCGCGAGCGGCGGCGACGAAGGCGGCCAGACGGGCCTCCGGCAGGCGTTCCCTGGCGATGACCCCCTGGCGCCGGGCCAGGAAGGTGCGGTCGACGACGTCGTGCGGTTCCCGTTCGGGCACGGCCGCCTCGGTTTGGATCGAGGCCTGACGGCCGACCTGGAACTCATGGCCACAAAGGCCGCACAGCACCGGACCGGCGGCCAGCACGGACGGTGCCATGCGCATGCGCCGCCCGCAGCCGCACATTGCCGCACCCGACCGCCGGGGCTCGGATTCTTCGCCGGACCGTTGGGTGCCGCCCGTGGTGCCGGGACCGCCAACCTCGGCTTCCGCACTGCCGAGCGGTGCAGGACGCTCGACGGTGCGGGCGATTCGCATCGCGTCGCCGAGCCGGTCGATCGCGTCCTGGTACTTCTCGACGGTGTCGGTGGTGAGGGTGGTGCGGGCCCAGCCGTAGGGCGGCATGGCGGCGACGTCGAGGCCGACCAGTTCGGCTGTCGCCCGGAACCGTTGGTTGTGGTATCGGCCGCCTCGGGAGGCGTCCTTGATGCCCCTGGTGGCGTTGAGGCCGTGGGCCGCTTCGTGGAGGAGCACCTCGAAAACCTGTTCGGCGGGGAGGTGGAGGGCCTCCCCGGCCAGGAGGACTTCGCCGCGGACCTCGCCGTCGGCGAGCCAGCGGCCACCCCACCAGTGGCCGAGTTTGACGAGGCGGCCCCGTTCCACGCCGCTGCCGAGGACCACCACGGCGTGGGGGACATCGGGGTGATGGCGCTGGATGTCCGCCCAGGCCTGTTCGCAGGCGGCGACGAGGGCGCTGGCCGTGGCCGCGTCGGTGGCGTCGCCGGCCATCGGCTCGCCGGCGGCCGACTCATCGGGAGCAACGACCCGCAAGGCGGGACGGTCGGGATCGAGGCCGCCGCGGTGAGCCACGAGCTCGGCTTCGACGACGAGGCCAGCGGCGAGGAGCCACTCGTGGACGTCGGCGGCGTCGAGCCGGAAGTGCTCCCGGGGAAGGGAGGCGATGACCTCGGCGGCGAAGCGTTGCGCCACCGGGTCGGGGGGCGGGTCACCTACGGCGTCGGCTAGGAGGGCGTGGGCCAGCGCGGTGGCTGCCGGGCTGTCGTCGCCCCAGTCGAAGCGCCGGTCGGCCCAGGGCGGATGGAGCGGCACGGCCACTGGGACCGGCGCCTCGGACGCCTCGATGCGCTCGATGAGTTCCTGCTTGCGGGTCAGGACCTCCTGGTCCCATCGGGGATCTCGACCGGGATCCTCGACGAGCCGCCGCAGCTCGCCGAGCATGTCGCCGACTTCTTCCAGGCTCGGGCGGGGTGGCGGCGGCAGCCGGTCAAAGGCGAAGACGGCGGTCGTCCCGTCGTCGATGCGGTCGCCGACCCAGGTACGCATTGCCGTTACCTCTTTCGTGTGTCGCCGCGGCGGAGTGGCCGGCGGGGGAGCCCGGCCCGTTCGCGGAGCTCGGGGTCGCGGTAGTAGGGGCGGAGCCGCACGTGGGCGGGAAGTTCGGAGCCGTAGACGAGGACGCCTTCGTCGGTGCGGATGCGGCGCAGGACGTCGACCGGTGCCGCTCGCCGGTAGGTGGTGTGCTCGGAGATGCTGCGCCGGCTGCCGGCGAGGTCTCCGGAGAAGGTCCGTTCGGTGCGGCGTTCGTCGCCGACGAGGCGGGAGACGTACTCGAGGGTGGCTTCGTCGGCGATGCCGGTGCCGAAGAGCTTGGCCCGATGGTTGTTGAGGACGGTCTGGGCCCGGTCCCGGTAGATGGCCTTGATCTGGGCGAGGTCCTGCCAGACGCTGACCAGGGTGATGCCGTGGCTGCGGGCGGTCGAGGCGTAGCCGGGCAGGTCCCGCAGCGGGGCGGTGTTGCCGGCCTCGTCGAGCAGGACCAGGCAAGGGTTGGGAAGCCGGCCGCTGGTCTGGCTGGCGGCGGTGTCGTAGGCCGCCCGGATGGCCTGCTGAACGAGCACGGTCAGGACGGGCCGGAGGCGGGCCTGCTCGTGGGCGGTGGCCACCACGTAGATGGTGTGGTTGCCGGAGAGCCATTCGGCGAGGTCGATCTCGCAGCCTTCGGCGGTGTCGGCCACCTTGGGGTCGGCGTAGCCGGCGAGGACGTTCTCCATGGTGGCGAAGACGGAGTCCCGCAGGCGGGGGTCCTTATTCCAGAGGGAGCGGGCGGCCACCAGAGGGGTGATGAGGCCCGGTTCGAGCTCGGCTCGGAGCTTGGCGTCGAGCTCCAGCTCGATCCGGTCGTCGAACTCGTCCTGTTTGTCCGCCGGCCAGGCGTGGAGGGGCTGGTCGACGAAGAGGAAGCTGGGGCCGTGGTCGCGCAGCACGCGGCGCATGGCGGCGAGGGTGGTCTGGCGGACCTCCTCCCGGTACGCCTCCCGCCGCCGGGCGACCTCCTCCGAGGCGAGCGCCTGGGCCACGGCCGAGCCGGAGCGCCGGTCGGAACGGAGCGCTGCTTCGACCTCGTCCCGTTCCTGGCTGTCGATCCACCGCACGACCGTCCGCATCGACTTGTCGGCGATGGCGGCGGCGTAGAGGTAGGGGGCGAGCCCTTTGCGGGCCTGGGTGTACCAGTAGTCTCCGTCGGTGACCGTGTCGAGGCGGGGCTGGGCCGCCTCGGCGAGCCAGGCCGCCACCCGCACCGCGCCGTCCCATTCGGTGCAGGCAGCGAGCGGAGACCACGACGACGGATGCGGGGTCGCGCAGCGGGTGGGGTCGTAGATCCACACCCTCCCGCGGGCTCGGCGGTGGGCGAGCGTGGCGGCGAGCAGGTCGGCCTTCACCGACGTGGCCAGCACCGGGCCCTCCCACTCCAGCAGCGCCGGAATGGCCAGACCGGCGGTCTTCCCGCAGCCAGTCGGGCCGACGACGGCCAGGCTGGCCTGCGGTTCAGCGGCCAGGAGACGCCGCCCGGCCCGGCCGATCGTGACCCGCCCGGTGGTGGGGGTGGCCACGGCCAGCGCCTTGAGGTCCCGTCCGCTGGCGAACCCGGCTTCGCTGGTTACGCCGAGCGGCTGGTTGCTGCTGAAGGGAAGGGCCCGCCACAGGCGCCAGGCGAGTACGGCGACGCCGGCGATGGCGACGACCACGACGACCACGCAGGCCCAGAAGGGGATCGGCCCCGGGAGAGGCGGACGGTGCCCGGCTGGCCAGGCCTCCGCCGGACTGCCGGCGTGTTTGGGGAGCGACAGGGCGGCGACGGCGGTGTCGGCCAACGTGGCGGTGAAGGGCCCGGGCGGACCGAACACGAGGGCGGCGAGGCGCGCCGCCAGATGCACGACCATGCCGACCGCGACCAGGAGCCCGGCGGCCCCGGCGATCAGGTTGGTGCCGAGATCATCGGCGAACGGTGCCCGCTCGCCCGCCGGTGCCCTGACTCCGGCCCGGGGCCGCTGGGCCGGGAGGCCGCTCATCGTGTTCCCACCATTCGGGTGTCGGTGTCGTAGAGGTCGCAGTCGCCGCCGAGGACGTGTTGGACCACGGCGCTGCGGTTCCCGATCTTCCACAGCGCTCGGCCCCGAGCCAGTCGGGGGAGCAGCGCCGCTTCCGGGGTCGACAGTCCGAGGAGCTCGACGGCGTCGGTGATCTGGTCGCTCGACTGGCGGAACAGGACCCGGGTCTGCGTGTCGCCGAGGAGGCCCATGCCGACCTTGGCGGTGGCGGAGCCGTCGTCGGCCTGGGCCCGCAGGTCGGCGAGGCGGTGAACGATCGCCACGTTGGCGACGCCGTGGGCCCGGCCGAGCTTCCAGCACGCCTGGAGGTACCGGGCCGTGCGCTCCTGGGCGAGGAGACACCAGGCCTCGTCGAGGACCTGGAGGCGGGGCGGACCGTCAGGCCGGGCCAGGGCCGCGCGCAGCCAGGCGGTGGTGGCGACCATGACCAGAGTGAGTGCCTCCGGGTCGTGGTGGACGGCCGAGAGATCGAGCAGCAGGCCCCGCCCCGACCAGTCCAAGGCGACGCTGGTCGGCCCGTCGAACATGCCCCGCAACGACCGGTCGAGGAGCTTGCCCAACCCGTAGGTCGCCGGCGCGACGGACCGGGCGAGCTCGGCGGTGGAGGTCCGGGCCCGGCTGGCCATCTCTTCGGTCGGGTCGGCCAGGACATCGGCGACGTCGACCAGCGTGGCGCCAGCCCGGCGGCGAACGAGGTGCTCGAGGGCCCAGCCCACGGCGGCGTCCTCGATGGGGCTGAGGTCCCGTCCCAGGACGCAGGCAAGGAGCGTGGCGACGAGGGCGCCCTGCCGGCGGGCGAGCTCGTCGACCCCCAGGGCATCAGCGTCGGGTCCCGGGTCGAGCGGGTTGAGCCTGGCGGTACCCCCCGGGTGGAGGCGAACCACGTCGAGGCCAAGCGCCTCGGCCAGGGGCCGGTACTCACCTTTCGGGTCGGCGATCGCCGCCCACCGCCCGAACACCCCAACGGAGCGGGAGAGGAACGCCTTGGCCGTGGCGCTCTTGCCGGCACCCGGCTCGCCGACCAGCAGCACGTTGGGGTTGGTCACCAGACCGGCCCGGTAGGCCTCGAAGGGGCAGAAGGTGAAGGGCCGTCCGCCGGTCAGGAGGTCGGTGCCGAGGTAGGGCCCACCCGCAGGGAGACCGGACTCGGCCACGAACGGGTAGGCGCTGGCCAGATGCGCAGTGGTGGCCCGGTGGTAGGGCAGACGCAGTCCCGGAGCCCTCACGACGCCCTCCTCGCCGTCACGCCCCGGCCAATGGGCAAGGCGCAGAGCAGGCCGAGGTCGTGGCGGCCGTCGAGGCGGCGCAGGTCCAGCCCGACCTGGGCGGCGGCCTGCTCGTAGTCGGCACAGGCCCGGTCGAGCTGGTCCGGGTCGGCAGCGGTGACGGTGAGGAACCCGGCGAAGCCCAGCTCGGCGTAGCCGGCCACGAGCTCAGCCTCCCGCTCGGCCAGCGCCTCCTGCTGGCGGCGATGGCGAGCACCGATCCGGAACCCGGAGCGGGCCCGCTGCTCCTCGTCGGAGACGAGCTTCGTGGCCTCCCGGTCGACCTGCCGCCGTGACCGGCCGGGAGGCACCGGCTCGTAGACGATCGAGACCGTCCGGACCGCCCCGGGATGCAGCAGCAACGGTTCCACCCAGTTGGGCGGCACGTCGAGGCGGGGCCATTCCGCCACCCAGAAGCTCCGGTGGACCGAGCTGTCCACCCGGACGTGGGACCAGGCCACGTCGACGGCGAGGGGCCGGGCCCGATGCGCCGTCGTCACCCCCGCCGCCGCGGCCAGTGAAGCCGGGCCGCTGTGCAGGACAACGGCGCGTGGGTCGAAGCGGCGGTGGATGACATCGGCCAGCTCGGCCGGCGACAACGGCGGATCAACCGTGAGCCCGGCGGCCTGGAGGCGCCTGGCCAGCAGCCGGAGCTGCTCGACCAGGGCATCGATGGCGGTGCTCGAAGCGTCGCTCGCCCCGCGGCCACGACGGTCGACGCGACGCTGATCGACGGTCACCGTGATGAGCACCTCATGGGCCGTGGACGTGGAGGCAGCAGCGGCGAGGAGCCGGCGGTACTCGGCAAGCGCCTCAGCCGTTCCGTCGCCGTGCTCGTCAAGGAACCGCTCGCACGGCCCCAGGCCCGCCGGCGCCATCCATTCCGTCCACCGGACGGCCGCCACCGGCCCGCCCTCCCGGCAGAACCCGGCCAGCGCGTCACCCCACCCGGCCACCAGCCGTTCCTGATCGGCCCGGTCGACCAGGCAGAACCCGCCAGCATGGGCCCGCAGCGTTGCGGACACGGTGCGGGCCCGCCGGTCGACAACGACGCCGACCCCGGCGAGCCGCTCCACCGCTGTCCACTGGGCCGGCCCGGCGTCGATCAGCCTCAGGCCGGCCAGGAACGGCGGCAGGTCAACGGCACCCGAGGCATCAATGGATGCCGGCCCGTGATGCCCGATGGGTGCCAGCCACCGGTTCCGGCGGGTAACCGCCCTGGTCGCGAAGCGGCCCCACACGGAGGCCACGTCGCAGACCGGTGCTCCCCCCACCGGCGCAAAGGCGACGGCCAACCCGGCGACGAGCGGGGCGAGCACCAGCGGGGCGGGAGCCCGGTGGTTGAGGAGCCAGCCGGCGATGAACGTCCCAGCGCCAAGCGCCGCACACTGACGGCCGGAGAGGCCGAGGACGAGCCCTGACCGGTCGAGCGGGCCGAAGCGGTAGGTACGGGCAGGCGGGGTACTCACGGTGTTCACCTCGTCGGGTCGGACGGGCCAGCTGGGGGTTCCCGGCGGGCAGGGGACTCCGGTGTGGTCGACCGGTGCGGCGCGTTGGCGTCGGTGGCCTGATGGGCACTGGAGGTGACATGGCGTCCCACGGTTCGAGCGGCGGTCGCGGCGGCGGCCCCAGTGCCCGCGCTGCCCGCACCCGTCGCGCCGCCGCCGGCCGGCGCCGTGGTCCCCACGGCTCCGCCGGGCGACGCTGGAACAGCCCCGCTGACCGGCGTGGCCGCCGATGGGGCAACGGGGGTCGCCGAGCCGCCGAGACGGGCGATCGAGTTCGTGTAGTAATAGGTCCCGAGTCCCGACTGGGTCGCTCGCAGCGGACCTCGCGACACGCCCTGGGCCACCACCGCCGCCTCGGCGACCGGGATGAGTCGCAAGACGATGAACGGGGCGAAGGCGGCCATGGCGAGGATGACACCGCCGACGAGGAGCGCTCCCAGTCCGACGGCCGGGTCGGGGCTCGCCGCTGCGCCGCTCATGCCGAGCATCGACGGCCCGGCGGCCGCCTCACCGGTGCCGGACGCGCCTCCCAACGCGGCCACGCCGACCGCGAGGGCCACCGCGATCACGAACTTCGACAGGATCACGGCGAGCAGCAGGTGGGCGGTGCGGCGCAGCACCCCGCGGGCCGCCGGCCACACCATGGCGGCGAAGGCGATGGGGCTGACGGCGACAAGCAGGTAGACCAGGGCCGACCGGACCATGAGCTCCACCCACAGCAACAGCGCGGCGACGATGGCCACCAGGCCGATCACCACGGCGGCGAAGCCCTGCGTTGCGGCTCCGACCATGGCGAAGCGAGACAGGAACCGCAGCGCCTCACCATGGGAGGAATCGAGCACCGCGGTGGACAGCGCGTCGGTCAGGTCGAGGAGCTTCGCCGTGACGGCGACGGTGGCGACAATGCCAAGCACCGCCAGGGGAACGTCAGCGGCGAGGCGGCGGACCATCGCTCCGGGCTCCCCCTTCACGAGCCCCTGGAGGAGGCCGAGGAACACGAACCCGCCCATCAAGGCGGCGGCCAGATTGCGGACCGTCGCCAGCGGTGAGCCCGGCCCGGCGAACCAGGCGGCGTCGACCTGCGGTCGGCCGCTCGTCTTGAGGAAGTTGAGGACGCCGTCGGCGAAGTAGGCGACCCCGCCGAGGACCCAGCCGGCGATGCCGGCCGCCATCTTGCCCAACGCCCAGCCCGAGGCACCGGCAAGGGCGTCGGTCACGATGCCGGCGCCAGGGAGCGAGGCGCCGGCCGGTGCGGCACCGACGACCTGCGCAGTGAGGGCGCCGGCCACGATGCTCAGGGCCGCGGCTGGTCTCATCGCTCGTCCCAGCGGGTGAACCCGGCGAGGGCCGCCTCGAACGCTTCGCTGCTGGCCGGTGCCACCGAGGCGTCGAGCATCGGCGCCGGCCCCGCACTGACCGTCTCCCGCTCCAGCTTCCAGCCGCCCCGTTCCCAGACGAGATCGACCAGGGACACCGCCCACCCGGACTGGGGCGCTGCCACACCCGGGCTGGAGAGAACACCGACATGCCAGACGGACACCTGGGCCCGCTGCGGGGTGAAGGCCTCGACCCGGCTGGCCAGCGCCGCCTGCCAGTAACGGATCGGACCCCTGCCGCCGGCCAGCGCCCGATGAATCCCAGCCCACAGGCGGCGCAGATCAGCGACCTGGGCGTCGACGGTATCCGCCGCCGCGTCCTCCCGAATCCGTTGTTCGGCTTCGAGGGGACTCATGTCGAGGAGCGCCTGCCCGTTCGTGACAAAGGCGACGGCGGCGGCGACCGCTCCGTCTCGAGATGGCACAGCTCCATCGCTGCTGGCCACGTACGGCCGGGCTGGCCCGGGCCCGACCGGAGCCGGAGCCGGAACCGGCGGTGGCGCCGGTTGGCGGATGGGACCGTCGCCGTGTCCGCCGCCGCTGCTGTTGCGGCTACACAGGCCCAGACCGGCCAGGGCGACCAGCGCCGCCATCCCGACGGCGATGCGTGCCAGGCGGCGGGAGCGGGAAGGGGAGGGGGCCATATCAGCCTCCCGCCGCCCGGAACAGCATGTTGATGGCAGTGGGGGCCAGCCCAGCCAGGCAGGCCCCCACCACCCCGGCTACGGCCAGTTGCTTGCCCCGGTAACCACCGACGTAGTTGCCGGTGTTCTGGGACAGGCCGTAGATGGCGGCCCCGACCAGGACGCTGGCCAGGGACCCCCAGAGGGCGATCTGGTCCAGCCACCCGAGAAGCTGCTGGATGAGTGCCGCGCCCGGCATGCCGGACGAGGTGGGACGGACGCTCACCTGGGCGAACAGTCCACTCGGGAGCTGGACCGGTGCCATTGCGCCTCCTTTCGCTCGTGGGAAGAGAGGTTCACGCCCTCTCAAACCCACCTATGCGCGAGGCGCCCCCCGGTTTGCGACCGGGCTCTTCAGAATCTCTTGGCGGTTCCTCGGTCTCGGGTCAGCGAGGCGGTCGCCGCCTCCGGCGGCACGGACCGTTTCGGCGCTCGCCGCCGATCCCCGTTCCGAACTCGGCCGGAGCCGGCATGCCGTCGCTCAGCGCCTGTTCCGCGTTGCTGTCAAAGCCAGCCGCATGGTCGGCCTCCGCTTCGAGGCGGCCGCACCACCATCCGGCGACCTCAGCCAGGCGCCGGACCCATTCCAGGTGCTCGGGTGGCTCGCCGGCGTCGTGCCGTCGCGCGTATTCAGCGGCGAGCTGGTCTGCCAGGTACCAGAACGCGTCACTGCCGGCCAGTAGCAGGTCGACGCCCACTTCTTGTCCGGTGGGTGTCCTTCGCCACACAGCGCACCTCCCAGTTCTCGATGTGAACCAGGGAGGGGCTTCACTGGCGAGCCCACTCGACGCCGCAACCATTGTATCCGTCCGGATCGGCGGCGTTGGGAACGACTTTGTCGTCGCCGAGCCTCGCTGTCCCGGGTTCCTCTCGCCAAAGGACGGCTCAGGAGCGCGGGCGCCGGCAGTAGATCACGGGTCGGCACCCTCGCTGCTAGCTGCTGCATGACCTTCTTGGGCGGCATCGACAGTAGACGGCGCCGGGCCAAAGGCCGTGCCCATCCAGCCTGGCGCCCGTATACCACGACCTCAACCGGAGGACCGGGCAGGCCGCTCCCGGGCGGCTCGGTCCAATCATCGGCGACTCCGAGCTCCACCGTGTCGGCACCTTGGCGAGCCGTCCCGGCGGGAGACTCGCCAACTCGAGCCATCGCCGCCCACACAGATCGAGCAGGACCGCCGCCAGATGCGGGTCGCGATTCTCTAGCGCTCCGAAGCGCCACCCGTTTCCGTCGTCCGGATCGCTGGCTTCGGCTGGCCGCCAGGACGGCATCAGATTGTCTCGCGGACGATCTTGCTGCAGTGCCGGGAGGGCTCACCGGCAGTCTTCCGCAGCGGCCGGTTTACCTCCAAGTAGCTGACGGCGCTGCCACACAGGGCGACGTGGCCCTCCTCCCACTCGGGTTGGTTGTCGGCGCCAACTTGGATGAAGTGATGGCGGGTGAAATCGTCCGGCAGATAACCGAGCCGGAACCGCTTGGGTATGGCACAGCGCCCTTCTCCAACAGAGCGGAGCTGCGACCGGGCCCGGCCGGCGGCTGTACGCGCCGCCGCTCGACCAGCCCCGGCCGCGCCCGGTCACTCGCGCCGGTAGTAATCGCGCGGCACTCCGTCAAAAGCGACCGCCGGCGAGGCAGCACCGTCTGAAAGCGCCGGCCGGAGCCGCAGGGGCACAAGTCGTTGCGGCCCAGCTTTTCGACGAGCTCCTCGCCCCCCACGGACCGGTCTCCCCGCTTGACCTTGGTCTCGCTAAGGGAACCCCCGCCGACGCTTGCTCATCGGCTCAAAAGCTGTCGTCGTCGCGCCGGCGCTTCCCCATGACCTCATCCTCCTCGGGATCGGAACACCAGCCATGGTAAAGACACCGCCGACCTGCGGCATCCGAATTTCGCGGTCCGTCGCCCCGGCCTGCCAGCCCGTCGGGTTCATCAGGCAGCGCCGACCTACCGGCTGTGCAGGCCGAGGCACCGGCTGGCACCATGGGGGCACGACGCATACAAGCACCCAGACAGACGACCGGTTTCCCGAGCGGATGGCGCGCGTGCTCGGCCCAGCCGGTGAGGACCTCGGCATCATGACAGTCGCCGAGGCTCGAGCGTTGGCAGATGAGTCGCAACTCGACTTCGCCGTGCTCGACGACGACCCCGACGCGGAGTTCGTCGTGGTGCGGATCGGCGAGTACGGCCTGATCATCTATGAGCACGAGGAGGGACGACGGGCCATCCTCCGCGAAGCCCGGCGTGCAGTTCGAGAGGTGGTCGACGCCGAACGTCGCAACGCCCGCCGCGACCGACCGGCAGTGCAACCGTGGGAACGGAAGCGGGCCGATCGGGACAAGCGGTAGGCGCCCGCCGCCGCCTCGAATCGGAGGCGATGCTTGATCTGGGGGAGCGCCGATCCTCTCGATTCGCTGACCGCGTCGAAATCCGATTGACAACTCCTTGGCCGCTGCCGCACCATCACCGCTCGATGGCGGCGATAGCTCGGGCTGCGGCAGCTTTGTTGGACATGGGCTCTGTCGAGTCTTGCCGCGGCGCCCGGCTTGTGACGCGGAGGCTGACGTGTCAGCGCTCCGGGGCGCCGGGTGCGGGTGACGGCCCCGCCGGTTCCGGCTGGTAGCTCACCGGATCTGACCCGCCCCGGGCGGCTTTGACCGGTTTGGGACGGTTTGCCCGGGTGGGTTGGGCGGTACGGGCCGCCGATGTCTACTACGCCACCACGACTCTATGACGAGCGGATTTCGCATGCTGCTGACGATCACGACGAGCCATCAACCGGCGACCGACCTGGGGTTCTTGCTGCACAAGCATCCCGACCGGGTCCACACCACTGACCTGGCGTTCGGGTCGGCCCGGGTGGTGTACCCGGAGGCCACGGCCGAGCGGTGCACGGCCGCCCTGCTGGTCGATGTCGACCCCGTCGGGTTGGTGCGGGACCGGAAGGGGCCGAGAGGCCGCGATCTGTCGCTGGCCCAGTACGTCAACGACCGGCCGTACGCCGCCTCGTCGTTCCTGTCGGTGGCGTTGCGCAAAGCGTTCGGGACGGCGCTGTCGGGGCGGAGCAAGGAGCGCCCGGAGCTCGCTGCGTCGGCTGTTCCGCTGGAGGTCGGCCTGCCCGTCGTGCCGTGCCGTGGCGGTGAGGTGCTCCTGCGGCGGCTGTTCGAGCCGCTGGGCTATACGGTCGACGCCTCGCCGATTCCCCTTGACGGCGTCTTCCCGGACTGGGGTCCGAGCCGGTATCTGGCCGTGACCCTGGCGGGGACGCTGCGGTTGCAGGACGTGCTCGAGCATCTGTTCGTGTTGCTGCCAGTCCTCGACGACGACAAGCACTACTGGGTCGGCGACGAGGAGGTCGAGAAGCTGCTGCGGCGGGGCGGCGCCTGGCTGGGGGCCCATCCGGAGCAGGAGCTGATCGCGCAGCGCTACCTCCGTCACGACCGCCGACTGACCCGGGACGCCCTGGCCCGCCTCGTCCTGGTCGAGGAGGAGGCGCCCGAGGCTGACCCCGACGAGGCGGTCGCTACCCACGATGCCGAGGAGGAGGCGGTCGAGGAGCGCATCAGCCTCAACGAGCAGCGCCTGGCGGCGGTGGTGCAGGCCGTCCGGCGCAGTGGCGCCCGGCGGGTGGCCGATCTGGGCTGTGGGGCGGGGAAGCTGGTCGGGCGGTTGCTGCGGGAGACCGACGTCGAGCATGTCCTTGGTGTGGATGTGTCCTATCGGGCGCTGGAGGTGGCCGCCCGGCGGCTCCATTTCGACACGATGGCTCCTCGCCAGCGACAGCGGGTGGACCTGGTCCAGGGGGCGCTGACGTATCGAGACCGTCGCCTGGTCGGCTTCGACGCGGCGTGTGTGGTCGAGGTGGTCGAGCATCTCGATCCGCCCCGGCTCGGGGCGTTCGAACGGGTCGTCTTCGCCCACGCCCGGCCCAAGACCGTGGTCGTGACGACCCCCAATGTCGAGTACAACGTCCGCTTCGAGGGCCTACCGGCCGGGCGGCTGCGCCATCGCGACCACCGGTTCGAGTGGACTCGGGCCGAGTTCGCCGCCTGGGCCGGCGGGGTGGCCGCCCGCCACGGTTACACGGTGGAGTACGCCGGAATCGGCGCCGACGACCCCGAGGTCGGCGCCCCGACGCAGATGGCGGTGTTCAGCCGATGACGACGATCGCGATCCCCGAACTGTCGCTGGTGGCGCTGGTGGGCGTGTCCGGTTCGGGCAAGTCGAGCTTCGCCGCCCGCCATTTTGCGGCGACCGAGGTGCTGTCGTCGGACTTCTGCCGTGGTCTGGTCAGCGACGACGAGAACGACCAGTCGGCCACCGAGGCCGCGTTCGATGTCCTGCATTTCGTGGCCGGGAAGCGTCTGGCCGCCGGCAAGCTCACCGTTGTCGACGCCACCAACGTCCAGCCGGCGGCCCGCACGTCGCTGGTCGCTCTCGCCAAGCGCCACCATGTCCTGGCAGTGGCGATCGTCCTCGACGTCCCCGAGGCGGTCTGCGCGGCCCGCAACGCCGCTCGGCCTGACCGCGACTTCGGGGCCCAGGTGCTGCGCAACCAGCGGAGCCAGCTGCGCCGCTCGCTGTCGGGGCTGCGGCGGGAGGGGTTCCACAAGGTCTTTGTTCTCAATGGGCCGGACGAGATCGACCGGGCCGCCATCGAACGGCAGCGGTTGTGGACCGACCGCCGGGACGACCACGGTCCCTTCGACATCGTCGGCGATGTCCACGGCTGCTACGACGAGTTGGCCGAACTCCTCGCCGCCCTTGGCTACGACGTCGCCTCCGACGGCAGCGGCGCTCGCCACCCGGCTGGCCGGCGGGCCTTCTTCGTCGGCGATCTGGTCGACCGGGGCCCGGCGACCCCGGCGGTGCTGCGCCTCGCCATGGGCATGGTCCGCGGCGGTGACGCGCTGTGCGTGCCCGGCAACCATGAGGTCAAGCTGTTGCGCGCCCTCCAGGGCCGCAACGTCACCGTGGGGCACGGTCTGGCCGAATCGCTCAAGCAGCTGGCCGCCGAACCGCCCGAGTTCAGCGAGGACGTCGCCCGGTTCATCGACGGGTTGGTCAGCCATTTCGTCCTGGACGACGGGAAGCTGGTCGTGGCCCATGCCGGGCTGCGAGCCGACATGCAGGGCCGGGCGTCGGGGGTGGTGCGGTCGTTCGCCCTCTACGGCGACACCACCGGGGAGACCGACGAGTTCGGCCTGCCGGTCCGCTACCCCTGGGCCCAGGACTACCGGGGCGATGCCATGGTGGTCTACGGCCACACCCCGGTACCCGAGGCGACCTGGCTCAACCGCACCATCTGCATTGACACGGGCTGCGTCTTCGGCGGCCGGCTCACCGCCCTGCGCTATCCCGAACGGGAACTGGTGTCGGTCCCGGCTCGGCAGACGTACTGGGAGCCGGCCCGGCCGCTGACGCCGTCGGCCGGCGGGGCCAGCGCGGTCGGCGGAGATCCCAGCCGGGCGCCGTTCGACCTCGACCTTGACGACGTGGTCGGGAAGCGGATCATCACCACCCGGCTCGTGTCTTCCGTGACCATCCGGGAGGAGAACGCCATCGCCGCCCTCGAGGTGATGAGCCGCTTCGCCGCCGACCCTCGCTGGCTGGTCTATCTGCCCCCGACGATGGCGCCGACCGCGACCAGCGACCGGGAGGGTCTGCTCGAGCACCCGGCCGAGGCGTTCGCCGCCTACCGGCGCGACGGCGTCGCGGCGGTCGTCTGCGAGGAGAAGCACATGGGCTCGCGGGCCGTGGTCGTGGTCTGCCGGAACACTGACGTGGCGGCCCGCCGGTTCGGCGTCGACGACCACCCCGCGGGCGGCGTCGTCGTCACCCGGACTGGGCGGCCGTTCTTCACTAGTCCGGCCGAGGAGGCGGCCCTGCTGGCCAAGGTCCGCCGGGGTATCGAGACCGCCGGGCTGTGGGACGAGCTGGGCAGCGACTGGCTGGTCATCGACGCCGAGCTCCTGCCGTGGTCGGCCAAAGCGGAGGAGTTGCTGCGCCGCCAGTACGCCGCCGTGGGGGCGGCGGCCACCGCCACCCTGGCTGCCGAGGTCGCCGTCCTGGAGGCGGCGGCCGCCCGCTCCGGTCTCGAGGGCGCCGGCGAGCTGGCCGCGGTCGTCGACCACCATCGGGAGCGGGCGGCGATGGCCGGCGGGTTCGTCGATGCCTATCGCCGCTACTGCTGGCCCGTCCACAGCGTCGACGACCTGCGCCTGGCGCCGTTCCAGGTCCTCGCCGGCGAAGGAGCCGTCCACGCCCTGACCGACCACCGCTGGCACCTCGACGCCCTCGGCCGCCTGGCGGCCACCGACCCCTTCACCTTCCGGGCCACCGAGGCCGTGACCGTCGAACTCGCCGACGAGGCGGCGGTCGAGGCGGCCATCGCCTGGTGGGAGGAGCTCACCGCCGGCGGTGGCGAAGGCATGGTCGTCAAGCCGGCCGAGGTCGTCGCCCGGGGGGAGCGGGGCCTCGTCCAGCCCGGGATGAAGTGCCGGGGCCGCGAGTACCTGCGGATCATCTACGGCCCCGAGTACACCGCCGAACGGCACCTCAGCCGGCTCCGCAGCCGCGGGCTGGGCCACAAACGCTCCCTGGCCCTGCGGGAGTTCGCCCTGGGCATCGAGGCCCTCGAGCGGTTCGTGGCCGGCGAGCCGCTCTACCGGGTCCACGAGTGCGTCTTCGGCGTCCTGGCCCTCGAGAGCGAGCCAGTCGACCCCCGCCTCTAGGAGAATCCTGCCGTGGCCCCGGAGTACCCGCTGCGGATCTCGCCCGGCACCCAGGTCGTCGTCGGCTCGCGGCGGACGGGTGTCGTGGTCGAGATCATCGACGGCGACCCCATCGCCTACCGGGTGCGCTACCCGACCGGCGACGAAGAGGTGCTCGGCCGGGAGCGGCTCCGCATCCGCAAGCAGGCCCAGCAGGCCGCCCTCGGCCCGGGACGCGATCCCGCCGCGCTGATGGGTGAGCTTCTCGACGGCTGGGTCGTCTACCGCTGCGTCACCGGCAGCCAGGCCTATGGTCTCGCCGAGACCGGCTCGGACGTCGACATCCGGGGCGTGTTCGTCGCCCCCGCCGAGCTGCTGTGGTCCCTGCACGGAGCCCCCGACTACTTCGAACGGGGCGACATGGAGGAGGCGTACTGGGAGCTGGCCAAGTTCTGCGTTCTCGCCCTCAAGGCCAACCCCAATGTCCTCGAATGTCTCCACACCCCGCTGGTCCGCGATGTCCGGCCCATCGGCGCCGAACTTCTCGAACTGCGAGGGGCCTTCCTGTCGCGCCTCGTCCACCAGACCTACAACGGCTACGTGCTGTCCCAGTTCAAGAAGCTGGAGCAGGACCTCCGCAACCGGGGCGCGCCGAAGTGGAAGCACGTCATGCACCTGATCCGGCTGCTCCTCTCCGGCATCAGCGTGCTGCGAGACGGCGTCGTCACTGTCGACGTGGGCGAGCACCGCGATCGGCTCCTGGCCATCAAACGGGGCTAGGTTCCCTGGGATGACGTCGAAGCGTGGCGGCTCCGGCTCCACGGCGAGTTCGACGCCGCCCTGCGCCACAGTGCCCTCCCCGAACTGCCCGACTACGAGCGGGTCGACCGCTTCGTCATCGACGTCCGCCGCCGCATCGCCGCCGGAGAAGCGCCGTGATCGCCATGGAGCGGTTGGCGGTGATCGCCGCTGCCCAGCCCTACCCGCTGGTGTTCGCCACCGTGAGCGGCGCCCACCTCTACGGCTTCCCGTCGCCCGAATTCCGACTACGACCTGCGCGGCGCCCATGTGCTCGGCGTCACGGACGTCATCGGCCTGGAGCGGGGACCCGACACGCTGGAAGTGTCCGAGGTGACCGGCGGCCTCGAACTGGACCTCGTCACCCACGACATCGGCAAGTTCGCCGCGCTGCTCCTCAAGCGCAACGGCTACGTGCTCGAACAGCTCTATTCGCCGCTCGTCGTCGCCGGCGGCGACCTTCACGACGAACTGAAGGCGATCGCCGTGGGATGCATCACCCGCCACCACGTCCACCACTACCTCGGCTTCGCCGCCACCCAGTGGGCCCTCCACGAGAGGAGCGGGCGCCTCAAGCCCCTCCTCTACACGTTCCGCGTCCTCAAGACAGGCATCCACCTCATGCGGACCGGCCGGGTCGAAGCCAACGTGGCCAACCTCGTGGACGAGGACCCCCGGATCCCGTACCTCCTCGACCTGATCCACCAGAAGCGGACCGGCGGCGAGCGGGATCCCGCCCCCGCCGAATCGGGCCTCGACTATGGCCGCGACGTCGGCGTCCTCCGCCAAGCCCTCGGCGAAGCCCACCGCGTCAGTCGGCTCCCCGAGACCTCAGATGCCCGCACGGCCCTCCACGACTTCATCGTGCGGGTTCGAATGATGGGGTAGCCCGTTAGGCCGTCACGACGTAGACGATCAGCGCCAGGAAGCCCACAGCGCCGATGACCATGGCGACGATGAGGCGCCGACCGGCTCGCTTGCGGTCGGCCTCCAGCGCCTCGGTGGTCACCCCCAAAAGGGCGGCCTGCTCAGCCAGACCGGCCGAAGTGACGAGGTAGGCCTCGGCCGCCCGCCGGGCGGCCCGCCGGTCGCTCCGGCCCACGGCCGGTGGCCCCGGGAGCCGGTCGGCTACCCGGTTGAGGAGCCGCCGCCGGACCCACAGCACGCCGAACTCGATGGCGAGGGCGGCGAACAGAACCGCCAGCCCGCACCAGATCAACCGGTCGGGAAGGATGCGGACGGCGGGCAGCAGGAGCATCATCGGGACCAGCCAGCCGAAGATGTGGTTGGTCCGCCGCCACAGGTGTGCCTCCCGGGCGTCACGCAACAGCGGTCCGTCGACCGAGGGCACCGGCGTTGGATAGGTCTCGTGGACGTCAGCGGTCCCGGTAAGGGTGATTGTGGCGTGGCTGCTGCGCTTGGCGTCCTCATATGCTGCGGGCCGCGTTCTGCCAGCCGGGGTGACGACTACATCGCCCGTCCGCAAGGCGATCACGTTCCCCGGCTCCGGGGTACCGAACAGCTCCAGCGTCGTGGCGGGTGGGATCTGCTTGAGGATCTTGGCGTCCACCGGCATGCACAGCAGCGGCCGGGTGCCGCTTCCCGAACCTGCCGGGTACACGGAGAGGTAGTAGATCGGCGTGTTGTTCAGCGTCCGCTCCCACGCCTCTACCCGGACCTGCATCGTGGGCGCAGTCGAAGCGACAAGCCGAAGCGCCTGCCGCCGCCGGCGGCGGGCCACCCACACCAGCGGCACCAGGATCGCCACCCCGAGCGCCAGACCGGCCGACATCGTCACGACGCCCTCGTACGGGTTGGGCCGGTCGACCAGCGCCTTCGCCCGTCCGGGTCGCTGGGGGTCGTAGAGGACGGGAAGGCTGCTTCCGGCGGAATGGCCGTCGACATTGGTCGTCGCCACCTCGACGACGCAGCCGCATTCCGGAAGGCGGACCCGGAGGTAGTCCGTGTCGCCGTGATAGCCGGTGCCGACCACGACGGCCGAGGTGGTGACACCTCGTTCGGCAAGAAGCTGTTCCCGGGCGTGGATCTTGAAGAACAGCACCAACTGCAGCAGAGCGAGCAGGAGCAGGGGCGCGAAGGCCAAGGGCTTGAGCCACCACTTGGACGGTGTGTGAGGAAGAGCGGCTGGCCGGCTGGTTTCGGTGCGGCTGCCGGCGCGCTCGGCCTGGTCGGTGATCACGGGAAGTGGACCGTGATCCCGGTCGACTTCGGCTGGGGCCGGGAACCGCACCAGTGCCACTGCCCGCCTTCGCGGACCATCCGGGCCTCCATGGCGAGCTTCCCCTTCGTGGTCCGGGCCCGGTATTCGACGAGGCCGGTGTTGCCGCCGAATTCGACCATCGATTTGTAGACGTCGAACGACACCAGATGGCCGCCCTGCTCCTCTTCGGCTCGCAGAGCGGCGGCGTAGTCGGCCGGCGTCGTCTGCCCACGCAGCTCCGAACAGAGCGACCCGTAGGCCGCATCGGTGGCACCGTCGCGCAGGAGGCCGAGATAGGCGTTGGCTCCCCGGAGAGGCCCGCTCACTGCTCGGATCACCTTCGGCACGACCAGAACACCAAGAACGACGAGCACGACCCCGCCAGCAGCGACCCAGCGGATCCAGCGACGGTGACCCGGGGGCGGAGGCGGCGGGGGAGGAAGGAATGCCTCCAACTCCTGCGGACCGACCGAGGGGGCCGGCCACCCCTGGCCGGCCGACGGGCTTGACTGAACATCCACGACTCGAGTTCCGTTTCGTCCGACGACGTCCCACGCGTTGTCGGCAGAAAGTCCACGGACGCTGAGCCGCTTTGGTCGCAAATGGTGACGGTCCGTTGCATTCACGGGTTGCTCGGAGGGTCGTCCGTGCCGGGTTCAGGCGCTGGGATGCCTGAAGCCTCAGCGGGCGGTGTCGACGACGTAGGAGACGAAGTCGTAGATCGCCATCGGGAGGGCCCGGGTCAGCCACCACCACAGCCCGATGGGCGGCGGATCGTCGAGGTGCAGATGAGCGATGTGCCAGGGGACGTCGGGGTCCTTGGAGAGGACGAGGTCCCAGCGGACGCTGAAGGCGCTGTCGTGGTCGCGGCTGCCGACCAAAACCGCTCCGTTGGCGCGGTGCTCGAGATACTGCCGGCCGGTGATCATCGCCTCGACCGTCATGGTCGGGGGGGAGGCCTTGGGCTGGAGGGCGACGATGCGCAGCCGGCGGAGGCGGGGGGCGCGAATCACGAGGCGGTGCCGGCGGTTGCGGTCCGGATGGAGCAGCGTCTCGACGCCGGACTGGCCGACCAGGGCGGCGAGGGGTTGGCGGTTCCCGTCGATCGCTTCCGCCCACGCGGCCACGGTCTGCTGGGCGGCCGCTTCGAGGACGTCGGGGGCGTAGCGCCCGTCGAAGCCGGCGAGGTCGAGGGCGGCGATGCGCAGGTCTGGCGCCAGTTCGGCGGGGACGGCGCCGGCCAGGGTTGCGGGCGGGATGGTCGTGGCGGCGGCCCGTTCGATGGTGGCGGCGTCGGCCAGGCGGTCGTCGGCCCACGGGGAGGGGATGAGCGGGTCGGTGAGGTGATGGGCCCCTTCCCAGTCGGTCTCCACCGAGGCGAGCACCCAGTGCCCGTCCCGCTTGGCCAGGGTCCAGTACTCGGAGGTGGTGTGTCGGCCGTTGTCGTCGCCGTCGCGGAAGACGACGTGGCCGTCGGCGTCATAGACGCGGTCCCGCATCCGGGCCCGGATGTGCACGACGACCCGGTCCTCCTCGTCGCCGGGACGGTTGACGAGCCCGACGTATCGGACCCGGGGCCGGCCCCGCCGGCGGACGGGATTGGTCCAGCCCTTTCGCTGGAGCTCCTGGAGCCGGATGTGCCATTCGGCCAGCAGCTCCCGGCCGACGAGCGCTTGGAGGGCGCAGTGGTCGGCCGCGGTCCAGGCGGCCACGATCCCGGTGTGAAGCTCGACGGCGGCGGCCTTGACGACCTCGGGGGCGAAGGCGGGGTCGTCGAGCACCGCTTCCTCGGCCAGCAGTTCGACGCGGCGGCTGCGGACCGCTCGCCGCCATGCCCATTCGAGCCGCCGTCCCCGCCTGTACAGCCAGTAGACGACCAACGCCGCGATTCCGGCGACGATTGCCACGGTGTAGAACCACGGCATGGCCTCCGAACCCGGCGGCGTCGGCGGTCCGCCCCCGGGAAAGCCGGTCGGCGGAGGGCCAGGCGGGACCATTTGGCCCAGCCCGATCCGGGCGATCACGACGGTCCTTCCTCAGTCGAGTGTTCTACCCGGCGAGGCCCGTTACGGCGGTGAGGACGCCCGCGATGAGCAGGACCCAGGCGGCGGCGTGGCGGGCGGTGGAGGTCCAGCAGCGGGCTCGGCGGCCATCGGGGGCGGTGACCCGGCGGAGTTCCACGACGGGCCCCGGGCCTCGGCGGTACCAGCCCTGGGCGACGACGTCCTGGCCGAGGAACGCCTTGGCCTGGAACAGGCCGAACAATGAAGCCAGGAAGGGCAGCGGTTGGCGGTACTTCAGGGGCACGAACCCGGAGGCGTCCTGGAGGACGAGGTCGGGGGACAGCACGTAACCCGGGAAGCCCCGCCCGATGATGCGGCCCCGGATTTCGACGGGGATCCCGCCCATCGGGCTGGCGTCGAGGCGCTCCAGGAGGCTGGTGACGTCCTCCACCGGCGTGGCGCCGGCCGGGTAGCGGAGGTGCTGCTTGACGACGAAGCCGGCGCCGGCGGCGGCCAGGGCGATGCCGATCGACAGGGTCGAGCCGGTGAAGGCGCCGAAGGCCAGGAAGGGGACAACGACGGCGTACGGCGCCAGGCCGATGGTCAGCTCCCGCCCGAAGCGGGCCCGGGCCTCACCGAGCTGGCGCTGGTCGACGCCCGCCATGGTGCGCAGCACGCTGAAGCGCTGCGGGGCGCCGGGCAGCCGGCCGTCTTCCAGCGCCCGTATCCGATTCACGACGAGCGGATGGGAGGAGAGCTTCTCGAGCAGCGAGGCCCAGGGGTTGACGGAGTCCCACCGCATGGCCGCCACCGCCCGGCCGGGATCGACGCCATGGTCGAAGGCATAGGCCATGGCCTCGGCCGCCGACGGCTCAAAGATCCCCATGGCCCGCATGGAGCGAGCCCGGCGCATGCGGGCCTCGAGGCGGCGGGCGTTCTTCTTGCCCTCCTTGCCCTGGGCGACGAGGGCGGCCACCGCCGCCTTGTGCTCGGCGCTGGCTTGGCCCATGCCGTAGGCCACCTTGACGAGGGCCGAGGCCAGCGCGTCGCCGTCACCGGTGCAGCGGCAGGAATAGTGGTCGGCGGCGTACTCCCGGGCCCGGGACAGCGACAGCAGCACGAACTGGGACGCCAGGTAGCAGAGGTACGTGCCAAGCGCCACGGCACGGGCTTCCCCCCGATTGCTGGCCCGGGCCGACAGGTAGACCAGGTACAGCGTCATAGGGATGACGGCGGCGACCGTCATCACGGCGAAGTCCCAGTTCTTGACGTGCCCGACCTCGTGGCTGATGACGGCGTCGAGCTCCGCCTCGTCGAGTCGCTCCAGCAGCCCCCGGGTCACCCACATGCGGGCGTCGCGGGGGGTGCGGCCGAACGTAAAGGCGTTGGGGTTCCCGTCGTCGACGATGCCGAGCCGCACCAGCGGGACGCCGGCCTCCCGGCAGCGGCGGGCGACAATCGCGCCGACGGGGTGCTCGGTGTCGTAGCGCTCCCCGTCATGCGCGACGATCACCGCCGGCACGAGCCACTGGATCAGCCAGGGGTTCACGGCGTACTGCACCAGCATCATGAACACCGCGAACGCGACCGGGAACCACAGCGGCGCGCCGAGGAACCCGACGGCGGCGAAGCCCGCGGCGATCAGCAGGCCGAACAAACCGAACAACGACGGAAGCGACCGCCGGACGACGAAACTCACCGAAATCTCCTTTGCCCCAATGCGGGAGCCTGTCTGGGAATGGTGCGACAACGAGTCGCTCGATGCAATGGCGACGGGCGGCTCTGGGCCACGTTCGTGCCCGGCCAGGAGACCGGGATGTCCCCTTCCTCCCACGGTGTCTGAGCCGTCAGCGGTTCAAACTGGCGAAAGGTCGGCAGAGCCCGGCCGCGGGACCCCATGGTCGATCAGCGGGCGGCCGACGCCACGGAGACGATCGGACGGGCGGGTGGGTTCGAGCCGAGGGAGCCGGCGAACGGGAGGTCGGAGAAGGTGAAGACGCCGCCGTCCTCAGCGACCATAAGGTAGCCGTTGCCGTAAGGGACCATGCCGGTGACCGGGCGGTTGAGGCGGGTGCCGCCCATCGACCCCCGGAAGCCGGCGTCGAAGGCGAAGACGCCGCCGTCGGAGGCGACGAGCCAGTAGCCGGAGCCATCGGGATCGGGCACGAGGGAGCGCACCGGGGCGTTGAGCCGGGTGGCCCCCATCGAACCGGCGAAGACGGCGTCACCGAAGGCGAAGATCCCGCCGTCGGAGGCGACCATGTAGTAGCCCCGGCCGGTTGGCGTTGCGATGGAGTCGAGGACGGGCCCGTTCAGTCTCGTGCCGGTCATGTCGCCGAAGCTGACGGCGTCGCCGAAGGGGACGACGCGCCCCTGGTCGGTGAAGATCCAGTAGCCCCGGCCGGTCGGGGTGGCGGACAGGCTGGTGGGCCGCTCGTCTTTGGCGAGGCGAGACCGGTCGAGGGATCCCAGCGCCGGTGCCGCGCCAGCCGGTCGGACGGTCCCGTCGCTGGCCAGGATCCAATAGCCGTCCCGGACCGGGGTCGGTTCGAGGTCGACGGCCTTGACGCCGGCCGGAAGGGGGGCGGCGGCCGGGATGTTGGCGGCCGTTCCGAAGGCCGACACGGCTCCGTCGTCGGCGAGGAGCCAGTAGCCCGGCCTGGTCGCCGGCGCCTTGGTCGCCGCTGACACACCGGCTGGCGTCCCGCCACTGGGGCCGTCATCTCCGGGCCCGGCGGTTCCACCCGGCCGATCGGGAGTGTTGGGGTTGCTGGTGTCGCCGCCGACCAGTCGCTCGGCACAGGCACTCTGGTCGGTCACGGTCCCGTCCGCCGCGGTGCCGATGAAGTCGATCCCATCGCTCAGGCCGTAGTCGCTGAGGGCGTAGACCGTCACCCGGTAGGCGTTGCCCGGGGTGAGGCAGCGCAGCTCTCCGGCCGTGGCGGGGGCGGGGACCCAAGTGGCGGCGTGACGGTCGGAGTCGGGGACGATGAGGTAGGCCTTGATGGGCGCCTCGGACGCGGGCGCCGTCCAGCGCACCGCCATGGTGCCCGGCGTGGCGCCGGGGTCGGCCTGCGCCTGCGGGGCGTCAGGGGTCGGCAGTCTCGCCCCGTAGGCCTCGGCGAAGATCGTCGGCTCGCCGGGAAAGACGCGGACGCCGTTGATGGCGTAGCTGTCCTCGCCGTAGACGTCGTAGGGGAATCCGAGCCTCGCCTCGATGGCCGTGGGGCTGAGGATCGGCAGGTCGGTCGACACGTCCCAGCTGCCGGGTTCCCACACCTCGAACGCGGTGTTCGCCTGGATACCGGGTGCCACCGTGATCGGCTCGAAGCTCGACCCGGTGAAGTTGCCCCATTCACCGGACGGCCGGCCAGCGGCATCGACGGCGGCGACGACCGTCTTCTGGTCAGTCGGGATCGTGAGATCGAGGGTGCGGTCAGCGGTCACGTCGATCGTCTCGTCGGTGGTGAGGCTTGCCCACCGGACGCTCTCCGACGGCCGGTAGAAGACGTCAGGCCCGCCGAGCGACAGCGAGTAGCGTCCCGGCGGGACGGTGACGGCGTAGGTCCCGTCCGGCCCGAAGGCGACGGTGTACCCGCCGAGGGTGCCGGGACCCAACAAGGCGGGCTGGCCGTCGGGCGTCAGCATGCGGCCCCGCAGTGTCGGGCCCCAGGCGAGCCGGGTGTCGTAGGGGCCGGTGGTCCCGGCCGGGACCGTGATCGTGCCGGGAAGTCCCCGAGCGCCGGGCGGGTCGATCGACACCTCGGCCGGCGCCCCGGGCAGCCACCGGATCCGGGCGATCCCGTCGGCATCGGTGAACCAATGGCTGGCGGCCGTGCCGGACCCGGTCAGGCCCGGCGAGACCTCGAACGGGTGGGCGGCGTCAACGGCGCTACTGGTATCGATCCAGGCCTTGGGCACCGGGACGCCGGACGGGTCGAGGACCCGCAGCGACACCACCGGGGCCGGGACCGTGAGGTCGCGGTGCTGGTCGGCGGATAGGTCGAAGTTCGGCACGGTGACGAAGTACGAGTCCTGCTCGACCTTGTCGCCCGGTTCCCACCCGTCCGGTTCGTCGGGCGGGCCGTCGACGACGAGGGTGTAGCGGCCGGGCGGAGCGCTGAGAGAGAAGGAGCCGTCGGAGTCGACGTGGGTCTGCGCCAGGACGGTGTCTCCGGCGAGGAGGCGAACCTCGGCGTCGGTCAGGGCCACTCCGTCGGACGTGCGGGCCGTGCCAGTCAGCGTGGCCGCGCCCGACGGAGCGGCGGCGGCGGCGAACCGGGTGCCGGCCGAGGCCATGTCCCAGGGGACCGTCATGGTGAGTTCGGTGTCGCCGTTGAGGGTGACGCCGTCCCGGACGACGTAGGACCACCCGGACAGGTACGGCGGTTCCACGTACACCTTGACCGACTTGGCGGGAAGGGCCTGGAGGCGGGCGATCCCCTCCGCGTCGGTGGTTCGGCGCACGGCCGACCGGCGGGACGTTTTGAGGCCGGCGATCTGGAAGGCGCCGGTGCACGATTCGCAGTTCTCGTCGGACCATGCGTTGACCTTGACGCCGGTGACGGGACGCCCCTGCGTGTCGCGCACGTGCACCGTGAGCCCGACGGTCTTGATGGCGACGTCGAGGTCGCGATCGCCGGAGAGCGTGAACCCGGGGGCTTCGACCGTGATTCTCGACCCTTCGGGCAGCGGCCGCTCGATCGTGAGTGTCTGGTCGCCGACGGGCGTTTCGAGGTCGAACCGCCCGTCGGGGTCGGCGACGGTGGTCCCGCCGGCCGAGACCGTGGCGAACGGGACCGGGCTGCCGTCGCCGTCGCGGACCGTTCCCCGGAACCGGGCCGAGGGCTTCGGCTGCCCGACGATCACGACGTTCACCCGGGTGTCGCCACTGACCTCGACACCCCTGATCCTGCCCCGCCGCTCCCCGTCGGCGGCCGAGGTGACGGCGGTCAGGTCATAGCGGCCGTTCGGAACAGAAAGGGCGTATCGCCCGTCGCCACCGGACGGCCCGGTGGCCACGACGGTGCCCGACCCCGGGTCGGTGAGCTCGACAGCGGCGGCGGGGAGGGGCTTGCCGGACGTGTCCTGCACCAGACCCGAAAGACGCCCGCCCGCCGCGTCGCTGGCGACGGCGACACCGGCGGCCGGGGGAAGCAGAGCGGAGAGAACGGCGACGGCAGGCAGCAAGGCCCGCCGCAGGGCGCGGCCCGGCATCGAAATCCTCTGGGGAGTGGGGGTGAAGTGGGGTGACGGCTCGTGGGGCCGAGCCACCGTCCTAAGGGTTCGTCAAACCCCTGGTCTGACCCTGGCGAAAGGATCGAACTGTCACATCTCTGGCACCGTCGCCGGCCATCACGAATTCTCGGCTGTCACGCTGGCCGCCGCAGCGCCGCAAGCAGCGTCGTGGGTTGACCGGCGGCGTCGGGCCGGGCCAGGACACATTCGGCGGTCCGCCGCCCGGCGGCCCAACTCTCGGCCGGGAACGGGAGCACAGCGACCTGTACGCCCGCTGGGAAGGGCGTCGAGGCGTATGCCTTGGCCACCGTGTTGCACGCTGCACCGAGCCGCGAGTTCCAGGCGCTTGGATCCGCGGCCGGGGGCCCGGTTCGGAAGACACTGGCGTCGACGTGCCCCGCCACTTCGTAAGCGTGGGGTTGGTCGCAGGGCACCGCGCCGGCGATCTTCGCCGCCTCAAGCGCCAGGCACGAGCCGGTCCCCCAGAGGTACGTCTGGTCCTGACCCTTGACTGTCCCGGTGAACGGCGGATGGAGGAACGGGTCGTCGTGGACGTTGCGGGGGGTGGCCACGAACCCGCACCAGACTTCCTTACCGCCCTGCGCCCAAGTGCTGGGGTAGGGCTTGATGGTCGATACCTGGAACCGCCCGCCGGGGTCCACCGGGGAGCCGAGGAACTGCTCTGAGAGGCGTGCGCAGTCCTGGTTCTTGATGGTCTCGAAGTCGGCGTCGCTCGGGAACGCGACTCGGTTGCTCAGGTCGACCCGCCCGGTGATCTCGATGAGGTGCGGCTGGTCACAGGCGATGATCCGCGGGGAGCGGTCGCCTGAGCCGGCGGATTGGTCCCATGTGGCGCAGTCGCCCGGGCGGAAGGGCGCACCGGAGAGGCGAAACGTCGTCGACGTCGTCGCTCGCGCCGACTGCTGTCCAGCCGACGTGCCCGGCCCGGTTTCGCTGCCGCGCCCCTGATGGCCCGACAGCACGGACCTCAAGGTCCATCCGCCGGCGAGCACGATCAGGACGAGGACGACGACCGGAAGCGCCCGATCGCGGGCGGGCGGGCGCGGACGGCGAGGCTTGCGCCGCTCGTCCTGTCCGCCGCCGGTTCGTTGGGCAGCAGAAAGCTCCTTGAACTGGGCACCCCGCACGAAGTCCTCATCCAGGCGGAAGTCGTGGGTGATCTCACCGTCAGTGTCAGGCACGGGATCCTCGAGAAGATGGGCAGGCGCGCCGGCGGCTGCACGGGCGCCGGTGTCAGTTACAGACTCGCTCTGCCCACTTCCTCCTTGGCGTCCACACCTACGCGCCGGGAAGTGCGAAATGTGCCCGGGAATTGGCGCTCGACCGGTGCCTGAGGGAGCGAACCCGGGCCTGACCGCCCCAATCGGGTGAACCGGACACCACGGCGGAACGGTTCGGGCCGCTTCGGGTCGGTGTCGGGCATTGTGCGCCGAGCGGGCGGTGCGCGCAGAGCGGCGGGATCCGACCGGACAGATGGCGAACCCGAACGTGCCAGGCCGCCGCCGGGCCGCGTGTCGATTCTGTGAAGGATCGCACGCAGCGGTGACGGCCCTTCGGCACCCCCCGAAGCACAGGTTGCGCCGGCCGGGGCCCTGCCCGGACCGAATGTCTCCCTGGGCGAATTGTTGGAAGGAAGCTCCGTGCCGTCTCTGCTGGACCGCTGCCGTTCCCTGCCCCTGCGCGTCGTCGTGGGGCTGATCGTCGCCGTCCTCGTGTCCGGCGCCCTGGCCGACCCGGCGATGGCCGGCGCTGACGGCCACCTGTCGGGCACGGTCCGCAATGCGGCCGGCGCGGCCGGGGCGAGCAGTGTAGTCACCCTTCTCGACGGTGACGGAGTGCAGGTGGCTCACACCACCGCGGATAGCAGCGGCCGCTATAGCCTGGACGTTGCGCAGGGCACGTACCTGGAGCGGATCATGACTGCGGTGGGCGGTCATCAGTATGTCGCCCGCGTCGCCAACGTCATCGTTGGCGACGCAACGACCCGCGACGTGATCGTCGTCAGTCCGATCGTCCCGACGGCGACGGTCACCGGTACGGTCCGGAACCGGGCCGGGGAGCCGCTCCCCAACGTCCTTGTCGAGCTGACCGGTGGCACTGGCGACGCGACCGGGGGGTCCACGACCACCGCCGCCGACGGCACGTATCGGATCACCGCCGCCCTCGGCACCTATACCGTCCTCGCCCAGTTCGAGTCCGACAGCGTGACCTACGCCTTCAACGGCAGAGGATACAAGCTCCAGTCGGACGGCACCCTCGACCTCGTCGTCGACCGTGGCCTCACCCCGGTCGTCGTCCACGACGAAGCCGGCTCGCCGGTGGCCGGAGCCTGGGTGAGCGTCCACAGTCCCTACAGCGGCTGCGACTGCCGGGCCGGATTCGACCTGTTCCCCGGGGCGCTCGACACCACCGTGAGCTGGGCCGCCGGCGCCGCCACCGACGCCAGCGGCACCGTCGAGCTCCCCATCTTCGCCGGCGCCGTCATCGGTGGGGGAGCTCAGACCGGTCGGCCCGACCTCGCCCCCGTGCCCGAAAGGCACTACCTCGGGTGGCCGCCGTCGCCGCTCGTCCTAGTCGAACCGTCCACCACCAACACGCCGCCGAGTCCGGGGCCGACCGTCACCTTCCGGGGCCATGTCCGCGACAGCGCAGGCCATGTCCCGGACGCCAGCATCGGCCTCTCCGGTACCGCCGGTGCAGGAGACTCGGCGTCGCTCGACCTGGCCGGTGACGGCTCGTTCAGCCTCACGGTGCCCCCCGGCCACTACTCCCTCAGCATCTACGGGTATGAGACCCATAACAATCCGGACGGAGACAGCGGCGGGAACTACCCCGACCTGTCGGTCAACGTCGCCGACCTCAACCTCAACGGTGACCGGGTCCAGGACATCACCATCCCGACCCGTGCCCTGCCGATCCGGATCCTCGACCGCGACGGAAACCCGACTGCCCAGAGCGTGGCGTCGAGCAGCGACGCCAACAGCGCGAACCCCATCACGCTCTTCCCCGGTGGGACGGCAACCGCCCATCTCGTGGACAGCGGCGCGACGGCGGCCGACGGCACCACAATCCTCCAGGTCCTCTCCGGATCCACCGTCGGCCTCTCCGCTGGGTGGGGGGAATATCCGCTGGGCACGGCGGCCGTGGCCGGTGACGCCTCCTCGGCCACCATCCATCTCAGCGCCGTCACCCTCAGCGGCACACTGCATGATCCTCGCGGTGTGATGGGCGAGCCCACCTGGGAAAGCGCCTGGGTCAGCCTCGACACCTACCCCTGCAACCCCTCGATCTCCACCGGGCTCGACCTCCAGCACGGCTACACGGTCCCTCGGATGCCCGGCGACTACACGCTCTGCATTTCCGACACCGAGCCGTGGGACTGGGCCGACGGTGGCCAGGTCGCCACCGCCACCCTCCCCCTGTACTGGTCAATCACCGCGCCCTACCACGTCACCACCGACCAGCGCCTGGACCTCACCGTGCCCGACGCTCACCCCGTCCACGTCACCGCCGTCGACGAGACGGGCCAGCCCCTCGACGGTCGTCTCAACCTCACGGCGACCACCACGGCCTCGAATCTCCCGGTCGCTCCCGGCATCTCCGGCCAGGGCTGGGTCGACAACGACGAGCTCGACAGTGACCACGGAGCCTTCGAACCGCTCCTCTTCGGACGGTCCCACGCCGATGTGTGGGTGGCCCGCCATGACGAGCAGCTCGGACACCACTTCCTGGCCACCCTCACGCCGGGCGACAGCGTCACCGTCGCGATCGCCACCCTCGCCAACACCCCGTCCGTGCCCCGCAACGTCCACGTCAGCACCGCCGGCGATGCCCGGACCATCACCTGGGATCCCCCGGCCGACACCGGTGGCAGCCCCATCACCGGCTACGTGCTGAGCTACGAGATGCCCGCCGGGGCTCACGCCGCCACAACCCTCCGGGGTGACCAGACCGAGGCGACACTACCGACCTTCGGAGACCCGACCTGCTACCACGTCTGGGTCGCCGCCCTTAACGACGACGGAACGGGCCCAGATGCCGAAGCGACCGCGGCTTCGAACGATGATCCGGGCCCGGTCCAACCGCCGACCACACCCGCAGGCGGCGACCCCACCGGGACCGGACAGAGCGCCAGCTCCGGGCCCTCCGCCCACGGCTACTGGGCCCTCAGCGCTGACGGCCACGTGTACCACTTCGGCGACGCGCCGGCTCTCGGCAACGCCGACGGGGACGCGGTGGACCTCGAGCCGAGCCCGACTGGCAAGGGCTACTGGATCCTCAACCAGAACGGGACCGTCCAGGCCTTCGGTGACGTCACCCCACTGGGCAACGTCGACCCGGCCAAACTTCCCAAGGGCGAAGAGCCGGCCAGCTTGTCGGCCACCCCGACCGGGAAGGGTTACTGGGTCTTCACCAACCGGGGCCGGGCCGTCCCCTTCGGTGACGCGCCGTTCCTCGGCGACATGAGCCAGACCAAGCTCAACGGCCCGGTGCTCGGGTCGGTGGCCACGCCGACCGGGAAGGGCT
>Ga0070741_10003852_pt1 | contig 36113 bp, 33 predicted proteins | sample Coa_R1_4_FD_66440 | JGI IMG/M metagenome (GOLD analysis project Ga0070741, IMG submission 66440) | Surface soil microbial communities from Centralia Pennsylvania, which are recovering from an underground coalmine fire - Coalmine... | ecosystem: Environmental > Terrestrial > Soil > Unclassified ... | reverse complement strand
CAAACCGTTTCAACAGGTTTTGCGGATCGAACCTGCGCACCGTGCCGACTCCCCTGCCGGCATCGTCGTCGGGCAGGTACATATCGGCGTCTTTGCGTTTATATCCAGGAACGTCTACATTCGCCAGGTTCGATACAAGAGCCTCATGGCGGCGGCTTGCTCGCGTCATGGCTCTCGAAATCCTGTCAATATCGCTTCCGAACAGTGTCTCCAAGATACGCAAACTGATTCTCGCTTTTCGGTTTTCCCCGTGATTTTCTGCCGGATGAAACAACGCATAGCCCGGCACACTTGGAATATCGGAGCGGTTTGTAAAATCCATCAGGATCGTGTCGGTACACTTTTGAACCGCTTTTGGGAATGACGCTTACCTACCGCCTGTTCCGGTTCCTTGCTCGAATCTACTTCAAACTTATGGGAGGGTTTGAGGTTTTGCATCAGGATCGTGTGCCAAGCGCCGGCCCGGTGATCTTGGCATCCAACCACGTGTCGTTTGCCGATCCGCCGGCATGCGGAGCGGCGAGCAACCGGCCCCTTAGGTTCATGGCTCAAGCCGAACTGTTCAAGCCGCCCGTTTTTGGGCCGCTCATCCGCGCGCTGGGTGCGTTCCCCATCCGCAGGGGCGAAGCCGACACCGAAGCCATCCGCGCCGCTCTCGATACGATGGCAAAAGGAGGCGCGCTGGTCGTGTTCCCGGAAGGCAGCCGCGGCGACGGCCGCAAACTTATCAAACCTCTCAAAGGTCTTGCTCTCATCGCCAAGAAGAGCGGCGCACAGGTTGTTCCCGTTGCCGTTTGCGGCAGCTTCAAGATGCTTCCAAAAGGAGCGAAGTTCCCCCGCCGTTCAAAAATCAAAGTCATTTTTGGACGTCCGTTCACCTACGCTTCGGCGGCTGAACAATCAGATAAGGAGGCCGCCGCCGATCAGTTCGGATCATATTTAATGTCAGAAATCCAGCGGCTGCTCGCAGAAGGCGGCGAACATTACGAACTGTGGAACGGAAGCGGCGAAAACGCCAGCGCATAAGTTGTGGGATTCAGATACCGGACTCCAGCCGGAAGTTCGCGGGGAACCGCTGGGCTGATCTTGACCCCCAGGCTGCCCCAGCAAAAACCCGAAAAGCCGCCGAACGAAGGCACGACCGCCCAATACGAGCCCGCAGCAGGGAACACTCTCGAAAACATTTCGGAAACCGCCTGCAGCGAATAAGGACAAAACACCAGGTTGTCGGCCTGCGTAACCACGAATCCTTTGTCAGAAAGCAGCCGTTTGCAGTCGGCATAAAACTCATCGCTGAAAAGCCTTTCGCTCAGCTCGCCTTCCTCCTCTTCGTACACATCGGTGCAGTCCACCACAATCAGATCGTACCGCTGGGTCTGCCTTTTCACAAACCCAAACGCATCCTCATAATGAATCTTCACGCGGGGGTCGTCGAACGCCCCTTCCGAAAGTTCGGGCCAGTGCGCGGCGCAGGCTTGCACCACTTTTTCATCAATTTCCACCATGTCAACGCTTCTGATCGAGTTCCATCGGGCGATTTCGCGCAGCACTCCGCCGTCTCCGCCGCCCACGATCAGCGCGGTCGAAGGTTCGGTTACGTTCAGAAGGGGAATCTGCACGAGCGCTTCGTGATACGCGAACTCGTCCAGCGATGTAAGCTGGATGTGCCCGTCCAGGGTCAGCACTTTGCCGAACGCTTCGGTTTCCACAATCTCGATCAGTTGAAATTGCGATCTTTCTTGAAAAACCCGCCGCACCACGTGCGCATTCATGCTCAGCTTGTCGCTGCGAATAGGAAACTGAAGACGATCGCTCATCACTTTCGGTGCGCCAAGATACCACCTTGCATCAATCGCTCCTGCCTTTTCGAAAACTGTCAATTGCAACGGCCAGCACGATGATCCCGCCCGTTACGACCTCTTGAATCCAATCCTCGAGTCCCATCTGAGTGCAGCCCATGCGAATCGTTGCCATCAAAACGGCCCCAAGAAGCGATCCGATAACCGTTCCCGTTCCTCCCGACAGCGAGGCGCCGCCGATCACCACCGCCGCAATCACATCCAGCTCCATTCCCGCGGCAACGGTCGGATCACCGACCGACAGCCGCGAAAACTGCAGCAGACCTGCGACTCCAACAAGCACTCCCGCAAGAAGGTAAACCGCCAGTTTCACCCCTTCAACTCTGATGCCGCTGAATCGAGTCGCCAGTTCGTTCGATCCCACCGCATAAATCTTTCTTCCCAAAACGGTGTATTTCAAGGTCACCGCAACCACAAACGCCAAAAGCGCGGTGAGCCAAACGCCGGAAGGCACAAGCATCCACCTCTGCTCTTTTCCCACGGCGGCCAGCAGATCGTTCAGCCAACTCAAAGGCGGGTCAATTTTCTGATTGTGAGCGATCTGCTTTGCAAAGCCGCGGGCAATCAGAAACGTGCCAAGCGTCGCGATGAACGGCGCAATCCGCAACCCCGTTATCAACATCCCGTTGAATAAGCCGCAAAAGGCGCCGGTTCCAACGCCTGCCAGCGCGGCGATCCACGGGTTGACACCCCCTTTCAAAAGAGCAGCGATCACCACCGTGGTCAACGCAACCACCGAACCCACCGAAAGATCAATGCCGCCCGAAATAATCACCAGCGTCATGCCGAGTGCGGCGACTGCAACAATCGCTGTCTGTCTTGCGAGCAGCTCCATGGTGCCGGCAGAAAGAAACGTAGGCACCTGGTGGTTGAAAAACCAAAACAGAACGCCGATCGCCAACACAAGCCCAAAAACATTCAGCAGTGGGTTCGGCGCGCGGCCCGTGCGATGCATCAAGAAACGTTACTCTTTCGGTGGCGCAAGCAGCCGTGCCATCTCGGGGCTGTCCATGTTCGCTTTGGTTACGAATTTCGCGCCGGTGTCAATGCGCTTTTCGACCTTTGCTCCTTTCATGCTCGCCACGAGCGTTTTCACTCCCAAATAGCCGATGGCGTGCGGGTCTTGCAAAACCAGGCCGTCAATTTGACCAGAGCGCAATCCTTCGACCAGTTTTTCCGATGCATCGAATCCCACAAACTTCACTTTTCCAGCCCAACCGTTATCTTGAAGGGTTCGCAGCATTCCGAATGTGGACGATTCGTTCGGGCAGTAGATGCCGTCAATCCCCAACGTTCCGTCAGGTTTTTTCAACGGGGTCAACAGGTTTTCGCTGGTTTTCTGAGCGGTCTCAGTCGTCGCGCCGGCGTACTGGTTTGAACTAACGACGGTGATATTCGGATAGTTTTTCATCGCGTTCAAAAAGCCTTCTTCGCGGAACGTCGTGCTGGCCGATCCCACCTGATACCGCATCATCACAACGCGCCCGCGGCCGCCGATCAACTTTGCCAGATTCTCACCTGCCATTTCACCGCCTTTCAAGTTGTCGGTCGCAACAAAACTCACCGTGTCTACATCTTTCAAGTCCGAATCAATAATCAAAACAGGAATCCCGGACTTTTGAGCGTCAATGACAGGTGACCGAAGCGCGGTGTCGTCGAGGGGCGCCAAAACGATCCCATCCACTTTCTGCGTTACGAAATCTTCCACCACGCGAATCTGGCCTTCGCGATCGTTCTCTTGGGCCTGGCCTTTCCAAATTATCTCGACTCCAAGTTCTTTAGCCGCGTCCGCCGCGCCTGCATGCACCGATTTCCAAAACTCGTGCTGCGTGCCTTTCGGAATCACCGCTATCCGGAGTTTGCGGCCCTCAGAATTCGGCGGTTCCGATCCTTTGCCGCACCCCGCCATCAAAAGCGCCGCCATCAGCCCTAACAATCCCCAACGCAACGTTTGCATAGGCTGACCTCGTTCGCCATTCACCGCCTTTCGTCCTTCCTTCAGGCCGTCTTGGAGGCTGGCGAACGCAGATATGCGGCGATGAACTCGTCAATCTCGCCATCCAAAACCGCCAGCACGTTTCCCGTTTCGAAGCCGGTGCGCTGATCTTTCACCAACGTGTAAGGCTGCATCACATAAGATCGAATCTGGCTGCCCCAGTCGGCGCTGGTCATCTCTCCCCGCAGCTGGCGCAGGGTCTGCTCGCTCTTGTGCTGTTCCAGTTCGGCGAGCCGCGATGCGAGGATCGTCATCGCCGATGCCCGGTTTTGGTGTTGGCTCCGCTCCGTTTGGCAGGTAACCACCACGCCCGTAGGCAGGTGAGTGATCCGCACTGCCGACTCCGTTTTGTTCACGTGCTGGCCGCCCGCGCCGCTCGAGCGGTACGTGTCAATCTTCAGGTCTTCCTGCCTGATAGCGACCTCCGACTCCTCGACAACCGGCGTAACGCTCACCATGGCGAACGACGTATGCCTCCGGCTGCCGGCATCGAACGGGCTGATGCGCACCAGACGGTGAACTCCATGCTCCGATCGAAGGCTTCCATAAGCGAACGGCCCCGAGACTCGGCAGGTAACGTTCCGATAGCCGGTAACTTCGCCGGGTGTTTCGCTCAGGATTTGAAACTCGAACCGTTTGCGTTCTGCCCAGCGCGAATACATCCGCAGAAGCATCCGGGCCCAGTCGCACGCTTCGGTGCCTCCGGCTCCCGCGCCGATCTCCAAAATCGCGTCCCCGGCGTCGTACCTTCCGTTCAGCAGGGTGGTGATTTCAACGCGGTCGAGCTCCTCGAGCAGTTTGGCCTCCATTTTCAGAACTTCGGCTTCGGTCTCTTCATCGGGCCCGCTTTCGAGCAGACCGCGGAGGTCGCGGATTTCGGTGAGAGATTTTTCGAGGCGTTCGACGGGCTCGATCCGAGCCTTCAAAGCGGCGATCTCCTTCATCCTCTTTTGGGCCGAGGAAGCATCAGACCAGAAGCCGGGCTGTTCGGTTTCGCGTTCGAAAGTGGAAAGCTGAGCCCTTAGACCGTCAAGGTCAAAGATGCCTCCGGATAGCGTCCAGCCGGGCGGCGGCATCGGACAGCGCTTCTGAGGTCTCGTGGCGAGGCATGGAATGGAAGGATACCTTTGGCGGCTCTGAGGGTATTCTTTAGAGCATCCCCCTGGTTTCGAGCCGGGGACAAAGTCGCCGCCATGAAAGAGAAGACGACTCCGAAGCCTCCGCTTCCCACGTTTGGGAAACACGGCTTGAAGGGGTTTATCGAGGACGTTTCGTCGGAAATGCGCAAGGTCGTTTGGCCCACGCGCGACGATGTGATTCGTCTGACTGGCATGGTGCTGGCAGTGTGCATCGTGTTCGTTTTGTATCTGTTCATTTTTGAAAGGGTCGTCAACGTAATCGTGAGCGCTATCACAGGAGAAAAGCCGAGATAATGGCCATCGCATGGTACGCCGTTCACACCATCGCGGGTCACGAAAACAAAGTGACTCAGATTATCAAACGCGTGGCGATCAAAGAGGGACTTTGGGACCGCGAGATTATGGAGATCTTGATTCCGACCGAGCAGACGATGAGAAACCGAAACGGGAAACGCGAAGTCGCCGAACGCAAAGTGTTTCCGGGCTACATTCTGGTTCGAATGGATCTGACCGAAGATGCGTACCGCCTTGTGAAAAAAACGAGCGGTGTCACAGGATTTGTGAGTTCGGGAACCAAGCCGGTTGCAATCCCCGAAGAGGAAGTGCAGGCGATCCTTCGAAGGCTGAACGAAACCCGCGATAAGCCGGTGGTTCCATGGAACGCCGGAGATTCTGTCAGAGTTTGCGAAGGTCCGTTCCAAGATTCGCCTGGCAAAGTGGTCGAAGTGGATGCAGACAAGCAGAAGTTGAAAGTGCTTCTGCCGATCTTTGGTCGCGATACTCCGGTGGAACTCGATTTTCAACAAGTAGAAAAAGTTTAAGAGAAATAGAATGGCAAAGAAAGTCGCAGCAAATATTAAACTAAACATTCCGGCTGGCAAATGCACGCCTGCTCCTCCGGTCGGCCCGGCGTTGGGTCAGGCTGGAATCAACATGATGGAGTTCATCAAAAAGTTCAACGAGATGACCATGGATCAGATCGGGAACACACTGCCGGTGGCAATCACGGTGTACGAAGACCGTTCGTACACGTTCGTGATCAAGGCGCCGCTTGCAAGCGATCTGATCAAAAAAGCCGCTGGAGTTGAAAAAGGCTCGGGCAATCCGTTGAAAGAGAAGGTTGGAAAAGTTTCGCGAAGCGCGCTCAAGGCGATCGCGCAAACCAAAATGAACGACTTGAACACCACCGATGTCGAGCAGGCGATGCGCGTGCTCGCAGGAACCGCCCGCTCGATGGGAATCGAGGTGGTGGACTAATCCCCAAGAACTGACACTCCCGTGGAAGAGCCAATCGGCTCGCACGGACCACCAAGGAGAAACCATGAGACAGAACATTAGAACCGCGCCGCGCAGCCCTCGCTATGAAAAAGCCAGAGGCTTGGGGCAACGACTTGCGCTTCACGCGCCGAACGAGGCGATTGACCTTGTGAAGCAGTCAGCAACCGCAAAATTCACCGAAACCGTTGACCTGGCCGTTCGGCTTGGAATTGATCCAAAAAAGGGCGACCAAAACGTGCGTGGAACAACCACACTCCCGCACGGCACGGGCAAGTCACGCAAAGTTGCCGTATTAGCCAAAGGCGATCTTGCCAAGGCTGCCGAAGAGAGCGGCGCCGATCGTGTGGGCGCGGACGACTTGATCGAACAGATTCAAGCTGGATACAAAGATTTTGACATCATCATCGCAAGCGAAGAGATGGCGCCTGCGCTTGCCAAAATCGGCAAAACTTTGGGGCCTAAAACTCCCAGCAAAAAAAGCGGCACGCTGACCAACGACATCGCCACCGCCGTCGGCGAAATCAAAAAAGCCACCAGGGTCGAATATCGCAACGACAAAGCGGGCATCGTGCACATGCCGATCGGAAAAACCAGTTTTTCTGCCGAACAGCTGATGGAAAACTTCAATGCCGCAATTGACGCGCTGATGAAAGCGAAGCCTCAAACCTCGAAAGGCAGGTATCTGATTACGATCACGCTCAGCAGCAGCATGGGCCCGGGGTTTCGCGTTGATCCCGCGTTGGCGGCGAAATCGAGCGCAGGCAAACTAAATTAGCCGCCGCGAACCTGGGTCCTGCACCGGCTGCGAAGCGAGCCATTCGGGAACGGCATCGGGCGCGTAGCTTTTGGCAGGCATGGTGATCGCCGCGAACAGCGGCGCATCGAACTCCGCTGGAGGATCGGAACGGTCAACCAGCACTCCGATCCCCACAACTTCCGCGCTGAGCGGAGCAAACAGTTCGCACACTTCTTGCACGCTTTGGCCGGTGGTCAACACGTCGTCAACCACGAGCACTTTGCATCCGGGCGCAACGCCTGCGCCTCGTCGCAGCACGCGCTTTCCTTCCGATCTTTCGACATAAATCGCAGGCAGTTCGAGTTGACGGGCAACTTCAAACGCCACAATCACGCCGCCGGTAGTGGGTCCGGCCACGATCTGCGCACCCGATTCGCGAAATCTTTCGCAGATCGAAGCGCAAATGGTTGAAAGCACGTCCGGCTTTTCTAAAATCCGAAACTTTTCGAAGTACACATCGCTGTGCCTGCCCGAAGAAAGAACGAAGTGGCCTTTCATAACCGCGCCGGTTGTTTCCAATATTCTTGAAAAGTCTGTCATCGGGGTTATCCGTCGCGGGTGTAAGGCTTCATGTCGCGCACGATCCGATTGTGTTCGTCGAGCAGAACGATTTTTGCTGTAACGTCTTCGTCGGCCCAAGTGAACGCCGCAATGATCAACCTGTCGCCCACGCTCACGCGTTTGGCGGCTGCGCCGTTGAGCCCAAACGTGTGCTTTTCTCCGGGGAAGCAGTAGGTGGTCAGCCGCTCGCCGTTTTCGATGTTCCAAATGTAAACAAACTCTCCCGGCACGAGGCCCACTCGGTCCATCACCTCGGGGCAGATTTCAATGCTGCCGACATATTCAGGATTCGCATACGTCACCCGCGCGTGATGAATCTTTGATTTAAGGAGTTGAATCAGTCGCATCGCTTTGGCCCGCTGGTTTGGCGCTGGAACGCACCTGCAGCATCGTCAGGAATCCGCCGAGCGCCATCATACCCGCGCCGATCCAAACAAGAATGGTCAAAGGCTTGTAATACAGTTCGATCGGCAATATCGGTTCGGAAAACTGCACCGAAAACGTCGCTTCGTGACTGCCTGCTTGAACCGATTCCAGAACGACCACGAAGTCATCGCCAGCTGGCGCAGGAACCCTCACTGCGTTTCCTCGATCCAGCACCAGTTCCGGCTCGGCATCGAACGTCTTCGCATCGTACACAACCTTCAGTTTCGTGCCGAACCGAGTGCCCGACATTCCGGGCTGCCCGTGCATCACAAACTTTTGATATTCAATTTTGATGTTTTGAATTTCGCCGCTTTTGCCCGGCATCAGGCTGATCGAGTTTCCGAACGTGGTGATGGGAGATGAGACGCTCAAATAAAGGTCATACAATGGCGAGCCGAAAATTGCGGGTCGGGTGACCAGCATCGGCTCGCCATCATCGGAATCCATTTTGAAATAGTGTGAAACGTCGGCGCGAAGGTCGGTGCTTTGGCTGCGCAGATCCGTAAGTTCGACCTTCAAACGGTTTTCTGGTCGAACCCACTCGCTGAGCGATGGCGTTCGTTCGAGCCGAACCAAAAACGCTTTCGGCCCCGCCTGCAATTGAGCGGGACGTGTAACCGAAACGAACGATTTGACCTCGCGTTCGAACGCGCTCGAAACGATCAGCCCCATCAGCAGCAGCGAGACTCCCGTGTGCATGGCAAAAGGCGCCCAACGTCCACGCTTTCGCGCGCTCTCGAACGTCCGCCATAAATTCGCGATGATAGAGGACACGCACAAAAAAACGATTATCGAAAGCAGAACAAGCAGGTTGGGGCTGCGCTGATCGAACAGTCCTTGACTTCGTATATACCAGATCGCTGCTCCCGAATACAAAAGCGATGCGACTCCGATGCTCGCAAGGTCGGCCCACCGTTTTGTCTGCGTCTTTGTCCATCCCAAAAACGGCACGATCGCCATCAGCAGCATAAACGGAATGAACGCATACGGCACGATGCGATTGTAGGTCGCCTGCTCGATCACTCTCGCTTTTCCTTGATCGTCGAAACGCCCAAATATCGCGCTGAAAAACGGGACGGACATTCCGATCGCCGCGATAAGCGCGATCGCATAAGTGGACGCGATTCCCAGCGCAAATCCGATGAGACGATCACCTCCTGCGGCAGTTTGGGGTCGCGGTTCTTTGCGCGCAAGCAACAGCGCTCCCAACGCGATCACCGATGCCGCCACGGCGATTACGAATCCCAAAAGCAGACGATGCGCGCCTTCACCCATCCGAGCGAAACTGTGAACCGAAACATCCGCGAGCACTCCGCTTCGCGTGAGAAACGTGCCGTAGGAAAACCAGAACAGCGGAAGCGCGCCGAGAAACAGACTGAGCCTCTGCCACCTTCCGCGACGCAGGCGCACATACAACGCATGAAGAAACGCCACGGCGCCCAGAAACGGAACCAGGCTCACGTTCTCGACAGGATCCCACGCCCAAAACCCTCCCCAGCCGAGCGTTTCATAAGCCCACAGCCCGCCCATCACAACGCCGATGCCAAGCATGGTGGTCGAGAACACGGCGAGCGGCCGAATCGCAGGCGCCCACGAATTGCGATCGAAGCATACGGCCGCCGACCAGACCCACGCGAACATCGCCAGCAGCGAGCCGAAGCCTGTGAAAATCACCCACGGATGAATCGCCATCCAATAGTTTTCCAAAACCGGATTGAGCCCGCGCCCATCAGGAGGAACGGGATGCCTGATTCCCGCCGGAAGAAGATTCAGGTCTTCCTGGCGCCATTGCAACAGGTTGAACGGCGATTCGAATGCCACGATCCCCAGCAGCGCCGCAAGCGCAACACCGCACACAATCAGAAAAACGGGCCGATAGATCCCGACGCGGAACGACACGAAAAACGCGATGAGCGAACTGGTCAGCGTCCATAACAGGAAACTGCCCTCCTGCGAAGCCCAAGCGGCGCTCAGCCGATAAATCTCTTTCAAATCGTCGCGCGTGTTCGCAAATACATAAGCGAACTCGTACTGCCGAGACATCAGCAGCGTTACATGAATCGCAAACGCGCACACGGTGGCGGCCACGCCAAGACCGAAAAAGATGTGCGACAGTTTTGTGCGCCGAAAGATTCCGGCGATTACAACGGCCAGAAAGCTGCAGATGGCGAAAATCACGATCGCCTTGCCGGCGGTTCCCAAACCGATCGCCCAGCCCGGGGCGTCCCTAATCACAAAGTTGGGCATCGGCTATCTGTCGGCGGCCTCGTATTTGCTGGGGCATTGGGTTTTTATGGAATCGGCGGCGAACTGCCCGTTCCTGCCGGTGCCGCCGACCGATGCTTTCGGAGCGGAATCAAAGTTGGGAGGCTTCGCGCCGTGGTACACCACTTTCAACCGGTCTCCCGAATCGTCAATCAGATCGAATTGGAATACTCCGGAAGCGATGTCGAAAGAGGCGGAGTTATGGTCAATCGTCCCAGCCACGTGGACGTATCTGCCGTTCGAGGCGGCGGCTTCCTTTGCCGATACATACGGGGTGGCGTTCGCCATAAAGGCGTAAACCATCAGGCAGATTCCAAACAGAATCAGAAAGGCGGTTGCAAGGGCGCCGAACTTCACGGTGATCTGTTGTGATTTTACGCTCGAAACCGTCCCAAATGCCGCGAAAAGGTAAGATTACAGCGCGGTTTGTTCGCATGAAACTCAAAATCTTCCTGATTTCGTTGGCCGCCGCGGCAATCGGCGCGGTCGGACTGCTTAGGGCGCAAGGCAGCCCAAAACCTAACCCCCCGGCCAAGAAGTACGCCACCATGCGCCTGCAGAGCGACATCGGCAGTTTCTGGTGCGAGGGAGAGGGCCATGTGGAGCTCACGTTTCGGGGAACGCTGCTGATCAGCGACTTCCAGGGCTCGACCCTGACGGTCACGGGCAGAGTGAAAAAGGAGTGGGACAAATGGGGCCGGCAGGTGTGGTTTGCCGCCTTGGATGCTCAGGGGCGGCCCGCAAAACTGGTTTTGGACGGCAAGTGGAGGCGGCTGAACTGGTTTGGTGGCGACCTGAACTGCACGTGGCACGGAGCCGGGTTGGCGATGCTTTTCGGCGAGTTTTCTGAGCGCACCGGCTCGACGGGTTCGATTCAAGTGGACGACAGCGAGAAACGCCCATGGTTCACCACGGGCACCACTTACCATCTTCCGCCGGGGCCCGGCGAGTTCGAAAAACTGAAAGTTCCTGAGCCGCCTTCCAACTGAAGAGGGTAAACTGATTTCCGGGCCTTAAGACGCATTTTGGAGGCCCGAATTTCTGTCGGAGGCATCATCTCTTTCATGGCCGAAAAAGGCACCATCGTTCAAGTTCTTGGTCCGGTTGTAGACGTGCGGTTTGCATCAGGTCATCTGCCCGAAATCTACAACGCAATCAAAATTGTTAATCCAGACAAGAAGATCGATTTGACGTGCGAAGTCGCGCAGCATTTGGGTGACGATCTGGTTCGGTGCATCGCGCTTTCGACGACCGACGGATTAGTTCGCGGAATGGAAGCCGAAGACACCGGCGCGCCGATTTCGGTGCCGGTCGGCAATGAAACTCTCGGTAGGGTGTTCAACCTGTTGGGCGAGCCGATTGACGAACTGGGCCCGGCAAACGCCAAGCAGTATCTTCCAATTCATCGTCCCGCTCCGAGTTTCGAAGATCAGAACGTTAAGACCGAGATTTTGGAAACCGGGTTGAAGGTGATTGACCTGCTGGTTCCGTTCAACAAAGGCGGCAAGATCGGGTTGTTCGGCGGCGCGGGTCTTGGAAAAACGGTTCTGATACAGGAGTTGATCCGCAACATTGCGGTGGAAGCCGCCGGCGTTTCGATGTTTGCGGGTGTGGGAGAGCGTACAAGAGAAGGCAACGACCTGTGGCTGGAGATGCAGCACACGAAGTTCAAAGACAAATCGGGCCAAGAACTTCGCGTGATTGACAAAATGGCGATGGTGTTTGGACAGATGAACGAACCGCCGGGCGCAAGGCTTCGCGTGGCGCTTTCGGCACTCACCATGGCCGAATATTTCCGCGATGAAATCGGCAGCGACGTGTTGATTTTCATTGACAACATTTTCCGCTTCGTTCAGGCGGGTTCTGAAGTTTCGGCGCTGTTGGGGCGCATGCCGAGCGCGGTCGGATATCAGCCGACTTTGGCAACCGAAATGGGTGCGCTGCAAGAACGGATCACCTCGACGACCAAAGGCTCGATTACTTCGGTGCAGGCGATCTATGTGCCGGCCGATGACCCGACCGATCCGGCACCCGCCACAACGTTCAGCCACTTGGATGCGTATGTTTATCTTGAGAGGCGGATTTCGGAAAAGGGAATTTATCCGGCAGTTGACCCGTTGGTTTCGACTTCCAAAAACCTCGATCCGCGCATCGTTGGCAGTGATCATTATGAAGTTGCGCGCCAAACGCAGCAGATTTTGCAGCGCTACCGCGAACTGCAAGACATCATCGCGATTTTGGGAATTGACGAACTTTCCGACGAGGACAAGACGGTGGTCGCCCGGGCGCGCAGAATCGAAAAGTTTCTTTCGCAGCCGAACTTCGTTGCCGAACAGTTCACCGGCACGCCGGGAAGGTTCGTAAAAGTGGGCGAAACGGTCGCAAGTTTCAAAGAGATTCTTTCGGGCAAATACGACGAATATCCCGAACAAGCGTTTTATATGTGCGGCGGCTTGGAAGACGTGGAAGCCAAAGCCAAGCAGCTGGCGGCGGTGTAAAGCGTGGCGAAAACTTTCGATCTTTCGGTGGTTTCGGCAGACCGCACCCTGGTTGCCGAAGTTTCGGACATGATCATCGCGCCCGGCAAAAACGGATATTTCGGCGTCTTGGCAGGGCACGAACCGTTCCTGACCAGTCTGAAGCCAGGCATCGTATTGTTCAATGACGCAGGGGGTCATGAGCAGAAGGTTGCGATTTCCGGAGGGTTTTTGGAAACCGACGGTTCGAAGGTGATCGTGCTTGCGGATGCCGCCGAGCGCGTCGAGGAGATTGACGTTGAGCGTGCGATGAAAGCGTTGGAACGCGCAAAAGCACGCCTCGCCGAAAAGAGCCAAGATGTGAACCTTTCGCGCGCGACCGCTTCGCTGGAACGCGCGGCGAACCGGCTGCGCGCAACAGGCCGCTAACGCTTCGGCTTCAGGCTCATTTTCAGCGCGGCATATCCGTCAATTTCGAAATGCTGGATTTCGATGCGGTGTTTGCCGCCCAGTTCAACGGTGCGCGAATACGGAGTCGGCGGCTGCCAATGCCATTCGTCCAGAATCAGTTTTCCATCGAGCCATGCGCGGATGCCGTCATCGGCAACGAATTCGAGAACATACGTCCCTTTGGGAACTTCGAACTCGCCAACCGCATGGGTGGCGAAGTAGTCGCCAGGGAGTCCCTCGCCGATCGCTCCTCCCCATTCATAATTCAGGCGATCGGCCGTTTCTCTTTTGATCGGGTTGGTTTTCAACAGCGCTTCAAACGCATCGAGGTTTTTGCGTGGATCGGTGGCATCATCCCATTTGAACCATTCAACTTTCCAGTCAATCGGCGCGAAGAACTCCGAATAAGAAAAAAGATACGGCTTGCCTTTTGGGATCTTTTCGCCAAGCGGTGTTACAATCGCATCGCCCGTGAATTCAAGCTGAAGAAACAGGTCGGTTGCGGCCCCTCGACTTGGCAGAATCGAAATGAATCCCGGCGCCTGCCCATGCTCGACCGAAACCTGCTGAATTCCGCGCATCTGTTTCACACGCCAGGCTCCTTTCGGGCCGACGATTTCAAACTTATGCCATTCCTGCATTTGGCCTTTTGAGTCAGGTTTCCGTTCTGTTCCGCGCGGCCACAGCACGGGCGATTTGAAATCAACCGGTCCCCACTCGTTTACCAAAATGTATTTGCGGCCTCGAATCTGTCCGGGCTTGATGAACGGATCCATGCCGCCTTTCAACTGGGCAACTGCATACGGCTTCGACGCTTCGAACACCGGGTGAAACGGGTCCCATTTGGCTTGGGGTTTTGGCGCCTGATCTGTTGCCAGCCATCGGTTTTGGCTCGTTGCGATGCCCGCGAGCGGCTTGACGGCTCCGTGCACGGTGTTTCCGATGAATTCGGTTGAAGCAAAGTCTCCTGCGGCGGCGACGGGGTTCACATCGTCGCAGAACAAATTGTCTTCGATGCGTGTTTTTTGAGTGTTTCTTAGCGATATCGGCACTTTTACGCCAGCAAAACTGTTCCTGGCAATAAAGTTGTTTAAACTGCGGGTGTCCCTCTTTTTGGGATATCCCCAGCTTTCATCCGAAACTTTGTCCCACCACAAATTGATACCGATTGACCCTCCAATGAACAGGTTATCGCTGATGGCGTTGTTCATGCCGTGTTCGATGGCGATATGCTCGTCGCTTGTTGAGAAACAGTTGCCGATGATTTTCGAATCGTAACTATAGCCGCCCCAAATGCCGTGCCAGCATTCATCCATCAGGTTGTTAACGACGGTATTGCGGCTGAACGTCATTTCAATTCCGTTCGCGGGCGCTCCGCTGAAATCGTTTCCATAGAGCAGATTGTCGTTGCATCCGCCTTGGCCCGTATCCATGGTGGATTGCCCTGCCCACAGGAAAAATCCGTCTCCGCCATGCGTGGCCGAATTGAAAGCGAAAACGTTTCGGCTCGACTGCTCATAAATGATGATGCCCGCCGAATCTTGTCCGCGATTGTAAACTCCGTGGCTGTATCCCCTCACGCACCAATCAATTTTGTTGTGCATGATCTGATTGTCGCTTGAAAGATACATCGCGAGCCCGCAGCCCGACAAAAACGAAAGATCGCAGTTCCAAACTTTGCCTTTGTTGCACTCCATCAGCATCAGGCCGTTTTGGCCGCCGGTGCAGGTCATGCCTTTCACTTCGAATCCGTCGCACTTGCGCAGATACGCGCCGCAGCCGTACCTCAACCATTCATCGTTTTCATTGTGATGATAGGACAGCCAGTCGCTCAAGTCCTCCCTTTCAAGATTGCTCAAAAGATGCTGCTTCCAGTTGTACGAAAGATCGCAGTTCAGGATTTTGATTCCTGGGCAGTTCCGCGCGATGATGCCGATTTTGTAGCCTCGGATCACCGCGTTTTTAATTGTGATTCCGCGGCCCTTCACGACAATGGCGGTGCCTTTCCGTTCATTGGGCAGTGCAGAAATCGGGGTGCCCATTAAAACCGCACCGTCGAAATCCACAACGATTCCGTTGCCCGAGATCATGATTGCGCCGGTTGTTCCCGCATCGTCGCCCGATGGCAGCGAATAAGTTCGGCGCCTGATTGTGCATGTGCGATCAATGACCATGCCAGGTTTCAAATCAATCGCCTGCTTTTGCATTGCCATCAGTATAACCGTGCCGACTGTTATCATTGTGCCTCCTATTTTGTGCTGCCCAGAATGATGCCCCTTACAAAATACCTTTGCGCGTACAAGAATACTGCCAAAACCGGCACCATAACAATCACGGTGGCAGCCATCTGCATCGGCCAGTTGTTGCCGCCATAGGAGTTTTTGAATACCGACAACCCGACCTCGAGCGTTCGCATGTAAAGCGAATTGGTTGCCAAAAGGGGCCAAAAGAAATCCGTCCAAGTTGCAATGAATGTGAAAGCAGCCACAGTCGCAAGTGCGGGCTTTGCCAGCGGAAGAATGAGTTTCCAATAGATCCTAAATTCAGATGCGCCGTCGAGCCGGGCAGCCTCATCAATATCGAACGGGATTTGAATGAAAAACTGCCGAAGCAGAAACACACAAAACGCACTGCTCGCGCCAGGCACAATCAATGCATAATAAGAATCCAGCCAGCCAAGCGAACGGACAATCAGGTAAACGGGAATTTGGAGCACGGGGCCGACGAACATCATCGAAAGCCAGAACATTCGAAAAAACGTCTCTCGGCCTGCGAATCGCAGACGCGTCAGCCCATAGGCAGCCATTGAGGTGAAAAGCAGAACAAGACAAACGGTGCATGCCGTAACAAAGACCGTGTTCAAAAGAAAGATCGGCACCGGCAATCCGGAATCAAACAGCACGGTCTTATAGTTTTCGAAATGCGGATCAAAAACCTTGTGACCTTCTTCAAATCGCGTCGGCACAACTCGCTCGATTGTAGGAATGGGCGCCTTTGAAGGGTGAAGCGACACCAACAGCATCCACACGAACGGCGCAGCCAAAAACGCCGCCAGCGCCGAAAGAAGCAGATAACTGCCCAATGCCCTGAAGAGTTTCATTGAATCGAAAACCCCTCGAGCCTTCGCCGCATAAACCGTTCCTGCATCAGCGCGATGAAAAACAGCGGAACCATCAAAACGAACGATTGGGCGGAGGCAAGACCCACATGAAAACGCGACCACGCTTCTTCATAAATGTGATAACCGATTACTCTGGTGGAATCTTCGGGATTGCCCTGCGTCATCATATACACCGGTGTGAACAGTTGGAAGGCGCCGATCGTCGAGGTGATCAGAACAAAAAACGTTGTTGGCGTGAGCATCGGCAGTGTGATCTGTTTGAAACATTGCCATCGCGATGCGCCGTCCAGTTCTGCCGCTTCATATAATGGCCGCGGGATGCCAAGCAAGCCTGCCGAAAACAACACCATGCGCGGGCCCAGCCCTGTCCAGATGCTCATGAACGCCAGCGCCCACAATGCCCACGCCTTGTCATTTAAGAAGTCAATGTCTGTGGGCAGCAAAGACAACGAAATGTGCAATAACTGATTGGCTTTGGCAATGCCTGCGTTTAGCATCTGAATCAGCGACGCAATGAGCCCCGACGTCGGAAGATAGATATAAATCCAAAGAATCGAAATCGCAACTCCCGAACTCACGGCAGGAATGTAAAAGACCGTCCTGAAAAACGCCATGCCGCGCAATCGCTGCGTTACCAAAACCGCCACAAACAGCGCCACGGCGAGCCCGGCAGGAACCGAAACAAGCGCGAACTTCGTCGAGTTCCACATCGCGTTCCAAAACGCGGAATCAGTAAGAGTATCAACGTAATTCTTGGCTCCGATGAAAGGTTTGTTGGGCTTCAGAACATCCCACTTGAAAACGCTCAAAAACAACGCGTATCCGATCGGCAGAAGAGCAAACACAAACAGGTGCAGCGCAGCGGGAGCCAAGAACAGATAACCCGCCCAACTTTTTTTCATCGGCGCGAAAAGTCCTTGTCAATTTTTCTGGCGGCTTCCGCCAGGGCATCCGCCGCCGACTTCGACCCCGTGATGATGGCGTTCATCGCGGTCTCGCCTGCGCGTTCCACGGTTTCATATCCTTCCACCTTTGCGCCCCACGGAGCGCGGGCTGTTGGAATCAGTGCCAAGAACATTCTTTCGCGTTCATCGGCGGCGCGTTCCTGACTCACATCCTTTCGCGCACAAACCGCGATGCCAGTAGCGTTGTATTCGCTCTGAACTCGGTGGCTGGTCATAAACTTGATATATTTCCAAGCAAGTTCACGATGTTTGCAGTTTTTGCCGATCGCAAAACCTGCTTCATACATTACGGTAACCGACTTTCCGATGTTCGATGGCAAAGGCGCAACGCCCACGTCTTCGATGCGAAGAAGCGGCCTGCCGTCAGGGCCTTTTGGCGAGTTTTTGTATCCGATCATCGCCCAGTGACCGCTCACCTCCATCGCGGCCTGGCCGTTTGCAAAAAGGTCAACACCCGCCGCCGCAGATTGACTCAGCGAAGGCGCAACTTTCCAAACCGAAACCAAACTGCGCAGGAATTCAGCCGCGCGTTGACATCGCTCTGAATCAAGAAAGCCCGCGGCCCGATCCCCGTTCGGACTCAGCACATCGCCGCCTTCATTCCACATCCATGTAATCCATCCTGGCATCCAGTTCACGAATTTAAAACCAAATTGACCGGGTTTGGTCAGCCGTTTTGCAGCATTTGCGAAATCTTCGAACGTCCAGCCCGCCTTAGGATACGGCACTCCAGCATCATCAAACATCCGCTTGTTGTAATACATCACAATCGGCGTAAAATCTCCAGGAATCGCATACAGTCTGCTGCCGCGCCGTGCGATGTCCACCACGTTCTCATAAAAATCGTTTAGATTGAATTCGGAATCGGCGGCAATCAACGGCGCGAGATCCAACAAAACGTCGTTGTCAATAAACACGGCTGCACTTGAGGCATCCAGCGTAATGATGTCCGGTTCGGTGCCCGCAACAAAACTTTGCAAAAGTTTTTTCACATATTCGCCCGGGCCCGGAATCCCCTCTTCGCGGACTTCAACGCCCGGATTCTGCTTTTCGAACTCCTGCCGAAGGCGGCGGACGGTTTTCACGAACTCGCTGTCATCGCCGGCTCCGCCCCAGGTGGCCACACGCAGAATCGTTTTGCCCCCGGTTTTCGGGTTCACGCACCCCAAGCCCAAATTGAGCCAAAAACCGAGCGCGGCCGCCATGAGAAGCGGCAGGCGGCAGTCCGAAACGTATAATCGCGGTATGCGGGCCATCGGCACTCTTCTCGAAGACATCCTATCATCTGACGGGCCGATACCGGTATCTGCGCCGCGTGGAACAGAACTCAACTGCAAAGGCTGGGTGCAGGAAGCCGCTCTGAGAATGCTTCTGAACAACCTTGACCCCGAGGTCGCAGAAAACCCTTTGCAGCTGGTTGTTTATGGCGGGATCGGCAAGGCCGCCCGCAACTGGGACTGCTTCAAAACGATCGTGCGAAGCCTGCTCGATCTTGAATCCGACGAAACGCTTTTGGTGCAAAGCGGCAAGGCGGTGGGCGTTTTGCCTTCGCATTCCGATGCGCCACGCGTGCTGATTGCAAACAGCAATCTGGTTCCGAAATGGGCTGATTGGGAAACGTTTCGCGAACTTGACAGAAAAGGGCTCATCATGTTTGGGCAGATGACCGCCGGTTCCTGGATCTACATCGGCAGTCAAGGCATTCTCCAAGGCACTTATGAAACGTTTGCAGCGATTGCTAAAAAACTGTTTGGCGGATCGCTCGCGGGTCGGCTGGTGGTGACTTCCGGCTTAGGCGGCATGGGTGGAGCGCAGCCGCTCGCCATCACCATGAACGGCGGCGTTGCGCTGTGCATCGAAGTGGACGAAGCGAGGATTGACAAGCGGCTGCAAACGGGATACCTCGACATCAAGACTGATTCATTGGACCAATCGTTGGTGCTTTGCCGCGATGCGGTTGCGAAAAAACGCCCTCTGTCGGTTGGCCTGTGCGCGAACGCGGCCGACATCGTTCCCGCGTTGGTCAAGATGAACGTGACGCCCGACGTTTTGACCGATCAAACCAGCGCTCACGATGTGTTGAACGGCTACATTCCAAACGGATTTACTCTCAAGGCGGCAGCGGAATTGAGAAAGGAAGACCCGAAGGCGTACCTTGCCGAAGCCAACCGAGCGATCTGCGAACATGTGAGCGCGATGCTCGAACTTCAAAAGCGCGGAGCCGAGACGTTCGACTATGGGAACAACATCCGCCAAGCGGCCTTCGAGAACGGCATCGCGAACGCGTTCGATTTTCCCGGATTCGTTCCGGCGTACATTCGGCCGCTGTTCTGCGTTGGCAAAGGCCCGTTCCGATGGGCGGCGCTTTCGGGCGATGCGCAAGACATCGCTGCAATTGACGAAGCGATTCTTCAAGAGTTCGCTCACGATGAACCTCTTTGCAACTGGATCGAGCACGCTTCCAAAAAAGTGAAGTTTCAAGGACTTCCTGCGCGCATCTGCTGGCTTGGCTTGGGAGATCGCGAAAAACTTGGGTGCATCATCAACGATCTGGTTTCCCGCGGCAGGGTGCGGGCGCCCATCGTGATCGGTCGCGATCATCTGGATGCGGGATCGGTGGCGTCGCCGAACCGCGAAACCGAAGCGATGAAAGACGGAAGCGACGCGATCAGCGACTGGGTGTTCTTGAACGCGCTCATCAATGCGGTCAACGGCGCTTCATGGGTGTCGGTGCATCACGGCGGCGGCGTTGGGATGGGGTTCTCTCAACATGCCGGAATGGTGATTGTGGCCGATGGAACTCGGGAATCCGAAACTCGGCTGCGGCGCGTCCTTAATTCCGACCCGGCCACGGGCGTGATCCGCCATGCAGATGCCGGTTATGAACTTGCGCAACGCACGGCGCAGGCGCTGGGAGTGAAAATCCCAGGCAAAAAACAGGAGGAGAGATGAAACGGATATCTCAATTCGCGGCCATCGCTGCGATCACATTGTTCCCAGTCGCCTGCGGCGGCCCTAAACAGGTGAAACTCACCGAAAGTCAGATCGCCGATCTTGCCAAACCGGCGACGGTTCTGATTCAAGTTGACTATTCGGCTCGCGCAACCATGCCGACGGCCGAAGTTTCTCAAACCAAAATGGCCGAGGTTCAAACCCAAATTCAGAACGCTTTGGCATCGGGTCAGCAGATTTCGCGCGAACAACTGATGATCGCACTGTTGGAAGATATGGCTGCGAAACCGCTGGAATATTTCGTTCCCGGCACGGGAATCCGCGAGCAGGACGTTTCGGTCTCTGCGCTGGGTTCAGGATTCGTTATCTCTCCCGATGGAGCGATCATTACAAATGCGCACGTAGTAAAGCCCGACGATGCGGAACTCAAAGAAGGAATCGCCACCCAAGCGCTTACCAAGTTCTTGCAAGAAGACATTGACGAGTTCTTCCGCGTAACTCCCGAGATCGCCAACATGGTTTCGAGCGATCTGCTCGAGCGGCTGAAAAAAGCCGATGCGACGTTCCTTGCTTATTACATGCGGCTTTCGGATGTCGAATCGCACATGTATGCCGTGTTTGGGCACGGAGACGAAGGAGTGAACACGCCGACGAAAGTCGAAGCGCAGCTCAAAGCCGCCGGAGACCGAATCCCTGGAAAAGATGTGGCAGTGCTGAAAATTGCGGGTCACGATCTTCCAACGCTTCCAATCGGAGACGACTCCGGTCTTACAACCGGCAGCCGGCTCTATGTGATCGGGTTTCCTGCCGCAGCCACATTTCATCCGATGCTCTCGGAAGCAAGCGAAGTGGAACCCACCTTCACGACCGGAATCGTGAGCGCAAAAAAACATTCCAAAGAGGGCTTTTCAGTGTTTCAAACCGACGCCGCGATGACCCACGGAAACAGCGGCGGTCCCACCATTGATGAAACCGGCAGCGTCATCGGGCTGGCTACATTTGGCACCGCCGATCCCGAAACGGGCGCCGAAATACCTGGAATGAACTTCGTTGTTCCAACCTCAGTCGCCCGTGAATTCATCACCGCGGCCAACGTTTCGCCATCGGAAAGCAAATTCACAAGTCTGTATCGGGAAGCAGTCATAGAGGAATCACAAGAACACTTTAAAAACGCTTTGGCAAAAGTTGAAGAGGCCGACAAACTGTCACCCGGCTTGCCGTCGGTGCAGGCAAAACTCACGCAGCTGAGAAAGGCGATCGCCGACGGCAAAGACCGATCGGGCGGACTGTTTTCTCCCGTCATCTTGATTTCAGTGATCGCAGCGATCGTGATCATTGCGATCATCATCGCTTTATCGAATAAGGCAAAACCGTCGGCGCAGCCTGCTTCGCCATCACAACAAATCGAAGCCAACAAGCCTCCGGAATTGGATAAATGAAGGCGCGCGATTATCTGATCGAAGAGTACACCACAACGGTCTGCCCTCATTGCTTCGACGAGCGGCCGATCCGTTCCGATGAACCCGGGGTGTTCAAAGACGGAATGCTCGTAACCCACGATGGCAAAGTTTGGATGCGAAGGTTTTGCGAGGTTCACGGAGAGACGGAATCTTTATACGAAGAGGATGCGCAGATTTGGCGCTCACGAATCGGTTGGAGCACTCCGACATCTCAAATCGTTGCCGACCGTTCCGATAACATCGGCGGTTTTCCTCATGCCTATCGCAACGGACTGCCTGCATCCCACGGTCAGCACACGTGCATTCTCCTGCTGAACGTGATCGAAACGTGCAACTTGGAATGCCCTGCATGCTACGCATCTGCTAAACCCGGCGTTGATCACAAACTTCCATCCATCGGATCCATTCTCAACACCGTAAAGCAAGTGATCGAACGAGAGGGCGGTCACCTTGGTGTATTGATGATCTCGGGTGGCGAACCGACGATCCGCAAAGATTTGTGCGGGCTTTTGGAAGCGCTTTTTCCGCTGAACATCACGCGCATTCTAATCAACACAAACGGCCGAAGAATCGCCCGAGATGCGGCATTCGTTGAATTCTTGAGCAGGCACAAGCAGCGCGTCGAAATCTACTTGCAGTTCGATGGTTTCCGCGACGAAACGTACATCCGTTTGCGCGGAGAGGCATTGGCGTCGGAAAAACTCGCCGCGGTGAAACACCTGACGGAGGCCGGCGTTTACTTCACGCTGGTCGCCACCGTTCAAAAAGGCACAAACGATGACGAGATCGGAAAGATCGCGATGTTCGGATTGGAAACGCCAAAGTGCGCAGGACTCGCGATTCAGCCGATGTTCGGATCGGGCCGGGTTCCAAAATTCGATCCGATGGATCGCTGCACCCCTACTGGAGTTCTTCGCAGGCTCGAATCACAAACCAACGGCGTCATCTCCTCATCCGATTTTATTCCGCTTCCATGCAGCCATCGCGACTGCTGCGACATCACCTATTTCATCAAGTCCGCTGACGGCTCTTGGAAATCTTTGCCAGCCCTCATCGGCCGCGACGAGCTGAAAAACTGGATTCATCTGGTTGCCAACACCATCAGTTTCGAATTGGCATCCAGCTCGGTGCGTGAACTTCTAAAAGAAGGCGTGATTCAGCGCGTGCTGTCCGAACAACAGAAAACCAGCTCAGCGCAGCTCGGTCTCGACCTGATAAGAATGTGCGGATGCATTCCGGGCGTATCGGAACTGCTGGGCGGATTGTGGTCGAAATTCAGCAAGAATCCGACTCCCATCGAATCGTTCGCCGACAGCACGTTTCGCATCACAGCCAAAATGTTTATGGATCATCACACAATGCACGAAGCGCGAATCAGGCAATGCTGCGTGCACACCGGAACGTTCGAACAAAACCCAAAAAGGTACTCGTTCTGCTGGCGATGGCTGTTTTCCGATGCGCGCGATGACGGAGCCGGCGCTGCATAACGCAATGAACGGATCGCTTCTTACTGCGCTTGGATTCGTCACAGGTATTTCGGTTTTCATCATCGTGCTGGCTGCGACTCCGAACGGCCGCAAGCATGCGCTGCCTTTTGCGGCTGTTTCCGTGTTTTGCGGTGTGATCGGAGCCAAACTTTCGCAATGGGCGATCACCGCGCCGCACCGCGCCGATGCCGAACTGCTCAGCCTCGTCGAATCAGGCCGGACGATCTTGGGAGGGATTCTTTTCGGGTGGCTCGGTGCCGAACTTTACAAACGCCGCTTGCACGTTGACGTTCAATCGGGCGCCGCATTCGCGCTGGCCATTCCAGCGGGTGAAACCATCGGCAGGCTCGGCTGTTTCGTCAACGGATGCTGCTTCGGTTCGCCCACGAACGTCGCTTGGGCGGTGTTTCAGCACGGAGCGCGCAGACATCCCGCACAACTATATTCCGCGGGCGCGGCGATGCTGCTGTTTTTTGCCGTTTTGTTGTTTCTTCGCCACAGCCGTCCCGATATCGCGTTTCCTTTGTTCCTTCTTTTTTATTCGGCAACGCGATTTATTCTGGAGTTCTTTCGCGATTCGCAGCGAGTCGCTCTTTCCCTTAGTCTTGCGCAATGGGTTTGCATTGCTGCTGCCTTAGGATCAATCAGCATCATCTGCGTTCGAACTCGTTCCAAAAAGATTCAACCGGAGGCCGCAAACTTTTGACGCACATAAGGTGCCCCCGCTGCCGAACGGAAGTTTCACAATCAGAGACTGTGTGCCCTGCATGCGGTCAAAGGCTGATCGAAGCCGGGCCGCCGCCGATTCCACGACTGCGGACAAACTATTCCAATCCCGTTGTGTCGGGATTAATTACGGCATTTTTGATTCTCGCTGGACTCGGCCTCGGCGCGTTTGGACTGTGCATGGGTCTGTTTGCTGCAAGCGGCGACGGCGTTTCTGCGCTGCTGTTTGTCGTCGGCGGCTTACTCCTTGCCGTGGTTTTCATAGTTCTTGCCGTAAGAGTTTCCCGCGGAGGAAAAAGATGACTTCTGAAATCAAAACGGGCGCGCGTTTAGAATCGCTCGCATTCACGTTTTGCAAAATCGCGACGTTCGCACTGATTGCGCAGCGCTTTACCCTGCCGATCGCCGCGCTGCTCGCCGCCGTGTTCTATGTGCTGGCTTTTGTTTTTGGAAAACGCGATACACGGTGCTGGCTGCAGTGGCCGCTGCTGATTGCGGGAGTGTGGCTTTGCGTGCTGATCGGTTGGATTTATTTCGAATTCTTTCGGATAAAGGGGTAACCTCGCGCTAAAATGTTTGTGGCATTGATCGCGATTGCGGAACTGATGGGCTCAGAAAATCAGCATCCCCTAACGCTCGAATCGAGCACCGTTCGATACACGGCAGCAAAACAGGGCGGCGAATGGGTCGAAAAAATCGAAGCCAAAGACGCGCAAGGCCGCTTTCGACTGGTTTGCGCATCACCGACAAGCGGTCTGGTGCAGTCTCTCGTCACGAACCCGCGCAATTCGGCGCTGATTGTGGGCGGCACAGGGCTGTATGAATCGCCGCCGAGTTTGAAATTCAGTTCGGCACGTGCGGCAGACCGAAAACTGATCCTCCGTTCTACGCTCCAAGGATTCACAATCACAAAAACTGTTTCGCTCACTCAAGACGGGTTAGGGCTCGACGTCCGCATTGCCGCAGAATGCCATGCGAGTTCCCCCAAGCTGCAGCAGATGCTCAGCGCCTACGCGTTCGTTCCCGATGGTCAGGCGCAATCCAAATATCATCATCCCGATGCCACGTTTGCGCCGCAGCTTCGTCCGGGACAAGAAAATGTGATTGGCGATCACACGTTCCGCGCGCCGTTCGTGAACGTGCAAACGCGCGAGATCGCCGTCAGTTTGGTGCCAAGCCTCGACACATTGCAATCCAATCGCGCAATGCCCACAATTCTTGATTTAGATTGCAAGAACGGTGTGATAGATGCGCCGATCATCGCGTTCGGGTTTTGCAACTACCAACTGGCCGGACACGTGTACTTCGTCCGAAAACCGGCCGCGCGGTCGCTTCCAAAGAAAATCGCATTTGCCTACACGCTTCTGCCCACAGCGCAAGCCGCTCCGTTTGCGGCTTATGCGTGGCCCATCGCACGGCTTTGGCATCAGTACGGTTCGCGCAACTTTCGAAAAGTTCTGCCCCAAGTGATGCCGTGGGATGAGTATGCAAAAGTCTGCTACCCTGCGGCGTTTGCCGAAAAGTATGGATCGAACACCCTCGGATGGTTTGAACAAAAAATCGGCGATCATGACTGCGGAGGCATCTGCGCAGGCTGGGGATTCGAGCGCGGCTGGGTGTCGTGGCAGTGCTGGTTTAATAATCTTCGCTCTGCGTGGGGCATGCGCGCGTTCGGAGAGCGGCTGAACAATCCCGATTGGATTGACAAAGCCGACAAAATGCTCAACTTGGCGCTGGCCGCTCCGGTTGACCGCGGCGCGTTTCCAACGACCTATGATTCGCGCACGCATGAATGGATCGGATGCCTGGTCAAACCTCGTGCCGATGCGTATTACGATCTTCCATCCATGGCTTGGAAAGGCATCTGGTTGATCGAGTGGTTGAAATTCAACCAAAGAAGCGGTGACATAAAAAGGGTGTGCAGAAATCTCGCCTCGTTTTTTGTTGAACACCAGGCATCCAGCGGCGCCTATCCGGCATGGATGACAAAAGATTTTCAACCCGTTCACGAACTTTCTGCTTCCGCATCATCGGCGCTTCCCGCATGGTTTCTGCTCATGTGGAACGAAATCGAACCGAACGATAAATGGCTGAATTCGGCCAAAAGAGCAGGCGGATTCTTGATTGCGTCGGTGATACGCCAACAGAAATATTACGACTTCGAAACGTTTTTCAGCTGCTCGCCAAAGCCGTGTTTAGACGAAGACGAACCGATGCGCGATGTGCACACAAGGCTTCTTCCGCAAAACACGCTGTGCATGCAATGGTGCGCCGAGGCGATGCGAATGCTGTTTGAAACCACCCGCGATGAAAAATATAAAACCTACGGATTGATGGCGCTCGACATGATGAACGCCTATCAAAACATTTGGTCGCCGCCGTGGATTACATCGGCCTACACGTTTGGCGGTTTCGGCGTACAAAACAGCGACGGCGAACACCTGGATGCGCGGCAGGCGCAGTTTGGAGTTACAAATTTCGAATGGGGAGTTTTGCTTCAACAGCCTGAATATTGCGAGCGCGGTGTGGCGGCTGTGCGTGCGGCGATGACGCTGATTAATCATCCACTGCACGAGCGCAACAATCTATATCCAGAACCGAACTACCCGCTCGGACTTCAGCCCGAAAACGTTGCGCACGGCGGATCGGATCATCAAGCAGGCAGAACCGGATTCGATTGGGGAGAAGGCAGCGGCCTCGCGAGCGCCGCATATCTTCTTACCAAATATGGAAGCGCCTACGCATTCAAAAACGCGCGCAGCGCAATCGGAATTGACGCGGTGGTGCCGGTGAAACAAGGCGGTTCTTGGTCGCTCATCACACCGATCAATCTGCTTCCCGCGCCGTGGCTTAGCACTTTCCAATGCCAGTTCAATGGAAAGAGCGTAACGGCCCGGCAGGAAATGGGCGTATCCAATCTCCGGCTGCGATTGGAATCCAACGCTGTTGTTGGCAACCTGAATGCGTTCGCATCGGGGCCCGCGACGCTTGAAATCTTGTGCACGAATGACGATTCTTTGGACATGAGCAGTTTTCCCATCGAAACGTCTGGGATCGCGCCTGTTCGGTTTCCGCTTTCTTCGTTGCGCGAATATCGCCTGCGCCTTCGTTTGCGGCAAGGCGGCGCCGTAACCGACAAAATGCTCCACTTCGTGATTGATCCAGAATGGAACTTCGACAACCCCGAAGGGTGGACGTGCAAAGGCAACATCCCTTCCATGACGACCGAATCAAAAAGAAGGGATTTCGGCGCAAGCGGCAGTCGGTTTATCGGCACTTGCGAAGACGGTTTGGGCGGCTACGACGACTCATTCACCTGCGAAATCGAATCTCCGTGCTTCTTTTCAACGAAACCTCATCTCGCTTTTCTCATTGGGGGCGGCTCCGGAAGCCGGACCTATTTGGCGCTTGTGGACGCGGGTACAAACGAAATACTTTTGCAAGCCCGCGGCCAAAACGATGAAAAGATGCGCGAAGTCAAATGGGACATATCCCGCTTCGGCAATCGAATGCTCAAAATCAGAATCGTTGATCGCGAACTTGGGCCTTGGGGACACATTAATGTGGATCGCATTCGAACCGAAAACTGATGCACGAGCCGTTTAACATCGTCGGCCTCAACGGATCGAACTCCATCGGCGTTGCAAACGGGTTGTTTTGCAAGCCCATCGAAAACGCCGATGAACTCAACCTGAACGGCCGCCTTCTCACGCCCGGGTTTGTGGATTGTCACACCCATCTTGTGTGGGCCGGAAGCCGCGCCGACGAATATGTGCAAAGGTGCGCAGGTGTTGACTACTTGCAAATAGCCAAACAAGGCGGCGGAATTCTCAAAACGATGCAGCAAACCCGCAGCGCAACGATCAACGAACTTGCCGAATCCGTAATCGCACGAGCCGAAACAATGCTCAAAAACGGCACCACAACCATCGAAATCAAAGCGAGTTATGGTCTTTCGCTCGAAGCGTCAAAAAAAGAACTCGATGCCGTTCAACGTGCCAAGCAGTCCATTAGGCAGAACGTCATCGTAACGTTCATGGGCGCGCACGCATTCCCGCCCGAAATGAATTCCGAAAACTACATGCGGCTTCTTGAACAGGAGCTGATCCCGATGGCGGCCGATCATCCGGTTGGCGTCAAGTTCAACGACTGCTTTTGCGAACAAACCGCATTCAACCTGCATCAAACGCGCAAAGTGATGCAAGCAGGAATCCAGCACGGTCTCACGCCAAAGGTTCACGCCGACGAATTCAATGTGTTGGGAGCAGTCGAACTTGCTTGTGAAATGGGTGCGGCAAGTTGCGATCATCTTCTTGCAAGCGGCAGCAGGCAGTTTCAAACCCTTGCAAAATCCAATACGGCTGCTGTGGTCTTGCCGTGCACGGCGTTTTATCTCAACAAACCTTACGCAAACGCGCGTGCAATGATTGATGCCGGATGCGTCGTGGCGTTGGGAACGGACTACAATCCGGGAACCAGCATGATCGGTTCCATGACCTTCGCGTTTGGGCTTGCAGTCAACAAAATGCGTCTTTCGCCGCACGAGGCGCTCATCGCAGCAACCGAAAACGCCGCAAAAGCGCTGCGAGTTGAATCGGGAAAAATCGAGCCCGGCTTTCCTGCCGACTTCTGCATCTGGCCGTGTGCCAATCTCGACGAGCTCGCCTATCAGTTCGTGCACATCCAACCCGAATCGGTCTACATTAAAGGAGAACGTGTCGTGTGATTTATGAAAGGGTGATCTGCATTGTCATGGACGGTTGTGGAGCGGGCGCAGCGCCGGATGCAGCCGACTTTGGCGACACAGGAATCAACGAAGGGCACACGATTCAAAACGTTTGGCGTGCGAACGGAGGCATCAATGCACCGCTTTTGCAATCTCTCGGACTGTTCAATGCCGCCAAAATCACAACCGACGCACAGCCGCAAGCCGCATTTGGAAGGCTGCAAGAGTTCGGCAAAGGCAAAGACACAATTACCGGACATTGGGAAATGATGGGCATAAAAATCACCCGGCCGTTTCCAACCTACCCAAACGGTTTTCCACTCGACCTTATCGCGGATTTCGAAAGCGCGATCGGCACAAAAACAATCGGTCACATGCCCGCCAGCGGCACCGAAATCATTGCAAAACTCGGCGAAACGCACCTGAAAACCGGATATCCGATCGTTTACACCAGCGCCGACAGCGTGTTTCAAATCGCCTGCCACGAAAGTGTGTACCCATTGCAAAAACTTTATGCCATCTGCGAAACCGCGCGCAACTTGCTGGTGTTTCCCAACGACGTTGCCCGCGTCATCGCCCGTCCGTTTGAAGGCACACCGCAAACAGGCTTTCATCGAACCGAAAACCGCCGCGATTTTCCGCTCGATCCGCCGCGAAATCTAATTGACGATTTGTGTGAAACGTTCGGACCCGTTTACGGCATCGGCGTGGTTCCCGAAGTGTTCAACCACCGAGGTTTCCGCCAGGTCGAACGCACGCAATCCAATCCCGAACACGCCCAAGCGCTCGAAAACGCATTGCAATCCGATGCAAAGTTCATCTGGGCAAACTTCGAGGACTTTGATATGCTTTATGGGCATCGAAACGATCCGAAAGGCTTCGCAAACGCAATCGAACAGTTCGATCGCATTCTGCAGCGCCTAATTCAGAACTTCAAACAGTCCGACCTGTTAATCCTAACGGCTGATCATGGCAACGACCCCACAACCCCCTCCACCGATCATTCGCGGGAGTTCGTACCTGTGTGCATCTGGTCGCCTTCAAACTCTGTTCAAAACAACCTTGGCGACACGTTTGGCATGTGGCACATCGGCGGAACCGTCGCCCACGCGCTTGGCATCCCCGAAAAACTGCCGGCCTCACTGCTGCAATAACTCGTCATTTCCAACAGGAGCAATCCTGGCAACGGTGCGGAACAACAACCCTACTTGAGGATGCGGAACAGCCAATCAATTACGCCCCGAATTGACGTGCGGGTGGGCCTTCGTGTTGATCCGAAGGTCGTCCTATCCAGCCGCATTCTCGAACTTCCGCAGTTCGAACTCGAACAAGCAGTTCAGCAAGAAATCATTGACAACCCGGCGCTCGAAATGGTCGAGGAACAGTTCGATCAGATTTCCGAAGAAGAGCTCACCCGCACAATCACACGAACCGCCGAAACAAAATCGCGCGAAGATGACTTCGATGCCTACGTGCCGAAACTGCTGGAACCCGACGATGCAGCGAACTGGACGGAGTTCATCGCAGCGCCAACAACCCTCGAAGATCATCTTTTGGCGCAGCTGCTGCCAGCCGTCGAACCGCAATTGCAGCCGCTTGCGCGATACATGATCGAATGCGTTGCTCCCTCCGGCTATTTGGAAATGCCCATCGAGGAAATTGCACACACGTCTGGCTTTTCGCTCAAGCAAGCCAAAAAGGTCCTCGCAAAGCTCCAAGAATGCGATCCATCCGGCGTCGGTGCGCACAATCTAAAAGAGTGCCTGCTTCTGCAGCTCGCCGATCCGCAAGATGACATCGAAAAACTGGCCAGACTCATCGTGGCAAAATATTGGGACGCGGTGCCGACCAAGCGTGCGCAAGGAATCGCGCGAAAAGTCGGCGTTCCAGAGACAATGGTCGCCGAAGCGTTCGCTCGCATCGCTCGTCTTGCTCCCTATCCGGGCGATGCGTTTTCGACGGGCACACCGGCCGCATCGCGTTCAAAAACAGCAGCCGCCGCACCCGACGTCGTGTTTTGGCGCGACGAAAACGGAATCAAAATCGAAATCCGCGGCTGCGATGCCAGTTTTCTCAGCCTCAACAGTTGGTATCGAGAAAGATATCGCGCCATCAAACAAGGCACAATTCGGGCGGGTGGCGAAGAAGTCAAACACATTCAAGAATATGTCGGCAGGGCGCTGATGTTCATTCGAGGGCTTCAGCAGCGCAAACAAACGTTGCGAAAAATCGCCATTCATTTGTTGGACGAAGAACTCGCATTCATCGCAACGGGCTCATACAAGTTCTTGCGCGGCGAAACGCGGGTGCAAGCCGCCAGGGCCGTCAATCTGCACGAAAGCACCATAAGCCGAGCCACCATGGGCAAGTTCGTGCAAATCGCCAACGGCGACATCGTTCCTTTCGACGTGTTTTTCAAGCCCGCCATTCGCGTGCAAAAAATGATCGAGGAGATTTTGCAAAACGAAAACCCCAACCGCCCCCTTTCTGACCGTGAAATTGCGGAGCAGCTCAAGTCGCGCGGCGTGAAGGTGGCGCGCCGAACCGTCAACAAATACCGAGAGCAGTGCCGAACTCTCTCCAGTCATCAGCGGCGGTCAGCCTGAGTTCTGTACAATCGCAGAATGCCGCTGCGCATTCTGCACACGAACGACCTTCACGGCAAACTGAGCCCCGACATCGAACGCTCACTCGCTGAACATCGCCAAACGTGCGACTTCTATTTCGACAGCGGCGATGCCGTTGCCGCCGGCAATCTTGGAATCTGCACAAATCCAGACCCGGTGTGGAATGCGTTCGGGCGGCTGAATTGCACCGCCGGCAGTTGCGGAAACCGTGAGTTTCATATTTCCGAAGCCGGATTTCGAAGCAAACTTAAAGGCTGCCGCCATCCGATTCTCGCCGCAAATCTCGAATGGAACGGAAATCCGCGCAAACCTCTACTCGATTTCGCCCCCGAAACTCCCCTTCCAAAACATCTCAAAATCAATCGCGTGGGAATCGTTGGAGTCATGGTGCCGATGGTCACCCAAAACATGGCCGCAAGGCACGTCAGCGCATTCATCAACACCGACCCGATCGAAGCAGCCGCAGCCGCTGCAGAACAATTAAGAAACGAATGTGAACTGATGATCTGCATTTCGCATCTTGGTCTTCAACGCGATTTTCTGCTTGCCGAGCGCGCACCGTATTTCGATATCATTTTGGGCGGCCACAGCCACGACGCCCTGCCCGAACCTCAGCGCGTAGGCAGCAGCTGGATCTGTCAAGGCGGATCGCATGCCAAATACTGCGGCATTTATGTTTGGGATGGCGGCCGATTAACCGGAGGCCTCGTTCTGCTGCGCTGAGTTTTTCAACGTGCCTGCGGCAGTTCCAATCCAACGTGCGCAATCGCGTCCACAAAGTTCGAAAACGTTCGAATGTCACGTGGAAGGTTTTCCAAAATCTCCATTCCGTACCGTTTTGTACAGATGCGCGGATCGAGAATCGCAATGACTCCGCAATCAGAATCGGTGCGAAGCAGCCGTCCAACCCCCTGGCGCATCAAAAGTTTTGCTTGCGGCAAGGTGTGCGCAACAAAAGGATCCATTCCGCATTCCCGCAAATAAGCGTTGCGCGCAACGCTTTCAGGATCAACGGGCACTTCGAACGGAATCCGAACGATGCACACACACGACAACGTTTCACCCGGAGCGTCAAATCCCGTCCAAAACGACCGCAATCCAAACAATGAACTCTCGATTTCATCCCGAAACTTCTTGCCGGAATGTCCTGCCCCGCTGCGCCGCTGCATGTGAATGTTCATCCCGCCAAGCACATCCAAAATCTCTTTCACGCGCTCCATCTCTTCGCGGCTGTGAAACAGAACCAGCGTCCGCCCGCCCATCTGCGCAATCACCGATCCAACCTGCTTGGCAATCGCTTTGTAATAAGACTGCATGTCCCCATCCTGTCTTGCGCGCGCAGGGTCGGGTACTGCTCCCGCGGGCGGCAGATACATCGCCGCGTTCTTCGCAAAATTAAATGCAACAGGCAGCACTTCCCGATAACTGGGATTCATCCCCGAAACGCGCCGAAACCAATCGAAATCGCCATCAATCGCAAGAGTCGCCGACATGCACGCCGCCGGCAATCGGTCCCAAATCAGATCGCGCAGCGGCTGCGCAACGTCTACCACCGCGCGCCGAATCGCGCCGCCCGTCCGCATTCTCTCCGCATGAGTAACCGAAACTCCCGCCGGAGCAAAAAGCATCTCTGCCTGTTCTCGAAACTCGGAAAAATACGCCAAATAAACGGCCGTTGTTTCGCGCATCAGCTTGGCATCTTCCGTTTCGCCGCTCACAGATTCGCACAACTGTTTCGCTTTTTGAATGAATCCGCTTACGCGCTCGACAACTTCTGTTACAACCGTTTGCGCTTCGGGCAGTGCTTCAACAATTGCGGCAGAACTCACCTCCTTCGATTGCCACAGGCTTTCTGGCGAGGCTGCAAGAATCCCGCCCCGGCGCAGACGAATGCAATAGTCGTGCATCCGCACCTGACATTCGCTGATTTCTGACCGAAACTGTTCGCAAGCGTTCGCCCAGTCCGACATCCTCCCCGATTCCGCCGCAACAGGCAGCGCAACCTGCTCCAAACGGTTCGCCAAACCGATCAACTGCCCCAGCGTGCGATCGCTCAGTTCGTACTCCAACGCCCCGCGAGCCGCTTCCGGCAGATCGTGCGCCTCGTCAATCACCGCAAAATCTAAGTCGCCAAGAAGCGCCTGCGAACCGTTCGTCACTTTCCTAAGCAGCGCGTCTTGCATCAACACACTGTGGTTCGTAATCACGACGTTGGCACGCTCCGCTCCCCGTCTGCGCTTGTAATAAACACAGTCCGAATAATATGGACAAAGCCGCGCTGGGCAAATGGGCGGCGCCGCAATTCGATCCCAAAGGTCAGAAACCTGTTTCGAACTTCCTTTAATCAGTTCGCGAAACTCCGTTTCAATTCCCAACTCGGCTCGTGCGATGAATGCGCCGCGAAGCCGCGGCATCGTCGTATCAATCGCGCTAAGGCACGCAAATCGCTGCCGCCCGATCAAAAACTCGCAGCGCACCGGCTCTTCGAACAAACCCGCCGCAATCTTGATCTCGTTTCGCCAATACTGTTCGGCCAGCACGTTCGTATAGGTAGAAATCGCGATGCGCTTTTTGCCTGCGATCGCGTGAGCAAACGCCGTTACCAAAGCCGCTAACGATTTTCCCAAACCCGTTGGCGCTTCAAACACCCCTGATGCTCCGCCTGCGATGCAGTCAGATATCAGCAAGGACAAGTGCACCTGATCGGGCCGCTCTGAAAATCCCCCTCGCTGCCGCAGCCGCGAATACGCGTCTTCGATCAGCGCGCGCGGGTCTGCCATAGGCACAGTTTGTACCCCACCTTGCTCAAAGCAAAAATGTTCGTCATAATAGCCTCTCCGTCCATGCTTGCGGTCAACGAACTGTACAAATACTATCGCGAGTTCCCAGCGGTCGCAGGTGTCTCCTTTCAGGTCAATCCGGGCGAGATCGTCGGTCTGCTCGGGCCCAACGGCGCTGGCAAAACCACCCTTTTGCGCTGCATTTCCGGAATTCTTGCGCTTTCCGCCGGTCAAGTCGCCATCAACGGCTTCGACCTGATTCAAAATCCACGAGAGGCCAAACAAAGACTCGCCTTCGTGCCCGAAGTGCCCTCGCTTTATGAACTACTAACAGTCAGAGAACATCTGCGGTTCATCGCGATGTGTTTCAACAGGTTGGAACGTTACGAAAGAATCGGTGATCGCCTGCTTCTGAAATTCGACCTTCTTGAAAAGGCAGATGAATTCGTTGCAACCCTCAGCAAAGGCATGAAACAAAAACTTGCGGTCGCATGCGCGCTCGTGCACGATGCCAACGTGCTGCTTCTCGATGAGCCCCTCATCGGAATTGACCCCCGAGGCGCACGCGAATTCAAAGTGGAACTTACCGAACAAAGAGACGCAGGCAATGCCATTCTCATCAGCACTCACCTGCTCGATACCGCCGAACGGTTCTGCGACCGCGTCATCATTCTTGCAAAAGGCAAAAAAATCGCCGAAGGAACGATGGAGCAGCTCCGAGCGGCTTCGAACATGGCTGGAGCCACGCTCGAAGACGTGTTCCTCCGGCTCACCGAAGAGCACGAATCCGCAATCCCGATTTTCGGCCCGCCGCCCGTCGTTTGATGTTTTGATATGAAGCCGCTCCTCTATCTTTCGATTCACACCGTCATCAACGGAATCCGCCGTGCGTTGAAATCCCCGGGCCGCCTCGTGGGAATCATCATTCTGGTCGTCTATTGGGGAATGATTCTCATGCGCCAGCCCTCTTCACGCACCAACCCGTTCATGCCTCCCGGTGCGCCCTCGATACATCTGCCTCCCGAACAGGTCATCTTTGCCGTCATCTTCGCGCTCTTCCTCGGAATCCTCATGTTCCGCGCGCTCATGATGTTCTCTCCGCCCGGAAACTATCGCGCAGCCGATGCCGATGTGCTGTTTCCAACCCCGGTCCCGCCGGCGTACATCATGATCCACCGTTTCATCGTTGATTACTTCTTCACACTGTTTTTTCCGCTTCTCATTTACCTTCTTGTCCGCCGCAATGGAATGCGCGGCATCGAACCGTTTTTCAAAGACCTGCCGCCCGGAAGCGTTCAGCAGATCGGCAAATCTCTTTTTGTTGCATTCTTCCTTGTCTCCCTGTTCGCCGTTGCGTTCACCTATGCTGTTGGCATCTGCATCAACAGGGCGACCAAGCAGTCCCAGGTCGGAAGGGTGGCTGCCGAGGCCGCATACTTTGGCGCAATCGCTTGGCTCGGCATCGAAATCGCCCGCGCAGTCTTTTCCGATCAGCCAGGCGCGCACCTTGTCGCACTTGCCAATTCGGCCATCATGAAAATCGTCGCGTTTCCTGCGGCCGCGGCCGCCAATCTCGCTCTTTCGCCGCTCCATCCTGGTTCCGCTCAAGCCTTTCTGTCCGCTGCAATTCTCATCGTCGGCTCCGTTCTGCTCTTCGTATTTGCCGCATCCCAAGCGCCCCATCTTTACGATATGGCTGCACGCCGTTCCATTCCTGCAAGTCAACGCCGCGAGGCCATGCGCGCCGGACAAACAAATCTCATCTGGACGCGGGCAGCCATCGAAGGCAAACTTTCCAAAAGGTCGCTGAAGATCATCCAAAAAGCCCGGCTTCAAGGGTCCGCCGCTCTCGTCTGGCGCGATCTTGTTTTGCAATATCGCCTGTTCCTTTGGGCAGTCATTCCCATCGCCCTGCTTTTGACGGCAGCCGCGGCGCTGCCGCTGCTCGACGATTTGCAGCGCAAAACTGTGTGGGCGACGTTCGCATCGCTGGTGGTTCTAATGCTCCCCATGATGACGCCC